>Ga0187864_10001349_pt1 | contig 23944 bp, 20 predicted proteins | sample June2016WEW_11_4_FD_132985 | JGI IMG/M metagenome (GOLD analysis project Ga0187864, IMG submission 132985) | Peatland microbial communities from SPRUCE experiment site at the Marcell Experimental Forest, Minnesota, USA - June2016WEW_11_40 | ecosystem: Environmental > Terrestrial > Soil >...
GGACAACGGCAAGAAGCTTGCCGTTCGCAGTGAATGCAAGGGTGTCTGCGGCAAGGTCTTTCAAGCCGTGGGGGTAGCAATCCCCGTCACCATAAGGGAGGCATCATGATGCTGATAAGGGGTTCAAAGAACGCTTTGTGGTGCCAAGAACTTTTTCAACGTACCTATCTGCCTGAAATAGCTAAACTATTTTTTGGCAACTGTTAAAGATCAGTCAAAGTGACAACCAGGTGCGACAACCAGGGGTGACAAGGAGGCATGACAACCAGAGGTGACGAAAGCATCTTTTTCACATTTGTGGGAAAAAAACGACGATAGGACGATGTGGAGCGTCGAGCACTGCTTCCTCCTCGATGTAGGACCGGCGAAGACGATGGAGATTTGAAGCGGCCATCAGATATGCTTGACGTAATGCATAAAGGAGTCTAAGATAATGAATGATCGTAGGCTTCAGAGATAAGCGAACGCGGGAGTTCGCCGAAGGCAAACGGGTCAAGGCGTTTGCAGACATCGAGCGCAAGGCAGAAATGAGGCTCGACCAACTCGATTCAGCCGCTTCGGTGCGCGATGTGAATTTGCCCGGCAACCATCTCGAAGCGCTTAGGGGTGACCGCAAAGGCCAATATAGCATCCGTATCAATAACCAGTGGCGGATATGCTTCGAATGGCCGAAGGGAGCAATTGGGCCGATCAATGTTGAAATCGTGGACTATCATTGAGGTGTGTCATGGGAAGAACTGCTATACATCCCGGCGAGCATCTCGCCGAACAGCTTGAAGAGCTGGGCATGAGCGCGGCTGAATTGGGGCGCAAGCTCAAGGTGCCGACGAACCGCATAACGGAGATCCTGAATGGACGCCGCGCGGTGACCGGCGACACCGCGTTGCGGCTCGGGCACTTCTTCGGGACAAGCCCTGAATTCTGGATGAACCTGCAGAAGCTCTATGAACTGCGTCTTGCCGAGAATAAGGCGGGACGAACGATCAAGGACTTGCCAACGCTGACGAAGCGAGGGAGAAGAAGCGCCACAGATTCAGCGCCTCAGCCGACGTAAAGAAATGGAGGGTGGTCACGGGGCTATCCTGGTTGACCCATGTCTCTTCCGGCTGGGATGCTCTTTTTCACTGTGTGAGAGGGGACAGGAACGTAACGAATGAATCAACGTCCCCCCCCCCCCTCCTGGTTTCTGCATTCGCTTACTCACGCGTTCCGGTGGCCGTCGTGGTGCCCGTACAGCTTTTTGTTTTTGTGCCATTAGTCCATGACCACGAAAATGAACCGGTAAAACTGTTTTCGTCACTGGCGACGGTAAGTTGCCCAGATATGAAAGTGAGTGTGCCTTCTTCGTACGGGATACTTGCACTTCCGGTCCATGAAAAAACATTTCCACTTACAGTTACGGTAAGTGGGTAGCCGAGAAGGGCTAGAGTAACCTGATTGCCGCTCTGAGTCAGTTCCGCTGTATAGTTGTTGCTTTCGCTCGAAAGGCCACAGCTGGCCCGATCAGTCACGGTTGTAAAACCCCAGTTGCCGGCAAAATTGGGCGTCAACGATGCACTCGCACTGGCGGTTGTCCCACAGGCAAGCAATGCTGTTGTCGTTCCTGTGGTATAGTCTGTTGCTGCAACGCTTATTGTAATCGGGGTTGTCTGGTTTTGATTCGATGACAGCCCTGTAAACGAGGCTATGCCTGTTGCACCTGTTGTGGCTGTCAGTGCGCTTGCCGTTACTGTTGCCCCTTGTATTGCCGCGCCGGTAAACGCGTTTTTCACCGTTACATTGACTGCTGCCGTTGTGCACGGTGTTATCGGGCATGAATTCCTGAGAAATGACCTGAACAGAAACGCAGCCATCTCGTCCCTTGTTACATAATCTAACGGGCAGTAATTGCCGTTCCCGCAGCCGGTGGTTATTCCAAGCTCCTTCAACTTCTGTACATAGCGGAAGAAACCGTCCGTTGGAGGCACGTCGCTGAAATAAGGTGTTGTTGTTGCACAGCTTACCGACGCTCCGGCCGCCCCTCCATTGCAGGTGAAGGCTTCAGGGCCCTGTCCTGCTGCAACTTGCGTTGCCCTCACAAGAAACGCAGCCATCTCGTCCCTTGTTACATAATCTAACGGGCAGTAATCTCCAGGTCCACACCCGTCAGTTATTCCCAACTGCTGCAACTCCCTTATATATGGGCAGAAATTGTCACTGCTGGACACATCGTTGAACTGATTGCCCCCGTATGAGGGGTTCGTACAATAGTCTGCCGGCGGCTCTCCTTTGTCAGCCCTAACTATGAATGCAGCCATCTGTTCCCTCGTCACGTTTTGCGAGGGACAATAATTGCCGCTGCCGCAACCCTGCGTTATGCCCGCGCATGCTATGGCACTGATGTAATCACGAAAACTATCTGCAGCTGTTACATCACTGAAGCTTAGCCCGCATGATATGCACGTGCCAGCCGCTCCTTCCGTGATTACAAAAGGAGGAGTGAGGACTGATATGTATATGTCGCCTGTCAAGGTTGTGCTGCTCTTATTGGGTGCCACTTTGTATGGTATAGTGCCACTTCCACTGCCTGAGATGCTTCCGCTATAGCAAATACCGGTTGAGCAAGTAATTGGGAACGTAAGCCATGCATAAGCTGATGTGGATTGCCACACCTGACTGCAGGTTGATGGTGAAGCCGTCAGGTTTATAATGCCTGTGCCTCCTGCGGCGCCTAAAGCGGCTTCATCAGATGCAGGCGTTACAGTATATGTGCAACCGTCAGCCCAAGCTATTTCTGTAAATGCGGGCGAGGCTGCTAACAGGCCAAATAGAATTAACATCGTCCAATAGTGAAATCTGCTTTGAGACAATACCATCCGATTTGCGCGAATCTTTTTCATGCCATGTCCCTCCTGAAATTCATGATTATGTTGCCTCTTAAGTAAGAATTTAGCGTAAAATCATCCCTCCGTGTTTAGTCAGTACTATCGAACCCCTTTTCATCGGCTGCCTCCTCATACAAGATACTTGTATCCGGCACCTAGGCCGTCTTATCGATGAACAGACAGAGGCGGACACCTGAGACCCGTCGGCTTTCCGTCCCACTACCCTTGCGGATGGTGTGGCTTTTTCAGATTGTTTTCCCATGTTATACCGCATATCACAGGGTGTCAAGGAAAAACGTACAGGTTCGGGAAAAATAAATTCCTCTCGATTGCACGCGGCATTCTTCACCCGCCCGAGAAGCCTGCGTGCGACAAGTAGTAGGTGAAAGCAACAAGATTAAGCGGGCGGCGTAGATGCAATTTTCGGTAGATGCAATCGTCCATCGACGCAAAAAAAGAAAAAGCGGGCGGCGCCTTACGGGATCAGCACTATCTTCCCCAGGGACTTGGATGTCTCCAGGAGCCGGTGCGCCTCGGCCGCGTCGGCGAGGGACATCTTCCGACCGATGATCGGGTCCAGACTATTGTTCTCCAGACCCGCCACGATGGCTGCATGGATGCTCGCCAGGTCTCTTTCCGGCGCGCTGAAAACAAGCATCCCGAGGATAGCCGCCTCCGGTCGCATCAGATCGCGCGGGTTGATCTCGACCGGCCCCCTGCTCCCGATGACTACCACCCGTCCGCCTGGGGCGAGCACCGTGAGGTCATTGCCGAGATTGACGTTGGCGAGCATCTCGAGGATCACGTCGACGCCGCGGCCGTCCGTAAGAGAAAGTACCTGCTGCATATGATCACCGTCGAGATGGCTGATGATGTGCCGGGCTCCATACCGTTCCGCCAGCGCGCGGCCCTCCTCCCTGCCAACCGTCGCAATCGTTGCCACCCCTCTTGCCCGGGCAAACTGCATTGCCGCCACGCCCACGCTCCCGTCCGCCCCATGGACGAGCAAGACATCAGCAGGCACTGCACATGCGCGCTGAAATAGGGCGCGGTAGGCGGCGCTGTAGGGGACACCCAGTGCCGCACCTTTGCTGAAAGACACACCTTCGGGCATCTTGTGGACCTGAAGGCGCCCGCAGAGTGTCTTTTCCGCATAGGCCCCGGTCACGGTTCCCGACGTATAGACCCGATCGCCCGGCTTGAGGTCCTTGACCCCCTCGCCGACCGCCTCGACCGTCCCCGCCGCATCCGTGCCCGGGGTGTAGGGCAGATCCGGCTTCGGCGCGTGGGTCCCTGATCGTATGTATGTTTCTACAGGGTTGATCCCGATGGCGCGTACTTTTACGAGCACTTGGCCCGGACCCGGCAACGGGTCTGTCACCTCTTCTATCTGCAAGACGTCCGGCCCGCCGAACTGTTGAACCCTGATAGCCCTCATAGACACCCCTTTCGCCCCACCAAGGGCGTATACCGGTGCCGCGCCAAAGCGACGCGGGTTATCTACAGTCTCATACCTGGTTCTGACTATGTCAAGCAGACTAAAGGGTCTGTCCTCTTCGGACGTCTCTCCCTGACGAGTTTTTCTATCACATGGTGACCGTTCTTCGATGATTAAATATCCTACGCCGCGGCCTCCTTCCTGAAATCGAGCGGCTGAAGCTATTTCTTGCATTCCTCCATTTTGAGTGGTAATCGATGGATGGACGGGTCGAGGTCAATGGCTCAGCAAGTGGAAGGAGTGAAGAATGCAAGAAACAAGACCTGACCCCGGTCACCCGCAGCCCGGAGTGGCGTCTGCTGTTGTACGGGGCGAAAGACTTGCGAAGGAGAGGGGCTACGTACTTTTCACCGCTGCTGAGTAAAGTTAGTTATTTAGTTATGGCCGTCCCCGTGGACCCCCCCCAAGCGACGTAAGATTCAACCGGGTTCTCGGGAAGCTTCTCTGAATTGAAATACAGTGGTAAAATCGGAGGAATCATCCCCTTCGGCATTTGTAAGCGCTCGCCTTACTTCTTCCGGTCCTGGATGATGAAGACAAGTGCAAAAATGATGAGACCCAAAGCAAGCGTCGAAAAGAATGCGATCTGTGCTCCTGTCATTTTTCGTTCTCCTTGTCTCTTGGAACAATAAAGTAAGCCAATACGAGGGATAAGAGGGCGGACGCTGCAATAACAAAACCTGTAAAGGGGGTAAGCTTCCCGGCAACAAATACGGCAACTGTCCCGGCGGTGGCTATGAACTTGCCCACATGTCGGCAACCGCGCCTCCGATTACCTCTCTTCGCTTGTGCGGTTCACACGGACAGTATAGAACATCCAAGGGGACCAATCAAGAACTTAAGAAGCGTCCATTACAAAAACCCTTTTCGGCTCACGGAGTGTCCGGGGAGAAAGGTTCTATGCTTTACTCCCTGGCAAGGGTAGATATAAAATCACTACCCTGGGAACGGATGAAACGTCTCGTGGACAGGTGGCTTCCCCTCGCCCGTGTATGCCACCCTTATCCTCTGGTGCGCTTCAGCGTCACTACCTGAAGCAAGAACCGTATGCGGAAGAGCCGCACGTACGGGTCTGTGCGGGGGGCGCCGGGCAACCGGCGTTCCTACCGCGACCTATTACCCTACTCGCGCTCGCAATCTACGATCAGGACAGGGTCGCAGGGCGCCGCGACGATTGCCGGCTTTATTCTCCGCATTTAATGCGGTTAAACTGTTGCATTTGCGGTGAATATGGGCTACAATATCCGCATGAGGTGCGAAGATTGAAAGGTTATATCCATGAATTACCGGACTGGCCTCATTTCCGCTGGAATCATGAGACCTTGGATAAAAAGCTTGCTGCCGTGCGATATGGACAAGGGGAACTGATCGGACGAATGAAGGCTATGGGGTTTTCTCTTCGTACGGAAGCCGTTTTTCAAACGCTGACGCTCGATGTGCTGAAATCCAGCGAAATTGAAGGAGAGATACTCGATAGGGAACAGGTGCGATCCTCTATCGCTCAGCATCTTGGCATGGATATAGGGGCATTGACCCCGGTATCCAGAAACGTCGAGGGCGTGGTGGAAATGACGCTGGACGCCACGCAGAACTATGATAAGCCTTTAAGCAAAGAAAGGTTGTTCGGCTGGCATGCCTCGCTCTTTCCTATCGGGTACAGCGGGATGAGGAAAATCAAGGTTGGCGGCTGGCGGGATGACAGCAAAGGTCCAATGCAGGTTATCTCAGGTCCGGTTGGTCATGAGCGTGTGCATTTCGAAGCCCCGGCTGCCGATCGGATAGAGCAAGAAATGACGGCCTTTCTTGACTGGTTTAACAACGATGACGGCACCGATCTCGTACTGCGGGCCGGTATTGCCCATCTCTGGTTTGTTACCATCCATCCTTTCGAAGACGGCAACGGACGTATCGCCCGTGCACTCGCTGACATGATGCTAGCCCGGTCGGAGCAGAGTCCCCAACGCTTCTACAGCATGTCGGCACAAATACGGAACGAGCGGGACGCCTATTATGGTGGTTTGGAGGAGACACAGAAAGGAACGCTGGACGTTACGACGCGGCTGGAATGGTTTCTCGATTGCCTGAACCACGCATTTGACGGCGTGGAGAGCACACTTGCAATCGTGCTCAAGAAGGCCCGTTTCTGGGAATCGTACGGTGGAACACCGTTTAATGACCGCCAGCGTTTGATCCTCAACAAGCTGCTGGACGGGATCGAAGGTAAGCTGACGTCGTCGAAATGGGCCAAGCTGGCGAAGTGCTCCCAGGACACCGCATTGCGCGACATTCTTGAGCTCGTGGAATACGACATTCTGGCCAAAGACCCAGCCGGTGGCCGGAGCACCAGTTATTCGCTCATTGTTCCTATACACAACTGAAGACACTCCCTCGCCACTGTCAGGCAGCTTGCTTCCTGAAAGGGAGGTAGGGTTGTTTCATACGTTACCTTGCTGACGCAAGATATCTATTTCTTGTGGTAATCCTCGCCCCGAATAATACCGCCAATTCAACCACTTGTAGGTGCAGTAGGTAACGGCCTTTTTCCCCGGCCGGAGAGATTTTCGATGGATGGGGCGGAAGCCGGCGAGGGCGGGACCCGGAGCATACTCCGGTCGTATGTGAGGAGTCAGGCCCTCGCCGGCGACCGCGCCAGGCGCGAAAAGCGCCCGGCCGCCCCCCCGGCACTGTCATTGATTCTGCCCTTCCGATATGGTACAACTAACAATGCTGGATCTCGTATTGCTCCACCCGCCCAGCGTTTATGACTTCCGCAAAGTTTCGGTGTTGCACGGGCCCATAAGCGACGTCATCCCTTCCACACCGATCTTCGAGATGTATCCTATCGGGTTCGCGAGCCTTTCCGAATATCTGGGGCGTTTCGGCCTCAAGGTGAGGATCATCAACCTTGCGTACAAGATGCTCAAAAACAAGGGATATGATCCTGAGGCGGAGATAAAGCACATAAAGGCAAGGGCTTTTGGTATCGACCTCCACTGGATGCCCCATATCCAGGGGGCGATAGCCGTCTCCGAGCTGGTAAAGAAGCACCACCCGGACACGCCGGTAATCTTTGGCGGCCTCTCATCCACCTACTTCCATGAGGAGCTGCTCGAGCGCTACCCGTCTATCGATTTTGTGGTGCGGGGCGATTCAACCGAGGAGCCGCTCCGGCTTCTCATCGAGGCGATCCGCGGGAACGGGACGGCCCACGACGTCCCGAACCTTTCTTTTAGAGACAAGGGCGCCCTGGTGGTCAATCCCCTGACGTTCGTGCCCGAAGACCTCGATTACAGCCGCACCGATTACCGGCATATCATAAGGAAGGTGGTGAGATACAGGGACTTTGCCGGCTACGTCCCCTTCGTCAACTGGCCCAAGTATCCCATCACCGCGATCTTCACGTGCCGGGGCTGCACGTATAACTGCAAGACCTGCGGAGGTTCTCGCTTCGCCTTCGCCCACATGACGGGCAGGAAAAAAGCGGCTTTTAAATCACCGGAGCTTCTCGTAAAGGAGATCAGGGAAGTGGCGCTCTATCTCAAAGGTCCTATCTTTCTCATAGGGGACCTCTTCCAGAACGGGCCGGAATACGGTGAGAAGTTGTTGTTCCTGCTGAAGAAAGAGCGGATCAGGAACAGCCTCGTCTTTGAGTTTTTCAGGCCTCCGGACCCTGCACACGTGAAGATGATCAGCCAGGCCGCGGAGAACTTCAATGTGGAGCTTTCCCCGGAATCCCATGACGAGCAGGTGAGGCAGGCCTTCGGGAGGCCTTATTCAAACAAAAGTATGGAGAGCCTCATTGAGACTTTGCTGCACTATGGGTGCAAACGGATCGACCTCTTTTTCATGATCGGGCTGCCTTACCAGGACTATGGATCGGTAATGAAGACCACGGGCTATTGCGACGACCTTCTCCGGCGCCTTGGAAAGTCCGGAGTGACGACGCCTTTCATCTCACCCCTTGCCCCTTTTATCGACCCGGGCAGCATGGTCTTCGAGTCGCCCGAAGAGCACGGCTACAAGCTCTTCTTCAGGGATGCCGAGTCACACAGGCAGGCCATGCAACAGCCCGGCTGGAAGTATTTCCTCAACTATGAGACGCGGTGGATGAGCCGCGACGAGATCGTTGACAGCACCTATCATGCCGCCCTTGCCCTCAATAAGGTGAAGATGGCCCACGGTCTGATCTCGAGGGGCGTCTATGGGGAGCTGGAGAAGAAGATAGCCTTTTCCCTGGACACGGTCAGTGCGATTGACCGCATCATGGAGATGGACCCGGCGGACAGGAAACGCAGGGTAGCGGAGCTGCGCATCGATGTGGAGAAGAATGTCGGCACCATAGGCGAGAAGAAGGAGCTTGAGTGGCCGACGGGCATATTTCGGATGAATTTCTTCAATATTTTCAAGACGCTCACCGGGCCATGAATAACCTGCTTCGAGCTATACCCAAGGTCGACGATATCCTCAAGGATGCGCGCTGGCGGGCGCTGGCGGGTTACCCTGTGGAGTGCGCGAAAGACCACTTGCGGGATGTGCTGAACGAGCTGCGGGCCGCCATAAAGGAAGGCAAGGCGCATGCTGTAGCGCCGGTCGAAACTATCATCGGGGAGACGAAAAGACGGACTGAACAATCTCTGCGGCCTGCCTTGAAGAAGGTCATCAACGGTACGGGCGTCATCATCCATACAAACCTGGGGAGATCGCCCCTGGCACGTTCAGCCATCGAGCGGCTCCTTGCCATTGCTTCCGGCTATTCGAACCTCGAATACGGTCTTGTCGAAGGTAAGAGGGGCGACCGGCACGAGCACTGTCTTGCTCTTTTAAAGAGGCTGACCGGCGCCGAGGCGGCCCTCCTGGTCAACAACAACGCCGCCGCGGTGCTTCTTAGCCTCAACACCCTCGCCGAGGGCAGGGAAGTCATCATCGGCCGGGGGGAGCTGATAGAGGTAGGCGGCTCTTTCCGCATCCCCGAGATCATGGCAAAGAGCGGGGCTGCTTTGCGGGAAGTGGGCACCACCAACAGGACCTTCAAAGAAGACTACGAGAGGGGCGTCAACGAGAGGACTGCCCTCATCATGAAGGCCCATACGAGCAACTACAGGATCAGGGGATTTACGCATGAAGCCACGACCGCTGAGCTTGCGGCCGTTGCGGCGGGCCACCATATCCCTTTCTACTTTGATACGGGGAGCGGTCTTTTGTCCGACCTTGGCAGCGGTTTTGATGAGCCTTCGGTGCCGGAGGAAGCCGGCAGGTGCGACGTCATCTCGTTCAGCGGAGACAAGCTTCTTGGGGGTCCTCAAGCCGGCATCATTCTCGGCAGGGCAGGGCTCATCGATGCCATGAAAAAAAACCCCCTGACGAGGGCCCTCAGGCCTGACAAATTTACCCTCTCGGCACTCGAAGCTACCCTCCTGCTCTACCTCGACAAGGATAAGGCGCGACGGGAAATCCCTATCCTCCGCATGCTCCATCAGGACCCGCGAGTGGTAAAGGCGAGGGCAGGCAGGGTTGCCCGCATGGTGCGAAAAGGATCGCCCGCGATTACCGTCGAGGTAGTGACGTTATATGCGGAGGTGGGTGGAGGGAGCCTCCCCGACGTTTCAATACCCTCCTACGGCCTTTCGCTGACGTCCTCGGTCATCTCCGTGGAAAAACTTGAACAGCGGATGAGGGGCCTCGATACCCCTGTCATCGGAAGAATAGAGAAAGGCCGTTTTCTCATCGATATGCGGACCGTGCAGCAAGAGGATGAACCTTACCTGGTCCTCGCCATACAGACAGCCCTTAGGGATGGACGATAAGTTCCGCCTTCGCGCAGACATTGACAACGTGAGAATTGACGTATATCTCTCTGAAAGGCTGTCTTTGCCGAGGTCGCAGGTCAAGAGATTGATCGAGGAAGGTCATATCCGCGTGGAGGAAAGGGTGCCGAAATCCTCCTTCAAAGTGCGGAAAAACATCGAAATCGAAGGCGAGGTCCCGAGGGTTGAGCCGACCCTGCTTACGCCTGAGGATATCCCGATCAGGGTCCTCTACGAGGATGATGTGCTGCTGGTGATCGACAAGCCGAAGGACATGGTGGTCCACCCCTCTTCCGGTCATCGCAAAGGCACACTTGTCAACGCCGTCTTGAGTCACTTGAGGGAAGTGAGCCGCGCCGACGAAAGACCGGGTATCGTGCATCGATTGGACAAGGGAACGACAGGGGTCATCATTGTCGCAAAAGACCGAAAGACCCAGGAGGCGCTCTCCCGTCAATTTCATGAGCGGAGCGTAGAAAAAGTTTACCGGGCGGTCGTAGAAGGGGTCGTGCGGAACGACGAGGGTGTTGTGGAGGGCCTGATCGGCAGACATCCGAAGGACAGAAAACGGATGGACCTGGTGGCAAAGGGCGGGAGGTACTCATTCTCCCAATTCAAAGTGCTGAAGCGATTGGAGGGGTTTACGTATGTCGAGGTCTATCCGAAGACGGGCAGGACCCACCAGATACGCGTGCACATGAGCCACGCCGGCCATCCGATAGTGGGCGACGAGCTTTACGGAAAGCGGTCAAGGAAGCTCGCGGACAGACCTCTCCTTCACGCGTACCGGATCGTCTTCGATCACCCCGCGACAGGGGTCAGGTTGTGCGTCGAGGCGGCCGTGGCTGCCGATATGGAGACGTTTGTGAGGGAGCATGCCCTTTGAAGTGAGGACGATAGGTCCCGGACCCGCCGGGGCGGACGCCTGGTCTTACTACCACGTTCCCGGGCCCGAAAAACCGGGCATCGTCTGCGGGTTCATGACGCGTACGTCGGATGCAATCCTCCACGATGCCAAAGGAAGGGCGGCTTTTATGGCGGCCTTTTCCGCGAAAGAGATGATTATTCTCGACCAGGAGCACGGTGACGCCGTGCATATAATCGCCGCGGGTGAGCGCCCTCGGGCAGGCGACGGCCTGGTCCTCGTCGAACCGGGCGTGATCGGGGTTATCAAGACCGCCGACTGTCTGCCGGTCATCCTCTACGCCCCCGACTACCCTGCCTGTGCCATCGTGCATGCAGGCTGGCGGGGGACGGCGCTTCTGATCGGCCGGAAGGCGGTGGCCGCTATGGTCGGCCTGGGCATTGCGACCGCCTCGATGAGGGCGCTTATCGGACCCGGCATCGGCCCGTGCTGCTATAACGTGGGAGAAGACGTCGTCGCTGCCTTCAAGGCCGCAGGAATCAGCGACGAGGTGTTCGCAAGAAGGGGCGACCTCACATTTCTCGATCTGAAGGAAGCGAACCGCCGGATCCTCACGGCTGAAGGGGTCCATGACATTGATGACGCGAACCTGTGCACCTCGTGCAGGAAGGACCTCTTTTTCTCGGCGAGGCGGGGCAGGCAGAGGGGCAGGCAGATAAATTTCGCGTTGATAAAAGGGTAGGCGATGGTGCGCCGCACAAGCAGGGGGGATCATACAATGGCACAGGCTTCCGAGTCCGAAAGGCAGGCAAAAGAGAGCGCGGCGCGGGCCGGCGATGCCGGTTTCATGAAGAAACATCGGATCAATCTTTTTTACGTGCTGTCGATCCTTGCGGTCTGCGCCTTCCTCGTCTATCTGGAGACCAACCTCCCGTTCTTCCAGAAATTTATGCCGGTTCTCGACAATAAGCTCCTCATCGCCATACTAAACCTCAACTTCCTCCTGATCATGCTCCTCATTTTCATCGCCAGCCGTATTCTCTTAAAGACGTATGTCGAAAAGAAGAGAGGCATTTGGGGCTCCGGGCTCAAAACGAGGCTTACCGTGACCGTCTTCTCCGTCTCCATCGTCTCCTCTTTCATGCTCTTTTTCCTGACCACATGGTTCTTCTACGCGAGCATGGACAAATGGTTCAGCCAGAAGGTGGAAGATACGCTTGAGAATGCCCGCGACCTCTCGGAGTTTTACTACGCAGACCTGTTTGGCCGCTACGAGAAGATGGGGAAGATGCTCGCCCAGGAGATCAGGGAGAATGCGATCCTGGACAAGGATAAGGAGCTGTCGGCATTCATAAAGAAAGAGGGGAAATCTAATTTTCTCGGCTACCTCGCGCTCCTCGACCTCACCGGCCAGCCGATCAGGAGCTATAATGCCCTGGACGAGCAGATGACGCGCACCCTCGTTGAACGATCGAAGACGTTCAGAAAACATGGGGACGCGAGGCAGATCGTCCCGCTCAAAGACGGGGAGCTGCTCCTCTTTCTCACCACAGTAACCGATGATTCGGGTCAACCAAGGGCCCTGCTCTTCCTCGGTGAAAAGATCAGGGTCCGCGGCGCGCAGAGCATGAAGCAGATATCGTCTGCGTATCGGGAATTCAAGGAAGCCAGGCCGTTCAAGAAAATAGTGAAATACAGCTTTGTGATCCCCCTCTTTCTCATCACGATCCTCAGCATCTTCCTGGCTATCTGGATTGGGGTCAAGATGGCGGCGTCGATTACCGTTCCCCTCGAGAGGGTGAAAGAGGGTGCGGCAATCATCGCACAGGGCAGGTTCGATATCAACCTCGAGGAGAGGGGCAAAGACGAGATCGGGACGCTCGTGAGCGCGTTCAACAGGATGGCGCGGGAGCTGAAGATAGCGAAAGACGAGATCGAGGAGAAAAGGAAATATATGGAGGTAATCCTCGACAATGTGGCGACCGGCATCATCAGCACCGACGTGAAAGGGCGGATGCTCCTCCTGAACCGGGCGGCAAAGGACATCCTGAAGGTAAAGACCGATGACTGGATGGGCAGGCCCTTGTGGCGTTGCGCGGGGGAGGATTTCAGGTCGATCATCAGACCCTTCCTCAAGAGCATGAGGGAAGGACCCGAGGGCCTTGCGAAAGAGACGACACTCTCTCTGCAGAATGACACGTTATTCCTGCGCGTCTCTTTCACCACACTGCGCGATGAAGCAGGCAAGCCCGAGGGATATATCGTGACCTTCGATGATATTACCCATATAGTGAGGGTCGAAAAGCTCGCCACCTGGCGCGAGATCGCCAAAAGACTCACCCACGAGATAAAGAACCCGCTTACGCCCATAAAACTGTCGGCGGAAAGGCTTCGAAGGCGCCTGCTTCCAAGGGTCGAGGGGAGGGAGAAAGAGGTGCTTGACGAAACAACGTCGGTCATATTGAGCTCCTCGAACGACATTACCGCAATGGTAAACGAGCTGACGAAGTTTACCCATACGTCGTCGTCTCCGCGGACGCTCGAGGATGTGAACGCCATCATCGAGGAGACGGTCGCTATTTACAGAAACCTTTACCCGGCCATCTCCTTTCAGTTTCACGGGACGAAAGTGCCCTCATTCAGGATGGACAGAGACAAGATAAAGAGGGCGTTGATCAATCTGATCACGAACTCCATCAATGCCATAGACTCCGAGCCGGGGAGGATCAGCGTCGAGACGCAGTACGACAAAGGCAGGGGCACCGTGCGGATAGAGCTGGCGGATACGGGTTGCGGCATAAAGGATGAGGATAAGTCCCGGGTATTTGACCCGTATTTCACGAAGAATCGCGACGGCATGGGCCTTGGCCTCGCCATCGTCAATTCGATCATTCTCGAGCTTGGGGGCAGGATCAACGCGGAAGACAATCTACCGAGAGGGACGCGGATGGTCGTGGAGATCCCCGTCTTCGATGGGTAGGGTGCTTTAGGCCCTTCGTTTCATCGTCCCAAACCTGAAGCCCGGCGCTTCTCCCCTCCCTCTTGCGAAATATGCTATAATAGTAACCGTGAAGATAGTGAGTACCAACAGAAAAGCGTATCACAACTTCTCGATACAAGAGAAGTATGAGGTCGGCGTCGCCCTTTTGGGGACCGAGGTGAAGGCGCTCAGGGAGGGGAAGGCGAACCTTAACGACAGCTTCGCCAGGGTAAAGAATGATGAGCTTTTCCTGGTGAATGCGCACATCAGCCCGTATTCATGCGGGAATATCTGTAATCATGAGCCGAAGCGCGACAGAAAGCTCCTTATGCACCGCTTCGAGTTGAAACGGCTCTACGGGAAGGTGAAGGAACGGGGTTATACGCTCATTCCGCTGAGCATGTACTTCAATGACAGGAACAAAGTGAAGCTGGAGATCGGCCTGGCAAAAGGAAAGACTTCCGTTGATAAACGTCATGACATCAAGGCCAAGGACGAGAAGCGAATCAATGAGCGCGAAGGACGATTAAGATAAATAATGGGGGCGAATGGTCTCGACAGGGAAAGAAGGGTCAAGGAGGCGTGCCGGGGTTCTATCTGCCCGCAATCAGGTAGAAACTAAACACAAACGCAGAAACAGACTACGCACTGGCCGCTTAAGCCGGCCACATCCGCTGGACTTTCCTCCCGCTTCAAGTTCAAACGGGTGTAATGCAAGTGGGATAGCCTTTCTCGATACCTGTGGGGAAAGGCGAAGCTTAGCAGGCTGGGATGAAAGGAAACCGGTCAGTGGGTGTCCTCGATTCCGAGACTTAATACACTGACTACGCATGTAGGCTCCTTAGGTTCTTGTTCTCTGGACGCGGGTTCGATTCCCGCCGCCTCCACCATTTGACAATCCAACAAAATCCGATGCAGTACGAAACCCGTTAGAAATAGCGGGTTTTTTGTTGTTGACAATCCGAGGACATGCGATAATATCTATCGACATCCGGCAGTTTTGGGGGCATAAATACCCCAAATATGCCCCCAAAAAAATGAGATGCCCCATGTCGGAAATGTTTACAAATCGTGAGGTTACGGAGAACAACAAATACAAATCAGATACGGAGTAATAGGGCTAAGTTCTTAGAATAATGGAGTATGCTGTAGTGGAGTTGTAGAACGGCATGAATACTGCAAGATATTGTACAAATTCAAAATAAGATATCGTTCAAGGAGGAGAACGTTGTTTAAAGGGTTAAGTCTTAGAACGGTGGGTTCAATGAGGAGTAAAATTTTGTATCAAGAGGAGAAGGCCATGATGAGAAAAGCATTAGTTTTGGCGGTAGGCATGTTATTGCTGGTTGTTGGTTGGGCGCAGGCCGATGATCTAAATCTCGGTGGTAATTACACTTCTCCCATTTATATGATGTTGTCGTCGAACAGCACTTCTTATTATGATAATGCTGCTGGGACAGCAGGCTTGGGGGGAGGGTCGATTGGTCCCTCCTCACTGAACGGGAACTTACTACCTTGGGTCTACTGTGTGCAGTACGACGTAACTGTCACTGTACCTGGTGACTATTCACAAACCGCTGTAAATAATCAAGGCCTACTCGACGGAGTACTTACTCCGAATGCGGTGAACATAGCTTGGCTTCTGGAAAACGACGCCGCCAGTGCAGCAGGCAATCCCGGGCTAGAAGCTGGTCTCCAGGCGGCGATCTGGGCTCAAACCAGCGGCAATACGCTGACCATCGATAGCAACACCATGGCGGGGTCTCAGATTTCTGGTGCAATCAACGCTTACAACGCGGATGTTGGCGCGCTTAACGCAGCAATTACGGCTGGAGGCGGATCTTCTTTGCCTTCTAGCCAGGATTACGTTTCTGACTTCGACTGGATGACTCCGAGTAGTGGCGGAACTACAGTTTACCAGGGACTGGTCACGGTCCCGGAGCCAGCCTCACTGCTCTTCCTTGGACTTGGGCTGATCGGGTTACCAGTAGTAGCCAAGCGAGTCAAGAGAAAGCTGAATTCCTAGACCGTGGTTTTTAACCAAACCCAAAGGCAGGGTCAGCAACGGCCCTGCCTTTCTCGTTTGTCCTACCTTCGCCATTACCGTTTCAAACGTCGCACGAAGAACTTCCGGGACGCCGAGAGGGGGGTGGTCGCATTTTTGGGGGTTGTTTTGGGGCATGTCAGATTTTGTGAAATTTGATAACCTCATGATACCGATATGTTAGGCACAGAATGTGATGGACGCCGCCCCACCAATAACTATGTTATATTATTGGTTATTTTTGTCGGTCTTTTGAGCTGGTGACAGTCTGGTGATAGTCGTCGGCTTCCTAAGGCTCAGCTTGGACAACTGCACCTTCAAACTCTCAAGATCGGCATGGGAATATTTCTCGGTCATCCTGGTCGACGAGTGGCCGAGTATTTTACTTACCTGAAAACGGTGGGAGGCACTGCGGCTGGTTCATTTGACGCATTTGGCAAGGCGGACGGCCAGACTGCGTTGGAGGTTGGCCCGTATGCCTCTCCCGCAGGCGTGGTCGGCGGCACCGTACAAGGCAGTTTCAGCCCAGCCGGCTCAACGTATGCGCTCCAGGAAACAATCAAACTCACAAACCCTAGCCAGACGGGGGGAGCTGTCACCAGTTTCGATGCAAACCTCAGCGTCGTCCCTGAACCTGCCATCACTCTCTTGCTCGGCTTCGGTATGCTCGGTGCAGGGGTGTACGGCCGGTACTTCAGACGGGGAAGGAAAAGCGCCTAAGAGCAGCGGTTACCTGCCAAAGACGTAAAACCAAAAGGCGATGTCGAAAGACATCGCCTTTTCCATTGGCGCGGCATGCTCTTTCCGCCCACCGGCGGAACTCCCCTTTCCCTATCGTGGACCTATGCCTAGCTTCTCCATAAGGTCGTACAGGCTCGGCCTGCTTATGCCAAGCTCCTCAGCCGCCTGGGTCATGTTGTCGCCGCTGCGCGCCAGGGCGCTAAGCACCATCTTTCTCTCCAGGGTTTCCCGCGCTTCCTTCAGCCCGACCTCCTGTTTCGGACCGCCATCCTCCATATCGAGGTCCTCAGGTTTTACCCTTTTCCCCTCCGCCATGACAACCGCCCGCTTAATCTTGTTTTCAAGCTCGCGAACGTTGCCGGGCCAGCCGTACGCCTCCAGGGCATCCACAGCTTCCGGAGTAAATCCCGTAAGCTTCTTCCTGGCCTGCGCGGCATACCGGTTCAGGAACGCCTGCGCAAGGAGCGGGATATCACCGTCCCGATCTCTTAGCCGCGGCAGCTCAATCGTAATAACGCCGATCCGGAAATAGAGGTCTTCACGAAACGTTCCGTCCTTCATCGCCTCTTTCAGATCTCTATTGGTGGCTGTCAGCACTCTGGTGTCCACCTTGATGAGCTCGCGCCCCCCAACCCGCTCGACCATCTGCTCCTGCAGGAAGCGGAGGAGTTTTACCTGAAGCGCAAGCGGTACTTCCCCGATTTCATCAAGGAAGAGCGTCCCGGCCTCGGCCATCTCTATTCGTCCCTTGCGTTGTGCGTGGGCGCCTGTGAAGGCCCCTCTTTCATGGCCGAACAGCTCACTTTCGATAAGATTGTCGGGAATGGCGCCGCAATTGATGGCAACAAAAGGGCCTTTTTTTCTCGGACTTAAGTTATGGATTGCCCTGGCAACCAATTCCTTGCCCGTGCCGCTCTCTCCGGTGATCAGCACCGGGATATCCGACGTCGCCACTTTCCGTACCGTCGCAAAGACTCCCTGTATCTGAGGACTTGCGCCGACGATGTCCTGAAAAGCCGGCTGATTGCCCTCGATCATCTCATTATGCTCACGCTCCAGACCGGCCAGGTAGGAGGCTCTCCTGAGCACAACCTTCAGCTCATCGATCTCGACCGGCTTACTGAGGAAGTCATAGGCTCCGCCGGCCACGGCCTTGAACGCGTGTTCTTTCTCACCCCGGCCGGTAATGACAATTATTTTTGCGTGCGGATCCACTGTAAGGATTTCCGACAGTGCCGCAAAGCCCTCTTCCACGCTGGCAGGTCTCGGCGGCAGTCCCAAATCCAGGGTCACGATATCGGGCCTCTTCTTCTGGAACGCCTTCAAAGCGCTTCCCCGGTCTTCAGCGAGGGTGACATCATACTCCTCCGCAAGGGCCCATTTCATCTGCTTGCGCAAATCTTCGTCGTCGTCAACGATGAGGAGGCGAGGTTTGCTCACTTTCCCCCCGGCAGCATCACCCTGAACGTCGATCCCTTCCCTTCTTCACTCTCCACCTCGATTCTACCCCCGTGGGCCTCGACGATAGTTTTGCAGTGAAAGAGGCCGATGCCCATGCCCTGCTTCTTGGTCGTCTGGAAGGGCTTGAAGAGATACTTCTCCATGAATTCCCGTGTCATGCCAACGCCGTTGTCGGAGACCGACAACTCAACCCATCCATCGCGCTCCCCGGCGGCAACCAGGATATGCCCGTCTTCTCCCGTCGCCTCGCTCGCATTGATAAGCAGGTTCTCCAGCACTTTCCGCATCTGCTCTTCATCAATGAGGAGGAGGGGCAATCCGTCGGAAATACGGGTCTCGACGCGTGCGCTCAGCACCCCGTTCATCCCCGATAGGGTTGATCGCACCAATTCGTCGAGACGCGTTTCGCGCGGGTTCACATCGAGCGGCCGGCTGAGAAGCGATAGGCGCGTGCACACGCCCTTAATCTTGTCCACGCTTTGTGAAACCGTGCGCATCGCATCCTGCCGGAATTCTTCATTGTCATAGTATTTGGGCATATTCTGGCTCACCAGAGCGAGCTTCGATGCGAGGTTCTTCAGGTCGTGCATGAAGAACGCCGACATTACCTGAAAAGCCTCCAGCTCCTTTGTCTGACAGAGCTTCTCGGAGAGCCTCAGATTGAGAAGGGCCGCGGCGGACTGGTCTCCCATGGTCCGCAGCAACTCGTAATCCTGAAAGGAAAGAGGCTGATCCATGACTCTCTTGCCCAGGGTCATGATTCCGATAAGCTTTCCCGTTGCCCGAAGAGGCACACAATACCGCACGCCGGTCATTTGCATATCCGCTTCGTACGTGCGTGCGAACTGCTCGATAGGATCATCGTGTGCCGTGGCGAGATCGACAGGCATGGACCGGAAGGACATCAACCCGATCAGACCTTTTCCCGCCTCCCCGTACATACCTGTGCTCCTCGCCTGGCTCTCCGTCAGCATCGTGGAGGATCCAAGCTCCAGGCGCTCCTGCTGCTCGTCAATAAGCCACAGTGATACGGATAATATGTCCAGTGTATGCGCGATAAGGGTAGTGACGGCCAGACAAAGGTCTTTCACGCCGGTAAGAGACGCCGTGTTCTCAGTGAAGCCGGCCCACACCTTCTGATAATCGTAGACGGGGCGCCTGAAATGACGGCTCACAAACCGCTTCCGCTTGAATCGCAGCTTATCCGAAAGGAGCAGGACCGCCAACCCGAGAATTGCCACAAGGACAAGGAACGCTACCACGGGCAGGTTTCCCGCACCCTGGAAATAGTAGATGAGTTTGGCGATGACGCCGACGGCTATGAAATAGGCGCCGACAATGAGTACGGTAAACGAGTTGTAGATTACGGAGCGAGAAAGATACAGATCGATCTCGAGCATCCCCGCACGGGCGAGCGATTTGCCGATCATGATGCACGCCAGTAGCAGCGCAAGGGCGTCAATGGTCTCAAAATTGGCATCGAGCAGACGGAAAAGTACCACCTGACTGTCCGTGTAGATGCGCACCCCGAAGATACCGGCAAGGCCAAGGATCATAAATTTTATCTGCCATCTGGAGTGGCCGACGGCATTCCTGAAGGTCTTCTCAAGGTTCATCAGGATCAGGACGGCCGACACGAGATACACGAGGTACAGCATGTAGCCGGACCATCCAAGGCGAATAATCGCCATTGAAGAGGGTTCAGGAACGGTCGAGCCAAGAAAAAGATCTTCCCGGAAAAACAGGGCTAAAAATGGGGGGATAATGAATAGGCCGGCAAGTATCCACTTCCATCGGGAAAGGAACTGACGATAGTTCGCCCGGGCGAAGCTGACGCTGAACATAAGCCAGACGGCGGGAAGAAAAGATGACGCCAAAAGGCGATACCACTGCCGGCGAAGCACCTCGTCAGGGAAGGAGGCCTGAGCAGCGACGCCGATGAGCAGTGCCTCCAGCCCGAAGAGGGCCATTCCGACGGCAAAGACCACATGGATAAACGAGCGGTAATTGCGCAGGACGACGGCAACGGCGATACCGAAAGCGCCCGCGGCGGCTATGTAGCTAATGATGGAAGAGAACATGGACTACTCCCGCTCCTTCTCCCCCCTGCTCAGCCGCCACAGGACCACGCCGAGCAGGCCGAGGGCAGGGATGTAGAAGACGATGCCTCCCGAATGATGGAGCCAGCCCTTGGTAATAAACCGGGTGTCGACATGGATTGCCAGCAGCGACAGGGTCGCGATGCGGATGGCGTTCTTGAGGATCGTGATGGGGAGGATGGCAATCAGCAAGACAAGTTGTCTCCAGCCGGACTTCAGGAAAAGATGCCCGGCCACGACGCACGAGATGATCAGCGCCAGGGTGGACCGGATACCGCTGCATTCCTTTGCCACTTCGATGGTGATACCGGCCAGTTGGTAGACGAAGCCGTCCCTGAAATACATGGTTCCTGTCACATCGAACAGCCATTGCGTCACTTCCGTGGAACCGACTTGCAACACATGGATGAACCGGTCAAGGAGGAATGCGGGTACAGGTATTGCGAAGAGCAGGAACAACAAGGGAAAACGACCGGCGCGGAAGGCGTTTAGGCCATACAGCAGGACGAACCCGCCCCAGAAAACAACGATGGAAGACGCCGTTGTGAGGGATGCAAAGTCATTCGCCCCCAGCCACCCCTTCTGCCATAAAGCAAGCAGATAGGCAAGCGCGCCGAGGGCGGCAAGAGGGACGCCGGCCGTCCAGGAGTAACTCAGGTCCTTCAGGATCGTCTTCCTTTCGACAAAAAGGAAGTAGCCGGTTACGAAGGGTATGAGAAGGAGATGGGAATAGTAGTCGCTCCGGCCGGCGGACATAAGGATTCTGAGCGGCTGGTAGGCGAGGAGAATGGCAACAACGGCACACAACAGCGATAGAGCCAGCCGAACACGATGGCCTTCGGCTTGAGCGTGTGAGTACAAAGAGGAGTCGGCAAGTTTATTCATTAGCAGCAGTGAATAAGGGTTGCAGGTTGCAGGGAAAGTCGTTGCAGACGCCCCAGGCCCTATTCTTCGTAAACCACTCTACCCTTTGACACTATCATATTGAGCAGGGTATACTTGGGGTTTCTTTCGTATTCAATACAACTATATCCGATCATTCCACAGGCTCTTTTAGCCCAAAAGTGTTCATGACTAATCCTCCAGCGTGCCTGACATGTAGGCTAACACAACCATTATATCGGATGGTTGCTGAATAGACCCGGGTTACGGGTCGCCCTTTTCTTCAGCATCGAGAATCAATTTTAAGAGTCGAACGACGAGGCTCTTCTTAGATGCAAAATCCCGGACTGCCTGCCATCGGAAATCCAGATACCTGTGGGCAAGCCTGTTCCTCTGGACTGCGAGTGCCGCAAGCTTTTCCTGATCGGTTACCTTGAAGCCAAGGATAGCTGCGCATCTGGCCAGCACGTCAGCATAGTTCTCGACCGCTATACCACGGTCAGCGAGGAATGTCCCACAAATCTCGATGAGGGCCGTCAAGATGTTCTCCACGGTTCTATCCATCAGCTTCTGGAGCTTCCGGTCCTCCTGGTATTGTCGCCATAATATGCCGGTATAATCACGATCGAACTCGGCCATTTCATCGCTAATGAAGCGGACCGATTCGGTTATTCTTCCTTTTGCGTATCGAGCCTCAGGCATATTTCGGTCCCGATAGATTCCGCTTGGCCACATCGAGCTGCCACTTAACGCCGAAGAGCTGAAAGTCTTCCATCTGGAATATAGCTTCATTTCGAAGGCGACTGTATCCCTCCGGTTCGCGCAGAAAAACAGGAATCCCGCGAACAATGGCGTTGTAGTAGAGCATGGGCTTCCTAAAATCGACGTACACCGGCAGTACATTGGCCTCAGCCCTTAGCATTCTCATGAGCGCGACAGAGAGATCGGTAGAGAGACGGTGAATCTCCTTATCGGAGTGGACCGTGTCACCGAATATGACGGCCAGGTCAACATCCGAGTCGGGTCTTTCCACTCCGTGTGCACGAGAGCCATACAAAAACGCCATCCGGACCTGGAAACGTTCAGCCTCTTGCTGAAAGAAACGTTTCAGCATAGCCACAAGATGCTCTCTAGATTCCTGTGTAGCTTTTTCCGCCAACGGGTGTGCTCCTGAGTTAATTATACATAATATCATCGCGAGTTACCTTAAACATAGCTCAATAGCTTATTGGCTGACTGGGTGACTGGATTACTCAGAATCGCTGCCTTTTCTGCGGCGAAGGTAGGCAATGCAGCCATTTAGCCGTTTGTTCAGATCGTAAGCCTTCTGCTTCAAGCTGCTCAGATAATCGTCAGTGAAATAAGCCTGGTCCAAGCACACATTAAGATCGTCTATCAATTCAGACAGGGACCCTCGGGACAGGCGACAGAACTGGATATTTTCCTGGTAGTGGTATCTGCCATCTCCTTCAGCAATGTTGTTTGTGTGGCTTCCGGCCTGCCTTGTAATGTTGTAACCATACTTTCTCAGGAGCTGGGCAAACTGCCTGCCTGAAATGTCCCGGGGTACTCTATGCATAGGCGAACATTTCCTCTCTCACGATGTGCAGCCTTACTATGCCTGGGATATCTTCCTTCTGGTCAAAGTGGCATTCCAAGGCATCTCTGATGTTGTCCTTTAACTTCTGAAACGTATCGCCCTGCGCAAATACGGAATGTCCGAGAGCTCGTGCATTATAGCCGCCCTCTGGGTCTTCCTCCACTACAAAGATGATCTCCTGAACCTTCATGGGGTCAACGCCTCCTCGTTTGTCGCACAGCTACCTCATGGGTCGTAGAATATCCTTCCGCCCCAGATAAGTGTAGCATTTTAACACGTCTGGAGCCAACATTTATCAAACCAAAGTTTGCATAGTTGTTGTAATCTTACGGCATTTCTCTGATAATGAAGAACAGGCACATGGCAGCGGGAAAGGCCGATAGGACGGTCGACGAATGAGAACGTACAACATGAAAGAACGTCCCCAGCGTTCAACACACCTCCTGCCGTCAGAAACCCCGGACCCTATTCTTCGTAAACCACTCTACCCTTTGACGCTATCATATTGAGCAAGGTATACTTGGGGTTTTTCTCGTATTCAATAGAACTATATCCGATCATTTCGACAGGCTCTTTTAGCTCGAAAATGGCCTCTCCGAGGATCTCCTGCCGCTTGAGAAGGCTTTTCCTGTTAAAACTCCTTGAAACTACTGCCAGATCGATGTCGCTATCCGGTCCCGGCTGACCATAAGCGTAAGAACCATACAGTATCAATTTATCTATCCTCACTCTCCGGGCCCTCAGGGCGTCAACCACGTTTCCGATGACTTCCTTTATTTGATCAGCGCTCTTAACCATTTCAGTAAACCTTTCGTCTCAACCAAATACCGTTCTGCGGCGGCTTCATGTCAGCCTCCAAATGCACACTTCTAAGTGTATGTTTGGGAGACATCTCTGTCAGAATGGCTCTGCGAGAGGGCGCTTCACTGCGCCCCTACCTGCCCAACTCCGGCAAGCCTTCCCAAAGAGGGGGGTTTACGAAAGTGCGTAGGGTCGAGGATTGGCGCGCCGGTTTAGGTTGAGGTTTGTTTTCCCGGTTTGCTCGCCCTTTCGTCCCGCGAGTGTCACACGATCTCAACCATGCCACGTTTCCAACCCCCGCCGCA
>Ga0187864_10001350_pt1 | contig 23941 bp, 22 predicted proteins | sample June2016WEW_11_4_FD_132985 | JGI IMG/M metagenome (GOLD analysis project Ga0187864, IMG submission 132985) | Peatland microbial communities from SPRUCE experiment site at the Marcell Experimental Forest, Minnesota, USA - June2016WEW_11_40 | ecosystem: Environmental > Terrestrial > Soil >...
AACACGCTTGGTCTCATGGAGATGGCACAGATGGGCCTCAGGATCGGGCATGGCATCAAGGACCATGGAGAAATAGCGGTAAACTTGAGCCGCAGAAGCGGAGCCATCGTGGTCGGCATGCTCGATGTCGTGGGCGCCTATAGAGAAAAAGCGCTTTGTAAATTCCACAGCATCCTCGAGCCTGGTTGCGCCGGTGATGGGGCTCCCCCAGATGGTGCTGACGGTACCGCACATTTTCATACCGACATCGGCTGCTTTCTGTATGCAACGTTCAGCCTCTTTCCAGTATTGGGACAGAGTCAGGCCGGAATTGGCAAAGTGGTGTTCGGGATCGGTAGAGACCATCATCAGAACCCGATCGGGACCGATTCCTCTTTTTCTTAACTCAATTGCGGTGTCAACGGCCGGTTCGCGAATCGTCACGGCAGTCATGACGATCTCATCGTAATTGACCCCCTTTCTTGCGCAGCGTTTTTTGAATTCTTCACTCCTGAGAGCGGTGAGCACCTGTTCGGCATCCCTGAACTGAGGAATGCCTTTAGGATTTCCCAGATTGGTCACCTCAATTTCTTTTGCTCCCGCAAGGATCAGCTCCTCGGCATAAAAAATCTTGGCGTTCGTAGAGATGGTTTTTTCTTCATGCTGAAAGCCGTCGCGCACGGTTATGTCACCGATGGACACCTTCTTTGGCATCTTGGGAAAGATTTTCCAATAATCATATTCCGTCATAATTCATCGCCTCCTTTTCACCTGTGATGTTATCGCCTAACGTTCTTTACTTTTTGAATAGCCTAAACCTTCAAATCTCCCCATTCGGTTTTCCCAATGGGTGCGCGGTAGCAAAGCTCAAGAGCCCTGCCCAACTTTTCACGCGCCTCGCTGAAGGTGATGACACCGTCATGGAACAAAAGAGAACCGGTCAAAAATGGATGCCCTTCGGCATCGTAGCGCTCTATCATCATATTGCGGAAATCCATCATTTGTTGCTCATCCACCGTTTCGCCTTTGTCGACAATGTTCTTTCTGCGGACACTTTCCACAATGAATGCCGCTGTCTTGCCGGACATAACCGTCGTGCGGCCTCTCATATTCGTGAAGCAAAACAATGGCTTGAAAGCCCTTCCGCACATGCCGTAGTTTGCCGCCCCGTGGTCGGGTCCAATGACGTACTGGATTTTCGGGACGTTCAGCACGCTGCAAGTACGGACCATGTCCGATCCGTATTTTCCAATACCGCCCCATTCTTCTTCTTTGCCTATCATATAGCCGGGCGATCCCTGGAAAAAGATCACCGGAAGCTTCGAGTTACCGCAGCGGATCATCCATTCCGTCGCTTTTCTGGCCGCTTCGATATAAATGACGCCGTTGCCGTTGGATGCAATGACTCCCACGGGCATGCCTTTGAGCCACATCTTGCCGGCAACGACAGTTTCGCCACGATTGAGGCCGTACGTGGGCTTGTATTCATGGAAATAGCTATCGTCAGCAAGACACTTGAGGGTATCCTTGATTTGGATTACGCTGTATGTATTGACCGGAGACGAGCGCATCATTTCTTTATAGTCAAATCTTGGCTCCACGGATTCTCTTCGCTCACAGTGAAGGCTCTGAGAAGGTTCGAACTCAATAATGTCACGGAGCTTCATGATCCCTTCTTCCTGGGACGTCACGCAATGGTCGCAGCCACCTGAGCGCTGCGTATGGACATAGGCCCCTCCCAGGTCTTCCATGGAAACCGTTTCACCGATGGCCGATCTCACCATTGGGGGGCCCGCCAGGAAGGCGAAAGCAAGCTTCTCTATCATGATGGATTCGGAAGCGAGATAAACGATGTAGGCGCCGCCGGCAGTATTCCCACCGGTGGAGAGGGTGTATTGTTTTATGCCCATGGCTGACATGCGGCACATGTTATAGAACATGCTGCCAAAGTGACCGTCGTCCGCAAAACAGCCTAACTGCAGCGGAAGGTTTATACCACCTGAGTCTGCGATGTATATGCAGGGTAATCGGAGGCGCTCGGCAATCGCCTGGGCCCTCATGTGTTTTTTCAGCGTGATGGGGAAATAGGTCCCTGCCGCATAGCGGTTTTCATTGGCAAAGATCATACAGTCTTTACCGTGAACAGTACCGACGCCGGTTATTACTCCCCCGCCGGGAATGTGCCCCCTTTTTTCCGAGAGGTAGATATCCCCTCCGTAAAGCTTTATCTGTCCGATGTTGTAACCCGCATCCAATCCAAGCTCGAAGAACTCCCCACCCGGATCGACCAACATCGTGATTAGTTCACGCATTGGTTTTTTGCCCTGCTTGGCAAGACGTTTGATCTGATCCTCACCGCCGATGTTGTATGCCTCGTTACGGCGTTCCACGACTATGGCATCCTGTTCTTCCCAGTGGTTAAGGCGCTTTGCGCGATCTTCCTCTTCCATAATAGCCCTCCCTGAGCGAATGACTCCCGATGTTAGATGCTTACCCCGCCTTTGGCGGAATTGAATGCGCACTATCAAATAAGAAAAGGCAACGTAAAATGTTGCTTGGAAAAAGGGAATGAAATTGGAACCGATTCTGTTCAGATTATAAGCCCTGCAAGGTTCGGACGAGCTACAGGACCCTGATAATTACAGTTTGCCAGGTTAATTTTCGCCTCGTTCAGTGTCTCGCCGGAAAGGCCGCTCGACCAAATCCGGCTGTGCAGTCTGAGCCCCATGAGCCTTTCGAGGAAACGGCCGCACTGAACCAAACGGTCGATATCTATCCCCGTTGCGATGCCCATCTCTTCAAAGGCATAGACGAGGTCCTCGGTGGCCAACCCGTGCGGCTCGCTCTTTCCTAAAGACTTTTCCGGGATGGCCGTTCTGAAGTAGCCATGGACGCCGGCTCCTCCAAGGCTCGATTTAAAAACGCGTATGCCGGACTCGTAGGCAGCCAGAACATTCGCTAATCCCATTCCGCGGTTCTCATAGAAATGAACTGCGAGCTTTGATGCATCCACCTCCTCCATACACATCCGCAGAAGTTGTCGCACCGTGACCGGGCTGGCCATTGCAAGTTCGTCGTTGAGGCACACCAGACAGCAGCCAAGCTGGACCAGTTTTGCCACCATGGCGTACAACTTCTCGCAGTGGGTTGCGTCTTCTCCCGGATAACCGAAAGCCGCACCGATGTAAGCACTGACTTTGACGGCATTTGCTTTGGCAATTTCACAAATTGTGCTGATTCGTTTGAGCTGTTCGGAGATGCTACGGTTAAGCGTGGAATAGCTCAACCGGTCGGTTAGAAAAACCCAGACCGCGATTTCATCGGCTTTGCAAGCGATTGCACTGCGGCATCCGGTTTCGTTGGGGACTAAAACCCGGCAGACTCTCTGCTGCCCCTCCCTGCCACTGCTGTGCCGGACTCCGGACAGTACGTCAACCGCATCCTTCATTTGAGGCGCAGCTTTGGGATGTACGAAGGAAGTAACCTCCACCTTCCTGAAGCCGCAATCAAACAGCATATTCACCAGGGCGATCTTCTTCTCGGCAGGGACATATTTTTTGTGGTACTGAAGCCCTTCTCTTGGACCAATTTCAATGAGCTCAATATCGGGTTGCATGGGTCTTTCTTTAGTTCGCTGTGTGTTCGCTACACCTGTGGCAATGGCTGGTTTTCGCCCGGAAAGGATCCTTTCCCGATTCAGAAAGTCTCAGTGTCTTATGCGATATTTCGGAACGAATTATATCTACTGGCAAGAACTGTTCCAGAAGGGCCTTAAGAGGACCGATGATTTCGTCATTCCGGCGAAAGCCGGAATCCATGGTTTTTTTGAACTATTTGATATTTCAAACAAAACGCTGGACCCCAGCTTTGGCCGGCGTGACGCCCCCACGAGGTTTTTACTGTAAAGTGGGAGGTTCAATCCTTTTTCAGCATCCTGTTAGGGACGGGAATTAAGAGGCGCTGGAGACAAAAAAGGAAGTCAGGCAGACGAAGGGACACCCAAGTGTATACTTACAGAAACACCCGAGTCTGGTGTTTCCTTTTTTATACAAAAGATTCCCGAGTTTTAGCGGGTTTATGATATCCCATGTTTTTTAAGTTTGAGGTAAAAGGACCTGCGGCTGAGGCCCAGAGCCTGCATAGCCTTGGTCCGGCTTCTGTATCGACTCAGGATTACCTCGATCAGGTCCTTTTCGAAAGCGTCCATAATATCCCTGTAAATGAAGCCGGGCCGTAAGTCCTCCGACTCGTGACCTGTTGGGGCAAGCCTCTTATCGAGCGCCGCTCTACCCTCCGAGAGCAGCAGATAATGGGGCAGATCTCTGGGGTTTATGACATCAGAATCGGTCATATTGAGGGCGTAGTTCACCACGCTTCGCAGTTCCCTTGCATTACCCGGCCAGGCATGGGCATAAAAGATATCCATGGTCGCCTGGCTGAATCCGGCATTTTTTTTATAACGCTCACACAGCACGGCGAGGAAGTGCTCGGCAAGCAACTCTATATCGCGGCCGCGTTCTCGTATCGCGGGCATATAAATGGTCATCGTGTTGAGTCGATAGTAAAGATCCTCTCTGAACTTCCCATCCAACATCATTCTGTTCAGATCCCTGTTGGTGGCGCTCAAAACCCGTGTATCAACAGGTATACACTTCTGATCTCCAACCCTTCTGAACTCTCCCTCCTCGAGAACCCTTAGAATCTTGGCCTGAGTGTTCAACTCGAAGTCGCCAACTTCATCAAAGAAGATCGTGCCTTTGTCGGCAAGATCAAACAGGCCCTTCTTGCCCTCCCGTCTGCCGCCGGTAAAAGTGCCCGAGGCGTAGCCAAAGAGTTCGGATTCGATCAAAGTGCTTGGAATAGCCGCGCAGTTTATGCTCACAAATTCATGGTTACGCCGCTGGCTGGACTCATGAATTGCCCGAACCAACAACTCCTTTCCAACCCCGCTTTCACCCATAACCAGGACCGAGAAGTCCGTTTTGCTAGCCTTGTATGCCATGTAGAGAGCGGCCTTGAAGTTGTTGCTAATTCCCACCAGCTTACGGAATGGAGAGGGCAGGTCGGCTCCCTGTGCGATTCTGGCATCCAGGTATGACTCGATATACCGTTGTTTTGCTTGAACATCCTGGCGGGTGAGGTCTTGATCGACCCTGTTCATATTGCGGAATGGAGAGGGCAGGTCGGCTCCCTGTTCGATTCTGGCATCCAGGTATGACTCGACATATTGTTGTTTTGCTTGAATATCCTGGTGGGCGGCCTCTTGATCGACCCTGTTCATAATTGTGACGGAACAGGTAAAATCCTCAACCGAAGGGATAAGCAAGACTGAGCAAACCACTCTGCTCTTCAGGGCCTCAACATACTTTTGAACGTCGAGGACTTCCGTGCGATTGGCCATCACCTTAAGGGTGAGTGAATCCGGTTCAAAATCGCAGAGTTTGCGATGAAGGATTGCCTCGGCAGGAAAGCCAATGATCCGGGCGCAGGCATCATTGAGGTAAACAACGGTCCCATCCTTCGATGTGATCAGAACAGCATCGCCGATGTGTTTGAGAATATGGAACTCGCTATTGGATAAAACAGACTGTCTGAGGTCATCCTCAGGATTATTTTCCAAACCCAATGCTGTTCTCCCGAAGCAGATTCAGATGAACCGCATCTTAAGCAGTACGAAGCGTGGAGCAGGGACCGGTTTTCGCTCCCTGCTCCGGCTTCCTGATGCGTTTCTTACATCACTTGCCCTTATATACCGGTTTTCTTTTTTCTCTAAAAGCAGTCAGACCCTCCAGACGATCTTCCGTGGGAATAGTCACCCAGTAGGCATTCGATTCTATGGCCAAGCCCGAATGCAGGTCGACCTCCAAACCGTGGTTCACGGCGTACTTTGCCTGCCCAATGGCGATTGGGCCGGCTTCACATATCATAGCAGCCATTGCAAGACTCTCATCGATCAAGCTCCCGGCAGGCGCCACCTTGTTCGCTAAACCGATCTCAAGGGCTTCCTTTGCATCGACTCGCCTGCCGGTGAAGATCAGCTCTTTGGCCTTACCCCGTCCCACAATCCGAGGCAGGCGCTGAGTTCCGCCAGCCCCCGGAATTATAGCCAGCCGCGTCTCCGTAAGTCCCATAGTTGCACTTTCGGAAACAATACGTATGTCGCAGGCAAGCGCCAGCTCAGTGCCGCCCCCCAGAGCAATCCCGTTTACCGCGGCAATTACCGGCTTGTTCATAGATTCAATGAAGGTAAACAAATTGCGAATCGTAAAAATGAATCGTCTCACCTGATCCTCCGGCAGGGTCGCCCTCTCTTTGAGGTCGGCCCCTGCACAGAAGGCTTTGTCGCCGGCGCCCGTTATGACTATTACCCGCACTTCCGGGTCCCATTGAAGGCTCTCCACCTTTGCTCCGAGTTCCCTGAGCATGGCGAAATTGAAGGAATTCATGACTTCGGGCCGATTAAGCGTTAAGATGCGCGTCTGTCCCGATCGATCTTCCAAAACCAGTGGCTGTTCCATTTTTCCTCCATGTCTCTCAAGAGATTGCCAGGCACACGGACATGCAACACCATATCAAAGCCGTCCGATTGCGATTGTGAAATTCTCCCCCGCCGGTATTTTCCGTTTCCACAGATAGAATCGCCCTTGGTATAAACTCAGCAAAGAACTCAAAAACGGTGGAAGTCTATGCACGATCTATCTAAAGGCGACAGGGAATCCGGACCCTCCTGACAGGGTGATGAAAAAGGATTGGAATTCCAACATCAGCGCGAAAAACCATATAGACGTCACCCCGGCGAAGCCTGCCCCGGAGGTGTCTAATCCGGGGGCCGGGGGCCAGTGTCTTTTGCTTTGACATCAATTAGTTGGTGAAAAGCCTGGATTCCGCCCCGGATCGGGTCAGCGGTGACGTCATTGCGGCGAAAGCCGAAATTTCCGTCATGCAGGCGGAAGCCGGTACGGAATGACGACATCATAAGCAATTTTCAGGCCTTTCTCCCACCAGAGAACTCTTTTTCATCACCCACCTAAAAAAGGGGTGTCAATCGCCAGGTTCAACGCATTTTACACTTGTGTTCGTTGAGACCGTCAGCGCCCTTGCGCCCGACACATGGAAGGGGCGCAAAAACAAGGTCCAAAGCGCTCACACACATTCCTAAGGATTATGCAAATGATAATGTTATTAGCGTTGTATACTTATATTCTATTGTATATCACAGAATGTATCACTAATTGAAGAGAGATTTCGGGTGCTAAATGAAGGAAAAGATGGATGCGGCGATTAAACCATACGAAAGCGGCTGTACTGTATCAAAATCTATACAATGGGAAATTCAAAAAAGTGGAAACCGGAATCGAGAAAAGAGAATCATCCAAGCCGCCGCCAGGCCCGAATGACCTCCAATCCATTGGAATCAGTCCAGCATTGCCTTGATCGCATCCAGGACCGGATTGAGTCTGGCCGGGTCTTTTTTTTGGGCAGGCGGTCCAAGATGTCTCTTTGCGCATTCGCACTGGTTCCATCCTTTCAGATTGTAACGGAGATCGACCTCCTTCCATTTCGGATGGCCGTTTTGAATCAGTCGGTCCAGATTGTCCGAAAGGACTTGGGCAAACCTGCCCACGTTCTCACAATTGCCCGATTTGAGTTCGAAATCGTACGAAATAAGGACGGCTTTTACTGCGAGAGTGTTTACCGGCTTGTCTTGCCATGCATATGTGCCGGCAGGAATTTGCGCTCCAGGATAGAAATCCAAAATTGGGTTGTTCATAACCGGGAGCAGTTCGAGGTTGTCTTCCTGCTTGATATTTTCGGTAAACAACTTAACGGGAGCCCCGGCCACATAAAACATGGCGTCTATCTTTGCCTGCTTCAACTGCATCAGTGCTTCGTCCGCGCCAATATTTACCATAACTTTGGGTTTGATTCCGGAGACTTCAAAAAGCAGTTTGGCCGTCAGGTAAGTGCCACTCCCGTCTTCTCCCACAGCCACCCGCCGGTCGGACAAATCGTTAAAATCAGTAATGCCTTTTCGAGCGACAATGTGGAGTTCTTCATTATATAACGGGAACACCATCTTTATTTTTTTGGCCACCATCTTCAAAGTTTCGTTAGATTGAACCGTGGCAACGAACGCCAGCACATCCGACTGCACCATTGCCAACTGGGCAGCAGGTTTTTTGTACACTGCATAGATATTTTCTATCGACCCGTTGGACGGGTAAACCTTGAGCTTGATGCCGTGCCCGGCCATAAGCTCCTGCAGGTTTAGACCGAACTGATAATAAGTCCCCTTTTCGTCGCCGGTTATAATGCCCATCTCGATGGCGCAAGAAACCCGGGCCGGGATTACTACGCAAATGACGCACAAAAAAACTGCTATGCAAAACTTCTTCATAAAAACCCTGTGCCATCGACTACTGCTGCATATGTCTTTTATTTATGTTCAACGATTGGATTCTTGAGTGGAATCTGCGAAAGATCTCTTGCAGCCTTTTGCGAATCCATGGATTTTTGTCTCAAGACACGATCTATCAATTCTTCGTATCTCTCATTGGACTTTTCCTTAGCTGAATCCGGCCGAACCTCTCCGGCTTGATATGCATTCGTTTTCGAGCCGTCACGGCTGCGGGCCTCAGCGGGGGCGGCGCCGTCCAGAGGGATTGCTTGAGGAGGGGCAGATACGACAGGCGAGGGGGCCTCCTGCTGCTGCTCGCTTATTATCGGCGCCTGGGGTTCATCCTGTTCATCCTTTGTTTCAGACGCATTATTTGAGAGCACCGGCTGTGGCAGGACTATCGACACCGGGTATTTTTTGGGCGGGGAGTTCCCGTCTTCGGAGGAAAAGAAGAAAAACCAGACGCAGGCCGTCAATACCGCCAGAAGTACAAGATATGCCATTGTTCGCGATGTCGCAGGATTAGACTTTAGGGAGGCGCGGAAAGGGCTCCCGCATTGGACGCAAATTCCTCTATTATAATCTTTCTTCGCTTTCAGATAATTCCGGGCGCCGCACGAAGGACAATAAATTGCGTAACCCAGTTCACCTGACGCTGAAGGTTTTCCGCACAGCTCACATCGGCCGTTCGCCCCAATAGCGCCTGCGCATCTCGGACTGCTACAAACCATGCTCTGCTGAGCGCTGCCTTTCGAGGCATTTTTTCTTTCCCGCATCGTACGACGATAACCATTCGAACGGAAAAAAGCTTTTAATGCGTAATATGCCGCATCGATTTCCCCCATCTTCTCTTCAGCTATTCGCCGAAGCAGGTCATTATCCAGCAAAAGATCCGGGCGCCAAACTTTGGCCAACTCCATATATGCGTCTTTCACCTCTTTGGGCGAAGCACCCGGCGCAAGTCCCAGAATCTCGTAGGAATCCTTCGGTCCCCCCATGTCCAATACCTTGTATGATAGACCTAGTAAACACCACCTCATAATATGCAGAAAGTGCAGACAGCCATCCAGCGGAGCCATCCGAGATGTATCGCCCTGCCGTAGCGTGCATTTGGACGCAAGGCCGAAATCACGCACATCGACAAGTGAAGTTAACCTGGTGTAAAGACCACTATCCGCAAAGGAGATGACTACCGCACCCCCGTCATTCCGGCGGCGCTTCTGAGCCGGAATCCAGCGGATTTTCGCAAGTTGTCACGCATAACCCAGAAGGAGATGACTACCGCACCCCCGTCATTCCGGCGGCGCTTCTGAGCCGGAATCCAGCGGAATTTCGCAAGTTATCACGCATGACTCAGTTAGTTCAAATAGCCAAGGGAAGCAGCCTGACGGTCTTGGCGTGCTTCAAGACCCTGGATTCCGGCTCTTGATCCCGGCTCAAAAGCACTGCCGGGACTGCCGGAATGACGACCCCCGCAAATGTCAAACTTTTGGGATCCCACCGGCAGAGCCGGAGGTTTACCCTGAACAATTAAATTTTCTTGGGATTCAGGGTTTGGGAAGCGTGAGCCGCACCACGCCTCCACGTCTGCTCGAAATCTCAATCGGCTTGCCGTCCCATCGGATGCGCACCCCTCCGCCATTGCCCACCACCAAATCGACTTTGTCCATGGCTTGCCACTTCCGGGTCTCTCCGGCCTCCAACAGCTCGGTTTCGGTATTCTCGCCATCGACGACGACCTCTATCCATGTCCTCTGGTCAGTCACTATCTCGAGGGAGTGGGCCGGTCGAACAGCTACGGGACGCTGGACCGAGACAACCGATTTTTCAACAGGTTCCGCAGGCGATATTGCATCCTGTTCGGACTTGGGAACTGAACTCAGAGCAACATCGGGAGAGGATGGCTCCCGAGGCTGCTTTTCGACCTCGGGCAACTCCCGATGCTGGAGCGGCAAGTCTTGATGACCTGATGTGGTTTTTTGCTCTGAGGGGATGGAAGGGGTGATCTCGGTTTGACTTACGGCCGGCTCATGGGACTTTACAGATGAATCTTTGATTTCCCGGATTTGCCAGAAAAAGGTCCCCAGGAAAACAGCGGCAAAAACCGCGATCAAAAGCGATACTGTCAGTATGTACCGAGAGGTTTTGCGGGACCCGGCTCCATCCCTTCCGGTGGTTTTCTGCGCGCGATCTGCGATCTGCTCCGTTTGGGCTTTCAAGGCAGTGGAATACTTCCGGAGCAGGCCTTCCACAGCGGAAGGCGCAACCAGTTTATCGCTGTTCCCCGACTCCAGCGCTTTTAAAACGGTAATGTTAATACCGGTGCGGTCGGAGACATCCTGCAATGTCCACCCCCGGCTCAAACGCTCCGTCTTCAAGTGCTCCAGGACATCTTTCATGCGGTCTCTTTCGGATTGGCTGCGGTTTTTCCACCCCGAGGCCAACGGCAGCCCCCGGCCTGGGTACTCATGCCATAAAACTAACAGATATTCCAGGCATAGATCAAGTTAATCATTCATATCATCTGAATTGGGCGACAATTTGCATGAAAGTTGCACTGGACCTCTTTTCAGGATATTCGTCCATGGAGGCCGATAGAAGATATCCGTGATGGCGCTAGCGAAGAATGTGTGGACATGGACTAAACAGTTGTGGTTAAATTCAAACTGGATGAAGGAACCTGGCGCTAGCCGCGCCCTGTATGCGTCAGATTGGCGCACATGGCTTAAAAGCCTCAAAAAGTAACCATTTTGGTTCTTTTATCGCCCTATTTGCTGGAGAACATATGTGTGAGAAGGCCGATGATACCGGGGTAGTGAGCTGGGAGCTTTTCAACGCTCTGTATGAAAACCAGTACGATCTTTTCCGCAAATTGAAATTCATTGTGAAAGCCGGAAAGGTGGACAACAATGAATCGATGGCATTGGAAATGATTGAGGATTACCTCAGGGGCAAAGAGGTTGATCTCAAAGATATCAGACAGGCTGGTTTGGAAGATTGGGGCCGCAGGGGGAAAACAACCGGCTTGCAGCGGTTCCCGGCGCCGGAAATGCCGGAGAATAACGGGGGGATTGGGCCGGACAAGTCACTGGTTCCTGTTGTCCCTGTAAGCAAGGTCTCTTTCTGGAGCAGGACCCTGTCCAGGAATAAGGGAGAATAGGTGTTGCCGAATTTTGCGGACTGATCTTTTTCAGGGCTTTCTAAGATTATGGCGGATTTCGAACGGTGCTGTAAAATTCTTGGAATAAAGCACGACGCCGGACCTGACGAAATAAAGCAGGCATATAGAGACTTGGTCAAAATCTGGCATCCGGACAGATTTGCCGGAGATATTCGATTACAGAAAAAGGCTCACGAACAGCTCAAGAACATAATTTCGGCTTACAGAAATTTAGTTGACAACAATGCCGGTCATTGCCAAACAGGCGGCGAGCCTGATAATACCAGGAGCACAATGCGGACGGTCGAGCATCGTCGAGTCGATCGGCGCTTTTCGATAATCCGCCGTACGGCTATCTGTTTATTCATTCTGGCTTGCTTCGGCTTTTTTTTGGCATCGGTCAGAAGCGACGTGGCGGAAATTCCTTATAACCTGGGGACTGCTTATCTGGGGTCCGGCCATTGTGATGAAGCTTTGAAGGCTTTACGGATCGCCGGCTTCATCAATCCAGGCAGCGCCAAAATCTACTACGCCCTGGGAAACGCATACTACCAATCGACTCTTTATGCTGAAGCAGAGGAAGCGTACGCGCAAGCGATTCGCATCAACCCGGATCATGAAGGAGCGCAACGCCGATTGGCTCTGCTGAGCGCGCGCCGGGGAATGCATGAAAACTCCGGTATTCGATAAAGCGGCAGCCTGCGGGCTTGATCTTTCATTACCCAAGGGAGCGTTGGATGCTTGCCGGGCAGGATATAACGGCGTAATCACGGGGGAGGAGCTGTTCGTATGCCGGAAGCCATCTTAGACGATAAAGTGATAAGTCTGCGGTCGTTCGAGTCACTCTACGATCAATATATTGGCTTTTGCCGACAACTCAGGTTTCTTGTTAAGAGTGCGTTAGTGATGGAGGAAGAATCGCTGGCGCTTGAAATTATTATTGAGTTTCTTGACCGCAAGGAAAAAGACCTCGAGGAGTTGAAAGCGGCGACCCAGGGTCAAATCAAGGGACGCAACCCCGAATCGGAACCGGTGGAGCTTCTTTTGGGACGTCTCCTGATGCAGCACGAGGACTACCCGATTCTGCGGCGCATAACCGAGATCAAGAGGAATGGGGGAACTAAATGGCAGGCGCTGCAAGCCATTATTCAAGAGCAGGCTGTCATCAAGGACGCATCCCCGCCGGACGGCGGCAGCGAATAAAGCCGGGCCAGGGTCCGCGCGGCCGCCGGTCCCCGTGAACGGTCAGCCGCTGAGACCTTTGAGGTATAAATATGGATCCATCAGTCAAGTTGATCGGGTATGATAGAAGTTTTATAATTTATTGGAACAGGCTGTTTCGAATTCTTTCCTTATGGCTATGTTTGTGTCCGGCCGCGATCGTCGCTGCCTATGAGGCATATTACTGGTTGAGGTTCGCAGAGTTTCTGGACCTCGATACTTATAAAACCGTTCCACCGAGACTTCTGTGTTTCTTTTATAATTTCACGAACTGGGAGGGGGTGAACCTGATCATTTATAAATTTCTTCAGCTCCCGATATTCATAACGATGCCCATTGTCAGTTTCTCCATAATCTTCATTTTTTACGAGAGCGTACTGGCGATATATTACCTTACGTTAGATTCAAGGACGCTCGTTAAAGAATTAGCGCGCAGGTTTTCCAAATAATTTGAGAAACTCTTGTGCTTCAAGCGAAATAGGAGACCCAGGCAGATGAACTGTTATCAGGAGTTTTTAAATCGCGGGGACTGCATTCTGTTGCTGGTGGATATTCAGAAGTCAATGCTGGACCTTTGCGTGGACCGGGACCGCACGGTGTTGAACGCCGGCGCCCTCATCGAGGCCGCCGAGCTTTTTGGGATTCCCGTTTTGTGCTCGGTGCACAATGCCAATAAGTTAGGCGGGTTCCTGCCCGAACTGACCGATAAGATTTCAGGGCCCAAACTGTTGGACAAGCTGGAATTCAACTGTTTTGAAAACGAACAGATCGCGCGGGCAATTGTGGAAACAGGCCGAAAGACGCTGCTGCTGGCGGGTCTGGAAGGGCATGTGTGCATTTTCCACACCGGCGTTGGAGCATTGCGTCTTGGGTACCGCGTTCATATCGCCCATGACGCAGTGTCATCGAGGAGCCTCTCTGATAAGCAAACCGGCATGAATCGCCTCGACAGGGCCGGCACTGTGATCAGTTCCACGGAGATGATGATTTTTGAATTGCTCAACCGCGCCGGCACAAAGGAATTCCGCGCGCTCCTGCCGCTGCTCAAAAGACTTCAGTCAAGCTGAACCAGGCTTAATACATGAAAAGCATATCCCGAGAAGGACCGAGTCAACACAGAGGAAGCCCGAAGGAGGCAACTCGCTCTGCGATTGGCCCACTGCGGCACAGCCTGAGATTGCCCCGATCGGTCTGGCCGGCATTTTTTCCTGCGGGTGTTGATTAGAATGTCGTATGATTTATGGAGATTCAGCGTTTCAAGAGCCTTTTCGGATGGAATCCGCGCCGGAAATGCAGTTCGGCTCCAGATGGAGGTCAAGTTGAGGCATTATTCAGGTCCAACGCTGGCAAGCTATCTATGTGTCGTGTTATTTGCAATGCTTCAGCCATTTCCCCTTCCAGCTTTTGGGCAAGAGGGCTCAACTATTCCGGCAGGTGAAAAGCTCATTGTCGGCGTTGTGCATGATCCCCCCTACCTCATCAAGGGCAAAAACGGTGAATGGACCGGTTTTAGTGTCGACATCTGGAAAGCCGTCGATAACCAACTCAGGGTACCTTATGAATTAAAGGAAATGAAGTTTCCCCAGCTTCTCGACTCCCTGAAGGAAAACAGGATCGATCTTGCAATCGATGGTTTCTTCCTGTTGGCGCATCGTGAAAAATATATGGACTTCACCGTCCCCCTCGGCAGTACCCGCCTAGCTCTGGCGACCCGGCCCGATAAATTGGATCATCCCTGGATGGCAGCTCTGAAGATTTTCTTGTCTTGGGGAATCGTAAAAATCATCGGCCTGCTGCTTGTATCCCTCTGCCTGTTGGGTTTCCTTCTCTGGTTCATAGAGCGTATGCATAACCCTGAACACTTTGGGGGCGGGTTCATAAAGGGGATCGGATCGGGCGTTTACTGGATCGGCTCCACGCTGGCTTCCGGGAACTGCTCTGGAGTCAGCCTGAAGTCATTGGAGGGAAGGCTCCTGGGGCTCGGATGGATGCTGGTCTGCGCCGTGATATTGAGCGGTCTTACCGCGTCGCTCACCAGTGCTCTCGTTGCCGGCAGGAACATGGCGAACACCGTTAGTGAAGAAACGCTTAGACGTTTGCACATCGCAGGGATTGAAGGCAGCGTGGAAGCCACTGTACTGGAAAAAATAAACGGGCGCCATACCCTGTACAGCACGGAGGAAGACGCCCTGGAGGCAGTGTTGAATAAACAGGTGGACGGGTACCTCTACGATGAGATCACGCTTCGCTATTACAGCGACCACGACTATAAAAATAAGATTTCAATCTATTCTACAACCCTGAAAAGGTTCGCCTTTGCCTATGGGCTCCCGAAGAACAGCGCATGGAGATCCAGGATCGATTCTGCCCTGCTGGACCTCATGGAGACACCCGATTGGGCGTTTATCCTGAGTCGTTACGGAATGGGACAAAATTTCGAGAGACTTCCGTCTGCCTCCCCTCTATCAAACACAGGCTGGACCGGCCGTTGAGGTATTCGACAACTTCCGCAACCTATCGCCTTCAGGGGAGGAACCGGTATGAACGCTGAGGAGTCGTTGCGGTTGCTGATGCCCGATATTCCCTGCTCGACAGGTATCGGATACACGTCAGATGGAACGTTCAGACCCACCACGACTGAGAAATTGGCCCTGGCGGTGACCGGGACGGGCAATTGTGGAAACAGGCCGAAAGACACTGCTGCTGGCGGGTCTGGAAGGGCATGTGTGCATTTTCCACACCGGCGTTGGAGCATTGCGTCTTGGGTACCGCGTTCATATCGCCCATGACGCAGTGTCATCGAGGAGCGCCTCTGATAAGCAAACCGGCATGCAACGCCTCGACAGAGCCTGCCCCGGAAGTGTCCAGTCCGGGGGCCGGCGCTGTGCTCAGTTCCACGGAGATGATGATTTTTGAATTGCTCAACCGCGCCGGCACAAAGGAATTCCGAGCGCTCCTGCCGCTGCTCAAGAGACTTCAGTCAAGCTCAACCAGGCTTAATACATGAAAAGCATATCCCGGGAAGGACTGAGTTAACACAGACGAGAGAAACATTTAACCTTCTCTGTTTGTGAGCTACTTGCACGTTGAAGGATTTGTAACGTACAGAGGAGTGATATTCTCTTGTTAGGCGCCCTGAATCCGATCGGGCCACCGTCTCTTGCCGGTAATTGCTGAAAGCTTCCGCACTTGGACCACTGCTTCCTCGGGCTGTTATACGCTCTGCCCAAGGGATACTCAGTGATGGAAACCACCGGGGAGGGGGCAGGCTGTTGATCGATCAGGAAAATCATCTGGGATGCGCCGGGGGGATATTCCATGATGGAGACCACCGGGGAGGTTTCCGAAACGGGTCAAGGATGTTTACTCAAGAGCTGCAGAGCTTTGTAAATGTAAGATATAAAGGGCGTCCCCTATTTCCATACGTATCCGTCCCAGGTTAATCGTCGTCATGGTCTGCCTCTCCGGTCCGCAGCCAATCGGTTATCCTGTCGGCAACCAAAGCGTTTGCCCGCCCGTTTGGATGTTGGTCTTCGACAACATAGTCGGCCTCGTGGAATTCGTTTCGGGCGACACGCCGTTCGATGGCCCTGCGGGCCCATATATGGGGTATGCCGTGCCTGCAGAAAAGGTCCGAAAGAAACGAGATCCTCCAGTTCAAAGGCCTTTGCCACGTCCTGTGCATCCCTTCGAAAACGAGAAAGACGTATCTCAGGTTTCGCCTTCTCAGGTCGTTTGCCGCTTCCAGGAGTATCGCCTGTGCAATCCGCTTCTTTTGAGAAGTCCGAGGGGCCGCAGGGTAGTTCGGGTCCAGCCGGTTGGGAAGAACCGCGAACCAGGCCAGGTTGCACAGGTAGCAGCCGATGTCTGGAGGCCGTTGCGAGAAAAACCTGTTCTGATCGCTCTCTATCGGTAGACCGTTCAGCTCCAGTCGGCCCTCATTAAGAAGAAAGTAGGGTTTTTGCCCCTCGCGCATCGACAAAACACACCTGTCAATGTCGCCGTCAAGGAGCGAGAAGATGACAACAGGGTCGGCATAATGTCCGACTGACTTCGAGTACAACAGATAAATCTGGTCCAAGCCGTAGCCGATCACGCCGTAATTCAAAAGATGGTAGTTCCCGTTAAACCCAGTACGGGCGTTCAGGATGCCCTCGAAACGGTCCCTCGGGGGCGCAACGCCCTGGGCGAAGGAGTCGCCATAGAGCAAAACGGGCTTTCTCCCGCCCACATCCTGCGCCTCCCGATGATAATAGTCCGCCGGCGTTATGTCTGGCTTTACGTAACCCAAAAGCGGGTCGTCTCGCTTGGCGGGGGAAGCGCCGAAAAATACCCGCAATTTCCAGTAATTGTCGTCGGACTCGGCGTCGGCGTATAAACCCGGACGCCGCCACCGGTCCATGAGTGAAGGGCAATTGAAAAGAAGCGACCGAAAAATGACTTCGGCGCCGGCGATTGTCGCCAATATGGTGATCAAAGGAATAGCGATCTTGAAAACAATGCTGTTTACGGCCTTCTTCGCCAATGGCGCCCCTCCCGAAAATCCCCAATCGCTTTGTGGCTCATATATGTTCATGTCCGCCTCCCATCCGGGTCGATCACTGGCAGCGGGAATTTTGCCCTTCCCTTTTTGGGAATTACTCACAAACTCTGGAGTGGACTATGCGGACTGGCAACTGGGGTGGACACCCCGATTTTCAAACTACTGATGCTTTTGTCCGAGACTCTTGCTCCTCTGTCTCTGTCGGTCCAAGCGATATATCTGACATCCAAGCCCTGTTTCAGTTCGGAAGCTTGGAGATTCGGCATTGGATTTGTGATACTTTTTTCTCTCCTTGGTGAGAGTATATAGATGGAAAAGCAACTCAGCTCACAGGCTTTATCTCTCAGAAGTATCCTCCGGCATAATGCATCAACTTCTGCGCTATGCCTCTGCACTAGATGAGTGATCGGATTTCCGCCCGAAAAACCTCTGGTGCACTCCAAAAGTTCAAACAGCATACAATTTTCCCAGCAGAACACACAATTGTAAAAGATATGAGGCTGATTTTTTCGAATTCAGGACACACCTCCCCCACACAGTTGGTCAACGCCATTCCCCACGCCCCTGATAGGGCGGGCGTCAGGCGAATAGGATAGGATAGTAACGGGCGAGAGAGTATGCTAAGCAACTCTCTCTATACATCCACCTCAATCCGGTAAGAGCCAAGATCATTGCAAAGCCCGGCGAGTACGAGTGGTCGAGTTACCGGGCATACGCCGGGTTGGCCTCTTCGCCCCAGTGGCTGCACCGGGAGTTCATCCTTTCCTTCTTTGCGTCGAATGAAAAAACGGCTCAGAAGCGGTACCGGGATTTCGTTGAGGGGCAAGCCGGGCGAGAGTGCCCAAACCCATTTGAGCATGTGACGGCATCGACGGTCCTGGGGGGCGAGTCTTTTGTTGCGTGGGTACGGGAGAAATTCCTAAAGGAGGCGCAGGCGGACCGTGAGTTGCCCGCAGTTCGTCAACTTGCAGGCAGACCGGGGTTCGAGGCGATCCGTTCCGCGGTGGAGGATCTGTTCATGGATGACCGGGCGAAGGCGCGACGGGTGGGACTGTATCTATGCCGGCGTCACACAGGGCTCAAGCTTAAAGAGATTGGCGCAGCATACGGGGTGGGAGAGTCAGCGGTTACGCAGGCAAGCAGGCGGGTTGCGGAGGAGATGAAGCAGAATGTATCTGTGCGCAAATCTGTTGGAATGCTTGAGAGGGAGCTTGGGTTGTCAAAAGTGTAGGTTTGACCCCACCTCCCACTTTCGAGGGCTTCCCTTCGACGCTTAGTTCCAAGGTTTTCAAAATCTGGAATGCCTTCACGATCTCCACGAGGGAGGCGTTCTTTGTCCTCTCCGTGTTGTCCCCCGTCAACATTGAACCCACCCATCTCCGGAAATCGGACCCTTTTGGCCGGTGATGGGCCATAATCATGCAACGGTTTTTGAATCCACTTATCAGTTTAGGCCCACCTGTGGCTAGTTCAGAGAAAAAATGTTGCTTGGAGTTGCCGCGCGGCAACAGTCAATACCACCCGCCTGGGTCCACTCTGGCCGGTGGTTCGGCTGAGGAGGAAGAACAAGAAGAAAAAGCACCGGAAATCCAGTATGGTAGCGCAGCATATCGTTGCAGGGAGATTTTCAGTTGCCGCAGGCAACTTGATCGAGTCTCCAAAAATTCGACTGATGAAAGATGACGGCGGTCTTGCACATACGGAGACATGTAGACAACAAGCCGGTTTACGGAGGGAGGGTGGTGGGTCCAAAACACGGCGCTCTTGGCAGCGAATATGCTGAATCATGGAACTTTAGGGTGGGTCCATAAAGACCGTGCAGGTGGGTCCATCTTTATCCGGGGTAGCAACCAACTGTGGGAGGAGGTGCGTCGGAAAATCGCCAAAACCAGTCCTGCGCACGTTTGACTTGCATATTCTATAGGGAAAATTGTATGCTGTTGGGAATTCCTGAGTGCATCAGAGACTTTTCGAGCAAAAATTCTATTCCGACACGTGGTTCGGCGTATGCAGATAGTCAAGTTGATGCATTATTCCGGTAAAAAGCTTCATGATATTTAGGGCGATAAACATTGGATATTTCTGATCACACCATTGCGACAAAAGGTTAGCCATGCGTAGTTCTGAAGAGGACACGAGAATATTCGACCTACTCCGTGAAATGATATCGATTAATGCTCAGCTTAAAAAGGATAGAAGTCCCCCCATTTTGATGACTGCTGACAAAAAACAACAACTGGAAAAAAGAAGATATGACCTTGAAGAAGAGTTAAATGACCTTTTAATAGAGGTCGATAGAATCGAAATCAGGCAGTCTTTTGCTGGAAAAGATCAAGCTAGGGTTCAAAGGATGATGATCAAGAATCTCTTTAATCTTGATGAGATGTGGGATAGTTATCACGAGAAAATACTTGACTTCCATGAACAAACTGATGTTCTTGATAGATATACATTTCTCTCTAACTATTACCAACTTGCTCCACCATTTGTCAGAATTGGATCACAGATTCCAGATGGTATTAAACATATTTATCATGAATCACGATGGTGTTTCGTATACGGGCACTTTAGCGCCACGGTATCGTTATGCAGATCAGTAATTGAGACAATTCTAAAGCAAATGAAGTGTACTCGTGGAAGCACTCTACCACAAAATATTGATATGGCATGTACACGTAAACTCATATCGAAACAATCCGCTTGGAATGCAAAGAAAGTAGTAAGATGTGCCAATATATTATTGCATGACGCTGTTCCAGCTACTAGGCAAAATGCAGTCGATGCTCTGGATAGCACTTTAAACTTTCTTGAGGATATTTATCTTTAAACTTCAAAGTAATTCTGATTATTATAATATATTTCTGGATTAATATTTTCTTTAAACATTGTCAAGAACACTACGACAAACATTTTGCTGGGCAGCAGGGATTGTGAAAAAAGCACAGCCTCGATTTGTGGTGGTCATTTTGTGAAATGTTCCAGGATGATATTGATGATTACGATCCATGCCTGAGTACATACCACGTCTTTTTGCCAGTTCGATTACCGTTTAGAGACCGTCGTCCTCTGCTTCTACCAAGACCGCCAACCGCTGCACAAGGGCACGGTTATAGCGCTTTGGTAGCGTAACTTCGGGCAGACTCAATAAGTTCTGCAAGTTTGTAAGTAGGTACCATGCGGTATCAACAGCCGCCGAAAGATCTTTGCCTGAAAGATCTTCTTTATGCCATATCGCTTTAGGATTGAGAACACCAACAGCATCGATGTGAAAATGTGTATTGTTGCGAATGTGTTCTAGTTGTCTGCTAACCTTCTTTAGTCCCTTGATATTCATCGGCATACTATATGCACACTCATCAATAAATTCTCTGTCCTTCTCATAGATATACCAGAAAGAAGCCGCCCGCCTGCGTCCAGCATGGAATTCAAATACCTTAATACAGTGTGCAATGTAATCATTGAATAGGGCGTCGTATGTTAGTCTCAGGAAAAGATGGCTTATGCTGGCACTTTTAATGGCATCTTCAAGGCCAAGTAGCGTGGTGCGATTAAGAATGGCTCGCTGCAATTCAGCTAGGTTTCGCTCAATCGCGCACTTATACACCTCTGTGTCAGAATTGTCCTCCATGCGGAACCCCCTGTTTTTATGGTCTATTTAACAAGGCCGAGGTGGTTTCCATAACTGGACAATCTACAACACATGATTCGGGGTCGGACCACGCTAAAACCTTGCTGGCCAAGGAGAGAGTGCTCATAATCGGCCATTATAAAGTCTTAAAATGCTGTTTTGCCTGGAAATGGCCCATTTAACGACGATCCATCTGGTGCACCCGCTTCCGCGCGGCGCTCATGCGCCGGGGGTACTTCTCATGACTCGAACTCGCTCTTGGGCACACCTGACTGGCGGATGATCGATTGAAGCGTACCGACGCGGAGTTCGTCATGGTTTGGAACCGGGACGGTAATCGTTGTATCTGAAAGCCGCTTTTGCATCACGATATAGTGGCCTGCGAGGATTCTGCAGACCTGCTTCCCGGAGAGGACACGGAGCTTACCCAATAGATACCTCCACCTGGGTCACGTACACTTCCTCATGCAAGCGTGTCTGAACTTCATTCGGAGAGGCAGTTTCGAAAAATAGTACAACCGCTTCCTGAAGATTATTTCGAGCCTCCTCGATCGTATCGCCTTGACTGGCAATATCCAGCTCCGGGCAGAGCGACACATACCCGTCTCCCTCACGCTGGATGATGGCTGTAAGTTGCTTCTTCACTGTGTCTCCCCCGATTCTTAGTACAAAAGATCAACTAACTTTTAACGACCAAATCATAGTTTGTCATCTCTACCGGCCCGCTTCGAGATACTGGCCATCGTTCCCTGCGGGATGTCAGCCTTTTCGTTGCCGGCTGCGGATTTCGGGGTCGGGCCCAAGACAATAACCCGGTTTCTATGGATAAATATTAAAGACACATGCCTGATTGGCGCTTAAAAGCACATTTTCGACCGAAATGATACCTCTAAGCCGGGCTTGGCGCTCGCGTATCGCGGATTCGTCATCCATTCCGAAAATTCGGCGCTCCTCAGCATCTCACATGGAATGCTGCAACCACTCTCCCACAAAAGTGCTATGTCGATTTTTCCGCGCCCTTTTGGGATCCGGAAGAGTACTCCGGGCGACGGGCCGGAGAGCCGCAAAGCATTCCCTCTACACTGATGTCTTCGTCTATGTCCGGCCAGTGAACGCCTTGTCCATCGCCTATAATCTCGAAATTGTTTCGCTGGTCGGGAGTTGCCTCTGACAGACGCCAAGACCATGCAAGAGGCACACTGATGGTTCGGCCGTCGACAAGATGCGCAACAATCTCATCTTCGGTGATTCGAATATCCACTAGCCTCGCCTCAAATACGTTAGCCACAATGTTCATTCCATCCCTCCAACAATTTGTCTCGATTGGAGCTGATAATGTGTCGAATCGTATTCAGTTCCTTAGGAGAAAAACCATGATTCTTGCTCAAAGCTACAGGTTGGAGCCAGAATTTGCAAACGAATCTCTCTCGCTGAACGTGTACGTGTTTCGGTTCATCACAATCGAAGCTGTAAAAGTAGAATCGATAACCCTTTTTAATACATACGGTAGGCATGTTTGCAAATCCTGCCCAGATTCGATTACCGTGTGCAAAACGGCTAAAATGCATCCAACCTTCATGATACTACATTCAAGTCTCGTTTAAATCAACAAACTCAAGGTCGCTTGCCAACTCCTTGCCGATTCAACCAGCTTCATTTTTTGAACGTATGATCCGGAAACGGCAACGATTTCAGGTCACGTCGCGTAGCGATAGAACCAGGAGGAGTTATTTTTAAATGTTCCTCGCGCAGGGACCCCGTTGTTGCTTCTGTCATAAACCGGCATAATGTATCAAGTTGTGTGCTATGCATCCGAACTGCGTTTCTTGCCGGCTGCTATTTGGCGGGTGGATCGGCTGGAAAAAGCTCGCTTTCCCTGATCCAGCCGGCAGTCGTTTTTCCATCCGGATTCCTGAATTCGGCATACACCCACCCCGGCTTGGATTCGTAGACCCTGAGCGGATCTCCCTTGACTGCATAAGCCTTGCGCTTCTTCGGTTCGGAGGCATCATAGTGAAAGTAGGCCCTCTGCGCCGATACGACCCTGATTGTTTTCCATTTTCCGGGGGCCTCGAGCTGGAAGGACGCCCCGTCGTCACCGGCGAAATGCTCGACATTCCAGCAGCCGCCATGCTCCTTCGGCAGTTTGATCTTCAGTGCCGCAGCCCCATCCGATTCTACCGGGGTGAGCGATCCGGTTATGAGGTCCTTTCGTGTCTTGTCCGCCGGGAACCAGGTGTCGATAGTGTACGGAGGAGGCCCCTTCATCGATCCTTTCAGAAAAAAGATGCAGCTAAAGAGAGGCTTGCCCGTGGATTCATCAAGTCCGGTAAAATTTGCATAATATCCCGTAATGGTCCCGCCAGCCGGGTCCACACCAATTAACAGGCTGTCGTAATCTCCCGAAACGACCTGCGCCTGGAGACAGCCGACGTCAAATAACAGAAAAATCACCATAACGAGTAATCTGATAAGCATGCCCTGCCTCCTCCCCCCCTCCGTCGGTCCTATTAATAAAATTGAGGAATTGAGGAATTGAGGAATTGAAGGATTGCGGGATTGAGGGATTAAAAGCGAATTGAGGAATTGAGGAATTGAAGGATTGCGGGATTGAGGGATTAAAAGCGAATTGAGGAATTGAGCAATTGAATTCCTAAATTCCTAAATTCCTAAATGGGGAATTGTGATCTTTATCGAGGGATTGAGGGATTTGGTTTCTCACTCCTCACTGCTCACTGTTCACTGCGAAGCCGTTGCCGCCCCTGGTTGCCGTTTGCTAAGCCGAAATGACTGTGTAGTAAAGTATTGCCGACTAATTGCAGAACTCGAGTGGAATTAAGGGATTTGTTTTTTCGCCGCTCGTCGCGAAGCGATAGAACCATAAGAGTTTTTAGTTTCGAGTTTTTAGTTTTTAGTAACCACTCAAAACCAACTACTAAGAACTCAAAACTCTTCCGGCTGCTTCCCGCTTCCCGCTTCCCGCTTCCCGCTTCCCGCTTCCCGCTTCCTGCT
>Ga0187864_10001352_pt1 | contig 23901 bp, 19 predicted proteins | sample June2016WEW_11_4_FD_132985 | JGI IMG/M metagenome (GOLD analysis project Ga0187864, IMG submission 132985) | Peatland microbial communities from SPRUCE experiment site at the Marcell Experimental Forest, Minnesota, USA - June2016WEW_11_40 | ecosystem: Environmental > Terrestrial > Soil >...
TCACGAGCTAAAGTACGCTTTGGTAGGATGAGCGCACCAGAAACCATCGGACACCCGAGTCATGCCTCAGAAAATCCTCGACGTAGCCGACTGTTGTGGAGTCACTTGGGAAAAGTACGCTCTCTCCGGATGAACCTCAAAAAAGTTACGAAGGACGCGTTTTACTGTTGTCAGATACATAAATTGACACAGATATCTCAAGGGCTGCAAGAACTTACAGCGAGTAATTCGCGCGAGATGTGCGGAACATAGGCTTAAACGGACGCGCCATGGCTCGCCTCCGCCAGCTTCGATCCTAGTCTCTGCGAATCCGCCAATCAGTCTTGGACAACCCGCTTGCCCGCTTTTCGGTGCTGGTACTGCTCCTCGATCCAGGCGTAAGTCTTGGCCATCCCGGTGCGTAGCGGCGTGTTCGGCTCCCAGTTCAGTACGCTTCTGATGAACGAATTGTCGCTGTTGCGACCGGCGACGCCTTGAGGGCCATTGGGGTCATAACGTCGTACTAGTTTCACCCCTCCGATATCTTCAACCAAGCTAACCAAGTCGTTGACCGAAATCAGCTCGTGCGAGCCGAGATTGATTGGTGTTGCGATGAGCTTGTCGCAGTGCATGATCATGTCGATGCCTAGCACACAGTCGTCGATGTAGCAGAAGCTTCGGGTCCGCGTACCGTCACCCCAGATCTCGATCTCACGCTTGCCAGTATCCTTGGCCTCGAGGACCTTACGGCAGATCGCGGCTGGAACCTTCTCGCGGCCGCCGAACCAGGTGCCATGCGGTCCATAAACGTTGTGGAACCGGGCGATGTGGGTCTCCAACTCGCGCTCCGCCCAGTACTCCTGGCAGAACATCTCGGAGATCAGCTTCTCCCAACCGTAACCTCGCTCGGCCATTGCCGGATAGGCGTCCGACTCCTTGAGGGCCCGGACATTAGTGTCCTTCTGTAATTCCGTGTTGTACGCACAGGCAGACGAAGAGTAGAAGTAGCGTCGAGCACCTGCCCGCCAGGCCGCCTCGATCAAGTGGGTGTTGATCAGGATGCTTCGCAGGCATTCCACGCGGAAATGCTCGATGAAACCCATCCCTCCCATGTCAGCGGCCAAGTTGTAAACCTCCACGGCCCCCTCGACAGCCCTGATTGTGTTCTCCTTTTCGCTCAGGTCCATCGTGAGGCATTCCACGCCCGGCACGCGCTGAAACCATTGCGACAAGGGTTTGTGGTCGATGGCGCGAATCCGCGTGTACCCGAGTTCGTGGAAGTAACGGGCAAGGGAGCCCGCGATGAACCCTCCTGCGCCGGTGATGACGATAAGATCGTCCTTGTTCAGATCGCGGTCGATCTGAAACCGTGAACTAGCAGCCATTTGAAATCCCCCAATTCTGGACCAGGAAATAGTCCGGATCGTGACGACTAAACAGCACCGTAACTTGTTGCCGTACCCTCAGACTCGGCGAGGATCCTCGGGTTCGAAGAGGCTCAGATGGTCGGCAACGCTAGCAATGTGTTCGAGTATTCGAAGCGAAATGCCATAGCCGCCTGGCGTCAAGTGAGCTATAGATCGCAAGCCTGAGTAGAGTAGATCCTTTCCTCACAAGACCAACGACGACAAAGGCCGATTACTCGGACAGACTCCTTGGGTGGACGGTTCCTCTCCGCCGGTTTCCATCGAGAGGGTCGATCGGCTGCGACCGTGCTTTGGATCATGCCTCATCCCTGTAGTAGGGGCACTGCGCGCACCTCCGACCACAGTCCCGTCAGGACTTCCTTGAACCGACCGACCCTCTGGAAGCCTCTGAAACAAACATACTAATTAAAAGCCGATGGCGAGAACCAAATGAGGCTTACTCTAAGGTCTTTTTTGAGACGGCTGCCAGGGCGACGAAAAACAAAGCCGGTTAGAGTAACTCGAATTGCGGATTGATGACTCCGCCACTGCGCGATGAGGGTGAAGCTGGACGGTCCGGGCGGGAGTGGTTGAGCCCCCAACCGGCTCACCCGAGTATCTCATGGAGGCAGTCGCACACGTAATCGATCTCGCCATCGGACATGGTCGGATACAGCGGCAAGGCCAGGCAGCCCCTCCAGATGCGTTCGGCTTGGGGGAAGTCCTCGGCGGCGAGGTGGTAGCGATCGCGGTAGTAACTCATGCGGTGCAGTGGTTTATAGGGAACTGAAGTCCCGATTCCCCGCTCGGACAGCAGCTCGATCAGCCGCCCCCGTTCGACCCGGGCTCGAGGCGTGACGATGACCACGAAGAGGTGCCAGGCATGGTCCTCGGGCGGGACGTGGACCAAGGGTAGGTCGATAGAGTCCAGACCGGCGAGCCACTGCCGGTACCGGACCGCGCAGCGCTGGCGCTGATCGCGCAGGATATGGGCCCGCTCCAACTGGGCCAGACCAATCGCGGCGTTAATGTCCGGCATGTTGTACTTGTAGCCGGGAGCGACCACGTCGTACTCCCATCCTGATCGGAGACTGGTGAAGCGAGTCCAGACATCGCGGTCGATCCCGTGGAGGCGCATAACCTTGGCCCGAGCCGCGATTGCCTCGTCATCCGTCGTGAGCATTCCGCCTTCGCCGGTCGTGATGGTTTTGTTGGCGTAGAAACTGAAGCAGGTCGCGTCACCGAGGCTGCCGACCATCCGATCGCCGTAGCGCGTCGGGAAGGCGTGAGCGGCGTCCTCAAGGACCTTCAGACCCCGTTCCCGGCAAGCCTCAAGGATACCGGGCCGGTCTCCCCTCCGGAACATCGGGGCAGGCTGGCCACCGAAATGCACCACAACCAGCGCCTTGGCGTCCGGGTCCCGGTTGATCCCCTCGGCCACGATCTCGGGCGTGAGCAGGTTGCTGCCATACTCGACGTCGAGGAAGACCGGATCCGCTCCCAGGTAGCGGATGACCTCGGCCGAGGCAGTGAAGGTCATCGTCGGCACGAGGACCTTATCACCCGGCCTGATCCCCATCGCCTCCAGTCCCAGGTGCAGCGCCGCCGTACAAGAGTTGACGGCAACGGCGAACCGCGCGCCGACTTCCTGGGCGAACCTCCGCTCGAATTCCTGGGCCTTGCTCGCCGTCGTCAGCCAGCCGCTGTCTAGGACCTCGCGGACGTAGGTCAGTTCGTTGCCGTCGCACGAGACTCGCGAGAACGGGATGCGTCTGGAAATGGCTCCGTGCGTGGCTAAACGATTCATGACATCCTCATTTCCTGTGATGATACGCACTGTTTTGGGTCTCTGCTGCGAGTCCCGCCTCAAGCCGATCGCTTGCGCAGGGGTCGGCCGGGGCACCGGACGAGAGCGATGGCCGTTCGACCCAGGATCTTCACGTCGCCCCAGAAGGTCCTGGTCCTCACATACTCCTCGTACAGATCCAGCTTGCGGGGCAGGATTTGCTCTCGATAAAACCGCTCGGGATCGGCAATGCCGGCCAAGACCCTCTCCTCATCCCGATAGAGAATGGCGGCGGGATCTGTGATGCCCGGCCTGACCGTATGGGCGATCGCCCATCGCTCAGGGGAAACCTCGACCCATTTGCGGACCTCGGGACGCGGGCCGACGAGCGCCATGTCGCCCCGGATGACGTTCCAGAGCTGAGGCAACTCATCGAGCTTTGTCGCTCGGAGGAAACGGCCGACGTTCGTGACGCGCGAGCTGTCCCCGGCGTCGAACTCCCCCTTCTCGCTACCCGACCGGAGGGTCATCGTCTGGAACTTGAGCAGGACGAAATCCGCGCCTTCGAGCCCCACGCGCTTCTGCCTAAACAGCACCGCGCCCCGAGTGCTGAGGCATACAACCAAGGCCACCGAGCCCAGTACTGGCGAGAGAAGGACAAGGCCGAGCGACGCCGAGGTCACATCGAAGACTCGCTTCAGCGCCGTGCCCCGCAGGGGCGGGCTCTTGCATTGCCTCCCGAAGGAATTGCCTCGGTCATGGGGCAAGTCACCAAACACGGTACATGCCTCCTAAGGAGCCCGCCATGCCGCCGAAGAAGGATCAGTGGCTGAACCTATCCGGCATGGCCGGCAGCCTGCCAGCGGGAGTGTTCGGATCGCTAATGCGTAGTTTTACCAATTCCACATATGCGTCACGCACTACCTGCATATTACGCTGATCAGTGTCACTGACTTACCTATATCTGATCCTAATAATCTCTTCACTGATCTTCACTAGTACCATATCTGGAATATTCTAAAATGCACTGTGCCTTTGGCTCACACGAAGAGATGCCGCATTTCCCAAACATCCTGCAGCATCAGTTCCTTGATGCCCCGCAGAGAGATCGCGAAGAGGCCGGAGACGCCTAGGCGAAGATTCCCCGGGAAGCAACTTCCGCCGTTCCTGGTCCCGACACAATAGAATGTCTTGATGACCTCAGAGCAGTATTCCTTCCGGCGAACAACCGAGTTGGGGTCTGCGAGGTCTACCATAGGACGCCTGTCCGCGTTTTTCAATCGGCGACACAGTCACCCAAGATTTTGGCCAGGGCATCCGGATCGTAATAGGTAGCTGAGTAGTCCATCTCGTGGAATTGTCTGCGGTCCAGGTCGATCGTGCTGCCCCTCACCTTGCCCGGCCATCCGACAAAGACGGAGTGATCGGGTACGTCCTGAGCTACAAGGGTACCCGTGCCGATCAGGCAACCCTTTCCCACAGCCACTCCCGGGAGGATGACTGATCCCGCGCCGACGAATGTGTAGGCGCCAATCTTTACGGGACCGCGAGTGTACCCGGGGCGCTCATTGTTGAGAATGTGGACGAAGCGGGAACCCAGCAGCCGAATGGAGTTCTCACTCCCGTGGGTGAAGATGCCCACCCAAGCCCCAATTTGACACCCCTCCCCGATTTGGAGGCCCTCCGTCGCGTCTAGGATTGAGTGGTGCCACACCCAGACATCGTTCCCGACGTAGAGCTTGCTTCGATTCATTATCGTGACAGTGCTGCTCATACGCACAAATTTCCGGAAGCAGCGCGAGCCCGGGTCCCAATACCCGTATACCATGAATGGCCGCTGCAGCCGTGCAACTACGTGAGCGATGAAGGACAAGGGCTGACCGAACGGCGAACGGTAGAGACGTTCGAGAAGTCTCATGTTTTTCTCCCAAAGGCGGTTCGTTCTGTAAGAATGACCGGTTAGACTGCGACTAATTCTAACTCCCCTAGCGTGGTTATCTTTGGTGTTCTGTACGCTATCGTTTCGGACGCATTACGAATGAGTCCGTCCCAAAAGCAACTGTGAGAAAACCAATTGCGTCACAGGAGTCTAACTGTTTTGCCACCATGAGCATCCCTGCGGGATGCCTGAGTACCAGGTGATACTAGGATTTGAGGAACTGCTCCCCTAATCCGGTTAGAGAATGATTCCGGAATGCCGCCATGTGGATCGAGACCATAGCGAGCACATACTTCGCCGATGCAGGCTGAATCAATACTTCCAGTGCAATATTCATCACAAGCCAGGTATCCATTCTCTAGGTCGCCGTTGTTCATCAGAGGGGAGTTGAGGATCAGTACCTGTTCCTTGATCGTTCCGGTGTCGCTCAGAATCCATCAAAGCCACGCCAGGTCCTACTTCTTGCGCGCGGTACAGGCCTCCTGGAGGAGTTCGCAGATGCGATCTACGCTCCGATCGAGGGAATGGTACTGTTCAAGGTGTCGTCGCGCATTTTCCCCCATTCGGTGGAGTTCATCACCGTGCCTCGCTGCCCAGCGGACAACCTCGGCGACTCCTTTCGCATCATCGGGCAGAACACACTTGCCACATTGCGAGGTTGTGACCAGACGATACAGTTCGTTGGTTTCCGGAGTGATAGCGAGGATCGGACGCCCCGCTGCCATTTGTTTGTAGATTTTGGAGGGTACGGATGTCGCGGCTGACCTGGCATTGAGGCTCACAAGGCTGAGGTCGGCCGCTCGTAGTACATTCGGGTATTGCTCCACGGGTTGAAAGGGCAGAAACCTGACATGATCGAGGTGTTTTGACCGCGCCATCTCCTCGATCTGGGGCTTGAACTGTCCCTCTCCAACGATGGCAAAGGCGAATGGTTCATCCCGCAAGATGTCCGCAGCCTCGATGACGGGCTCGAGGTTCGCGTTGTTGTTGATTCCTCCAGAATAAATGACGAGGAATCGGTCTCCAACGTCGAGATAGCGGCGAAACTCGTTGTTCCTCGGTCCAGGTGTGATGAATGATGGATCGGCCCAGTTCTCAATCACTACAACCTTCTCTGCGGGTACACTCCGGATTAACAAATCCTCACGCATTCCCTCGGAGATGACAGCTATTCGATCCGCGCGTCGGTAAATCCACATTTCCATTTTTTCAAAGAAGCGGATTGCGCGTGGATTGGTTAGCATCCCGTACTCGACGGCGGCCCGAGGAAAGATGTCCTGGATATTGACGACAAGCCTAGCGCGCTTGAAAGAGGCGAGAATGCCTGCGGTCACTCCCAAGGGCAACGGGGGGAGTAGCGCATAGATGACGTCTGGAGGTGCGGAACCGAATAGTCCCGCGATCAAGGAAGATCCACAGAAACTGCCGAAATTCATAGCGCGAGGGAAAAACTTCTTGCTCGTTGTGGCATAGATCCATGAGCGAACGATCCGTACTCGATCCATCTGCTCGCATGTAAATAACTTACGTCGATAACCCTCAAAACTTCGTGATTGGCCGCGATTGGGCATGGCGGTCAGAGTTGTCACCTCGTGCCCCCGACGCACGAGTTCCCGAGCGAGTTCATGCGGCCAGATCAAGGCCAACTCAGGGGGATAGTACTGGCACAACAACACGATTCTCATCTTCTCCGCTCCCTCGTCGATGTTCCGAGTTCCACGTCTTGCAGATCGAGCCTGGGTACTGGGTTCTCAAAAAGGGCGGTTGGTACAGGCGATGAATACTGAGAGCTCCCGCCGGGAGAAAATCTCTTCGCCTTTTCAAATTGCAGGCCAGGCTGGATATGCTGACCCCAGTTCTCTGCCGGGGCAATTGCTACTCATACGGCCTCTCGAAAGAGTTGGATAGTCTTGTCGAGAACCCCTGAAGAGCGTAGCCAATCACCCGCAAAATAAGTGCACGCCTTTGACATGACGTTGTGAGGCAACGCCTCCATGTCGATACATTCCTGGAGCACGGATCGCCAGCGATCGGGCTCATCCAGGGCGATGTCCCAGCCGAGGCGCCGCTCGGTGAGATTCCGCCAAGGGGTCTGGTCGCTTATAAGAACAGGACAGCCTGCGGAGAAAGACTCGAAGATCGCATGACCGAAGTTCTCGCCGAGAGTCGGAAGGAAAAAAAAGTCGTATCCGAACAGAGTCTCCGCGACGCGCTCGTTGGGGAGATTTCCACGGTACTCGACCTGCACATTCTCGGGAAGAGAAGCGAGCATAGGCTGGCACGAGTGCCAGTACGATTCAGGGTCTGCGGCGCCGTAGATATCGAATTTCACGTAGCCTCGTACCCGACTTAGCGTCTTCAAAGCATAGGATAAGTTCTTCTTCGGCGTTATGCGAGACAAGTACACAATCCGCATTGCTCCCGGGCGCTTCGCAGATCGTGAGATCTGACGGCCCCTGTCGTCACATGCACCGGGGATATTCGGAGCAATGACAGATCGCGCTGATGTCCCAATGGACACATAAATATGCTTCTCTTCAAGTGGCGAAGTTGCATGCCACAGCAATCTGTCGAGCAAACCCAGGCGAGATGAAAGAGAAATGAAGAGGCGCTTTTTCAACCATTTGAGTTTCAGTGCCCCAGGTGATAACTCACCGCGCGGGGCCAGGACAACGGGCGTGTCTGGTAGCAACCCTAACCGGCGCCAGCCGAGGAATCTGATGCTGGAGGTGGGAAAAAGACCGTTAAGATAGATCACGTCGGGGCCGACATCCGCGACGATTCGCTTGAGCTTGCCGTAAGATAAGCTCCCGGGGGGAGTGTAATACACCATCGCCCGCCCGACCTGACTCCAGGTATTCACGGATATGCCACAATATGGACCCGAATCCAGCCAATCGCGATCCTGTGTCACAATCCAGAAGCTGAAAGAGTCGCTGAGGCCGTCGACCATATTTGACACTGATCGCACTGGTCCACCGTATTTATTTCCGGGTAGGTAGTGACTTACCAACACTAAAATGCGAGACAGAGCCGTTGCCATTGGACAGGTCTCCTTGGAAGAAGGTGCTCCTCGTTCGTGATACGCTGCACGCGACTCGCCCGCCTCAGGGCGTGTTGAGAAAGGTGTTTTGTAGGGTGGGTGAAGCTGAGCTCGACTCGGCGCAACCCACCGGACCCACGAGCCTTGCGTCGGTGGGTTGCACCCACCCTACAGGCGGGAAACCGGCTTTCTCGACGGGCTCTCAGGCCATGATACCGTGCTCCTTCAGCCAGCAAAAAAGGACGTGAAGGCACCACACGCGACTCCACGAAATCCTGCCACCCTCAAACTGATCCCAGATTCGGGCCAGAGCAGCCTTTCTGAGTGGGAACAGGGCCCCGGCAGTGCTGCCGAGCAATGAGTCACGAATCAGCGGCCTCACTCCGCGGCGCAACCATGTGGAGAAGGGAAGAACGAATCCCTGCTTTTTGCGGTAAACACAATCCGGTGGGAGGGCGCCGTCGAGCGACTTCGTCAGTAACGGCTTGGGGCACCGGCGTGAGAGCCTTCTCTTCCCAGGTATAGTAAATATATATTCGACGAGCTGATGATCAATCAGAGGGACACGGACCTCGAGCGCGTGTGCCATGCTCATCTGGTCCGCGTCCCGCAGCAGGGTACTCACCAGGTACGTCTGGATCTCCCAGGCAGAGGCCCGGCTCACGATATCGTACCCAGCTAATTCGGCGGCGATCGTTGCAAATATCTCGGGTTCTCTATTGGCTGACCGCTGTTCGAATTCGGGGTCGAGGATGTCGCCGATCTGGGTGTCATTGAAGATTCGTCTGACCAGGAGGTACGGCGATTCGGAATGTTCCAGGAGGTCGGCAGCCTTCCGCGAGCTTTCTGTGTTGGCCAGGCTGCGGACCAGCCGGGAGAGGTGCGATCGGATGCCGGCGGGGAAAACCCCGACCCGCTTGCCCCAACGCTCGGCCAGGATGGCCTTGCGGTGCCCGTCGTACCCTCCGAACACCTCGTCACCACCAAGGCCGGACAGGGCCACCGTAAGTCCGGCGTCACGGGCAAGCCTGGACACGAAGTAGCTGTTGAGCCCGTCCACGCTCGGCTGATCGAAAGCAGCCAGCGCCTGCGGAATGGCCTGTAAGAGGCACTGCTCAGTAAGCCTCAACTCTGTATGAGACGTCCCGATGTGCTGCGAGGCGATTCGTGCATAGGAGCTCTCATCATAGGCGGGATCATCAAAAACTATGCTGAGCGTCTTGACCGGTCCCGAGTCTGCGTGTTTGGCTAAAGCAGCAATCGCAGTACTGTCGATTCCCCCGGAAAGGAAGATGCCGATCGGCACATCGGCGACGAGTTGCATCCTCACAGCCTCCGAGAGTCGAACGCGAATCTGATCGTGAAGATCGGCCGGTGCCTCCTCCGATACTTGCTCAGGACCCGGCAGGCGCCAGTATCGTTTGTGCCGGAGCCCCCCATCCCGCCACATCAGGCAGTATCCAGGTAGGAGCGATGAGACCCCCCGGATCAACGTGAGCGGGTCCTGAACCGAGCCGTAGGCCAGATAGGACTGAAGACCGGCAGCATCCAGCCGACGCTCCACGATGTTTGACGCCAGCAGGGCGCGCACTTCCGAGGCAAAGATGAGGGTGCGGCCGTCCCACCAATAGTAAAGTGGCTTGACCCCGAGATGATCGCGGGCCAGGAGCAGGCGAGGCAGTCCGCTGTTGGTCCGCGCGTCCCCAGGGTCCCAGATCGCGAAGGCAAAGATCCCCCGCAGTCGAGAGACGCAGTCCGCACCCCACCGAGCATATGCCTTGAGAACGACCTCTGTGTCGCACTGGGTCGAGAAACACTGCCCGCACAGCTCCAGTTCTCGACGCAGTTCTCGGTAGTTATAAATCTCCCCATTGAAGGTAATCCAGGAGCCGGTAGCTGGATCGCGCATAGGCTGATGACCAGACGCCGTCAGATCGATAATGGCCAGACGCCGGTGACCGAAAACGACAGCCGGATCCGCCCGGCAAATCTCCTCCAAGCCACTGTCATCGGGGCCACGATGTCGCTGAACGTCTGTCATGGCGCGAGTTTTCGGAACCATGGTCTCAACAGCGAGCTCAGTAGAGACTATACCCGCTATACCGCACATGACTTGCCCCTTCGTGATAAGATCTCTTCGTATTTGTCCAGAAAGGCTCGACCAGCGACAACAAGGGAGAAACGTGCCTCGATTGTTTGGCGGCCACCAGCACCCATGTCGCGCCTTAATTGGGGTGACTCTCGGCGGCGCTGCCGCCGTCGCCCATCCAAAGAATCTTGCCCCCAGCCGCCAGGCAGTCCGCCATCCGATGCGCTGCCTTTCAGATCTCTGCAGCGAATGGGGCTAGCGCGGCAATCACCGCCTGGTGTTCTCGAAGGGCATCTTCAATCTCAGTCACGGCGCGAACCTCCGGGACGTTGGAATTGAGAGGGTATCCGAGAGAGGGCGTCGGTGAGGTCATTCTCCTGTACAAACGCTATTTTTCGGGTAGCCTCTGAGGATGGGGGAAGATTGGTGGCGGTCGTGTCGATCGAATGCCTCGGGAGTGCCTGGCGGTCGGGAAGGCCGGCGACGCATCGACCTTCGATCCGAGTTGGGCGCCTTGAGAGCTGGTTGACGACGGCGTAGAAGACTTCTTCTGCTGTAATCGACAATATACATAGATTGGGATAGTTATAGCACGTGTAACACATGCATCCATAGCATTCTGTTTTATGGTAAATGATATGATGATTCTTCCCACGAGGGTACCACTGTCCCGGTAAGTTCCGCGCCGCGAAGATCGCCACGCAGGGCGTTCCCACGCAGGCGGCCAGGTGCATCGGGCCGCTATCGTGGCCAATGAATAAGGTGGCACGTTCGAGGATCGCTGCGCTGACGCGCGGTCCCGTCACGCCACACAGATTCCTTTTCGGCCCACTCCATTCGACGAGGATCCGGTCCGAGCGGGCTGACTCGTCCTGCGAGCCGAGGGCGACCAGCCCGTAATCCGGGTAATGGCGGTCCAACTCGCGGAGCAGGCGTACCCAGTTCGGTTCCGTCCAGTCCTTGACCTCGACCTTCGTGCCCATGCTGACGGCGAGCAGGGGGGCGGAAGGGTCCATCCCCCCCAGAAAGTCCTCCGCCGCCCGACGCTCGTCGGCCGAGAGGTGGAGGTCCCACCACCGGTTGTCGTTCAGGTCCGGCTGACCGAGACGGGTGAGATTGCCGACAAGCCGTTCGCTCTCGGGGCGGTAGAATTCCGTCCCGGGCACCGGGAGACAGTAGAGATCCCGCCTCCGGTACGGCACACCGATCTGTCGAAAGATCCCGCAACTGAGGAAGAACAACGCATCGCGCAATGAGATCGCGACTCCCCCTCTCGGCTCGGCCAGGTAGATGAGACAGTCGAATCCACGTCGCCAAATCTGCGCGCGGAGCTTGGCAAGGCCCCGCGGGTCGCGGAGCGACACCGAGTACTCGATGTAGTCGTCTACCAGCCGAGTCCCCTCGAGGATTGACGCGACTGGGGCGGCCTTAGAGTTGAGCGTGACGCTGGTGAGCAGCGTCACATGGGCCCGGGGGAAGGTTTCCCGAACCAAGTGGAAGCTCGGCAGGGCCACGATGGTGTCGCCCAGGCTGCCGAGGCGGTAGATTAGGACGCGGCAGATTTTTTCGAGGTTCATATTCACGTTGGGGTTCCTTTAGGATGGGCCCGAATAAGCGATGGGGTTCGGTTTGTATCCCGAGGGTGGAGGGCCCAGGGCGCCGGCAGCCCAGCCACCTGCGGGCGGCCTGAAGTCGCCTGCCGGGCCAGCAGTTCCCCGGCGATGAGCGAAAACGCCACAATCAGCGCGTAACGCGGAATATTACTGAGGTCACCTTCCCAGATAAATAGAACGAAGTAGGCCAAGTACGCCTTCATCGCCACGCCGGTCACGTAACGCTCGTGCCAGGGCCTCCCCCAGAGCCGGGCTGTTGCCCCCAGGGCGATCATCCCGGCGATGACAGCGGGGTAGCCCGCCACGATGTAGAACGCCCCGACCAGCCCGGCGGAAGCGCGGTGGCCCGTCGCGGCGTAGGGGTCGCCCAGAATGTCGGCCGTGTAGATCTCGCCGAACGAGCAGGTCGGGTGAAGAAGCATCCCGGCTACCCGGGAGAACTCCAAAGGCACGTCCCCCTCGTGTGCCGCCGTCAGGAGCCCCTGCGCGAACTGCACGCGGAAGGCGATGCTCTGCAGTCCGGTGGCGATGTTCGCCATGACGTCCATCGACTGGCTCGCATCACGGAGGGCCGCGGACGCACCCTGCCGTCCATCCAACCACTGCCCCGCTCGAATGTTCGTGATGATCGGGTGCAAAAACGCGGTCGTCACGAGCAGCAGGATACAGGCCACCAGGGACTTTCGACTCATTGTGCCGGAGAGCACAAGCCAGATCGCGACCGGCAGTACCGAATGGGCCAGGGCCCCACGACTCGTCGTGATGATGGAGTGAGTCACGCCGTGCAGCACCATCGTCGCCAGGAACAGCCTGGCCAGCCGCGGATTCCCGCTCTGCTTGGCAACCGCGTAGCCGACCAGCAGAAGGTACGGGATCACGAACATGCGGGAGTGATTGACAGCTCCGGCTGCGCCGTAGAACGACAGCGCTCCCCCCTGGCCCATCACGCCGATCTCGGTGGTCCATTGCACCAGGCCCGTCAGCACGAGCAGAGTCACCAGGCAACACCAGGCTAACGTGAGGACGCCCCGTGCCTGCGGCGGGTCGATCTGGTGCGGCACGGCGCAGGGGTTCCGCTGGAAGCCGGGACGAGACGGCAAGGCCAGCGTGCCGCAGAAGCTGCCGAATGCGACGACGGCGATCCAGTAGGCGGCCCGCCGCACGTCCCGGTCATCGGCGTAGAACGCGGAGGCAGAGCAGAACAACTGATCCTTCAAGTCGTCGGTCAGGCGTTCCGCGACCTGCAGTTGGACGAACCCCGTCAAGAAAATCCCCAAGATTATACAAATCATAATATTTTCAAGTGGACGATTCCCCACTCGTCCCAGAGCCAGTGAGAACGCCGCGACGGCGGCGGCGGTAGGCAGCAGGTCATCCGCCCAGGAGGGGTTGAGCAGCACAAGGCAGGTCAGGAGGGACGGAGGCAGGAGCCATTTCGGATGCCACGTCATGTCATATCCTCAGGGGTAGCCGGTGTCCCGGCGGCGGTCAGCGCCGGCTCGCAGAAGGACCGCTCGCTCGGTCTGGGGTGCTGGCCTAGGGCCCGGGCCTTCCGGACCGGCCGCGGCCGGCACACCCGGGCGAGCCGGCCCGCGATCGCCTCGGCGGCGGACGCGTCAGACTGCTCTTCGGCCAGTTCGAGTGACCGTGCCCCAATCCGCCGCGGGATCTCGCGCTCGTCAATCAGCCGGGCCACGCTAAAGGACATGGCCGCAGCATCGCCGCAGTCGTAGTCCAGACCGACGGACAGGAGCGACGGCAGGTAAAACCTCAAGACTCGTCTCATGTCACGATACCTGGGACCTATGGGCATTGGTATCTACACAGTGCACAAGTCTAATCTCAACTAATGGTTAGGGAATGGTATTAGCAGGAAATCGGGCTTTTCGTCGAAACAAATACAATTATGTGATTCGATTTCTATGTAATTGTCCCTTGTTTTCCCGAGAATCTCGTAATCAGTTTGCGGATCTAAACCTGAGTTGGTAAAGATTGTGTATCTGTAACTCACTGCTACAAAACGAGTTATGAGTTGTGTAGATACCAATGACCTATGGGGGGAGGCACGTACCTGCCTGGTTGGCGCCGGTCGTTTCTACAGGACTGCCATGACGGGGTGCGAGCGTCATTGCGCGGTCGGATGCGGCCCGCCTCTAACACCCTTGAAGGCCGGGGTCAGTTGTAGCAGATGGACCTCCTCCCCCAGAATTGCAGGCTCAACCGGAAGCGCGACAGTGCGTGGCCAATGTCTCCGACTCGGAGAAACGCGTAGTACTTCGCGATGGTCCGCAGGGACCACGAACAGCGGCGCAGTCCGCCCCGCCGGAACCGGATGACCTGTTGCCCCGTCATGACCATTAGATGCAAGCTCTCGGCGCACGCGATACGCTCGGCAATTCCCCTGACGCTCGTGTCCGAGCAGGACCTGAGGTAATTGATTGTGTTGGTGAAGCGAACGTAAAACTTTCTGATAGACTGCTGGTGAGTATCTTGGCCATGGTGCTGACCGACGGTGACGAGCCCGGGTGGCAGTAGTACGACCTCGCCGCGGGCGGCTGCCAAGACGTTGGCCACCAGGTCCCAAGACATGTCGTCGGCCCAGGCCGCCTCCGACCGGTCCAACAGGTCGGAGCGGAACAGCGTGCACGAGGGATTGCCCAGTTCGGAGTTGCCGACGATGACAAAGCGAGGCAGGTACTCCCCCGCGCTCCAACACACGGGCTCCTCGAGCCTGAAGGGAGTGAATCGCTCCCCCGTAGCCCAGTCCTCGATAATCGGCAGACCGCTGACGATTGTCGTCTCGGGTCCAACATGGGCCAGCATCTGCCGGAGGGAGTCGGGCGCCAGCCAGTCGTCGTCCTGAAGGAACTTGATCCACGGGCGCGTCGCCAGCAGCAGGGCCGCCCGATGGTTGGGCCAGAGGCCCAGCCGGCGCGGCTGGACGACGATCAGCAGCCTTGGGTCAACGATTCGCCGGAGGGCTTCCACCGTGTCGTCGTCGCTGGCGTCATCGGAGACGATGACCTCACCTGCCCCCGTAGACAGGGCCGACCTCACAGTCGATTCGATCCAGGACCCGCGGCGGTAGGTCGGGATCAGGACCGAGACGTCGGCCTCGTCGACTCGGAGCACGGGTCGATCCTTGTTGGAGCAGTAGTTCGGACTCACACATGTGATCGCCTTCATTGCCTGGTCCTCATCTCCGACGCCACGCGTCAGTTTTTACGGGCGACTCCAAGGAGCTCCTCGCCCAAGTCGTCACCGACCAGACCGAGGATCCGGCCCCAGAGTTGGTTGAAGTTAGTACACAGCCGCCAGCCGATGTGCCCGGAATCCCTTTCAGTGCCTAGGTTGCGGAGCATGGCGCTGGAGGTCAGAATGTAGCCGGCACCCTTGTGCAACGTCCGAACCTCGTTCGCACCGTTGAACCCGGCGGTGGCCAGCAGCCAATGCAGCGCCGGCCGGTTGAAGATCGCCAGGTGTCGGGGGGGCTCCAGGCCCCGCCAGTCGGGGCCGAAGTGGCGGTGGCCCCAGCCGCCCGAGTTCGGGGTTATGACGACTAGCCTCCCCCCGGGCTTGAGAATCCGGTGACAGCGACGGAGCAAATCGACCGGTTCGTGGACGTGCTCGATGACGTGTCCCAGGTGGACGAGATCGAAGGAGGCATTAGGGAGAACGACCTCGACTATCCGCCCGTGATGGGCGCGAAGGCCTCGGTTTCGGGCGGCGGCTACGGCTCCGGCGTCGAAATCGATCCCCTCCACCTCCCAGCCGAGGTCGCGCATCCGCTCCATCAGAAGGCCGTTACCGCAACCGATGTCGAGGAGCTTCCCACCGGGCCCCGGCATACCCTGGAAGGCGACGGAGGCCGCAACTGCTTCGGCTCCCCCCCGCTGGAGGTGAGCCAACGGCGCAAGCATGCCGTACCAGCGCGGCCCGACGCCGTGGGTATAGCCCAGGGCGATTCGAAGGTATCCCATGCTCACGGCGGTACCAATCCGGTGCCGCAGGCTCCGGGATGTCGCCACAGTAGGCCGGTGTGTGTAATAGGACTGGTATGCCACGCCGAGGTCTTCCTCGATGGGCGTCGAGTCTAGCCAGATTAAACCGCACTTGCGCTCGGGACACTCGCTCATACTCCACGAACCCACCACCCCGTAGAGGCGGTCCTTCAGCCCCTTGTACAAAGGGCGACCTTGGGCGCCGCAGAGCGGGCAATCCGGGCGGCGGAACACGCGCATCTCGACTCGGTTGGCCTGTACAGTTGTACTTATGCTCATAATGTACACACCGGCGGAACGGACGCCTTCAGGACGGGACGATTCCGGCGCAGGGCGATACTCAGGGCCACGCGCTCATCTATAGTCAAGATGCGGAACCAAGCGACTGGAGCGAGTAACAGCAACGCGAGAAGGAGTACCAGCGCCCGCACCTCAACCATCGCCGGTCGGAGCGCGATGAGCAGGGCCGGCGCGGCGGCCCCAGCAACAAACAGAAGCCGATGGGCGTTCTGGCGGCCGGTGGCCAGGTAGCGCTCGGCGAGCACCAGCAGGAACATTAAGTCGAAACCCGTCCGCACTGCCCATGCGATGGCTGCGCCCTCGATCCCGTACCGGCCGAGGAGATGCCAGAGCAGCGGTGCGTAGATCGCCAGCTCAATCAGATGGAATTTGGCGGTCAGGTCGGGCCGGCCCGCCGACTGGATTAGCGCGAAGGGGATCATGGCCAGACTGTTCAGCAGGACGCCGACAGCCAGCCACTGCAGCGGCGCGGTGCTCTGGCGGGCAAACTCATCGCCCAACCACAGTCCCAAACCCTCCTTCCCCAGCAGGATGACAGCCAGGACGGCCGGCAACAGTGCCAGGTAGACCACCTTGATTCCCCGGTCGAAAAGGGCCGCCGCTCGCTCACCGTCGAGCGCAGAGGCTGTGGCGAACGCCGGGAAGAGCACGCCGACCAAGGCGCTCGGGATGATCCACAGCTTGGTGACGACCTCGTAGGGCGTCGCGTAGTAGGCGACGGCAGCCATGGAGACGGTCGCCCCGATCACGAAGCGGTCGAGCGAGACCATTAGCGGGCCGACGATATTCGTGACGGTCATCCAACCGCCAAACCACAGCAGCGGACCGATCAGGCCGGGACGCACATCCGGCCCCGTACGCAGGGCGGGCAGGGTCCCCAGGCACAGAGTGAGGTAAGCCAGCCACATCGCCAACCGACCGAACAGCAGGACTCCAACTATGGCGACCAGGCTGTGCGAAACCGGCAGCACCAGCAGTGGCCCGATGTAGGTGAACGAGCCGAGGACGGCGTTGATCAAGTTCAGGGGGCCGAACCGCTGGTACGCCTCCAGGATGCCGCGCAGTCCCGAGGTAATGATGACCAGTGGTACCGAAGCGGCCAGGAGCATGAGCGCCCAACCCGCCTCACCGCGCAGCGCGTCGGGAACCCGAATAACGGTCCGAACCAGCCACGGGCTGAGCGACCAAAGTAACACCGCCCCAGCCGCCCCGAGCAACAGCATCGCCAGCAGCGTGGTCCGGACCAGACCAGGGATCTCCTCCTCCCGGCCCTGTCCCAACCGCTCGGCGATCGACTGGGTCAGGGCACGGCCCAGTCCCAAGTCGAAGAGGTTGAAGTAGCCGATGACCAGCCAGGCGAGCGTTAGGAACCCGAACCTTTCCGCCCCCAACCCCGCGATCAGCGGCGGCAAGGCGAAGAGTGCGACCAGCAACGGCGCTACCCGACCGGCCAGGTTCCAGGCCGTATTGCGGGCGAGAAGGCCTCCGGCGGTGAGTTTCCTCACCGGGGCCGGATGGCCGAGCTCTCGTATGGTTCCTGTAGCCGCCAAAGCACACCCCTGACCGCGTCGAGCGCTGTGGAGCACGAAAGGAGAAAGATCCCAATATCATTCCCCCCAGCAATCAGTCCTCAGGAGTGCCGGACTTACCATTGCCGTTTGAATGACCGTTCGCATGGGGTTTCGGTTGGGTCGCGGCCAACAGGGGAAGAGAATGAGACTCCTCCCCGTTTTCCTTTTGCGCCCCATGGGAACGGTAGTTGCCATAGCCATAGCCGTATCCATAACCGTAACCGTAGCCATATCCATACCCGCTGTCCGCGTGGCCGATTCCGTTGACGATCATCCCGAGCACGGGGGTTCCCAGGTTGTCGAGGAGCTCCCGAGTTCGCGCCGCGTCGTGATGCCGCAGCGTCGAGGCATGGACGACCACGACGATTCCATCGACCACGGCGCCGACAATCGCCGGGTCCGTCACGGCCAGCACAGGCGGGGTATCGAGGATGATCACCTCGTAGGTCTGACGGAATTCGTCCAGTAGTTCCTTCAGGCGGGGTGAGGAGAGTAGCTCGGCCGGGTTGTCCACGTCCGGTCCGGCGGTGATGACGTCCAGGTTGTCGATCGTCGTGCGCTGCACCACTTGCTCCAGAGGCATCAGGTCCTTGAGCAAGTCTGACACACCGCGCACCCGGTTGAGATCATAGACCTTATCCAGAGTGGGGCGGCGCAGATCGCAGTCGACGAGCAGAACTCTCCGGCCGGCGTAGGCGAAGCTGATCGCCAGGTTGCTCGCCGAGGTCGATTTGCCATCGCCGGAGTATGGACTCGTCACCACAACGACCTGGAGACGCTGATTGCGGCGCAGGAAGTCGACGTTCGTGCGGACCGCTCGGTACCCCTCGGCCCAGTTCGACCGGGGCTTGGAGTGACTGACCAGGCCGATGGGGCCCAGGAGGGCGAGCTGATCCGCGGGCACCTGACCTATTTCGCCGAGCACGGCCAGGCCCATCGCCTGGCGAAGTTCGGCCAGGGAGCGGACGCGCTGGTCGAGGCGGTCGAGGAAGAAGACGGCTCCCACCCCGAGCATGCAGCCTGTGACCAGCGCCAGGACCAAGGTCAGGATGGGCCGGGGCCAGACCGGATGGCGGAGAGTATGGGGCGGCTCGATGACCTGCGAGGTGACGCTGGTGAAATCACTGACGAACTGGGCCTGCTTGAGCTGATCGACCACCGAGCTGAAGAGGGACCGCTGGCGTTCCAGCTTGCTTCGCAGATTCTCTTCGGTCAACAGGTCGACCTCGACTTGCTTGGCTTTCTGCTGCGCCTGGTCGAATTGCGTCCGCAGATCCTCGCGCATCGTCTGTACCGACTCGAGGCTCCTTGCGATCGACGCGAGCATGTCCTTGAGCTCGCCCGCCTCTAGACGACTCCGGGCACTCCGGCCGCGATCCCGGATCCGCTCGATCTGCAATTTGAGCTCCTTGACCTTTGCATAGTCCGGTCCGTACCGCTCGACCAGTTGCTGTTGTTCGACGGCGAGCTGGCGGATCAGGTCGGCTTCCCCGTTCTGCGACGAGCCCGCGGTCACAAGGGCCAGCAGGCTGTTCGGGTCCCCGCCCACCTGGGTGATCGCATGAGCGATGGCCCACAGCTCGGCACCGTCGCCAGCCAGCTTTCGGCCCACCTCGAGCTGCGTCTTGAGCTGGACGGCCTTGACCATGGCCTCATTGGCCGCCTGGTCCCAGCGCGAGAGACGGCTGGCCCAGAAAGAGTGGCCTTCCTGGCCGACGATCACGTTCGCGTTCGTGCGGCGGAACTCCAGGTACTGGTCTTCCAGTTCCTTGAGCTCCTTGCTCAGATCGTCGCGAGCCTTGCTGATGAGCGTGATCACCAGGCCGCTATTCTTCTGAAAGGTCGCCCCCAGGAATTGCTGATAGCTGGCGACCAGGGCCTCGACCAGTCGGTCGGTCTCCTCCCGGTCGCCCGCCTGGTAATCGACGCGGAAAATCTTGGCCAGACGGTCGGGACGCGTGACCTTGAGGTTGTAGATGGCTTCCTCGACCGGGTCCTTGTCCGCCCGCTTCGCGGCCAGCAGCGTTGGGAGGTGCTCGAGCCCCACTTTCTCGATCGCCTGCTTCACGACCATGGGGCTACAGACGATCATCGAGTGCGTCGGGATATAATCATCGGTTCCTTCCATGAGCCGATTCGGATCGCTGTTGGCCACATTCAAAGGCCGGCCTCCCTGCTGGAGGACGAGCAGCCGGGTCGTCGCCTGGTAAACCCGCCTGGCCGCGGCAACATAGAGACCCGCGAGCGTCAGACAGACGACCGCGGAGATCGCGATCAAGCGCCATCCCTGCCGGAGGACACCGATCAGGCGCCTCATCTCGACCGCCAGTTCCTTCGGAGCCGGATGAGTTTGGTTCTGAGTTGCAGGTTCTGGCATTGGTCGTGTCCTCTCAGGGCGCCACGAGAAGCTTGATCTTCGGGCTGATCTTCGGCTGCACGAGACGGTAGGCAGAGGTTCGATAAGGCGGAGTTATCCCTGAGCTGCATTGCTTGTGACAATGCTCAGCGCAGAGGCTTCGGCGGATTCCCTCCCGGGCCGCCGAGGTTGATCTCCATGCGCGCCTCGAGCCCGGACCGCAGGCGCTCCGCGCGGTTGGGCACGATGGCCGTGACCTTGCACGTTCGACTCTCGGGACTGATCAGGAGGTCGACGTACTCGACCTGGCCCGTGAATGCCTCCGTCTCGATCTCCAGCTCGGCGCCCGAGATGTCGGCCCAGATCTTCACGGCCTGGCCCGGCCACACGCGCCAGGCATCGGTCACATCGAGGTAGCCGGTAACCCGGAGCTCGCTGGGATCGACCACGCGGAGGACCGAATCGAGTCCTGAGATGGACTGTCCGGGCACCTTCAGGACCTCGACCACGACGCCATCATGAGGGCTTCTGATCTCGCGTGACCGGATCGTGGCCTCCGACTGCTTCCGCTGGAGTTCCGCCAACTTCTTGTTCTGCCGAGCATCCTCAATCGACAATCGTTCCGCTTCCTCTTCCTGACTCTGGATACTCAATTCCTCGACCGACGCGAAATTGCGGTTGATCAACTTCTGGGTTCGCTCGAGCTTGCTCAGTGCCAGCCTGTGTCTCGCCTGCGCCACCCGGATGGCTATGTCGCTTGCCGCCTGGGTGGCGCGGGCGTCAAGTTCGGCCCGGAACTCCTCGTCGAGGAGATGGCCGAGGACCTGGCCCGCTTTGACTCTGTCTCCGGGAGCAACGCGGCACTCCTCGAGTACGCCCATCTGGTTCGCACCCAGAAGGGAGGTCTTCTTGTACTCGAGGGTACAGTGCTTGAGTAAAATGCCCCCGGCCTGGGGTGAGTTCCGGGTTGAGCCAGTCTCGTCGCCGCCAAGCGCCAGACCAGCAAGAGTCAGGAAGGCGATTCCGATCTGTTGAGAGCGCATCTTCAGCACTCCGAGTCCTGCCGGACGTCAGGTCTGTTCGTGCCGGTCGCCAATCCGAGGAGATCAGGCCGGCGTCAATCGAACTCGCCTCTCAGACACGTCGTGTCCGGCAACGAGGCTAGCTCAGTGATGTCATGGTCAGGACCAAACGAGTCGCCAGCCACCTGGAACAGTAACCAGGCGTGAGCCGATGCTCCTCATGGAGCAACCGAGCTCTCGAGGCCCGGCCAAAATCTCTGGCCTGGCCCCTTGGTTAATTCGTCACCAGCTCACCATCGAAGCGGGACAATCGTCGCGCCTGGCGGTGGGTTGGGGCACTGCAACGGAGGGGAGAAGTTGAGCCTGACATCGCCAGGATCGCCGAACTGAGGAACCTGACTGGTCCTCGCGATTCTGTGCTCCTGGTGTCGGTTCGAGCCGCGATCGCCTTATGTCACGCTAAATAAAGCATAAACCACCCGTTCGTTCCCGGCAAGTCAACGCCCTTCTTTTGGCGATTTCGAGATCGAAGCGATTCGCTCTTGTCTCTTGCCACGCCAACTAAGCAGAATCTAGGACACCGGCCCCGAAAGTCAACTGAACGACTTCCGGCTTGAAGCCCGCGGCTTCGAGCGTCGGCTGACAGCCCGACCGATAGCCGGACCACAGAATTCCTGATCCCCAGGAATTCCCGACGGACGCGGAGTTGTTTTGCCTCACCGCACACCATACCGACTACCTCTTCTGCGGCCACACCCATCCCCATCGTGCCACGGACAGGCGAGACGGCCCCGCTCGTTGGATCAATCCGGTGCACTGCGTCGTGCACCCGCTGGACCATCGCGCTCGCAAACCCTGCAATCAACCGTCTGGGCACGTCAATATTAGCCCGACAGATGCGCGATTGATAAATTTCGTTAAACCGTATGCCTTTTTTCACAGACGGTGCTAGTATTCCCGCGGCATCTCAGTCCGTGGGATTCATCAGCATGAGTCGGGCCACCTCGCTCTCAATCTGCTGAATTTCTAGAGCGGTTTTCAGATGCATTGCATGCGCCGAGGCTCTCATCCCCCCTACCCCCCCTTCGCAAGGGGGGGAAAGTCGGCGGCGGCTGGCTTTTTTCCCCCCTTGCGAAGGGGGGATACAGGGGGGTTCTTCGAGTGCCTCTGCGTTGCGCCAGGTTCGGCATCCAGGCGATTGAAAACCGCTCTAGGAAACTGTTTGAAAGCCAATGCCCCTCGGGAACAAGGAGAGGGATCATGCGTCTTTGCCTGATCGAAGATCTCGCTGTGGCTGGACTTGAGCCGCTCACGCTGACACGCCCGGTCTATGAACTCTGGCTTGGCTGCTCCAACCTGGGCACCAAGATTGCGACGGCATTTGGGATCGGGGAGGGGCCGCAGCAGCGAGGAGGCGTGGTTCGCTCGCACCTGGTTCCCGTCCAGCACCAGCGCGATCCTCTTGTGGTGGTCAACGATCGCGACTGGCTCGCCCGAGGGCCGGTGATCGTGGCCAACGGGCGCTGGGTCCCTCCCCGGAGCTTCGAGCCGCCCGATTTCCACGGTCCCTGGCTCGGTCTTTGCGGTGGTCAGCCGGCGTGTACCCTGGTCGGACCAGAGGACGCCGTGGAACTCGACCCGCATTCCATCGATTCCTGGTTCGACAGGATCGCCGCCAGGCATTCGGGGATCGATGTGGGCGGAGAGTGGATAAGCAGGCCGTGGGACCTGGTGGCCCGAAATGGCGCCTACATCGAGCGCGATTTCTTGGAGGGACGGCAGAACGGGGTGACCAATCGTCAACTGGCGACCCTTGCCCTGGTCGGGCCGTCCAACCTGCTTAGTGTGCACGAGACAGCGCGCATTGACCCCTACACCGTTTTCGACACGACGAATGGCCCCATCGTGGTTGAACCCAACGTGTGGGTCCAGCCGTTCACCCGGGTAGAGGGCCCATGCTACATCGGCTCCCATACCCAACTCTTTCGGGCGAACATCCGGGGCTCGGTATCGATCGGCCCGAATTGCCGGATCGGCGGCGAGGTCGAGGACTCGATCGTTCATGGTTTCTCCAACAAGTATCACGAGGGCTTCCTGGGCCACGCGTACGTCGGCGAATGGGTGAATCTGGGAGCGATCACCTCCAACAGCGACCTGCGGAACGACTACGGCGAGGTCTTCGTCCCGCTTCAGGGTGACCCTGTCGCGACCGGACAGGCCAAGGTCGGCTGCTTCATCGGCGACCATTCCCGCACCGGCATTGGCTCAATGCTCAACACCGGAACCGCCATAGGCGTGATGTGCAACGTCCTGCCCGCCGGTGTGCTCCTACCCAAACATGTGCCCTCGTTCACAGCCGTTCTCTACGGCCGGGTCGGGCCTGGGTTCTCGCTCGACCAGATGTTCGCCACCGCACGGATCGTGATGGGCCGGCGAGGGAAGGAGTTCACCCACACCGAGGAGCAGCTCTATCGCGGCCTCTACGAGCAGACTCGCCTGGAGCGAGAACGGTCGTTCCAGAGAATTCTCAACCACCGCGCAACGGAGCCGCGAAAAAGTAAGTTGATCAATTCAACGGATACGTTCCCTTGAATGTGGCACAGCTCCCTCGGCTATCCGGGCTGATGACAGCCGGGACGGCTGTCCCACAGAAGAATTGCTGAATGGTTTTTCCCTGACCCTACCGGATTGCAGGTATTGAAGAAATGCCGGGTATCCGGCCGGCGGCATTTTTGTCATCCTACTTCTTTCCAGGGAAGGGGATGCGAGAATGGACGCTCGACCGAAGACCCGGCA
>Ga0187864_10001358_pt1 | contig 23807 bp, 23 predicted proteins | sample June2016WEW_11_4_FD_132985 | JGI IMG/M metagenome (GOLD analysis project Ga0187864, IMG submission 132985) | Peatland microbial communities from SPRUCE experiment site at the Marcell Experimental Forest, Minnesota, USA - June2016WEW_11_40 | ecosystem: Environmental > Terrestrial > Soil >...
ACCTTATGGCTTCTTTAAGAGCCGTCTTTTCTGAATCACCTCGCAGTTTCTTCCTTTGTTTTTGAAACCTCGCCGTCTCATAGATTTTCAATGTCCAGTTCCTCCACCATTCCGGCATCCATCTCCGCCTTGGCCTCGATGATATCCTTTATTTCATCAGCGGTCAGTTCCGGGTTTTCGATTGCCAGAAGGCCGATTCGAAGAGCGTAGCGCAAGCTGCCTGAGAAATCACGGTCTTCTTTTTTGGAAATAAGCACAACACGTTTAACAAGGTCATCACTAAGCAGGATCGTTTTCCTTTGCATAATGCCTCCCGATCATTTACGTGGATCATTTCATACAATATCATATAATAATTACAGGTACTTCAGTCCGTGGGCCGCTTTTTCCAGCTCTTCGCGGAACTGAGGGTGGGCCACGTCGATCAAGGTCCGCGCCCGCTGGCGGATCGTCTTGCCGTATAAGTCGGCGATGCCGTATTCGGTGACGACATATCGGACGTGGTTGCGCGTGGTGACTACGCCCGCCCCTTGCTTTAGCATCGGCACGATCTTGCTCACAGGTTGTCCTTTGATCTCGGCTCTGCTGGCCATGCCGATTATGGGTTTGCCACCTTTAGAGCGGCTTGCGCCATAGATAAAGTCTACCTGTCCACCGACGCCGCTATACAACCTGGGGCCAATCGAGTCCGCACAAACCTGGCCGGTGAGGTCTATTTCGATGGCCGAATTGATAGCGACCATTCGGTCATTCTGCGCGATCAGGAAAGGGTCGTTGACGTACTCGGTCGGGTGAAGCTCCACTATGGGATTGTCGTGGACGAAATCATACAACCGCTGCGTGCCGAGCATAAAGCCGGCAACGATTTTGCCTGGGTGCAGCGTTTTACGTTCGCCGTTGATGATGCCGCGCTCCACCAGGTCGACCACACCGTCGGAAAACAGCTCCGTATGGATTCCAAGGTCCCTCTTGGTCTCCAGGAATGTCAGCACCGCATCCGGGATACCGCCGATGCCCATTTGCATGGTCGAGCCGTCTTCGATTAGCGTAGCGCAATAGCCGCCGATCTTTTTTTCCAGTCCGGTGATTTCGCCCATTCGGTGCTCGGGCACCGGGTACGATGCCGGAACGATGTGAGTAAGCTTGGAGACGTGGATAAAGCTATCGCCCAACGTGCGCGGCATCCGGTCGTTGACTTCGGCAATGACGATCCTGGCCATCGCGGCGGCCGTCTTGGTCGTGCCGACCTCAACACCGAAGCTGCAAAAACCGTGTTCATCCGGCGGGCTCACATGGATGAGCGCCACGTCCAAGGGCAGAATGCCGTTGCGGAACAGTCCCGGGATTTCGGAAAGAAAACAGGGGGTGAAATCTGCCCGACCTTCGTTGACGGCTTTGCGCACATTCGGGCTGATGAATGTCGTGTTCACGCGAATATACTTTCCCATGCCCGGAGCGACATAGTCAGCGCTTCCGATAGTGAGCACCTGGACGATCTCAATGGGCTTTTCAAAGGCCGGCGCATACTCAACCAACGCGGCCATCACTCGCTGCGGCACAGAGCAATTGCCCGTGAGGAACAGGCGCATCCCGGACCCAATCGCTCGGACAGCCTTTTCAGCCGTAGTGACTTTGTTTTGATAAATTTGCATCCATCCGCTCATAGTGTTCCTCGCGTTCTTGAGGTTACTGAGACCACGTTCGCATCGCCTCGGCCAGAGCCTGATTGACGATGTTCCCATCGCGCGTGGCAACCCCGCGAGCAAGAGCCGGGTTGGCCTCGAGTGCGCCCTCCAGACCGTTGAGTGCGATTTGCTGCACAAACGGCCACGTGGCATTACCCAGCGCATGCGTAGCCGTGCGACCCACGACGCCCGCCATGTTCGGCACACAGTAATGGATAACATTTTCCTCCACATAAGTGGGCGCGCCATGCGTGGTAGGCCGGGAGGTTTCCACACAACCTCCCTGGTCGATGGAGAGGTCCATGATGAGCGAGCGCGGCCTCATGGAAGCGACCATCTCGCGTGTGACCAGGATCGGCGCGCGCGCACCAGGAACAAGGACCGCACCCACCAACACATCGGCAAAGGTGACGACTTTTCTGATGTTGAAGGGATACGAGAGCATCGTTGTCAGGCGGCCTGCAAACATCTCATCGAGGTGATGGAGGCTTGGCAAGTCGCGGCCCAGGACAACAACCCGTGCCCCAGCCCCCAGGAACGCGCGCGCAGCATGAGTGCCCAACGTTCCAGTACCCAGAATCACGACATCGGCCGACGGCACGCCGGGTACACCCTCCAGCAGTACTCCTTTACCCCCACGATCATTTTGGAGCAGCGTAGCGGCAACGTGCGGGCTCATACGACCAGCAATCAGGCTCATGGCAGCAAGGATCGGTAAGCTGCCGTCCTCGTTCTCGACCGTTTCGTAGGCGATGGTGGTGACTCGCCTCCTGAGCAGTAGTTCCACCTTGCTGCGCCGGGCGGCTGCCAGGTGAACGAAGCCCATCAGGATCTGGCCTTCCCGGACCCACTCGGACTCTTCTACAGTCGGTCTGGCGACCTTGAGCACGAGTTCACCCCGACCGTACACTTCCTCACCGGAATATACAATGCGCGCCCCGGCCTTTTGGTAGTCCAGGTCAGCAAAACCGGCGCCCAGGCCCGCACCCGATTCCACGTAGCAGTTGTGTCCATCGGCCCTCAACAGTTCGACGCCGGTGGGCGTCAGCCCTACACGGCTCTCGTAACTTCGCCGCTCGCGCGGCACACCAATGTCCATAGGGTTCCTCCGTGATGAAATCGTGCGAGTTTATGGCACTAAGGGAAGTTCATTTCTATCGCTTGGCCTGAAAAGCAGCAGCGGGCAGCTTGCCTCTCCCCGAAGACCGTCTGCTGATGTTACATCAAATTTTCGATGTGTGTGAAGATTAAAATCTTCCAATTCCACTTCATCGGTATGTTACGATGCACCCCGCGAGTCTCTGCTTGAAATAACTCGCTCATCTGGTATCCTTCACTGCGAACCGGCTTTAAACTTATAAAGGAAATGCATCAGCGATGACCCTCAGGAAATTGGCGGTTTGTTTTATCCTGGTCTTTGTCTTTGCTTCGCAAGCAATCGCACAGGTCGACATCAGCGGCACGTGGCAAGCCCGATATATGTTTACGGACATGACGGCACATGTGGATAATATGAATGGCGCTCTGAGCGGGTTCGTCATTGTGTACGAACCACGGGAAAATGCAGTCTATCATTTCACGGGCACACTCAAGGGAGACACGATTAAGGCTTCCCATCCCGACGGTTACGCCTTCATGGGACATCTTACTTCCGACGGCAGGATAGTCGGCGCATTGACCACTAATAAGGGCCTCACCATCCAAGTGGCCGTGACGAGGATATCACAGCAGGCTTGCGATAAATGACCTAAACTATGCCGGGGGTGTCTGTTCACCACCAGGCCTCCCGCGAACGCCCCGTCTCTGGTCATGGACAGGTCAGGGAGAGCGTCGAGAATGGCGGCGGTCTGCCCGCCCGCAACGCGCTCGCACTACGCCGGGTGGTGATTTTTTTCGGTAGGGTGCTCTATAAGTCTATCATACGAGGAACAAGAAGATGCTGCAGGTCAAACCTCTTGATCCCGTTCCGCGCGTTTGTTAAAACAAGAGAGATCAGCGACTTCTCCCATCGCGAAACATTTTGAGACGCTGCCGCAGGAAAGATTCCCACCTTTGGTTGCGCATAAGAGGCTTTTTCATGAGGGCTAGCGGATTGCATTCACGCGCGGCATCGGCTGCAGGCTTTTTCTCCAGAATGTGGGGAAAGGTTTCTGCCCCCGCCTTGGGGTCTCGGCCCCAACCCAACCGCTCTGGGTCCGACGAACGCAACCGCATGATAAATATTGTTCTGCTGCCCTTGAGGCGTCCCCAGGACCTCACGGAGACTCTATCTGATGATTGCCTGGCGATCCTGGATGTTCTCCTGGAACTTGCGATGCGGATTGGAGGCAGGGGTCCTCATGTGCGAGTGGCGGCCTTCTGTCAGGATACCCACTGCCTCTACGAACTTCCTCACAGGAAGAAAACGTTGATTGGAGATGTATTAGGCGACTACGCCCACGATTTCAGGCTGATGGTCGAATTTTTTATCGGTCAGAGTCATTCCATTGATCCCGTAGGGGTGGTGTTACTCAACCCCGGTTTCTTTCTGGCCGAAAAGCCCGACTACGATCGACTTGTTTGCCACGCGCAACGTTTCGGCATCGCAGTTGGGACGATGCCGGCCGGCCATGACGTTTGCGCGGCGGCATTCTCGTCCGAATACATGCGAGACCGGTGGGATGACATACTTGAGCTTTCAAAGCTGCTCACAGTCTGCGTGGATAATCCAACAGATTATTCCCGGTCAAAATTTGACAGGGCTCATCTGGTTCGACCCGGCTCAACCTTCCTTGAAAACTCTTTTGCCATCTCAGATATCGAGGGACCCGACAGCCGGTGTCCTCGCGGGGCGGCGCGCCATCTCAATACGGCGCTGGAAGAAACGTTCTTCAACACTGTGAGTCGAACAAGGACAGCCGGCGATCCTGTCGCCGTGGGAGATGTCCTTCTCGCCAGAATCGTCAGAAAGGCTTCTATACCAGCCTTGAAGTCTGTGCCCGACGAACGCAACAGCATGATAAATATTGTTCTGCTGCCTTTGAGGCGTCCCCAACACCTGACAGGGACTCTGCCGGATGCGGGGCTTGTGTTTTTGGACGGCCTTCGGACACTCGCGATGGGGATTTGCGGTTCTGATGTGCGATTGGGGGGGGTTTGCCGGGATACACTTCGGTTCTATGAGCTTCCCTCTGCAAATAAGATGTTGATCAGAGATGTGCTTGGTTATCGCGTTCTGGATTTGAAACTGATGGTCGAATTTTTTATCGAAAGCCACCCGATTCGTCCCGAAGGGGTGGTCCTAATCACCCCGAGCTTCCTCCTGGGCGAAAAGCCCGACTACAAAGGGCTTGTCCGCCATGCACTGCGTCATGGCCTGTCAGTTGCCGGGATGCCTGCCAGCCGTGACGTTTACGCCGCGGCATTCTCGGTTGATTACATGAGGGACCGGTGGTCTGAGGTCATCGAACTGTCGAGCCTGCTCACGGTCTGCGTTGATGATCCCATAGATTATCCATGGTCTAAAATGGACCGTGCCCATTTTGTTCGCCCCAGCTCAACTGGTGTTGAGAACTCACCCGCCATAAATGGAATCGACATGCCTGTCGGCCTGCGCGCGCATGATGCACCATGTTATCTCAACACAGCGCTCGAGGAGATCCTGTTTCACACGGTGAATGGCGAGAAAGCGGCCGACGATCCACAGCGCATGAGAGAAGTGCTTGCGGCCCATCGCAGCATCTCAAAAGTCCCATGGATCTTCAACGAGCTTTTGAACGAAATCGAATACAGGATGGGCTCGCCGGAACCCTGGAGCACGCCTCCGGAAATTCACCTTTCGATGACGGGTGCGTGCAATATTTCCTGTAAGTTCTGTAGCTATGCCAAAGAAATAGCGCGTTTCGACTTTATTGCACCGGATCAAGTGCAGAACCTGGGGATTTTGAGGTACGCGAGGACCCTACGGCTTTCTTCCGGCCTGGGAGAGCCCACTCTTAACCCACACTTGCGGACGATTCTCGACACTATTGTTGAGAACTTTCCACAGATAGGAATAAATTTTTTTACCAACGGGGTGCTGTTGAATCGCAAGAATTTGCTTTCTTCTCTGGTCAACCATGGAGTGCGCTGGATCAACGTTTCAATGAATGCCGCCGGCAGGCAGACCTGGGCACAACTCCATGGCGCCGACCGGTTCGATAGAGTTTCACGCAACCTGATGGAACTTCTCCAGGAGAAAAGAGCATGCCGCTCTCTTCATCCCATTGTGTGTGGATCCATGGTGCTGACGAGACTGAACATCGACGAACTCCCAAAAATGCCCGGACTCTGTCGTGAATTGGGCATCGACCGTTTTACGGCTTTTCCATTCTTTGGATTCGGTTACGGTGGCGTGGGGAAATTTGGACCGAAAGATGCCTACCATTGCGAAAGCGAACATTACGAACGCGTTTACTGGAAGACATTAAGAGAAGGCGAGAAGTATCGGGTTTCTTTGGAACTCCCGCAACCCGATGTCTTGAAGACCGCTGCTTTCGGCACTGAAGAACGGCTTTTACACGACTTTGCCCGAATTGAGGCCAACGAAATGAGACTGGGCAAGCTGCTCAACCGGATGAAGTTCACATCCCCGCCTGGTGCTCATTGTTTCTTTCTGTGGCGGCAAGTCGGCATCGGGAGCACCAATAAGACTCTGGGAGAGACCCCTGAGACACACTACATTTATCCTTGCCTCGGACCCTTATCGAGTCTCAATTTTGCCCGGCTGTCCCCCGTTCATTTTACAGGAGTTGAAGATTTCCTGTCCGCATGGCGCAATCCTGTTTTCAAGCTCCTAAGAGAAGCTCAGCACAAGAGTGGCATATCTGAGGTTTGTGATTTGTGCCGGAGCAACGACACACGCGACCCCATCGCATTCCCCAAAATGAACAAGGCGGTAGCCACCTTCCTGGAAGAGCTAAAATTACACAGCTCACGCACCAATAGCGGTAGATCGTCTTGATCTATGGGACCAGGCCTCCCGCGAGCGCCCAACGCGCCAGACTTCCGCCTAAAGGCGGTAAGAGGAATGACCAGATTAGACGTGTCGCCCGGTCGGCCTACGCGCTCGCACGACGCAGAGTGGCTATTTTTTTTCGGTAGGGTACTATATTAAGTCTCTCATACGAGGAGCGGAATTTCAATATACCGGTCCAGAGCCTCCTCATGCAGCGCCAGCTTCACAACTTCGAGGGCACTGACAATGACCCCGAGAGTTTGCTGAAAAGCAGCAGTATCATGGGAATAGCTGGGAAGCATGACGCCGTTGTAAGTGATGATTCCACCCTTAAGGAGCTCCTGTTGATACAGTGTGCGCAACTGAGTCAACCGCAGCGGGTCAGGCTCGGTAAAGGCCAGGGTAAAACGGAACGGCGGCCCGACCATGGCCGCAGGCATATCCAGGGACCGGCACACCTGGTTGACGTCGTCTTTGAGGCGCGCACCGAAACTCCACACGTGATCGACTACAGGCTCCGTGCGGTAAATCGTCAGGGCTTCTTTGGCCGCAGCCAGGGAGTAAGTTTCATCCTTAAATGTCGGCCCATAAAACGTTCGCGGCATGGCTCCGGACAGGATCTCGCTTCTTCCTGCCAGGGCCGAAACGGGAGCCCCTGCGCCTAACGCCTTTCCAAAACAGGCCAGATCGGGGAATACTCCGGTCGCCTTCTGAACGCTGCCCTTCAAGTATCGGAAACCCGTGATGATTTCGTCGAATATCAGCAGTGCTCCAGCACCCCGGGTGTCTTCGGCAATTTTCTCCAGGAAATCGAGGGATACATCCTGAACAGGCCCTTGAATGCTTTCTGCTGGTCCGGAGGGTTCCAGCATTACGGCTGCCAGGTCATTTCGATGAATTTGCAAAAGGGCTTTGAAGTGTTCATAGTCGTTGAACCTGAACTGATGAATCAGTTGCTCCGGCCTGTTTGGAACACCGCTTTCTTCAAATCCCTTCAGCTCCGCAAACCAGTCCTGCCAGCCATGATAGCCGCAAACCAATACCTTCGGCCGCCCTGTATGCAGCCGGGCCAGCCGGACAGCCAACGAACAAACATCAGAGCCGTTTTTCCCAAAGGCGACCATCCCGGCACAAGGGATATCCTCACAGAGCATCTCCGACACTTCAACCATGAGCGGATGGGGGAACGGCAAGACGGCGGCGGATTCCATGGCTGCCGTCATCGCTCGTTGAATCCGTTCGTTGGCGTATCCGAGCAAAGCGCATCCCCAGCCCATAGTGTAATCGATATACTTGCGGCCGTCGGTATCCCAAATGTGGCACCCTTTAGCCTTCGACACAAAAATCGGAAACCCTCGGCCATCGCGGCTGCTCGCGACACCTCGGGTCGGGGCGTAAAACCATGAGTTGGTTTGCAGCGCTTTTTCATAGAGCTTCCCGGTAAGCAGGCTGCCGGTTTCTTCGACCTCGAATTCAAGGGTCAATGGAGCCAGTCCCTGCTGCTCAAAAAATGTAACGTTCTGATGAACCAGATCGATTTTCAGCTTGTGCCGCCCGGGGTTTTCGGGAGCCAGAACAGCGAAGTGCACCGTGACATGCCCGCCGAGTCTCACCACCGGCAAAGGTAATTTTTCCGTTCCCACGGGCCTGTCGTTGACGAAGACCGCCAGGTCAACGCTCTTATTATCCGCAGGACTACCTGGCCAGATCATGACGCCCCGGTTCTCGATGGATACCCAGGCGCCAAAGCGAGCCCCGGCTTGTACACTGCCAGGGATGCTATGATCGACATAACGAACGCCATAAAGCGGCAAGCCCGAAATGCGATGTGCATTTTCCGTTTCCTTGCCGGTATGGTCTTTTTTCGATTCTGTTACTTCGAATTCGACCATCATCGGCTCGACCCCCTGATCTTCAAACAGGGTCACATTCTGTTGCACGAGGTCCAATTTCAACGTGTGGACTCCCGGTTTTGAGGGGGCGCGAAACGAGAAAGGGACTTTGACCCGCTCCTTCCGGCGGACCTTTTCCAGGGGTAGACTAAAGGTCCCCGCCAGAACTCCGTCCACATAGGCCAGTAGGTCCACGGGTCGAACGCTTTGCGAGTTCTGCCGCCATGCCTTACTGCCGCCGTTCTCAATTTGAACCCATGCCTCGCAAACCGCTTTGGCGGGCAGAACGCGTGGAATCAGATACTGAAGGTATTTGACCCCATAAACTGGATGATGACGATGAAACAGTGGCATTTAAACACCTCAACAGATCGTTAGCGCACTTGAACTTCCAAAGTGAGCAGGTCGGCCCTGGTCTCCTTCGACTGAAAGGATTCGTCCAGGAGAACGAAATGAAGACGGTAGAATCCGCTCTTTGACGGGGAGCGCAGCTCAAATACAAAATGCGCCTTTTCACCCGGCGGCGTCTCACCGCGCAGACGCACCTTGTGGACAAGCTCACTTTGCATGAACACCAGCAGACAAATGCCCTCGGAATGCGGTGAGGGCCGCCAGAAATCCGCCCCCACATTTTCCGCTACGAGCCGAAAAAGATGCGCCTGTCCTCGATCCAGGGCGGCTGGGACCTCTTTCCTGAACAATCGAGCTGCAAATGGGCGTAAAGCATCGTCTTTGCCGCTTCGGTCCTCATCGGCCGAAACAGGCAGCAAACCCATTTCCCGGAACGTCTCCATTTCCTTGTGTATATGGACCAGGGCCAGAGGAATATTAATTCCAAACGGGCACCTGCAGGTCACATCGGCACAACCGGCGCAAGCTGCCTCGGCCCATGGGTGCAAAACGTGATACTCGAGGCGGTCGAGGGTTTCAAACTGCATACACTGATTGATGGTGATGTAGTAGTCGCGAAATAGCCAGGACACAGGAAGCTTCTTGCTGCACAGATCGTCGCAGCGGCCGCATCGGCTGCAAAGACATGACCTCAATTGCTCCATTGCCAGGAGGATGACTTCCCGGCGGCCGTGCGGGAGCGTGAGAGGAGAATAGCCGGCCCGTGCATTTTCTTCGGCTTCTGCAACAGAGGCCGTGCCCGGCATGACACAACTCACTTCGGGATGGTTGAGTAAAATGAAACGAAGGATTTCAGCAGCCCTCAACGGTGCAACCCCGGGCGCCAGACTGCCGAGAGGAGGAAAAGCCTTACCCTCACAGAGCAGCCCCCCGGCAAGCGGCTTCATAAGCATGAGGCCGATGTCGCGCCGGGCAGCCGACGGTATAACATCGGCATTTCCCGGCACAAATTCCATCAGTGAATCCTTTTCCCGCAGACTTTGATTGTAAGATAACAGATGGAAACCCAACGGATTGTACGCCATCATGATAGCGTCAAAGGCATCGGATTCCACAAGCCGGCGTATATAGGAAGGACTTCCGTGAGTAGTACAGAAAATGCCTTTTACACGCCCTTCACGTTTCTTTTGTTGAAGAAATTCGATATGGCCGCCTGGTCCCCATACGTTTTCTCCGACCAGCTCCCGGTCGTCTACGCAGGCAATGCCAAACAACTCCAGACGCTCTTTGTTGAATTTCTTACACGCCGTTTCAAAAAGCCACTCGATGTGCGCCCGGTCGCCGTGTCCCTGATGGCATACAATGATGTCCTTCCCGCTTTCCGCCACCGCTTGGGCTACCAGGTCGTCGGCACCTTCATAGTCAGGCGCGGTGTGGACAAGATTGACCCCGAGCGAAAATCCATGTTTCAAAGCGTCTATGGCTCGCTGTTCCGGAACGAGCCTGAACTGCGCAGTTCCAAAGCCAACCACGGAAACTTGCAGGTCCGTTCGCCCTAAGCGGCGGTGTTGCATCATTATTATCCTTCAGGGACAAATACAAAATTCAGCGAAACGATGCACCGGATCGGTGATTGCCTCGTACGGTCGCTCGGCCGCAAATTTGCTGTTTTATCTGCTCGGCTGGTTCCCCTGGAATCTTCAAGCCTTCCACCACGCATGCCAACTTACTGTACCACTGAACCTGCCTTTCTTAAACCCAAATAATGCTTGAACCCCTCGTTGAATAGCTTTCCGATAAGAATATCTATTTGATTAACTGTCTGATTTGTAACAAAAAAGTCTCCTTCTCGAATAATATGCGTTCACCCAACTACCCTGAAAAGGCGGTGCCCCAAAAATGGGTTGACATATCGGCTGAAAGAGTGTAGCCAACCATTTGTAAAAATATGTAAAGTAATACAAAGTTTTGCAAAGATGCGTTATGCGCTGTGCCTTCTTACAGGTTTTATCTGTCAGAAAGAAGTAGAGGGAGGACCAAAAGATCCCAAAAACACCGGGCGACGCGAAGGGTTAGCGCACCAGGGCGAAACGTCGTGAAGCACAAATCCCGTATCCGGCTGGCATGAGCCCTCAGAGATTTCTTCCACCCCCGTGCGATATTTCCGGTTGGGGGATTGCCACAATACTTTCGGTTCCGGGACGCGATGCGACCCGCAAAATATCTGACGCCGACGTAATTCTGTGTTGCAGTTAGAGAAGTGTGCCCACTGAAGTTTCCAGCATTCTCACATTAAAGGAGGAGTTATCATGAAAAGGCTGTTTGTTCTTCTAATGGTGTGTGTTTTGTGCGCGTCTGTGCCGATGATTGCCTTGGCAAAAGCTCCACCGCTATCAATTGTGGGAGATTGGGCAATCTCCGGAAACGCCAGCGTATCCGCCACCTTTACCCCCTATTTTACACTGACATTCGCTCTTCTACCGTCCACTTTCGCACTTGCTGATGATATATTTACCTTTTCCTCCTTCGAATTCTCGGATAGCCTGCTTAGCATGACCGGGACATATACTCAGACAAGCGCAACCGCTTATAGTCTCGATCTCAGCGACTGGGTCTCAGGGATCGAAACAGAGCTGCTGTTGCTTTTGGACAGTTATGGTATTGACCCCACACTAGGGACCCCCAAAGCGTCTTTTACAGTAAAATTGAGTAGCGCCAAAAAATTCACGGGGACTTTTTCGCTTGTCATCCCGGTCACCTACTTCTTCATTTCTGGAAAAGTGACCATTTCGGGCACATTGACCGGAACGTACGTGGGTCCGCCATCACAGTCGGCCGCTGGGGTCCCCCCAACGCCGCAATCCCTTGCAAACGCCCTTTTAGAGAAGGTTTTTCTCCCTCTTTTTGGACCTCCCGCCAAGTAATTAGAGTAAACGGAAAAGAAGCAGCCGGACGTCGCGGGCTGTCCCAGGTTGCCGACACACCCCGGCTTTTGGAGCCGGGGTGTGTTACTTCAAGCAGTCGCATTCATGTGGAGCTAAGAGGATGATTTCAGCAATTGAGAACCGTTGCTTCCTCGCAAAGCAGGTGCGAATATCAATATTAATGATAATATTTGTGTTTGCCTCGGCATCAGTAGCGGTCCCCGCCACAATACCGAAGTACAGCCTCGTTAACTCCAATGTTTGGTGGTTTTTGTTGATCTCTGACACTCACATCGGCGCAGACGAAAGAGACCTTATTCCAGACTTACCGCGCTTTTATGGTTGTAGCGACAGGCTGCGATGGGCGCTTAATGACGCCTATCATGTATATAGTCCTCAATCTATTATAAATCTTGGCGATCTAACCGATCAACTAACTTCCGATATCCCAAATCTAAGTCAGTGGAACGAATACTGGGGAATAGTCAATGGCGCCGGCGTGGTAGCAAATGTGCAGGGCGCCCCGATTTATGCTGACATTCCAGGCAATCACGATCAATACTATTTACATGCTCCTCCCGCCGACCCGCTGATTAATTATCTCGATTACTCTGCCTCAGGGGCTTTATTCAATAAGCAAAGACACGCATCGTGGCCGGTAACTACACACTGTGGAGAATATCTTTTTATAACCACTAATACTACTAACAGTCTAATGACATCGCCGTTTTTTGACGATGCAAATAGTTGCCCAGGTTCTCTTGATGGAGACGAGCTGTTATTTATAAGCAATACATTAAAGCAATCAAAAGGCGATCTAATATTCACCTTCGGGCACCATCCAGTGGCCAAAGGACGGTGGGGCGCTATAGTTGAAGGTAGAGTCAAATTTATCGACATATTATTGCGGTACTCAGTATCCATGTACGCATACGGACATACTCACGCAGTCGACTACATAGAACCATATTTTAGTAATAGAACTCTATTTCTCAATGTCAAATCGTTGTGCACGGATAAGCGGTATTCGCTTATGGCTATTGATAACAATGGGATCTCTGTAACAGAAGCTGTAGCGAACGAATGGCCGGTAGTGCTGATTACAGCTCCAACAGACAAATATTTAGGCCGTTGGAATCCTTTTACTAGTACATATACTGTTTATTCTTCCAACTCCAATCCGGTCAGAGCACTGGTGTTTTGCGACCCTAATTATGCGACTGTACAGTCGGTTAAGTTGATCATAGATGGTACGGATGTCGGAATTATGAATCCTGTTTCGGGAAATGAGCACTTATGGGAAGGTTACTTCGATGCAAGCTCTCTGTCTCTTAATAAAGAACATAAAATCCTTGTTTCGGCTGAATGTGCATTGGTCTCGAATGATGTTCCCCCGAACATCGTTGCCGGTTCAAATACGATAACGGTTGAAGTAAAAGCCGGAGAGCCTGGAAAAATAACGGGCAAAGTTCACTCAGGTGCTTCAGCCGGCCCCGGCCTTGCGGGCGCCACCGTCGAATGTGCGAGGCACAGGACTTCCACGTCTCGTGGTGGCAGCTTTACACTGCCGAATATACCTTCGGGGTTTCAAAAGGTGACTGTTTCAAAGCCGGGATTTGTCCCTTTATCTTTAATCGCCTCTATCCCGCCAGGGCAAACTTATAACTCAGGCGACCTTTGGTTAGAACCGCAATAATGCTGTGGCTGGGAGGCAAAGATGGATGTGACTCATAAAACAATCTGGCAAGTTGCCGCAGTCCTGCTCCAGCCGAGTTCATTTACCAGTGCTTGGGCCAACACGCTCCTGGAGTATAGAATTCCTGTGCACAGGTTGATCCCAAAAGCGGCGCCGGCCACCCGCCAACCGGCCGCCGCCACGCCGTGAGTCTCTCTCGATTGCTTCACTGCAAAGCCGCTTTTTACTGGCCCGGACCATGCCACCGCAACAAGGTGGCTCCCCAACCCCAGGTGGCGCCTTCAATGGAGGGCAGAAGCAGCAGGGTGCCTTTCCGCAGTCTCTGTTCTTCGTAGAGTTGATTAAGCGCAACATAGACTGCCGCTGACGGGATATTGCCGACCTCCGAGAAGTTGGTAAAAATCTTCTCTCGGGCCAGCTCGGCAAAGTTGGCCCCCTCCGGCGACAGGTCCTTGAGAAACTCGGTCATCTTGAAGTAGTTGAAATTGGCAGCGGCCGGGACGATGAAGTCCACCTCCTCCAGGTCGACCGCAGCTCCCTCCAGAGCGCGTTCCACGATCTTCTTGAGATAGGGCCTGCCGCGCTGCAGCATTCCGGTGAAATCATGACGCCAATGATGCAGACCTTCGCCAAACGTTTCCGGATTCAGCGGCAGCGTACTGCCGCCGGCCTCGCGATGAAAGACGGACGGCTCGTCTCCCTCGGTGCCGCTCCGAGTATACAGGATGCCGTCCTCCGCGGCCGGATGGTCGGAGCCGCTCAGAACCATGGCGCCGGCTCCGTCTCCCAGGGCGGCCCTGAGCAGTATATCCGAGCGCTCCATCTTCTCCTTCACATAGTTCTCAGCTCGCCCGTAGGTGGAAGGCAGCTCCACACCGATCAACAGGGCGTTGTGGAATATCCCGGAGCGGATCACCCCCGTGGCCAAGGTAATCGCCTGTTGGATGGATGTGCAGGCCCCCCACAGATCAAACGTGGCACAACCGGTGTTGCCCAGCTTGAGCCGCACTTCCTTGGCCAGCCCACCGTGCAGATATGGCGGGGTGGTCGTGCAGGTCATGATAACATCCAGGTCTGCAGCCCGCACCTCCGCCCGTTCCAATGCCTTGCAAGCGGCCTTGTAAGCCATGCTGGCGCTATCTTCCAAAAGGCGGCCGCTGCCCTTTTCCAGGGCATAATGGCGGTATTTCACCCGTGTATAACGTTCAATAATTTTATAGTACTTGGCCAGGTCTATTCCTGGGATCTGGCCGAGGTAGGCATCAATGTCCCCGATCGACAGCGATTCACCCGGCAAATATGCGCCTATTCCTCTGGCTATGACCTTATATGTGGACATAATTCTACCTCCCCGAATCGCGGTTCCACAATTACTAACCCGATACTAGTGTTCAATATCGGCAGAAATCAATCTTTATTTCAAGCCGTGGCGTCCTTCCGAAAAGGTTTAACTAACCCGCCATATGACAGGCTGTTAATCAGAATGTTAAGTTTCAGGGTTAACTGTGATAAGATTGATTTATTGCAACAGGGTGGTTTTCCGAAGTCTTTTCAGTGCTGCCGAGAGCTTCGCTCGGTCACATTTTTATCTAAATGTAAAAGGCTGGCTTTACAGAACGGAAGTCAAATATCGGAGGTTTGATGTTATATGTAGGATATCGGAAGCCCCCATTATTATCGAATTATGTTCCCCCGAACATCGTTGTTGGTTCAAATACGATAACAGTTGAAGTAAGAGCCGGAGAGCCTGGAAAAATGACAGGCAAAGTTCACGCAGGCGCTTCGGCCAGCCCAGGTCTTGCGGGCGCCACCGTGGAATGTGGAGGGCAAAGGACTTGCACGTCTTGTGGCGGCAGCTTTACACTGTCGAACATACCTTGCGGATTTCAAAAGGTGACTTTTTCAAAGCCGGGATTTCTCCCTTTATCTTTAGTCGCCTCTATCCCGCCAAGGCAAGCTTATAACGCTGGCAACCTTTGGTTACAGCCGCAATAATGCATCAAATTGTGTGCTGTGCATCTAACCGATTGGCATCATGCCACCTTTATCAACTTAGCAAGGGCGTCAGCCTTGATTTCTGCACTGTCTATCTCATTAATATGCATACTATAATAATCACGGAGTTCCATGATTGCCTGTTCATGTGGCGTAAAGGCAAACGGTCCGATTTCATTAATAATACGAGTATTGTTAGAACTATACTCGTTATTCAGTCCGGGGTTTTTAACAATTATTTCCGAAGTGAAATCACCAGTATCATTAATGATCTGAGCCAAAGCTACCAAATCAGTTTTGTAGCCTCTACTTGCATTATATGATCTATATTTACCATCATTAGCCAAAAAATATGATATTAGTTTAACCAAGTCATTAATATATATGTAGTCAAAATACACATTCTGGACGATTTCTATAGGCAGGTGCAATAGATTCTTTAATATTGAGTTAGATATAAATCTGAATTTATAATTTTCGTATTTTCCATAACACCCAAATACACGCAAATGATAAGCATTTGAAATATGGTCTATGTAGCGCGACTCTATGGACTTACAAAACCCGTAATCATCGAGAGGCAGTGCCTTATAAGCATCTTCCTCACAAACATCAACGATGGGCTTGTGTTTGTGGTATTCTGCACCGGAACCAATATTGATAATTGTGGCAACCTTGGGAGCATTTTTCATGATGTTGAAAAACATGCGCAAATTTATGTGGACCAGGTCTGTCATTCCAGCCTTATCACGCCCACCTCCTCTATTCGCGGCATGGATTATTACGTCTATTTTATTATTTTTAATAAAAGCATCAACATCATTTTCATTAGTTATATCGAGTTCGAAACTTCTTGGTGCAAATAATATACAGCTATCGATCCCGGCCAAAAATTCGGTTAAATTTCTACCGATAAAACCATTGGCGCCTGTAATAAGAATATTCATCTTCGCCGTCCTGCACGCGTTTAATCTTGCATGGTAGTAAGATGCAGTGAATTATCGCATTTTAACACTCGGTCTGCACCTGTTGTAAAAAGTCTTAGCATGGTGATGGTACGATCAAGCGCAAGGGCGCCGAGGCCGTCCACGGTCTGCCGCGATCTTTACCCTCTCTGCTATCGCTTCAGGAGAGAGTCCATACACCTGTCGCAGGTATTCCTGATCTCCGACCTCACAGGAGAAACCGGCCTGCAACCCGATTCGCAGAAGCGGGGCCCTTGGCATAGGCAACTCAGCCAGGACCTCCGCAACCGCACCACCCAACCCCCCAACAATGCTGTGCTCCTCTACGGTGACAATCAGCTCTGCTGAACGGGAAAGTTCATCAATCAGTTGCGCATCCAGGGGGGCAAGAGAATGCACACTGTTTACCGATGCACGAATATTTTGAGCACTGAGCAAATCGCGCGCCATTACGACATTGCTGAGAATTCCTCCCGTGGAAAGGAGTGCTACGTCGCCTTCGGAGAATAACGTGATCGCCTTCCCAATAGCAAATTCCGGCCGTTTAACATGCACATTGGGTTCACCGCCACGGCCCAGATGCAAGTAGCATGGTCCGGACGCCTCGTAGACAGCTCTTGTTGCAAGCTCGGTCTCCGTAATATCTCCCGGTGCGATTACGATTATGTTCGGCAGAGCACGCATTACGGCCAGATCTTCAGTGGCGTGGTGGCTGATACCCAGCGCGCCATAGCAAAATCCTCCACCGATGCTGACAATCTTGACATTGGCGCCATGATAGCAGACATCATTTCTGATCTGCTCCAAGCATCTCATAGTTGGAAAGTTGCCGATCGAATACGTGAAGACAATCTTACCCTCCAGCGCAAGGCCCGCCGCCACGCCTGTCATATTCTGCTCTGCAACCCCGACATTCAAGAATTGCCTGGGAAACTCCCGGGCAAACCCTGTGAGCACTCCAAATCCCAAGTCTCCTGTGAGCAACATCACATTATGATCATTGCGTGCTATATCCGTCAAAACTCTCACGAAAGCATCACGCACCTGGATTGCCTCCAACGTCCTGCAAAATATTTACCAGACACTGTCTCATCACTCAGAGCCGCCTAACTCGGCCATTGCAACTTCAAAGTCAGCACCCTGCGGACTGCGATAATGCCACAAAACCGAATTCTCCATGAACGAAACGCCTTTGCCCTTGACAGTGTGAGCAATTACGCACACAGGCACACCCCCGTCAGCAGGCAAAACTTCCAGTGCTTCAGAGAGTGCCGCATGGTCATGTCCATCGATTTCCCTCACAGCCCAGCCAAAAGCACGCCATTTTTCAGCAAAGGGCTCCAAAGCGAGGGTCTCTTCCACTGTTGTCAGACTTTGGAGCTTGTTGTAGTCAACTATTGCTATGATGTTTGAGAGACGGTGGTGAGCGGCAAAAAGAATCGCTTCCCAATTGGAACCCTCGTCACATTCCCCATCGCCCATCAGCACGTAAACCCGGTAAGCCTTTGCATCCAGTTTGGCGGCATAGGCCATGCCTGTCCCTACGGACAAACCATGCCCCAGGGAACCCGTTGAAAGTTCCACGCCGGGCGTACCAATGTGTGACACGTGACCGCACAGGTTACTTCCACGAGCACAATGCAAACGGAGCCGTTCGACGGGGAAATAGCCTGTTTCCGCCAAGGCGGCATAGACGCCGGCCCCGGCATGCCCCTTGCTCAGGATGAACCGGTCTCGTTCCGACCATTCCGGCTCACGAGGACGCTTCCTGAGGACCTTTCCGTAAAGTACGGCCAGTATATCAGCCATGGACAGCACCGAAGCAATGTGGGGACTTTTAGCTCTGTTTGTCATCATCACGGCATGTCTTCGAATCTGAAGAGCGAGTCCCAAAGTATTCATCGTCTGATCGCGTTCCCCGTTACTCTATGCGGCCTATGAAATTCCGGATCTTTTTTATCATGAAATTCAAGGCTTCTTTGCTCATTCCCGGATAGACCCCAACCCAGAAACTGTCATTCATGATTTTATCTGTGTTCTTGAGTTCTCCAACAATTCGATAATCCACCTCCTCTTGCAGGCCGTTGAAACATGGATGGCGGGAAATATTGCCACTGAAGAGATTACGGGTTTGAATATTATTCTTTTCCAAGTACTCAACCAGATCGTTACGGGTAAACCCGGCGGACTCCCGGACGGTAAGCAGGAACCCAAACCAACTGGGATCGGAGTCGGGAGTGGCCCTCGGTAAAATGAAGCACCGTTGGAGGTCCTTCAGGCCATCGTAGAGCGTATTAAAATTCTCCTTGCGTTTTTGAACAAAATTCGGAAACTTTTCAATCTGGGCAAGGCCAACGGCTGCCTGCATATCGCTTACTTTTAGATTATAGCCGAAATGGCTGTAGACATATTTGTGATCGTAGCCGAAAGGAAGCGTGCCAAACTGCTGACTGAATCTCGCTTTGCATGTGTTGTCAACACCGCTGTCGCAGCAGCAATCCCGCCCCCAGTCGCGAAGGGAGAGCATGATTTTTTTGAGAAGCGGATGACTGGTATACGTGGCGCCGCCTTCCCCCATAGTCATATGATGAGGGGGATAAAAACTGCTTGTCCCGATATCTCCCCATGTACCTGTCAATTTGCCTTTATAGGTGGAACCCAGGGCATCACAGTTGTCTTCGACCAGCCATAAATTATTTTTTCTGCAGAACCTGGTGACAGCCGCCAGATCGAACGGATTGCCAAGCGTATGGGCAACCATGACAGCCTTTGTTTTTGAGCTCACCGCAGCTTCGAGCATGGATGCATCAATATTGAACGTTTGCAGTTCAACATCTACGAAGACCGGGACAACACCGAATTGCACCATTGGACTGACTGTTGTAGGAAACCCGGCCGCGACCGTAATCACTTCATCGCCACGCTTGATCCTGCGGTTCTCCAAAAGCGGAGACGTGAGCGTCATGAAGGCAAGAAGGTTTGCCGATGATCCTGAATTGACAAGACATGACCATCCAACGCCAAGATAACCGGCCAGTCTCTTTTCAAATTCTGCCGAATATCGGCCATAGGTAAGCCAGAATTCGAGTGCGCTGTCGACCAGGTTAACCATTTCTTTTTCATCGAAAACTCTGCCGGCATAGTTAACACGGCTCTGGCCTTCCACAAACGGAGTCATTTGAACGGGCTTGTGAACCAGTTCGTAATACTCTTTCGTTTTGCCAAGGATTTCTTCTCGGAGCTTTTCAGCTTTTGTCATTCCTCAAAACTCACTCTTGGTCCACGAAAGTCCCAGCTTTTTGGCATCCCGGATATAGTCATGCAGATCGGCGGCAGTTGTTAAGCTACCATCTGCATCATAGAAATTCCGATACCAGGAAATGGTCTTATCCAATGTGTGTGAGATATCCCACACGTTATTCCACTTGAGTTTGAAATACGCTTTAGAACAGTCAAGCTTGAGGAGATTGGCCTCATGGGGAAGATGCTCCAAAACGGGGAGTTCATAATCCAGTCGATCCCATATTCTTTTCACGTGCCTGACAACTTCTTCGACGGCCAGGGATCCGATGTCACCAGGACCAAAATTCCAAGCTTCCGCATATTCCCTTTTGCCTTCAAGAAGTCTCTGGCCTACCAGCAAATACCCGCTGAGCGGTTCGAGCACGTGCTGCCACGGTCTGGTCGCTTGCGGGCAACGGATGCGCACTTTCTCGTTGTTTGCAATTGCGCGGATGATATCCGGAATAAGCCGGTCCTCGGCCCAGTCGCCGCCTCCGATTACATTACCTGCCCGGCAGCTTGCCAAGAGAATATTATGGGATTTCCCATATTCTTCGATATTGAAAAAGGAACGGCGATAGCTGCCGGCAATTAACTCTGCACACCCTTTCGATGCGCTGTAGGGATCATATCCTCCCATAGCGTCGTTTTCCCGGTAACCCCAAACCCATTCGCGGTTCTCATAACATTTGTCGGATGTGATGACTGCAATCGCCTTGAGCGAATCGGCCTTGCGACAGGCATCAAGGACTCGCGCTGTCCCCATTGCATTAACTTCAAAAGTCTCAAAAGGCTGTTGATACGATAACCGCACAAGCGGTTGAGCGGCCAAATGGAAAACAATTTCCGGCCGGTATGCCCTAAACGTTTCTTCCAGCTTCTTTTGGTCGCGGATATCCGCAAGAACCGAAGAAAGCCCCAAATTCAACAAATCGAAATGAGAAGGCTCTGAGTCGGGCGGCAAAGAATAGCCAACAACATTTGCCCCCATTTGCGCCAGCCAGAAGGCAAGCCACGATCCCTTGAACCCGGTGTGTCCGGTGATAAGGACATTTCGGTTTTTATAAATTCCTGCAAATAAATCTGTGACTACCAGATCTTCCAAGGAGCTTTGCCCTCATTCCACATATCATTGAGCTGTTTTTTATCCCTGAGAGTATCCATGCACTTCCAAAATCCTGTGTGTCTATAGGCGTACAATTCACCAGCATGGGCAAGGCACTCCAGTGGATTGCGTTCGAAAACAGTAGCGTCGCCTTCCGTTATACAGTCAAAAACCTTTGGCTCACAAACAAAAAACCCTCCGTTAATCAAGACACCATCACCGGGAGGCTTTTCAATAAAGTGCGAGACTTGATGATCGTTTTCGACATTCAGGGCGCCAAAACGGCCTTCAGGTTGAACAGATGTCATGGTGATAGCTTTCCCGTGTGACTTGTGGAACGCCAATAATTCGCCAATATCAATGTCGGCAACTCCATCACCATAGGTCAGCATAAAGGCATCATCGCCAACAATGCCTTGAGCACGCATGATGCGACCGCCCGTCATCGTTTCAAGGCCGGTATCGAGCAATGTCACCTTCCATGGTTCGGAAGTGTTGTTGAGAATTTCCATATTATTTGTACTGAGATCAATACAAATGTCACTTTGATGGAGAAAGTAGTTGGCAAAATACTCCTTAATGAGATATCCCTTGTACCCGAGCAAGATGACAAAATCATTAAAACCATAATTGGAGTAAATTTTCATGATGTGCCACAGAATCGGCTTGCCGCCAATCTCCACCATGGGTTTAGGCCGAATATCGGTCTCTTCCGACAGCCTCGTGCCATAACCACCGGCAAGGAGTAGAACTTTCACTGATTAGTCTCCTTGAAGTTCAGCATCTCTAATACAGTAACGAGCGGGCGCTTCCTTACTTGTGCATGAATTGAACCTATATACTCACCCAAAAAGCCCAGAAAAAACATCTGAACACCGCCAAAGAAAAATACGGCGACAATAATTGTGGTAATTCCTGGTGCGGCCAGACGCCCAAGAATAAGATTTATAGTTAATTGGACTAAAGTATACAGAAAGCTTAAAGCAGATATACACAGACCTATAAGCATCCCGATACGAGTTGGAGCGTTGCTAAATGATATCAACCCGTTTAATCCCTGATCGATCAGATGGTACAATCGATTCTTGGACATTCCTTTCTTCCTTCTCTTCCATGTATAAGGAATTCCAATGGCTTTGAAACCACAACTTGCGACCATCCCACGGATATAGGGGTAGTGATCGTCAAACTGCATAAGTGAATCGAGTACTTTTCTGTCAATGAACTGAAACTCGCCTGCATACAGAGGTATTTCGATATCGGCAAACCTGTTTACCAAATTGTAATAAAAGCGCCGCACGAGACGCATTATGGCGCCCTCTTCGCGGTTAGCACGGATCCCGTACACGACATGAAATCCTTCTTCCCACTTTTGGACAAATTGGACAAGCATTTCCGGAGGATCTTGGAGGTCTGCGGCAAGCATTACCAGAGCGCCGTCCCCCGTAGCATGCCGAAGGCCGTTGAAGGTCGACCGGAACGGCCCATAATTTCGGGCGTTCAATATGACTTTGACCTGCTTGTCTTCGGCGGCTATTTTCCGAAGCAGCTCCGGCGTACCGTCCGTGGATGCATTGTCACAGAAAATATGCTCGCGTTCGTAATCGCATAATTTATCCTGAAACAGCACTTTTACCGCTTTATAGCAGTCCTGAACATTTAGTTCCTCATTGAAAGTGGGAGTGATAATACTTATTCGCCTGCTACTCATTGCAACGACCTCATTTTAAAAACGAAATCCCTCTGCATGGCATATGACAATATCACTAGGACAGGTGTAAGAAATGCTTGCGCAAGATAAGAGTTAATGGATGATTTCAACATTAACCATATAAGTATGACATTAAGTAAATAAATAATCGCATAAATTCCAAAATATCTGAAAATCAAGTTATTTCGACTATTATTAAAAACAAGGGTGCCAGTCGTTTTGAAGTTAAAGAATACTCCCGAAATGGTTGAAATCAAAATAGCCAAATCAAAGCGCAACCCCAGAAAAATCAGTAACGCATAGAGCGAGTAACCAAATGCCGTATTTAAGATTCCAACAAGGATGAAACGCATAAACCGTTTGCTAATCATTTATCAATCCCAAAGTCTCTCCAAATTGCTGGATGATTGCAAGCCGGGCAGCCCTGTTCGTTTCCGATTCACAAGGGAAGAACGGCCGGCCATTTCCAGCACTATGGGTATGAGCTCATCTACCGAAACTACACTCAGCAGAAGCGAACCTTCCGGCCGCAGACTGGGCTGAATGCTGCTGAGTACGCCGGCCAGGTCGTCCAGGTGTTCAAGAGAACGGTCAGCGAAAGCGGAGGCGAAAGTTTCCGGAGGGAAGGGCAACCGATTTGCACGGGTGGTATGGACTGCGCGATATATGCCGGTCTGCCTTGCCGAATTGGCCACGCCAGGAACCATGTCTACACCGATGACATCTTGAACCGCCGGTCAAACCAACCGAAAAAAATATCCATCTCCGCACCCGACATCCAGGACAGGTTCAGGCAGCGTAAAACTGTAGCAAGCTGCATATTCCCATGCACGCCATATATCAGTATTGGCTACATAGTGCAAGCTGAATAATCGTAACCGTTCGCCTTCAGGCAACTTGGATTTCGCCTGCGCAAGGCAGGACCTAAAATCGCTCATAAATAAGTTGGAAAAAAAGAAAACTTATCGTACCTTTCCGAATGTCCATGGACCCTTTGAGAAGCGCAAGGCCGATGTTGCACCTTTTTCAGCAGCATGTCTCAAGGATATTTGCCTCGGCATTCCTCCGCGGACCGGATGAAGGCGCAACAGAGGAAGGCGGGGACCGCGACAGCAATTTATCATCGCATCGAGTCCTTAGAAAATTCGCTTACCTCCTGAGCGCTTACTGGTTCAGAGAAGGGTTGCAGGCCCTCTTTGTGATTTCGCTCGCCAGGCGCAACACGA
>Ga0187864_10001359_pt1 | contig 23804 bp, 24 predicted proteins | sample June2016WEW_11_4_FD_132985 | JGI IMG/M metagenome (GOLD analysis project Ga0187864, IMG submission 132985) | Peatland microbial communities from SPRUCE experiment site at the Marcell Experimental Forest, Minnesota, USA - June2016WEW_11_40 | ecosystem: Environmental > Terrestrial > Soil >...
CGCATTTCGGGATTACCTCACCAAAAGTTAGGTTATCCCGAAACGTCAGGAAGCTGCCGAACGCCCTGTCAACCCAGCACTGCGACCAAAACCCCCGCCCGGAATGCGCCGGATCCAGGTCTTTGCTCGTCCTGATTCTCTTAAATCTCCCGATTCCGCGCGCTTCCAGGAGTGCGTGGGCAGATTTCTGCCGACTATCGCTCCTGCAAGGTGTTCACATGCGAGTGGTCGATCCTCTTAGGCTGCCTCCTTATTAGTCACGGTTTCCATGCGGGTCCGCGGACCACTCTGCCCGGCAATGCGTTCGTCATGTTCCCGTGTTCGATGACAGGCACACCGTTCACCAGCACGAACTGCATTCCTTCGGCTAGCTGGTTAGGCTTTTCGAATGTGGCGAGGTCGGTGATCTTGTCGGGATTGAAAACTACGATGTCGGCCCACATACCGGCCTTGATAACGCCTCGGTCAGCGAGCCGCAGACGGGAGGCTGGCAGCGCGCTAAATTTGCGAATGGCGTCGGGCAGCGTGAGGGCGCCGTCCTCGCGCACATACTTGCGCAGGATGCGCGGGAATGTTCCATAGGCGCGCGGGTGAGGATGTTCCTGCCCCAGCAATCCGTCTGGCGCTGTGCCTTGAGAATCGTTGCACACGCTGACCCAAGGCTGCTGGAGTGCCAGCCGAACATCGGGTTCGGACATGCCAAAGACGGCGACCTCGGTGGCGGCATTGTCGTCGATAAGGATGTCGAATATGGTATCGATGGGGTCTTTCTTCCAGAGCGTCGCAATTTCCGCGATCGTTTTGCCCTGTAGAGGCAGTAATTTGGGATTCTGGACGACGCAAATCAGAATTGCCGCCGGGCCCGCGATCTCGTCCCATTCGTTGTCCCAGGTGGTGCTGGGGGTCTCGATGTCTTTGCGGATGCGGGCGCGTGTGACAGGATCTTTGAGACGTTCGATGAGTTTCGCGTCGCCGCCGTCATGGGCCCACGGCGGAATGAACGCCGAGAAGCTATTGAACCAGGCGGGATACGCGTAGGTGTCGGCACCGACTTCGATGCCGGAGCGGCGGGCCTGATCGATATGCGCGACGATCTCCTCCATGCGCCCCCAGTTTCGACGGCCCGCCGCTTTGAGATGCCAGATTTCGACGGGCACATGAGCTTCGCGGCCAATCCGAATGGCTTCGTCGATAGCGGGGATGATCGCGTCACCCTCGCTGCGCATATGCGTCGCGTAGATGCCACCCAGCTTTGCTCCCTCTGAGGCTAGAGCGACCAGTTCTTCCGTGGTGGCGTATGGCGCGGGCGCGTATTGCAGGGAAGTGGATACACCAACTGCGCCGTCACGCATAGCCTCGCGCACGAGCGCTTTCATCCGTTCGAGTTCGGCGGGTGTGGGCGCACGATCGCCATCGCCGATGACTGCCCTCCGCACCTGGGTCGCGCCCACGTAACTGGCCAGGTTAATGCCCATGCCCTGCTTTTCGAGGCGGTCGAAGAATTCGCGGAAGGTATTCCAAGAGGGGTCGAGTTTATAGTGTTCATATCCGGCCCGGTCGGCCGCGCGAATTGCGTCCGTGAGGGGTGCGGCTGATCCGCCTTCACCGGTAATCTCCGTGGTGATGCCCTGATAGATTTTCGATGGGAGGTGCGGATTGACGAGGATCGATTCTTCCGACTGCCCCAACATGTCGATAAAGCCTGGAGCGACCACCATGCCGGCAGCATCGACGGTTACCCGGGCGGTGACCGAAGCGAGATGGCCAATGGCCGCAATGTGGCCGTCGCGGATCGCAATGTCGGCTCCGTACCACGGTGAGCCAGTACCATCGATGATCTGCCCGTTACGGATGACCAGGTCGTAGTTCTGGGCGAGCAGGCTCACCGGCACGAGAAACAGAAGCGTGAACTTCATCCAGCCAATATCTCACTAAACTGTCATCGCGGTGTCTTTCCTGACGTACTGTGGCTCTTCAATTTCGCCGTGCCCGCCGCAGCGATGGCGCGCAGTGCTCAACGGCGCGCGCCAGCGCCGCGGCGGGTTTTCCTGCCAGGTAAGCCTACGCCACCCTCTTCTTGATCTCCTCGAGCCACTTGATCTCCTCGAGAACTTCACCAGCTGCGCACCTCCGGCAGCCCATAGAGCAGTGCTTTCACGCGTGCGTCCATCGCGGTTCGGAGCCGCGCGGGTTCTGCCAAAAAACGCGGGAAGGCGCGCCTACGGCTGGAGCTCTCAGCGAGCGCGGCGGGAGTTGACCATTCGCCATCGAACCCCTGCGCAAACGGGTTTGTGCAGTATTGAGACAGGAGCACGCGCCTCGCGCGGGCTCTAAACGCGATTATCGCCGGCCATCTGCTGCGCCAGAAAGCCCGTAGCATGGCGGAGCAGCCGCGGCATACCATGCACGGGAGCGAATCTGGTCATCACTCAGGGAATTAGAGCCGCGATAGAGCATCGAAGTCCCATGCCGGTTGCTCCCGATACTCCGTGTATGGCGCGACGCCGCGCGGCAGCAAGCGTCCGGCGGCGTCGATCGTGCCGGCCACAATTACGGCACGCGGCTCGATCGAACGTGCGATCTTCGGCAGGTCGGCAGCCCGGAGCGCGTTCGGCACCAGGCTCGCGAGCGGGCACGAATAGTCCTCCAACTCTGCGACGCTACGCCACGATACCAAATGCCGCACGAGATAGGTCTTGGCAATGCGCGGTTCGAGTGCGGCGGCGCAGAGTGCTGGGACCGTCATTTTGTCGCGAGCGACGAGGGCAATGGTAGCCTGCGGATAGCGCTGCGCCAACGCCTGTGCGAGTGCCACGATATCGGTGGTACGCTGGCCCAGGAGGCTGCGCCCCAGAATCAGGGATGCCCACGCGTAGTTCTCTTCCGTGTGATGCGAACTGGCGTAGCCGGCGGCGCCCGGGCTGAATTGCTACCGAGCAGCGCGAGCAGGTCTGCCGGTCGATCTGGTGTCCGAATGCCTCGGGCGCGTTCGCGGGTAAGGGCGAAGGGCGTCTTGCCGCCGAAATCGCGAACGGTGTTCCCGGTCGCACCGCACCACAACATTTCATCCTTTTCCGGGTTGGTGGGCGGCTCCTCCTGGATCGCGCCACCTCGCTGCTTCAGGAATCGCTCGAACCAGTTGTACACGGCGAGCCGCATCGGATAAGAGAGCGCGTGCGGCAGCGGTGATTCGAAGTACCCCAGATTGTCGGCCGCGCCAAGCGTGGAGTAGCCACGTGCGAGCTTGGCGAACTCCTCTCGCCCATTGCTCTCATACGACGGCGAATAGGTCCCGAAGAAGTCATGCGCGCTGATTGCGACCAACAGCGGCCTTGGCGCCATCGGCCACAGCAGATCCCATCGGTCGAATGCCAGTGGGCCAGAGCCGACCAGGTCCTGCTCGGCGTCGTCGGAAGAGCCGGGTGCCAGAAACGGGCTGGTCGCGAAGTTCTCCGTATTGCCCGAACAGACGGCGGCCGCGGTGAGACGATCATCCATGGCGGCCAGAATCATCGTGAGGGTGCCGCCACCCGATTGGCCAGTGGAGGCCAGGCGGCGGGGGTCGACCTTGGGGTGCGACGCCAGTACATCCAGGCTGCGCATCGCGTCCCAAAGGAGCGCGCCCGTGGCGGTCTCGCCCACCAGCAGCATCTGCCTTCCGGGAACAGTATGCTCTTCCGTGGGGGAACGCAGTCGGGTGAGCCAGCCATCGGGCCTAGTGTAGTTGGTGCGCTCACCTTGGCCGATCGGGTCGAACGCGAGTACGACGTAACCGAGCTGCACGAGTCCTTGGCAGCAGCGTTGGTAGAGATCGTAGCTCTTTCCGTTGACGCTGTGGCCCATCTGAAAAAGGACGCCAGGATAAGGCGACGTTCCGCTCTTGGGCAGGTAAAGATTGGCGGTTACGAAGAGGCCCGGGCGGCTCTCATAGACGATCTTCTCAACGCTGTACTGGTTGCGCTCCAAGGTGCCGGTGGTGCGGAGATTGAGCGGCGTCCGCTCCGGCAGGACGCCCGCGAGTTGTTGAAATGTGCGCCGTGCCCATGCCTGGTAGTCGCGAGTCGCCGCCGTCGTATTGAGGCTTGCAATGCGGGCGTTGCGGCGAGCGTATGCGTCGGCCGCGACGTCGGAAAGGTAGTCGGGCAGGCAGCGCGCATACTCGCGATAGCCGATGCCGCCGGTCGGCGGTTGCGCGCGCAGAGCCGACAGGGCAAGGGCGCAAGAGGACCTGAGTACCCAGCGGCGCGTGCATGTGGTTTTCTGTTTTGCGATGGTTTGAGACAGTGCTGCTGCCACGATTCGCTCCGGTCACGATTACGGCGTTGTTGGCGACCTTGGTTTGCATTTTTGCATTTCAGGCCGACAACATTACCGGGCGTTTTTTCCACGTTGTTCTAATCGCCGTTCCCATCACGCTCCAGGTCTACTTCAATTCGTCGCTGGCATATGGCCTTATGAAACTCTTGAAGGTGGAGCACTCGGTAGCGGCTCCGGGTGCATTGATCGGCGCAAGCAACTTTTTCGAGCTTGCGGTCGCCACGGCGATTGCGCTCTTCGGGCCAGAATCCGGGGCGGCGCTGGCGACCGTCGTTGGTGTGCTTGTGGAGGTCCCGGTTATGCTGTCGGTTTGTGCAGCGTGCAACCGGACCCGGCACTGGTTTTCAATCGAAACAGCGGTGTAAATATGGCAAAACAGAAAATCCTGATCGTATGCACCGGAAACTCTGCCAGAAGCCAGATGGCCGAAGGGCTGCTTCGCCACGAAGGTGGAGATCGCTTCGAGGTATTCTCCGCTGGCACGAAACCGAGCAGCGTGCGCCCGGAAGCCATCGCCGTGATGAACGAGATCGGGATTGACATTTCCGACCAACGGTCCAAATCGGTGGATGAGTTCATCGGCCAATCGCTCGATGTCGTGATTACGGTCTGCGACAACGCCAAGGAATCGTGCCCGGTCTTTCCCGGCACCACGAAGCGACTCCATTGGCCGTTTGAAGATCCGGCAGCGGTTGAAGGATCGGGTGAAGTTCGAAAGGCCGCTTTCCGCCGAATTCGGGATCAGATTCACGGACGCATTATGGTGTTCTTGGATGGAAACGAGAGCGCTCGGTAGCTCCTTTCATCCAAGTTGCCGGGGAGTACATCGGAATCTCATTGCCCGCCCTTCCAGGTAACCGATCACGACTGCGAACCAGCCGCCAGAATACCGAGCGATCCGAGCGGAGCATTCCCGGCATCTTCGTTGCCGCCGCAAACTCGCTTGCTGGCCGTCCAAACGTTGCCCCATGTCCAGATAAATGGTAGTGTCCTAAAGCTGCGTTGATCCTGATGGCATTCTAGCGCGACATGGGGAGCGGTTATTCCTTATCCGTGTACGTGCTCATGTCGCCGAAGTTGACCGGCCTGCTTGTGACAGAGCGCCCGATCTTCCGTTTGACGATATCCAGCCAATCGCGAAGATCTTCGAAGCTCTCAGCGCTGAGAGTGGCAGGCCACTGGATGGTTACTGGCCCTTCCGTTAGGGAGAACACGTCTTGGTAGGAACGGGAATGCAGAATCTGGTCAGCCGCCTTCTTGGCAAGCGTGGCGACACTTGGTTGAAGAGGAGTCGATTGACGAGGAGGTGCTGGTGCCGTTGGCGATGGGGCTTTCTGTAGCTTGTTTTCAGCCTCTGGCGTCATTTCTTCGTTCTCCAGATTCCAGTCTATCACCCGGACATCTGATATACCAGCAAATTCTAAAGTATCTCTGAAATCCCGAATAAACTCCTGTACCGCATTCGGGTTGAACCTCTTAACGGCAATCAACTCAGACTTCAACGCGATGTCGGATGGCAAACCGGATTCTCGATATTGCTTCAAAAGGTCTTGGTATATGTCCGGGCTGATTGCGGCAGTCCAGAGAGCCGTAGACCTTTGCGAATCGCCTTCTTCGCGCGCCACAATATCAATCCCGCGCTGCGTCAGTTTTATCCGGTCACCAATCTCCTCGATCAAGCCGAAGCTCTTTAGTGCTGACAGGGTTCGCGCTGCTTCTCCGTGAGCTTTTTCATAACCCATGTGTTTCAAGGCTGCGATCTTCAGCGACGTGGCAAGTCCGTCTTGTGCGTACACGGCGTTTATTTTGTCCACTGCGGCACGTAGGCCAAGCGCCGGGTAGTTCGGGCTGCGATGTCGTGGTTTTTTGTCCAGAGGTTGTGGATCGGGTTGTTTCGCATTTTCAGGTGTCATTGAGGCGTCCTGATAAACACTATATCAGACTATGGGAGATAAGGGAAGAATTTTATCATGATAAAAAATCGGGTAAATTTGGGTCGCTAACGGCTCTTAACGTGGTATAATTAGGATGTAAATGAAGACGGCCACCATTCCCGAGGCTGGAAACCTGGAAATGGTGGCCTTTTGCGGCGGGTTGGCAGAGTGGTCGAACGCGACCGGCTTACGCCCGGCAGACGATGCTTATCCCATCGTCCAGGGGTTCGAATCCCTTACCCGCCGCCAGAACAGCAAATACGCCCCGGCAGAGGCTGGAACCTCCACCGGGGCCAAAATCCGCACAGCCAAAGCCGTACGAACCTTCCAATTCGATTATCCGGCTTTTGGCTGCGCTCCACAAGGAGATTTCAGCCATGACGTGCCACAATTGCCGGATCGAAGCTCAGCGGTTCGGAAAGCACCGCAACGGCCTACAGCGCTTCCGCTGCGCCCAATGCGGTAAGACGTATACCGAACCCCACGAAAGGCCCCTGGAGTCCATGACCACGCCGATGGAAAAGGCGCTCCTTGGCCTCCGGCTACTGGTGGAAGGCAATTCGATTCGTTCTATTGAACGGACCACTGAATTGCATCGGGATACGATTCTCCGGCTGCTGGTTCTTGCCGGCGAGAAGTGCGAGAAGCTTATGGGCCGTTTGATCGTCAACGTTCCGGTGACGGACGTTGAGTGCGACGAGATCTGGGGATACGTCGGGAAAAAGGAGGGTCACAAGCTGCCGATGGAAGCGCACAACGATGGAATCGGCGACGCTTACTGCTTCATCGCAATCGAACGCAATACCAAGCTCGTCCTCAACTTCGCCCTTGGCCGACGCAGTCAAGCCACCACGGACGCCTTTATCGAAGGCTTGCGGGCCGCGACCGCGCCGCAACGATTCCAGATCAGCACCGATGGATTCCAGCCCTATCTGAGCGCGATTACGACCACCCTGAGCGACCGCTGCGACTTCGCGCAACTTATCAAGGTTTATGTGAACGATCCCGAAGGCCAACGCCGATACAGTCCGCCCGACGTAACGAATGTGGAGCGGGTCCCAGTCATGGGTGAACCGGACCCGAAGAAAATCTGCACGTCCCATGTAGAGCGGCAAAACTTGACTATCCGTATGCACATGCGCCGCTTGACGCGGCTGACGAACGCCTTCAGTAAAAAGTGGGAGAACTTGTGGGCCGCGTACTGCCTACACTTCACGTGGTACAACTTCTGCCGCGTTCACATGAAGTTGCGCGTCACGCCTGCGATGGAAGCTGGGATCACGAATCGAGTTTGGGAACTGGCGGAACTGCTGGCATGAGATGGTTTGCGCTTATTGTCGTACGGTGATACAGTTTCCACCAGAGGGGCGACGCGTCCGTTAAACGTGTTGCCTCAAAAGAAAACAGTCGTCTAGAAGGAGTGTAGCATGAGCGCTGCCGAACTAGAAGACTGTTTCATGGAAAGCGAGCAGGCCACCCAAATGGCAGTGAGCGCCGCCGTATTAGAAGAGCGTATCAATAACCACATCAAGCTCTTCTGGAGGGTGGTAGTCGGCGGCGGTCTGTGGCTTGCTGCAATCTCCAGCGCACTTTATCGCATAAACGGAACGATGAATCGCGTCGAAATAGCCCAAGCGAATGCACCGGCACAGATTGTTGCGGGTCTACTTAAACAGCCACCCCTTTTAGAATCTGAGGCAGCCGAGAAGCTTAATGCAGCATCAACATTATTGCGGGAGACGAAAATCAAGGCCGTGCGGCCAGATCCCGCGATTCTAAAGGAAGTGTCCTCCGAAATCTCGCGGGATCAGCAAAAATATCCCGATCTTCCCGCTGTATGGCGAGCGACGAGCGCTTTTATCAATTACAGGTCCGACGCGCTACTCCCAGAACCCGCTGAACAGGCTTTGGCTTCTGCGCGCCTGTTTGATTGCCGCGGCGGGAGCATCCGGTTATACCAAGGGAGGGCTTTCGTAGAAAAATGCACTTTAGACCTTGAGCGAGGAGTTGCTGGGGACAATGTGACCTTTGTGAACTGCATTATTCAGTACAGGGGAGGCCCGATCCCGATAAAGCGGATGGAATTCATAAATTGCGTTTTCCGATTTGAGGTCACCAATGTTCCCTTTAAGGAAGGGGCAATAGCGATGATGCAGTTGACCACCTCCGCCGACCGCGACATTAGAATTGCCCTCCCTTCGTAGACAGAGAAAACGTTCCTCGTCTAATGGCAAACCACCACGTGTTTCGCGTTCCGCCGGCCGGCGTTTGCGGCGTTATGATCCATGGTGGTCATCGGTAGGTTTTTTCGTTGCGGAGAAGGACGGCAAGCACCTCCACCACGTTCGTCGGATGCACGGGTTTGAAAATGATGCGATCTGGGTCATCACCGAAGCGGACCGATCATCCACATGCATTCTCCTGCCTGAAGAGTACTAATCTTTTTTACAGGCAATCCCCTGCCAGTTTCACGTCGCCCTTTCGAGGGCGACTCTTTTTTGTGTTTTTATCCGCCGCGATTGCCACTCCCCCGCCGGAAAGAATGAAAGCCCCCACATCTCCCGAAGAAGACCGCGCGGGGCTAAGGGGACCGTCCGAGCAAAACGCCGGGCGAGGACTAGACTCAGCTCTTCTTGTCGGTTGGGGGCGGCGGTGACGTGCCCGGCGGAATTGAGGGGAACCCTGAGCCGCCTTGCGGCGGCGATGGGGGGCCGCTCGCAGCGCCGGGCTGATGCCCGTGGATTTCGCCCGGCTGGTAACCCTTTTGCAACGGCTGCCAACCCTCAATCAGGTTCTGTGGTTGCCAGCCGTCATTTGTTCTTGCGGGGCGGGGCTGAGGGAGTTCTCCGCTGTCTTTGTCTGGCATGTGGCCTCTTCCTCCTTATGATAGCGGAACAACTCGACGGCAACTATGTCTTTCGCAAAGAAAAGTATGCCCTCCGATTGGTCGACCTTCTTTATGAAGCGCTCTTGTTCATCTAGTTGCCAGACCTCTTCGAGATAAATTTGCGGCTCGGCTGGGTCAGAGGACGCAAACGAATTCGACCCGAACACCCCGCCTACTTTGCGCCCGTTCAAATGGACAATTATCCAGTACCATTGCTTTTTGCCGAAGACGTAATCCCAAGGGCAGAGGATAGGGTGAGGGAAATACTTGCTGAACCACCGCGATTTCCGGGCACACAGGAAAAGCACCGACCAAGCGACCGGCGCCACAACCAAAGATCACCGTGACGCAGACCCAATACCAGAAGGGCGCAAAAAAACCCGACCGCATCATATAAATGAGGGGAGAAAAGGCGCCCAAGTTGACAGCGCTGTATGCAATGGCCTCGAAAAGACTCTTGGAAAAATCCCTGCGCAGAGAAGGAACCAGCAGGTCGTAAACCTGGATCATCAGAAATCCGGGCACGAAGAAGAGCAGGAAAAGTGCGAGTGTCGCCTGCTGTTCAAAAAGTTTCTCCATCGCCTCACCTAACCACTTATTACCAGCCAGGGCCCGTCGTCGGGCTGCAGGCTGATTCGAACGCTAATTCTACCGCTCAGCAAGAAGCCGGAGAGCGTCCGGTGCCAAACGCCATCGCCAAATGGGCCGCGGCAGTCCGCCTACTGTGGGGGCGTCTCAGAAAAGAATTAAAGCCGCCAGCAGCAACATCCCTCTTACCAGAGGAAGGCTAAAACACGCCACTCCCCCACTTCGGGAGTGCTCTTTTCTTTGGGTTTCCGGATTGCTCCCCGTTTGGCAATTGACGTTACGCCGCGCGTCGCACTCGGCCAGGACGGCGGAGCGCGCAATGCGGGAGGACGACGAGGGCCTTGCGGCGGGCGTGAAGGAACACGTACGAATCGCCCCGGGGTTTTCCCCACCCGCCGGCGTCCGGCGAACGTGAACCAGACCCGCGACGCGGCGCCCGCGATGGCCTGGCACCGCCGCGCGGGCCCACGAGGGCAGAGTGCGGAAGGCGGGAGCGCGACGAGGGCGATGCGGCGGCGGGCGCGACGCCGGGAACACGTGCTAATCGCCGGTGTTTCCTGCGCTCACCGGCGCTCGGCGATCTCGCGCGGAGCCCACCTGCGACGGGGCGGCCGCGGCGCCCTGTCCCCGACGGGCGCCGCCGTGCGAGCGCTCGGGGGCAGAGCGCGGAGTGCGGGAACACGACGAGGGCGATGCGGGTGGTGCGGGGCGGGGGACGGGAATGGTGGCATGCCTCATGAGACCGCGCTGGCGGTGGCGGTTTTCATGTTGAGTCTCCGGTTGGCATCCAGGAAACGAGGAAAGGCCCCGTCACTCCCGCCGGCACCCGCTGTGCGCAACAACGGCCCGCGACGGGGAGGATGGGAAACATGCACAGCGCGTGCAGGCAGTTTCTCGCAGTCCGGCGAATTCCCATTTGGCGACTATTCACTACCTGGACCGCGCCTGCATCCGGGGCGAATTTTTTGCTCAGTAGCTGCAAGGAATACCCCCAGCGGTGCGCAATATTTTTATTGCTGGATGTCGTGAAAAACAGCGCCAGGCGGCCGAAATTACTCAATTTAGAGAGAACCAGGCCTTTTGGTTCTAATATTGCTAGGGACAGGGTGAGCTGTTCGCATTACTTCAACTTAAACTGTCCAGGGGAAGTGTCCGCTACCATCAAGCGGGCGCTTCCCTTTCTTACGTCGCACACCTCCGTGGCTGGACAGGTGCTGGAGTGCTCCTCGATAGTTTGGATAAGACCGGCATGTTCCTCTGGCATCCGGCCTTCCTTAACGATTTCGGTCTGGACGAAACCCGGGGCCACGGCGTAGACGGTGATGCCATACTGAGCGCCGCTTCGTTGCGGGACCTCCCGGATGCGGTCAGTTGTGCTCGTCGACTGGCTCGATGAGAGCCTGCATGACCGCATTCTCGAAATCCGGGTTCATGGAGCGGTTCGGGCGACTGGCCTGAACCATGAATATCCCCACGATCTTCTCTTTGGGGTCAACCCAGAAATGAGTCCCGAATGCGCCGTCCCAGCCGAAGCTCCCGTTGGAGATCGGCGTGTCGGCCGCGATATGGTTGATGATGACCTGCACGCTTAATCCGAATCCGCGGCCTTTCGCGCGGCCCGGCAGCGTGTCGGGCACGAACACCGATGCCATCAGCTCGACGGTTTTTGGCCCGAGCAAACGTTTGCCGTCCAGTTCGCCGCGGTTGGCAAGCATCTGGCCGAACTGAAGGTAATCTTCAGCGCTGCTCATCAGGCCGCCCCCGCCTGACAAATAGGTTGCGTTGTTCATCCAAATCGGCTTGCTATCAACCCTGGTCCGTGCGCCACCGGCCCCGCGGTACTGCGTGGCGATTCGCGAGAGCTGTTCAGGCGACGGACGGAAGGCCGTGTTCTTCATGCCGAGCGGATCAAAGATGCGCTGCCGGACAAAGCGGTCGAATGGCTGGCCGGAGGCAATTTCGGCCACTCGCTCGAGCGTGTCCCATGCCGCCGTCGCACTATACTGCCAACGCGTGCCCGGCTGAAAATCGAGCGGGGTCGTGGCGAGGCGCGGAATGTAGTCGGCCAGACTCTCACCAGCTTTGAGCGCAACCTTCTCCACCTCCGCGCTGCTTGCCGGTCCGCCGCTAGCGAGACCCGAGACGTGCGTCAAAAGATCCTGAATTGTAATCTCGCGTGTCGCGGGCACGGTGTAGAAGAGGGGCGGCGTGCCGGGTGCGGGTTCGGGCGCTCCCGCTGGCCGGTCCTCGATCACCGCAACTTTCATGCCTTTGAATTCCGGAATGAACCTCGAAACCGGATCCGTCAGGCGGAGCTTGCCTTCTTCCATCAGCATCAGAACTGCCGTGCCCACTACCGGCTTGGTCATCGACATGATCCAGAAGAGCGAGTCTTTGGACATCGGCTTCTTTGCTTCAATGTCCGCCAGCCCGTGGGCTTCGAAGTGCGCCACCTTGCCGTTGCGGGCCACGAACGTCACCGCGCCCGAGATATCATACGCGTCGATGTGGCGCTGAACCATCTCGTGGATGCGCGCAAGGCGTTCCGACGAGAAGCCGGTCTGTTCCGGTTTTGCGGTCTGGACAGACGCCGCCAACGCAGGCAGGGCGGCGGCAAGAATTGCGGAGAGAACAAACGCGGAACGTTTCATGGGCAACTCCTGAACGAGGCCGAGTCTATCACAAAGTGAGATGGTCGCGGCCCGACTCCAAACGCCAGGCTTCCTAAGTCAGGCGGCGCCCGGGCGAACGCGCGTGGCACCGGGCCCGCGACGGGGCGTTCTGACGCCGAGGTACACCGCACGCGGGCGGGAATGCGAGAGCGCGACGCGAGCGTTGAAAGCGAGGGCACGCGTGCGAGTCGCCGTGGCGTTTCTACGCCCGCTGGTGCCCGTCGAACGCGTGGGACCGGGCCCGCGACGGGGCGCCCGCGAAGCTGTGACGCCGACGTGCGACGCGCGGGCACTTGGAACCAGTCAGTTCGCCTGCGCCGAGAGTGCCCTTAAAGTGTCGTGGCAAATCGTGCATCAACCACGACTAAGCCCGCCGCCACATAGCCGGCTCGCGTCCATGCGGATCACTTCGGCTTCGCCACGAATGCCATCGTCGGATCGTCCAGATCGGGTGAGAACACGCGCGCTCGCGCCGTATTCGTTCCCTGGCCGTCGCGCGTGGAGTCACGGTCCAAAACCAGTCTCGCCTTACCGGGGGTATAGCCGAATGTACCATCGTCGAGAACTCTCGTCAGCAGGCTGAAACAGGCCACCTCGGTGCGGCAGTGCTTTGCCAGGCGAGTGAGAAAATTCGTCGATCGACCGGCATTGCACACTGTAAAGGTCAACCGGCGCACCTTGTTTTGCTGCAGTGCTTGCGCGATCTTGTCCAGCGCATCGAACGCATCGTGGCGCTGTTTCAGAATCTGCCAGCCCGCCACCTGGCGCCGGATCCTTTCTTCATCTTCCTCTTTCAGTGTGGGAGGCATCCCAAATGGAATCGGATCGGTGTATTTCGAGATCGGTTCGTCCCAAAACAGACCCTTGCCCACTTTTCCAGGCTTCCAGTCGCGAACGTGGGTCCCGCCCGGCACCTCGGTCGCGTCCCAATTGAGAATTCCGGCGTCGGCGTCGACGCTTCCGCCGTGCCCGCTGGCGATAATCACGATGCCATCCTGGCCAGCCGCCTGCGCGGCGTCGCTCACCGCCTTCACGATGTGAGTCCAGCTCAACGCCGCAATCGTGAAGACTTGCGAAACGCGGACACCCCAGTCGGCCTGCCCAGGGGGAAACTGGGTCTTCACCGCTGCATCCAATCCCGCATATTGCTTCGCCCAATCTTTCTCTACTGGTTTGGCATCGTTGTGCACCACGACGGCTTTCATCGTCTTCCCTCCGGCAGTGGGGGCGATAATATCACAGCGGGCAAGGGCATGAGGTTCGAAGCAGCACGGAAACACACCTCACGGTACTGGCCCTTTCGCGGCCTGGCTCGGAGGCGAAAATTACCTCCGCCGGCACTCGCCAACGCGGCACCAGGCCCGCGACGTCGCGCCTGCGGCGCCGTTGACGCTGACCGCCGCCGCGCGGGCACACGAGGGCCGCGCGCGGAACACGGGAAGGGCGGCGGGGGCGTTGCGACGGCGAGTGCGGAGTACACGTGCGAATCGCCGCCGCATTTTCTGTACCGGCCGGCCCCCGACAAACGCGCGGAAACGGGCCAGCGCCGTGGCGCCCGCGGCGCCTGACGCCGACGGGTGGGCACGCGGGCAGAGCGCGGAGCGCTGACAAGGGCGGCGTTCCCTCGGGCGCGGCGAGAGCGCACGCCCCCCACGATCTGGCCCCGCGCCCGCGCCCGATCGTCTCGCGGTAGAGATACGATGGAGCGAAGCACGCGGGCTATCCGAGTATCTTCGAAGAGCCCGTCTTCCGAAGGGAGGTCGCCATGGACCTGCGCGGAATTTCGATCGCCATGATGGCCTGGCTCCAAGCCGCCATGTCCGCTTTCGCTCAACCGGCCCGGCCGTTCCCGGGCCTGCTGGGAATGCCCTTGCCGAAGGCGCTCCGCACCGATTTCTTCACATTCTTCCATCTCGAGGAAACCGGCCGCCAGACCTCCGGCGGGACCACCGTCGTCCACTTCAAGCCGAGCGGCGCCGGCTTTCGCGAACGCGTGACCCTCGAAGCGACCGTCGCGGACGGGGGTAAGATCGCGAGCATCCGCCTCGACCTCGCCCGCCAGTTCATCGCCGGGAGCCAGGCCGTCTTCGCCAACGACATCGCCAAGAGCCTGCTCGCCGATGGCCCGCCCGCCGCGGACCGCGCCGCGCTCGGCCCGCTGGTGGATGAGATCCAGTCGAACCGCAACGCCAACGGCATCGTGCTGAGCGCGCAAAAGCCGCCGCCTCCCCCGGCGATGGAGTCGGACGGGTACCTGACCTATTTGGGCAAACGCCAGAGCTATTCGCGGGAACTCACGGTCTGCTCGCTACGCCTGGAGAACTCGAAGCAAGATAGCGGGGAATGGCTGCGCATCGAACTCGCCGCGAAGCCGTGACCGTCCCGTCGCGCGCGCTCGCATTAGGGCCGCGCTGGGCCGCGTTTCTAGAGTCGCTTCACCGGCTCGAAGCTGCACGATGCCGCGTCGGTTCGCGGCACGGATGGGCGCACCCGGGCTGGCGCTCTCGGCGAGCGTGGCGGGAGTGGGTCGTTCGCCGTCGAATCGCGGCGCAAGCCGCTGCCGTGGCTCGGCGCGCCGTAACTCGTCGAGCTTCGCCACGTCGGACCGCGGCAGCCCCGGTGCGGCCATCTCCGAGAAGCGGACTGCGGGCCAGTGTCGGGCCACTTTCCGAGAAGAAGGTTTATCTGCCCAGTGCCCCAGTTGTCACGACGCCACTCAGCGGCTCAATTCCCGCATCAGCCAGGATCGGGCGAAATGCCAATCGCGTTCGGCGCTTCGCGTGGACATCTTCATAACTTCGGCGATTTCTTCGACGCTCAGCCCGCCGAAAAACCGTAGCTCGACCACCTTGGCCTGGCGCGGCGCCGCTTTCGCAAAGTCCTCCAGCGCGGCATCCAAAGCGACGATCGAATCCTCGAACTGGGGCGACACCACCGCAACCTCATCCACATTCACCTTTACGGCTCCTCCTCCGCGCTTGCGGGAGCCGCGGGCGCGAGCCGCGTCCACCAGGATGCGCCGCATCATCTGCGCGGAAATCGCGAAAAATTGCGCCCGGTGCTGCCAGTCCACGTTTTTCACGTCCACCAGGCGCAGGTAGACCTCGTTCACCAGGGCGGTGGCCTGTAGCGTATTACCGGTTCGCTCGTTGCGCATGTAGCGCCGAGCGATGCGGCGCAACTCGTCGTAAACCACCGGGGCCAGCCGGTCCAGCGCCCCTTTATCTCCGCTACCCCAAGCCTTCAGCAAATCAGTGACTTCCGCCGGATCGGGGGTCGCCATAGCCGCTCCTCAAAAGAACTTATCACGGCCTGTCGGGTTTTGCCTTCTGCTTCCGCCTGCACCGGCGGAGGTGGGAGACATGAGGCTTCAGGCGTTGGTAATCATGGCAGCGGTGGAAACGGGTGCGTGGGCGGCGGAAGCCGGCAGGACGGAGGCGCGAAGCGTGACGGTTTGTACGAGCGGCTACGCCGCAGTCCCGGACGCCTATGCGGCTCAGAAGATGGCATCGAAGATCTTCTCCACCGTCGGGGTGGAAATCGAGTGGCCTGCCCCCGGCTCCTGCCCGACATTCTCGGGTGTAATCAAAATCAGCTTTACCGATCGGGCGCCGAAAGCAGCGTCCGCCGGCGCGCTGGCCTACGCGCGCCCCCATGAAGGCACCCATATCGTCGTGCTCTACGAACGTGTGAAGGGGATGCAATCCGGCTGCACGCCGCAGTTGCTGGCGTATGTGCTGGTGCATGAAATCACGCATATCCTGCAGGCAATCAGCCGGCATTCGGAAAGCGGCATCATGAAGGCGCACTGGGATCCCGCCGATTACGACCAAATACGGCGCAAAGCGCTGGCCTTCACGGCGTATGATGTGGAGCTGATCCATCTGGGGCTGGACGCGCGGGCGGCCCGGCTGGCCGGCAAAGGGCCCGTGCTGGTTGCGGCGCGGTGATTTTGGCCATATCCTTAAGCGACATTGCGCCATTCATGACTCCCAATCAACTCCGCCAAGTCGAGGAACTATATCACGCGGCGCGCGAGAGCTCGCCGGAAGCCCGCGCGGCTCTGCTGGAACAGGCCGATCCGGATCTGCGGCGGGAAGTCCAATCGCTGCTGGAACAGGATGGCTTAGCAGGTCCGATGGACCGTGCGGCGGCCGAGGTTCTGGAGTATTCCGACGCCACCCCCTTGGCCGTGGGCGCCCAACTCGGCCCCTATCGCATCGACGGCCTTTTGGGCGAGGGGGGCATGGGCAAGGTATACAAGGCTTACGATTCCCGCCTGCGCCGCACGGTAGCGATCAAGATCGGCGCCGAGCGCTTCAGCGAGCGGTTCGAGCGTGAGGCGCGCACGGTGGCGGCGCTGAACCATCCGAACATCTGCACGCTACACGATATTGGACCGAACTACCTGGTGATGGAGCTGATTGAAGGGCCGACGCTGGCCGAGCGCATCGGGAAAGGTCCGGTTCCAGTAAAGGAAGCGCTGGCTATTGCGCGGCAGATTGCGGAAGCGTTGGAAGCGGCGCACGACAGGGGCATCGTGCATCGCGACCTGAAGCCGGCCAATGTCAAGCTCACGGCTGGGGGCGCGGTGAAAGTCCTGGATTTCGGGCTGGCCAAAGCGCTGGAACCGGCAGCGGGCAGCGCGGGGGATTCACCCACGCTGACTTACTCCGCGACCGAGGCGGGAATGATCCTGGGGACGGCGGGCTACATGAGCCCGGAGCAGGCTAGCGGCAAGCCGGTGGATAAGCGTGCGGACATATGGGCGTTCGGCGTGGTGCTGTGGGGGCTGCTGACCGGCCATCGCCTGTTCGAAGGCGAGACCGTCACGCAAACGCTGGCCGAGGTGCTGCGCGGCCCGATCGACTTCGACCGATTGCCGCGGGAGACGCCGGCGGCCATCCGAGTCCTCCTGCGCCGTTGCCTGGATCGCAACGCGAAGAACCGGTTGCGCGACATCGGCGAAGCGAGGATCGCCATCGAGGCCGCACTCGCCGGAGAGACGCCGCTCCTCAAAGGCGCGCCGGAGCCCGGCCTGTGGCTGGCCTGGACCGTAGCGGCCGTGGCGATTGTTCTGGCTGCGGGCCTGGCTCCGCTTGCGTTTCTGCACCTCCGCGAAAAACCGCCCGCTCCGGCGGCGCCTTTCTACTTTCAGATCCCGTTGCCAGAAGACGGCATGTTGCCTGCCCTGTCGCCCGATGGCCGCAAACTGGCCTTCGTCGCGGGAGGCCGGCTGTGGGTTCATTTCCTGGAGTCGGGAGAATCGCGTGATTTGACCACCATAGGTGGGGTACCCTTCTGGTCTCCGGACGGCCGCTTCATCGCATACCCATCCGGGGGAAGGCTCAAGAGGATCGAGGCGACTGGCGGTACCCCACAGACGGTCGCGGACTTGGCGGGCAGTTGGGGACCGGGCGCCTGGAACCAGGACGACGTCATCGTCTTTGGCGTCCAGCAGGTCGGCTTATTCCGGGTGCCTGCCTCGGGCGGTGTTCCGATTCCAATCACACTGCGCTGGATCCTGCGCGCCAGGAATACGTTCATTTCGGTCCCTCCTTCCTGCCGGACGGGCGGCATTTCGTCTATACTCGTGCCTCGATTGACGGGAAGAGGAGCACCATTTATCTCGGCTCCGTGGACGCCAAACCCGAGCAGCAGAGTTCCAAGCCCTTGGTGACGAGCAATTGGCAGGCAGTGTACGCGCCCTCGGCGGACCCGGGCATCGGCTATCTGCTTTTCATGCGCGAAGGCGCGCTGATGGCCGAGCCTTTTGATAACCGAAGGCTGGAGTTAAAAGGGCAGGCGGCGCCAGTAGCCGAGCAAGTCAGTGATGACGGCGGCGGCACCGGCGGTTGGGCTAACTTTTCAGCTTCCGCCAATGACGTCCTGGTGTTCCAGCGAAGCGCGAAGTCAGCACCGCAGCTCGCTTGGTACGACCGGGAGGGCAAAGTCTTGGGGACCGTCGGGGAACCGGGCGTTTATCACGGGTTGGCGCTTTCGCCGGATGGGACGCGGCTGGCCGTGAGCAAGTCGAGCGGGCAAAGCACAAACATCTGGCTGCTGGATCTCTCTCGGGGCGGCGCGAGCACACCGTTTACGTTTGGTTCGGCCGACGGCGCAGATCCGGTCTGGTCGCCGGACGGGAGCCGGGTTATCTTTAGCTCCAACCGGGACGGCCCGATGAACCTGTATCAAAAGCCGGCGAGCGGCGTGAAGGATGAGGAGCTTCTGCTCAATTCTGACGAATACAAACGTGCCACGAGTTGGTCGCGCAACGGACGTTTCCTGCTGTATGAGGTGGTTCACCCGACAAGGAAGGGCGATATTTGGGTGCTCCCGCTGGAGGGTGACAGGAAGCCGGTCCCATTCCTGATCACGGAGTTCAACGAGCGCCAGGCTCGCTTTTCTCCTGACGGCCATTGGGTGGCCTACACCTCGGATGAGTCCGGCCATTTCGAGGTCTACGTGCGGTCATTTTCCATGACCTCTGCCGGGATGGCTATGGAGGCGGGTGGCAAGTGGCAAATCTCCAATGGATTCGGGCAGGAACCGCGCTGGCGCAGTGATGGCCGGGAACTTTATTACCTCGGCGGCGGTGGAAGGATCATGGCTGTCGAAATTGCCACCAATCCGGTGTTCCAGGCCGGGAAGCCCCAACCCGTCGGACCCTTGGCTAACTCGCGAGGGACTTCTCCGTTTGGCCTCTGGGATTCCACCGCGGACGGCAAGCATTTTCTCAGGGTGGCTGCCAGGAGCGGACCGGAGCCATACACGGTTGTGATGAACTGGCAAGCCGGCTTGAAGAAATAAGCTCGCGCACCGCGTCTGGAACTGGATCCGCCGCTCCGCATCGCCCACTTCAGGGAAGTTGGACCTTCGAAATGTGGGACAACTCCGCACGAATTGTCTTGGAAACCGTTGTGCCAGGAAAGTGGGCTTCTCGTACACTGGCCCCAAGCGGGCGTTCTTGGGAAGCGCTCTGGGCTGCCTGGTCGGATCATCCCGCGCATCAAGCGCGGTTCGTGAACAGCGTTAAGAGTGAATATCGTTAGCTATTTCGACCCGCTCGAAGGCGCTCGCGCTGGCGCCCACGAAGGGTTTCCGCGATGGAGAGTTGAACGTCGGAGGCGTTGCCTTCCGCGGCGCCGCACGGTGCCGCATGGGCTCGCGGCACGGATGGACGCGGCGGCGCCGGAGTTCTCGACCTTAGCCGTGTCCTCCGCGTCGCCGGCGCGCCGCGTTCAAGCGCGCTTCGCGGACGTAAAGCCGTCTCGCGCCCGCGTCGGCCCTTCCGCGGCGCCGCACAAGGCCGCGCGGGCTCGCGGCACGGATGGAACGCCAGCGCCGGAGTTCGCGGCGAGCGTGGCGGGCGTTGATCGTTCGCCGGCGCGCCCCGGCGAAAGCTACGGCGCGGACGTTCCTCGCCGCTTGCGCAGCATCGATGGCGCGGGCTGAAGGTGCGCCTACAACCCGTACGAGGCGACCGAGCGCGCCGGCCTTCCCGCGGCGCCGTACGGTCCCGCGCGGGTCTGCGGCGCGGATGGACGGGCCGGCGCGATGTAGCTCGACGGTCTTCGCCGTGTTCGCCGCGTCGACGGTACCCTGTGTTCAACGCACGCGCAGGAGGCCCGAGTGCGCCCGCGTCGGCAATCCCGCGGCGCCGCATGAGCCCTCTGCGGCTTCGGCGGCTGGAACCGACGCGCCGCCACCGCAATTCTCGGCGAGCGCGGAAGGAGTTGAGCGAGCGCCGTCGACGCTGCTGCTGTTCGAAGGCGGCCGGCGATTCCCCATTGCGCCTCACCGCGCCAGGGAGCTATTATTCTGCGGCGGTACACACCCCGGCGTTCGGCCAGGTTCTGCAGTAAAACTCAGGCTGTGGCTATCGACGATCCCATCTCCGCTATCCAGTCGTTGAACGCCAGTGATGAGCGTCAGCACTCGCCGATGCTGCGGATGGCACCGCAGTTCTTGGAGATTGTGAAGCTATTCTCTCCGCCCGGAGCCGAGTTTCCGATTGGTGCGATCAAAGCGGCACTGGATTGGCTCAGCCGGCACGAAGAAGAAAACCGCCGGGCGTTAGTAGACGCGATAGCCGAGGAAGTGAAACGTCACGGCGACGAGCTTCGGCGACTGCTTGCCACCAGCGAGGAGCATCGCCGGTTCATGGCGGAAGAAATGCCCGGTCTCGTTCTCGACGCGCTGCGGCGCGCTGAGCAGATACGTGCCAAGGACCGCATTCGGCACCTGGGCCGAATTCTGCTGCACGCTGCAAAATGTGGGCCGCACGATGGTGCCGACCGAGCTGAAGAAATGATGCGGATCGCAATAGAAATGACAGACGATGACGTGCTCGTGCTGAAGCAGGTAAGAGACGATTTCGAAAGATACTTGCACCTTCCCGCAGACGCGCTGCACACCTTGATCGTGCCTGACGTGCAGGGCGTTCAACCAGAGTCCGTCTTGGGAATTTGCGGAAAACTCCAAAGCCTTGGCCTGATCGCGACGGCGCAACAACATGCGGTAGCACTTAGGCAGGGCAGCTATCCATCGGGGGGCGGCTTCGTTCCATTGGACCGCGGCAGGTCGTTTTTGGAGTTCATCGCCGATGTCGACAGGCCATGAATGCACGGAAGCCCGACGCCGCACGTGAGCGCGACCTCATGCCGGATCGCGTGAAGTGCACGGCTGGACGGGTTCTCAGGCTGGGCATTTACCCAGACCTGTCGAACGGCATCGGCGTTTGGGCGTTATTCGCCGCCGAGCGCCGACAGACGCTGCGGCGCGCGCCGTTTTTTCACTCTTCGCCGCGCCCACCACGTCGATGGCCGGCGCGCTTCGCGTACGTGGTGCCCGCGCGCGCCCGTGCTGTCCTTCCGGCGGCGGCTGCCCGGTGCCGCGTGAGCTTGCGGCACGGAGGGCCGCGCCGGGGCCGGAGCTCAAGGCGCGCCTGCGTTGGCCGTCCCGCGGCGGTGCATGTTGCCGCGCGAGCTCGCGGCATGGAGGGACATGCCAGCGCCGGAGTTCCGGGCGAGCGCCGCGGGAGTTGACCGCGCGCCGTCGAGCGCGGCGGAAACGCCCGAAGGAACTGGGCGCGATAAACCGACGGTCCTGGCCGCGTCCCCGGCGTCGATGGCGCGCCGGGTTGAAGCGCGCGCGGGCGTTTTTCGCGGACGGGCGATCAGCGGTTGCCGGCGGCCAGAATGACGGTGGCGCACGCCAGCAGCACCAGGCCGGCGTAGAGTGTACGCAGCGCCCCGGCAGGCGCTTTCCGCCACTCGCCGGTCAGCACGCCGGACACGTTGGCAGCCATGATGTTGAAGATCTGGAACAGGCCCCAGCCGACGGACGTTCCCAGCGCGCCCAGGTACACGGAGGCGACGCCGTAAATGGACATCGCCCCCATCCAGAAAATGCCCATCAGGGCAGCCATGCCCGCGTCGGCGGCCCACGGCCCGCGGAACGCGCCCCACGTCCGGTTGCGGAACAGGAGGTAGAAGCTGTAGACCAGGTTCGGAATCAGGCCACCGGCGAGCCCTACAGGCCAGACCGCGTACCCGGCATGCGTGGCCGGCACCCCCAGGCGCATGGCGCGGTCCGCGATGTCCTGCCCGAAGGCGAAGCTGTAGTTGACCATCGGCGCCATCAGACCACACAGCACCGCCAGGGCCAGCGCCATTGCATACCTCCGCCCGGACGATTCGCCCTGTCCCTGCTCGCGGCGCCTGCCCGCCTGCGACGATACCACGATGCCCGCCACCATCACCGCCAGCCCACAGAGGATGAGAGCGCCGCGCCCTGTGCCGAGCACTTCGCGGTTTTTGAAAAACAGCGGGACCAGCGTGCCGAACAGCGAGCCCAACCCTATTATGATGGCGCACCCCAGCGCCAGACCCAGCCGTGCTATGGACAGGCCGAACAGCACCTGCGCGATTCCCCATCCCGCCCCCAGCATAAAGGGCAGGAGCCACTGCGCCGGCGACAGCCCACCGTAAACTTCCGCCACATTACCGGCCAGCAGCAGGGCCAGCGCCCAGGGCAGCACCACCAGCGAGACCAGGCTGAACACCAGCCACGTGTTTTCCCAGTGCCAGCGCCTGGTGAATTTCATGGGCAACATGCAGTTGCCAGCCAGCCCGCCGGCCACCAGCACCAGCGCAAGGCCGCCCCACGCCGCGGCGGACACCCGGCTAGTTCCTCACCGCTTCGTACATGGCGACGATGTTCTCCGGCGGCACGTTGGCCAGGATGTTGTGCACCTGCTGGAAGACGAACCCCCCGCCCGGCTGCATGGCCTTCACCTGTTCTTTGACATGTCGCCGGACCTCTTCGGGCGTGCCGCACGGAAGCACGCTCTGCGTGTCGCAGCCTCCGCCCCAGAATGCGAGGTCCTTGCCAAATTCACGCTTCAGTTCCTCCGCCTCCATGCCGCGGCAACTGACCTGCACGGGGTTGATCACGTCCAGCCCGGCCTCGATCAAGTCGGGCAGTAATTGCCGCACCCCGCCGCAGCAGTGCAGTGCCGGCACAAGACTCGGGCCCTACGAAATCCTCGCGCCCATCGGCGCCGGAGGCATGGGAGAAGTCTATCGCGCCCACGATATGCGGCTCCAGCGCGATGTTGCGCTGAAGATACTCCCTGCGGCGTTCGCCAGCGATCCAGATCGCGTCCGGCGGTTCGAGCGGGAGGGGCGCGCCGCAGCCGCCCTCAATCATCCGAACATCGTGGCCATCTACGACGTTGGCTCGCAGGACGGCGTGTTCTATGTTGTCATCGAACTGCTCGAAGGCGACACCTTGCGGGAGCGGCTTGCCGGACCCGCGTTGCCGGTTCGCAAGGCCATCGATTACTGCATCCAGATCGCGCGCGGGCTGGCCGCCGCACAAGCGAAAGGCGTCACACACCGCGATCTGAAGCCTGAGATATCGGGCATGGAGTGTCGGACGGGTGTATCCGGCTGACGAACTGGGATGTGGATGAACTGTCGCACATGGTTCGACGGGGCACAACGGTCGACCTGGAGGAGTAGCGTTGAGGCTCTGGGTTTGCATTGCCGGGCTGTTGCCAATGTCGCTCGCCGTTGGCGCGACCTCTTCCATTCTCGAGATGACTCCGCCCATCCGCGGACTCGCCCTCGCGGATCTGCGGGATACGTTCGAAGAAGTTCACGACGGACATAAGCATGAGGCGATCGACATTGTGGAGCCGAAAGGGACACCCGTGCGTGCGGTGGTATCCGGAACCATCCGCAAACTATTCCTCAGCAAACCGGGCGGCAACACGATATACCAGTTCGACGAAATGGGGGTGTATTGTTACTACTACGCGCACTTGGATGGGTACGTGGAAGGGTTGCACGAGGGAATGCCGGTCAAAAGTGGGGACGTCATCGGTTTTGTAGGATC
>Ga0187864_10001364_pt1 | contig 23777 bp, 11 predicted proteins | sample June2016WEW_11_4_FD_132985 | JGI IMG/M metagenome (GOLD analysis project Ga0187864, IMG submission 132985) | Peatland microbial communities from SPRUCE experiment site at the Marcell Experimental Forest, Minnesota, USA - June2016WEW_11_40 | ecosystem: Environmental > Terrestrial > Soil >...
CGCCTTCGTGACGTTGCCAGTCCCGAGCAGCCTCTTGATGACGTCCGGCCGGTAAAGGGTCTTGCGGAACTGCGACGCGGGGTAGTACGACGCCATCGCGTCCGGGCCGTTGTTGACGTGCCAGCCCATGAGCTGCTCGCCCCCGGGACTCGCGGCGTAATAGCCCGCGGGGGACCAGGCCACCCAGTCGTCTCCGGCAGCGAAGATGGAGAGGATCGGTGTGGAGGTTTGGGAGAGATCCTCCCGTTTGAACTCATATTCTCTCGTCCCATCAACGCCATCACGTGACGCACGCAGCCGGACCGTCGTGCCGGCCACGCCCCTTGCCATCGCCCTTTCTTCAGGAATCGTCTTGCCTTGTAACTCGACGAAGTCTTCGCCAAACTGGGCGATGGCGATGATCCGATCCCCGACTTGGAGCCGCTTATCTCGGCTCACCGGGAGGCCCGGGGTGATTCTTTTGATGATGTGAAGCTCACCCTCGAGCGCGGTTGCTATTCCGATACCCGCACGTTTGTCAGAGGCGATCACCCCTTCGTTGCCGGCAAGGTCCCAAATGCGAAGGGTCTGGTCGGCGGAGCCCGATAGCAGATAGCGGCCGTCGGGCGAGGGGGCAATGGCCCAAACAGCCCCGGTATGCCCCATGAATCCCCGAAGTTGCTTGCCAGAGCGCGCGTCGAAGAGGTAGAGACCGTAATCGGCCCCCACGGCGGCGCGGTCGCCTGGCAAAAGAGTGTAGCACAGTATGCGATTACGAGGATCGGCCATCTTGATCGTGGCGACCGTGTCCACACCCTCCTTGACGACCAGGGCCGTCCCGGCGAGTTCCAACCTCAGCGTTCCGAGTGTCGGGGTGGCGCGGCGGAGGTCGGGGCTCAGCTCGTCAGAGAGCTCCAGACCAGCCAGGCGGAAGGTGCGCTCGAGCGGGCCGCGGTCGTTGTGGGAGATGACCTTGCTCGTGTTTCCCCAGGCAAGGGATTCGCCGTCAGAGCCCCAGGCGACGGCCCAGACCCCTCGACCATGACCGGCTATGCGATGGACGACCGCGGCATCGGCCACACTCCAGAGGAATGTCTCGTCATCGTTACCGCCTGTCGTGGCTGCAAGAGTGCCGTCGGGCGAGAGGGCGCCGTGCTGGACGGAATTGTTGTGGAGACCGAATCGCACCCGTTCCTTGCCCGTGGCCAGGTCGAGAAGGGAGCAGGTGTTGTACAGTGGAGCCATTCCACGTCCGAACAGCAAGGTTCGTGAGTCCGCCGAGAAGGCCAGAGAGAAGATTGGTCCACCCAGGTGCTCGAACCCCCGGAGGGCCGAGCCGTCAGGGGACCACTGGCGAATGCTTCCGTCCCAGCCGCCGGCGGCCACCACCTGGCCGTCCGGACGCCAGGCGACGCATGTGACCTCCTTCTCATGTCCTCGAAGCACGGCCTCGCACCGCCCGTCGGCGAGGGACCAAATCCGGCCGGTTTTGTCGTTAGAAGCGGTGGCCAGGTGGCGGCCATCCGGAGCGAAGGCAACATCGAGTACCGCGTCCTCGTGCCCTTCGAGCACCCGCTCGCACCGCCCGCTGGCCACGTTCCAGATCCGCGAAGTGCGGTCACCACTCCCCGATGCAAGTCGCTCACCGTCCGGAGAGAAGGCGAGAGAAGCGACGGTATTCGTATGCCCCTTCAGCACTCGCAGGATGCGACCTGTGGCCAGATCGATCAAGTAGATCGGGACCTCACCGGGTCTCCATCCTGATCCCCCCGCCGCCAGGGTTCGTCCATCGGGCGTGAGGGCCGCGGCGAAGAGCTGGCCTCCGGCAATCGGGTCGATCGGCGGCCGGAGCACCCGCACCGCCTCGCCGGTGGCCACGTCCCAGACCCGGATCGTCTTGTCGAGCGACACGCTGATCAATTGCTTCCCGTCCCGCGTGAACAGCACCTTCCTCACAATTGCGGTATGCCCACCAGAGTCGAGCACCAGAATCGGTTTTTCCGGCACATCGGCGGCGAGGGCGACCGAAGAGAAAGCCAGCCCGAGCAGTAACGGACCAAGTTGTCGCATGGTGGACCTCGTTGGAGATTGTCAAGGAAGAGATCGAGAGGGGCGGGGCCCCCAGACTGTTTCCAGGGTTGACGGTTGGCCGGCGGTTGGCACTTGCGAGCCCACTCCTCGAGGACCTTCTCGAACGTGCCTTCCAAACCGTGAGTTGACTCGGTGTCGCGAGACTATTACCTCTTGACGGCGGTATCTCCGTTGAGCTGGCATGATTGGGGCGTCAGGCCAGCCAGCCTGATCCACACAACCGCCGATCGTAGGGCAGGCTTTTCCCGCTTGACACACAGACTCGCCTGGGTGACGAAAACGTGGATGTCCTCCTCGGCTGTCTTGTGAGTCAGGGGCGGACCTGGCTCCTCTAGAAACATCATTTCGTGCGATTCATGGAAACGCATTATTGGATCAGCGAATACGCGTCGGCGTCATCGATGGGGCTGCCGGCGCCGCCGTTGAACTGGACATGGCGGAGGCCGACGGGCTGGCCGTTCGATTGGTCCCACACCCAGATGCCCGAGGCGTCCTTGCCCTGGTAAATGGCACCGTGGCTGGCCGCGGGAGACGAAGGATCGCTGCCATTCGCGTCAAACACGGCGATCGCCGTCCCAGTAGCGACATCCGTTCCCTTGACGGGCGCGCCTTCCACCCACTGGTCGGGTGACGGCGCACCGGCGCACTGTTGAACGAAATCTAAAGACTGAGCGTCGCCAAACTGCTGGCCCTGATACGATGAGGGATCGGAACAGAAATACGTCATGCTCGTTCCATTCCCCACCGCGGTCTGGACGGCGGTGGGCACACTGCCACCAGCGATTCCATTCCCCGCTCCGGTGGAACTGGCGGGCTGGGGTTGGTCCGATGCAACGTCTGGCGCCGAGGTTTCCGGGAGTGTCGCAGGTGGGATCGTCACCGGTGGTGAAACCGACGCGTTATCCGTGAGGTACGTGCCCGTTATCGGTGCTGGTTTATCGGGCGTGTCATTCGAATCATCTGTTGAAGTTGATGTATCTGTCGAAGTTGATGTATCTGTCGAACTACCCGTTCCTTGGGAGCTGCCGCCACTCGAAGTGTCGAAGAGGTGGCTGAAGAAGTTGCTGAAGGAGAAATCTGGCGGGGGCAAGACGACCGGGCCGCCGGTCGTCGAAGGCGTTGGAACCGCCGCCCCCGCCATTTGTCCAAGGGATGAAAGTCCGTTTGTGTTCGCCACGACATTCTTGGTTCCCTTGGCTACGGTCTGGGCACCTGTGCTGGCGCTGTTCTTTATAGACGTTCCGGCATTGCTCAGAGTTGTCTTTGTCGAGTTGACGGCCGCGGTCGTTTTCCCCTGCACCTGGTTGATCGTCGCGGTGCCTTTCGTCACGACCGTTTTGCCGTTGAAGCTTACTGACGAACCACTGCCGGTTGAGAGCGCGTTGCTCAGGTTGGCCGCGTTGGTCTTGGTCGCGGAAGCAGCTTCTCCGCCAAGGGTCTTGAGCGGCGTGACCACATTGGTCTGAACGGAACTGGTCGCGGATGAATAGAGGTTACTCGCACCGCTCTCGAGGCCACTCATGGTCAGGTCGCGTAAGTTCGGGTCCGGCCTGTTCACCGGGGTTGTCGCACCGGCGTTTGCCTTGTTTTGTGTGCCTGTCATCGCCAGTGCGTTGGAGGTCGACGGGGTTGTACTCCCCGTTACCGTGTTGGCTGGGGTCACCGATGGCCGGCTCTGGTTCGAAGGAACAGAGGTCGTTCCAACCGGGTTTCCCGGCCTGATCGTGCTCACGACCGAGGACGGCTGGGTGGCGCTGCCCGGTCGCACACTGGCCTTGCTGATAGTGCTAGCCGACGAATGATTGACGGCGATGGATGAGTTTGTGCTGGCAAGGCTCTTCGTTTTCTGCGCGGTCATCGTGCCGGTGGCCGGATGCTTCGAGGCCGTCAGATGATCGTTGATGCTGTGATGTATTGGTGTTGCGTTTGTGTGATTGAGAATCACACTTTCGTTATGCGTGTTGGTGTGGTGCGAGCTCTGGCCGTTCCCCTTGCTAGCGGCCAGCGTCGCCGACTTCAAATTCGACCCGCCGGTCGCGCCTTTCTGCACGTGCGGCTGGGTTCCCTTGTTCTGGGTCGTCGTGGCGGCGTGATGGCCGGCCGACGTTGCGGCGTGCGTCGTGGTCTGGTGCGTGCCAGGCAGTATCGGAGGCGTCTTGACGACCTTCGGCTTGTTGGAGGCGCTCCCTCCCGCGGTGGACGGGTGCGTCGTCTTCGGGGGACTGGACGCCGGGTGCGTGGCGCTGGAACCCGGGTGGTCCTGGTTGGACTGGTGCGTGACCTGGGTCTTCGCATTGACATTGACATGCGCATGGGTGCTGGCGGGCTGATGTGCGACCGGCTTGGGCTGCATCTTGGCCTGGTGCAGATGCGCATCGATGCTCTGTGATGCGTGGCTGGGCCGGATTGGCGGGCCAGTCCAGGTCGGCCGGGCCGCTTGCGGGCTGACGCCGGTCGACGTGGGTGTGTGTTTCGACATGGGGTGCGTGGTCGAAGCCACTCCTTGCGGTTTGAACGCTGGAGGGCTGTTGGAGTGAGTGGGCTTGGTTGACATCGTGGTGGCCGGCGAGGTTTGCCCATGGACCGGGGGATTGTTGATCACATGAGACGTGTTGTTCGAAGGTCCGGGTCGGAAGGGGGGAATCTTTACCGCCGTGGGGACCTGCGCGGGCGGCGGCGATTGTGGGCGGGGGATGTAGGCCGGAACTGCATTCGGGCGTGCATAAACATTGGAGCGAAGCACTTGCTGCTGAATCGGAAACTGTTGGGCGACGGGCGGGCGAAAGCTTGGCTGGAAGTTCTGCTTCGGCTGGATAAAGACGTTCTGGAACGCGGTGTTGTTGGGGGGCTGGAACTGGGGCCGCTGGGCGAACGCGGGCCGCTGGGTGAACGCGGGCCGCTGGGCGAACGCGGGCCGCTGGGCGAACGCGGGCCGCTGGGCGAACGCGGGCCGCTGATTGAAGGCGGGACGCGACCAACCACCCCCCTGGAACGACTTGAATTTGATCCCGGCTTGGGAGAGCGCGGGGATGCCGAGCACCAGCACGGCGGCCAGCGGTAATACCGACCGGCGAATGGACGAATTAGGGACGAGGCCGAGGAATCTCATCACTTGCTCCTTGCCGAATCTCGCGGAACAGAGGGGTAGATCGGGTCAGGTGATACTGTCTCAGTTGGTCGTCGAAAGTTTCTGTCGGAGTTCACTGAAGGCCGGGGTTTTCAGTAACGGTGCGACGTCGGCGTCGGCGTCGAACTCGGCGAGCGTGTAGCCCCTGGCGGCGCACTGTTCCAGGAGTGGTCCCGCGCGGTCGACGTCGCCGGCCGCGACGGCCACGACGGCCTCGAACCAGGGGTCGCCGTCGCGGTCGGTCGATTCCTTGGCGGCCCGGGCGGCATCGGAGTATTTCTTGAGCCGGACCAGGCTCCTCACGAGCCGGTCTTCGTAGTGGGGGGCGTTCGCCGGATCGCTCAGGATCGCCTCACGGTCGCGGCCAAGCGCGTTGACGACGCCGTTGTAGTCGCGGGCCAGCCATTTCGACTCGGCCTCCCAGAGGCCGAGCGTCGGCTCCTTGGGGGCGATTCCGCGATGTGCCTTCACCAGGGCCGTGAGGTCCTCGGCCTGGTTCTGCTCGATGAGCAGCGGGACCAGCAACCGATAAATCAATGGCTTGTCATCGGCTTCCTGGTACGACTGGAGTGCCTCGCCGAGCTTGCAGCGGGCGCGGAGGCGATTGTTGAGGAGCCGGGCGCTCGCGACGCGGTTGGTGGCCTTCTCCAGACCACGGGCGAAATCCTGATCGGCGGCGCGGTAGTCGCTCGTGAGCATGTGGGCCTGGCCGGCGTAGTAATCCAGGCGCGAGTCTTTGGGTGCGCGGGCCCGGTGGGCGTCGATGACGGCCGTGAGCCCGGCGGCGTCTTCGTCCTTGACGAGCCGCTCGGCAAGGTACGAGAAAGCGTGAGCCGGATCGGGTGCCTCGGCATAGCCTTGGGCCGGCGTCTTGTTGGCGAGATGAGCGTCGAGCAGCGTGTTGACCAGCGATCGTTTCCGCGCGGCCGTGCCGGCGCCGGCGATCGCGGTCTTGAGCAGCTTTGCCGCCCCGGCGTAGTCTTTCAAGATCATCCGGGCTTGGGCCTCCCAGACGTCCGGCCGCGCGTCATTCACGTCGATCTTGCGGCGCTCGGCCGCGAGCTCGATCAAAGGTTTCGCCTGTTGATCGCCCAGGTACAAGCCGGCAAGCTGCTCAAGCGTATTGCTCTCCGGTCCGACGTCGTGGTAAGCCGCGAGGCCCCTACCGGCCTTGTACAGGGCGTTGACCAGGTTGCTCCGGAACGCCTCGCGCTGGGGGGCCGACTTCGCCAAGGCGATCCCGCCCGCGAAGGCCTTTGCCGCCTCGTCGTACTTTTCTTTCATGAGCAGAGCGCGCCCCTCGTAGAAATACGCGTCGGGACACGCGGGTACGCGCTTCAGATGGGCCTGGGATAGAGCCAAGAGCGTGTCGGCGCTCTCGGCCTCGGACAACTGCCGGGCGAGATAAGTGAAGGCGTATTCGGGCTCGGCGCTGTCGTGATAGGCGTCGAGCGAGCGGCCGGCCTGGAGCTGCGTGTCGAGTAGTTGATCTGTGTAAAAGCGTTTGCTCTCGTCGGAGTCGGCCCGGGCGATTGCCGACTGGAGGAGCTTGGCGGCTTCAGCGGGCTGCCCTTTCAATGACGCGGCTCGGGCGCGATAGTAGTCGAGGACGGACTCGTCGGCCGTTGGCTTGTTCGTTCCGTTGGTGAGCCGCTCGAGGGTGAGATGATCCTGGGATGCCACCAGGGCCTCGGCCAGTTCGGGGAAGGCCTCCGCGGGGTCGGCGCAGCGCGCGAGCCGGTCGGCCACTTCTGCTTTTTTCCCGGCGGGCAAGACCGCGGCCAGCCCGGTGAGGTTGGAAACGAGGTTCGGGTCGTCGTCGAGTCCCTTCCTGTAGGCGGCCGCGGCCTCGTCGACGCGGCCGAGCTGGGCGAGGGCATTGCCGGCCAGGGCGTAGAGCTCCGCATCATGACCCAGGGCGGCCAGGGCCTGGTTGGCGAATTCCAGCGACCGGGCGGGGTTCTTGAGCTCGGCGTAAATCAGGGCCTTGATCTTGGGCAGCGCGATCATGTTCGGATCGTACTTGACGGCCTGTTCGAGGCATTCGAGCGACTTGTCCGGCTGATCCTGGCTGAATTTGATCTGGGCGTACAGCAGCCACCGGGGGCCCTCGAGCGCCTCCGGAAGTGGCGTGTTCACCAGCTCGAGCACCGTGCGCTCGGCGGTGGCCATATCACCGCGCGAGGCAAACGCCGCAGCCGCGATCAGACGCTGCCATCGGGATGCGTTGGGCTCTTGCCGGAACGCCGAAACGGTCATGGCCACCATGGTCGAGGTCCGGAAGATCGAGCTCGCCTCCTGCCAGTCGTAGAGGCTCCAGGCCCCCTTGGCGTCGCGTGAGAGCCAGAGCTGGACCAGCCCGACGGGTCGCGCGTCCTTGTCAAGCGCGTGAACATCGACAACCATGGGATTGGCGGCGACGTGCTGGCGGCGCAACCGGAAATTCTTCCAGCCGCCATTCACCCCCTCCTGGAACAGACCATTGCCGACGACCATCCTGAGCGCGACCCGAAACGCCGTCTTCTCGACGGGCGTCGGGGTCGCCGCGATCTGCTGGCGCTGAATCTCGGCGAACATCTGGTCGGTATCGACGCACGACGAGACGACCTCTGAATCGCCGTCACGAATCGCGTCGACCAGCCGCGACAGAAACTCGTTCAGTCCGTGATCCGCGGTGGAGGCGCCAGTCCTGGCGAGAGGAACCGCGTTCCCGGCCGGTGTATCTTGTACCGGGGGCGGAACTGGCTGGGCGGCCTGCTCCGGGGCCTGCTGGGCCGCGGCAATTCTGCCCGGAGAACCGCTCTGGCCCAGGAAGAGGCCCGAGGCGAGGCCAAGCACGGCGATCGTGCGGAAGCTCGTAGGATTCATGGTAATGCACCTGTGAATTGGACCGATCAGTGATTGCCTTGACGCATGAAGATTTCCACGGTGTCAGCCTCGGAACGTTTACGGTTTCGATAGAGGGAAAGCTCGATGGACGGGGGGATGCCGACCGTCAGCACCTGGTCGCGCGCCGATAGCTTGCTCACCCGCGACGCCATCAGTAATCCCAGATAGAGAAAGCCGCCGCGGGTTTCCTTTCGTAGATTCAGGGTTTGGAAAGAGCGAATGACCGGACGGTTGATGGGATCGACAGGGTTGGCTCCTGATCGCCGCCGGAGAGGGCGCGAACGCGCTTGGTGACGTACGATTTCAGGTCGTCGAGCTCCACCACGCCGTCGCCGTCGTAGTCGGCCTTGCCGGACAAACCTTCAACCAAGGCTTTCGTGAAGAAACCTTGACCGTTCTCCTCGCTGGCCTCGCGGTCCTTGTCGGCTCCGCAGAAGACCACGAGTCCGGCGTCGTAGACCAGCTCGCGCAGCGCAGCGTCGCCCTGCTCGGGCAGCGCCCGCGTCTTTCGCTTCTTGACGTCGAAGCTGCCGGCGTAGCAGGCGTCGAGGACGAGCATTGTGGTACAGGGTATGTCGCCGATTGCCTGCTTGATCGCCTCGCCCGAAATGCCTGTCCGCTTCAAGTCGCGGATGTCGGCGTCGAAGGGGACGAGGTAGAGCTGGCCCTCGCGTTTGTAGTCGCCGTGTCCTGCGTAGAAGACGACGGCGACGTCGCCGGACTTGACCGTTGCGGTGAGCCGGCGGAGCTCGCCGAGGATGTTGGCGCGGGTGGCCTGAGCATCGAGCAGGAGCTTGGCCTCGACGCCGCGGAAGAGGCGCCGGGAGTGGTCGAGGAACGCCTGGCGGAGTGCCTGGGCGTCGGGAACGGCGCAGTCGAGCTTGAGCCGCTTGTCGGGATAGTCGTTGATGCCGATGGCCAGGACGTAGAGCGTGCCCGCCCCCTTGGGTGCGTCGGGGTCAGCGGCGGCCACGACCTCGACCGGGTCCGAAACGGCCTTGCTCGCGGCACTGCCCGCCTGGACGACGATGATGTGGCTGCCGGAAGGCACCTCAATGGTCCATCTCGCGCGCGCCTGGCCGGTTACCGGTGAGAAGGTCTTGATGCCGTCTGGGACTGGCCGGCCGTCAAGCAGGACGCGCATTTCGGTGACGGGTTTTGCTCCGACGCTCTCCGCGACAGCCTCGACGTCGAGCGTCTTTCCGGTCAGTTGCACCTGGGAAGTGGCAGGCTTGGTGATGGAGATCTTGGGCGGGAGGATCTGGGCGACCTCGTTCTGCTGCGTGCTCTTGCCGGCCGCGGCGTCGGCTTCGGCCAGGGCCTTGCTCAGGCTACCGGCCTGGAGCAGTCTCTTGATCACGTCGGGGCGATAGAGCGTCTTGCGGAATTGCGAGGCGGGGTAATAGGAGGCCATGGTATTGAGCCCGTTGCTTACCTGCCAGCCCATAAGCTGTTCACCGCCGGGGCTGGCGGCGTAGTAGCCTTTCCCCGTCCAGGCGATCCATTCTTGTTGGTCGCTGAAATAGAGCGAGAGGATCGGCGACGAGTCGTCGAGCGACCAGATGCGCAGGGTCGAGTCGAGCGACGCCGTCAGGAAGTGTCGTCGGTCGGGAGAGGGGGCGACGGCCCAGATGGTGCCGACATGACCGATGAATCGGCGTTGCAACTTCCCCGTGCTCGCGTCAAGAAGGCAGAGATCGCCGTTGAATGAGCCGACGATCAGGCGGTCCCTGTCGATCCAGGCCGCCGCCTTCCAATCGGCTCCGAACGGAAGTGTGTCGAACGCCTTAACGACCTCGCCGCCCCGCTTGATGGATAGCCGAACGCCCGCGTCGTGCTCGATGTGCAGGTCGTCGAGCGTCAAGGCATCGAACTGGAAGTCACCCGTCGGCTCGGTCACCTGGAGGGCCTTCATGTCGAAAGAATGGGTCCGCGGCCCGAAGTCGTTGATGCGCATCGGCCGGTCCTGGTAGATTCCGTTGCCCCAGGCGATGGTCGTGCCGTCGGCCGACCAGCCGGCGCTCCACTTGCCGGAGCCTTGCGCGCGGAGCTGGCGCACCTGCTCACCATCGGAGATCCGCCAGATGCGGACGTCCGCCGCATCGAAGCCCGCCGTGGCCGCGAGCCGCCCATCTGGGGACAGGGCGCAGCAGTAGAGCCAATTCCACGACTTGTTGAAGGTCGTCCTCGGCTGGCCGGTCTTCACGTCGAGGATGACGGCACCTTTGTTCGGATTCTTGTTCCAGTTGTAAAGGATGGCACCGTTGCGCGTCGCTCTTATCGAGCCGATTCCGCCCACGGCCTCGTACCGTTTGAGCAGCGTCCCATTTAGGCTCCAAAGGCTGACGAAGCCTTTGGAGTCGTCGCCGCCCCCTGTCGAGTCCCCCGTGACGAGGATCCGCCCATCCTGAGACCAGTCCACATCCGCCACATTGGCCTCCGCGTTGGCTGTTGCGATCAGCGATCCGTCATCGGCAGAGAAAATGCGTGCGGACTTATCCCCGGCCCCAGTCGCCACGGACTTGCCATCGGGCGAAAAACGAACAGCATTCACGGATCCGGCGTGACCCGTGAGAGTTCGAATGGTCTGTCCCGAGGCGACGCCCCAGACGCGTACCGTCCGGTCGGCGCTGGCGGTCGCGAGGCGACTGCCGTCAGGCGAGAAGTCGAGGCCGAGGACCGAGTTTAAGTGGCCCACCAGGAAGTGGAGCATCCGCCCGGAAGGCAGATCGATGAGGAAGGTGCAGCCGTTGTAGCCGCCGACGGCGAGGGTATTGCCGTCGGGCGAGAGCGCGACGCCGAAATGCTCGCCGATCGGGCCCGACCCCAGCGGGGTGCGGAGGACTCGCGATGTCGTTCCGGTGTTCACGTCCCAGATGCGGATGGTCTTCTCGTGGGAGACCGTGATCAGCCGTTGGCCGTCGGGCGTGAACACGGCGCCCCGGACCGTGCTGGTGTGGCCGCCGACGTCGAGGACAAGCGTCGGTGAGCGGGTGCGCTCCTTGATCTGGATGTTGCGGAAACGCACCTCCCCGGTGTGCCGTTGCAAGCCTATGCGACCCCGGTCCCGGTAGACGCCCGGCAAGACTTGGGGCCTGGGGATCAAGAGGCTGAGGTAGGAATTGAGCACCCTCTGGCGGTTGACAGTGACGTGAACCGTCTGACCGACCAGCTCGACCTCCATCGTGTTCCACTCGCCGCGCGGCTTGAGTGAATCGGATTTGGTGGGCCGGATGAGCGGTCCGCCGTTGGACCAGAACAGCGACCCCGTTGGCTCGGTCTGCCCCGCGGGGATCGTCTCATCGTCCCGGATCTGGACTTCGAGGTTTCGGGGGCGCCCGTCCACGCGCTCGCCGAGCAGTGCCCGGAGGCCTACGCCGCTATTGGCGTTTTCCGTAACCTTGAATTCGAGCCGCAGCACGAAATTGGTGTATTCGCGGTCGGTCAGGAGGAAATCGGAGCGGCTCCAACCCCGCCCGGAAGCCACGATCTCTCCTCCCTCGACGCGCCAGCCGCTGCTGTCGTTGCCATCGACCGTCCAGCCGGTCAGGTCCCGGCCGTTGAAGAGCGGCGCGAAGCCCGACGTAGTGTCCGGGGTCGGCGGCGAGATCGATCGCGGGGCCTGATCAGAGAGGCTCTTGACCGCGATGTCGCGGAATTCGACCTTGCCGTCCCAGCTCTGAAGCCCGATGTATCCCCGTGCACGGGCCAGCCATGGCTTCTGGGCGTGCTGATCCTTGTAGTCGTTGAGGTCGGCATCCACGACCTGGACGTCGTTCAGGAAGACGGTGATCTGCGAACCCTTGGCGACGATGCGCATGGCGTTCCACTCGCCCGCCGGCTTGGTGGCGCGGCGTGACCGCGGCGCCACGTCGTAGATCGCACCCGTGCTGTGCATGGCTGGCAGACTCGGGTAGGAGTCGTCATCAACAATCTGGATCTCCATGCCGGCCCGCACAGGATTGTCGGCGGGAGTTCCGCGGAGGAGCACGCCGCTGTTCGCCCGCGCGGAGACTTGGTACTCGAGCCGGAGCTCGAAGTCGTCATACTCCCGCTCGGTCATGAGCCAACCGCGCGGCCTGCCGTTGGTGGCCAGGGCCCCGCTGTCGACGAACCAGTCGCCAGCGGTACCGCCGGAGAACCTCCATCCGGCCAGGTCCCGGCCGTTGAACAGCGGTTGGAAACCCGCCGGTGTCTCACCGTCGCGGGCCAGCAGCGGGCCCGGGCCACACAGGGACACCAGGAGGGCACAGAATAGGCCTCTCGTGATCCGATGCATCGACATCCTCTCCGATTTTATGGTTTCGAGAGCGGGAAAGAACGAATGGTTGAGGGGATCGAGATCGTCGGCTGCTGCTCGTCGGCCGACAGCTCCCCAACGCGGTTGATGACGTACGCTTGCAAGTCGATCAGATCGACCCGGCCCTTCTTGAAGACGTCGGCCTTGCCCGAGAGCCCATCGATGATCGCCCGCGTGAAGAAGCCGTGACCGTTCTCCTCGGCGGCCTCCTTCCCCTTCGCCGCCCCGCACATCACCACCAGCCCCTCGTCGTTGACCATCTGACGCAGCATCGTGTCGGTCGCCGTCGGTAGCCCGCGCGTCTTGCGGGTTTTGGTCGCCTTGGCGTCGAAGCCACCGCTGTCGCAGGCGTCCAGGATCAGCATCGTCGTGCAGGGCAAGTCGCCCAGCGCCTTCCTCAGGGACACGCCCGAGACGCCGCTCGCGCCCAGCTTGCGCAGGTTGGCGTCGACGGGCACCAGGTAGAACTGCCCTTCGATCTGTGAGTCGCCGTGGCCGGCGTAGAAGACCACCGCCACGTCGTTGCCCTTGGCCTTGCCGGCGAGCCACTGAAGACCTTCGAGGATGTTGGCCCGGGTGGCCTGGCCGTCGAGCAGCAGCCGGGCCTCGACGCCGCCGGGGAACTGGCGGCGGCTGTGGGTCAGGAAGGCCTGGCGGATGTCGCGGGCGTCGGGGGCGGCGCAGTCGAGCTTGAGCCGCTTGTCGGGGTAGTCGTTGATGCCGATGGACAGTACGTAGAGCGACGGCCCTTCCTTCGCGGTCAGCTCCTTGACCCGGATAATGAACTCGATCGGCGGTACCGGGCCGATCAACTCGGGCGTCTGGTTCTTCCGGTAGAGTGGGACTCGCGCCTTCACGTAAGACACGAGCTCGGCGGTCGTGATGGTCCCGTCCTTATCGTCATCCGCGGCCCCACTGAGTCCTTCCACCACAAAATAGGAAAGAACTCCCCCCGTCGGCGCCTCCTCGGCGGCCTCCTGGCCGGCCGAACAGGCAAACAGAACACCAACCGACCGGCCAGGTAGCCGCGGTGTGGGGGCTTTTCCGGGCCCCTCCCTCACCCGGCAAGAGTCGACGATCACGAGCTTGCCATTCCCGTCAGCTTGTTCCAGTGCGGAGCAGACCTCGCGCAGTGAAATCAACGTGCGGGCATCATCAAACTCGGCGTCTGATGGACACATGTAGTAGTCGTCGTCTCCCGCAAACTGCCGTTCGTTACCGGCAAAGGCGACCACGACCGAATCCCGGCTCGTGAGCCGTCCCGCAATCGCCTTGATCTGCTCGCGAACGTTGGCCGCGGTGGGGTAACGCGGGTTGTCCCGAGGAAGGGCGGTGGTCATGGTAACGATCGAATCCGGAGAAAACCCTCGGCTGCGGAGTGTCTGCGCAAATCGCGCGGCATCACTCTCGGCGAATAACGTCTTTACATCTCCTTTGATGACCAATCCGTTGTCGTACGTGTTCACGCCGATGATCAGCGCGTACCGTCGGCCTTCACGGGACAGGTCGTCCGCCGCGGCGCGAGTCCCGGAGGCGACCAGACAGAGCAAGTTCAGGGTCAGAACCAGAGAAATAGAAGACCGGAATGTCGCGAACATGGTGTGGGATCTCCTGGGCGGGCCGAGACCTGGTTTAGGATTCGCATGTGATAACTTGATTTGTAACCTTACCTCTCATCCCGCGGGCGCGACCCCGGATCGGCCCGGCGGCCTCGCGCCTTGGCCCGCCCCGGTTTTATGGTTTCGATAGCGCGAAGGAACGCACGGTCGAGGGGATCGAGATCGTCGGCTCCTGGTCGCCGGACGACAACTGCACCACACGGTTGATGACGTAGCCCTGCAAGTCGATCAGATCGACCCGGCCCTTCTTGTAAACGTCGGCCTTGCCCGACAGCCCATCGATGATTGCCCGGGTGAAGAAGCCGTGCCCGTTCTCCTCGGCGGCTTCCGTCCCCTTCGCCGCCCCGCACATCACCACCAGCCCCTCGTCGTTGACCATCTGGCGTAGCATCGTGTCCGTCGCCGTGGGCAAGGCTCGCGTCTTCCGGGTCTTGGTTGCCTTCCGGTCGAAGGCGCCGCTATCGCAGGCATCCAGGATCAGCATGGTCGTACAGGGCAAGTCGCCCAGCGCCTTCCTCAGCGACTCGCCAGAAACGCCACTCGCGCCCAGCTTGCGCAGGTTGGCGTCGAAGGGCACGAGATAGAACTTTCCCTCGATCTGCGAGTCGCCGTGGCCGGCGTAGAAGACCACGGCCACGTCATTGCCCTTGGCCTTGCCGGCGAGCCACTGCAGGCCGTCAAGGATGTTGGCCCGGGTGGCCTGACCGTCGAGCAAGAGCCGGGCCTCGACGCCGCCGGGGAACTGGCGGCGGCTGTGGGTCAGGAAGGCTTGGCGGATGTCGCGGGCGTCGGGGGCGGCGCAGTCGAGCTTGAGCCGCTTGTCGGGGTAGTCGTTGATGCCGATGGACAGTACGTAGAGCGACGGCCCCTCGCCCGTGCCCAGCTCCTTGATCTGGATGTTGCGGAACCGGACCTTGCCGGTGTGCTTCTGCAGGCCGATCCGACCCTTCACGCGGTTCAGGCCGGGCAGGGAGCCGTCCGGAAAGGTCGCACCGGCCTCGGAGGTCATGTCGAGCACCGGCTTGCCGTTGACCGAGGCGCGGAGCGAGCGGCCCTTGACCTCGACCTCCAGCGTGTTCCACGATCCGGCCGGATTCATCACCGCGGAACGGTCGGGCTTCAGGTACATGCCGAGTGAGTCGTCGGTGCGAAGCCAGAAGGACGAACCGGTCTGCTCACGGCCGCGTGGGCTGTCCACGAGTTTCAACTGCGGATGATCGTATGGGTAGTCTGGTCCGTCCTTGTGCGGCATCACTTCCCCTGGGATGGCTCGTATCCCGATCCCGCTGCTTCCAAATCCCCTGACCTGGCTTCGTGCGAGGTTGAAATCAAGGCGAAGCACGAAGTCGGAGTACTCGCGGTCGGTCACCAGGTGGCTTCGCGTTCGGGAGTCCTGGCCGAAGGCCACGATGCTGCCGTCCTGCACGGCCCAGGTCACCGGGTCACCACCCTCGATTTGCCAACCCGACAGATCCCTGCCGTTGAAGAGCGTCCGGAAATCTCCGGAATCTTCGGGTTCTCCAGCCTTGAGCGGAAGCGGCGTTGCCGGGCCGTCCAGGCTCTTGACCTGGACATTGCGGAACCGGACCGTGCCGGTGTGACTCTGGAAGCCGATTCTGCCCGCTTCACGCTTCAGTGCGGGCAGGGCATTAGGCCTGGCGGCGAGCTGACGTAGATCCGTGCTCCGCACCTGCAGTCCATTGATCCAGACCTGCAAGGACCCACCCTGCAACTCGATTTTCGCCTCGTTCCACGCCCGGTCGAGCCCCAGTTCGGCCGGTCGGTCTGGGGGCAAGTAATCCGCACCCCTTCCGCTGGTCGACCAGTTCAATGCAGCCGTTGCGGCGTGAACGCCCGGAGGTTCATCGAAGTTGCGGAGGTTCAGCTCCAAATGATGCTCTCCCGGGATTGCCCTAAGCACGACTCCGCTATCGGTGTTCTTGGGGAGTTGGAACTCGAAACGGAGAATGTAGTTGGAGAAGTCTCGGTCGGATAACAGGAAAGTCTGCTTCCGCCAGTCGCCGTCAGCGGCGGCGACGAGAGCCCCATCCTCGACATGCCAGATATCGGGATCACCCCTGTCGACCCGCCAGCCGCTCAGATCCCGGCCGTTGAATAGCGCCTGAAACCCGTCGGGGCTGTCCTGGGCAGCGGCACGGGGTCTCACCGGGCCGCTCGGGAATAGCACCAGTCCGCAGATTATCGCTGATATCACAATGCGCATCGTTTCGAGCTCCGTTAGAGGGCCGGGAGAATGAATGGGAGTGACCTCACGAACCAGGAACATTCTGAGGGTTATGGCTGGGCGCCTTTGTCGGAGAATGCGGTCATCGTCCTGTCGGTGTTGGCGAGATACTTGTACTCCCCGTATGTGATCACGGTACCCGCCGCGCTGTTCGCAAACTCCGCCGGAATCTGGTAGCGCTTTCCCGGGATGGGTCCGACCTGCGTCTGTTTCGCTCCTGGTTCCTGATCGGCGATTGCCGTCATTGTCGCGTCATTGTTGAGGATGTATTTGTGATCGGCATATGTAACGATCGAGCCAGGCGCGCTGTTCGCGTACTGCGCCGGGACCTGGTAGCGCTGGCCCGAGACCGGGCCGGTGGATGCGCCCTGAATATTGGCGGCTACCTGTGCGGGGCCGGTGTCGGAGGTCATGGTACCGTCGCCGTTGATGACATAGTTGGCCCCGCCGTAACTGATGGGCGAGCCCGGGCCGTAAGCCTCGTATCCGGCCGGGATCTGATACCGTTGGCCACCGCCGACGGTCATCGATGTTTGCTGGATCTGCGGGTCATAGCCCTGCTGGGGCTGCTGGTAATAACCCTGCTGAGGTTGCTGGCCATAGCCCTGCTGGGGCTGCTGGTAATAGCCTTGCTGGGGCTGCTGAGAATAGCCCTGCTGGGGTTGCTGGTAATAGCCTTGCTGGGGCTGCTGGTAGAAGCCTTGCTGGGGCTGCTGAGAATAGCCGCCCTGGGGGAAGTAGCCGCCGCCATAGGCGCTGTTGGTGACGAACGGGGCCCCGTTGCCGACGGAGGAGGACATGGTTCCATTTGACGCGGGGTTGTATCCGGCGTTTGAGGGTGACGTGAAATTGGGGTTGGTAGTGCTTTGGGTGAAGCTGGGGTGCGCGGATTGCCCGAGGACGTTGGAATTTGCACTACTCATGGGGTCTGCCAGGTTCAAGCCGCCTTGAGGCGGCGTGCGACCCATGCCGCCTTGAGGCGGGCGTGCCTGCCCGTGGGGCTGCTGCTGGACATGCGGGGCGCTTGGGCGCGGCAACGAGATGTGTGGCGGTCCAAACCAAGCGTGGGCTGTGCTGCCGGAGACGAGCGTGGCAGCGAGGGCAAAACCGAAGGCGAGCTTCGGGAAGCTGAACGTGGTCGTCATGGAATCAACTCCTGGTGGTCAAGGGTGCGGAACGAGAGACGAGGGAACGGGCAGAGCTGCCCGTGGGGGTCATTGCCCCGAGCCGCGGTGCCGCACGGGCCGGCCCGAGGCATCGGGTTTCACCGAATTGGTGAACGCGAAGAAGTTGAAGTTTTCGATCGTCGGCGGGCGGTTGACGACCGGGTGCTGTTCATTGTCGGTGAGATCCGCGACGCGCTGGCCGAGCGGGTACACGAGCTCGTCCATCGAGAGCAGACCGTCGGGGGGTGGCAGATCCTTCGACGGGTCTCCGAAAGTCTCCAGGAGTGCCTTCGTGAATGCCCCGTGGCCCCAGGCGGGAAGCTCCTGGCTTGACTCCCGGGGCTTGCACGCGCCGAACATGACGGCGCCGACTTCGTCGGAGGTCAGCTCGCGCAAACTTTCGGGAACGTTCCTCCGCGCGCCTTCGATGCCGCCGGCATGGCAGGTGTCCAGGAACACGAGCGTCCGTCGCGCTTGCAGGCTTTCCACCAGCGACACCAGGTCGCGGTCGGGGATGGCAGTGGAGATCAGGCGTTTGGGGTCGACATCGTGCGTGGCGATGTAGTACCCGACCGACGAATCGCCGACGCCGTGAGCCGCGAAGAAGATGACCGCGAAGTCCCGCCGCGTCGCGCTCGAGTTCAGCCAGTCAAAGCCCTCGCGGATCGCCGCCACCGTCGCCTTCTCGTTGATCAGGAGGCGTACCTGGACGTCCTCGTAAAGCTTGCCCGCCTGGGACTTCCAGACCTCGGCGAAGGATTGCGCATCGCTGTGGGCGAACTCCAGGTTGAAACCGGGGTTCGCGTATTCCGAGATGCCCACCGCGAGCACGAAGGCCCTGGGTTTCCGCGGGTTCTCGTCATCGCCGGCGTCGCGGTGGATCACGATCTCCTGCGGCCGGCTGCTCGATCTGGAGTTGCGGTCGGTCGCCAGTACCGAGATGGCGTTCGGGCCGGGCTCGAGGTCCACGTTCTGGTCGACATGACGGACCGTCTCCGTGTCGCCGGGCAGCGCGGGGAGGTCCCTGCCGGCAATCGGACGCCCATTGAGGAGGATCTTCACCGCGCCGATGGGCAGTCCGTTCTGGGCCACGACCTCGGCCTTGACCCGGACGGAGACGCCCGGCGTGCGTGCCCCGGAGGACGGCTCCTGGACCGTGACCTTGGGGGGTTCGACCTTCCGAAAGTCTTCCGGCTTGCGAAGGTCGAGCGGCGGCGAGGGGCGGGCCCGGTCCCGGCCGGCGAGCTCGACGGCGCGCGTGGCGTCGCCCACCTCGAGAATCTTGTCGATCACGTCGGGCCGGAAGAACTGCTTGCGGAACTGATGGGCCGTGTAGTAGCGGGCCGCCTTGTCACGTCCGCGGTTCGCATGCCAGCCGATCAACCGGTCGCCCCCCGGCGAGGCGTCGTAATAGCCGCTGGGGGTCCACAGCACCCATTCCTCGCTGACGACGAAGAGGTTCAGCAAGGGAATGACAAAATCACCCGAGGGGACCAGGTCCACATTGACCTGGTACGATTGCCCCCCTCGAGCCAGCTCGACATCGACCCGCTGACCGGGCACGAAGTCGCGGTTGCCGGCCATCCTGCGGTCGAACACTGTCCCCAGGTCGCGACCCCCGATCTTCACGAAGGTGTCACCGGAACGGATGCCCGCGCGCTCGGAGCTGCCCCCGGGCTTGACGAAGTAGACTGATCCGTTGGCATAGGAGAAGAAGTCAGGCCAGCCGTAATCTTCGATGCGGGCGAGGCTCCAGATCCGGAGCGTTCGATCGCCCGAGCCCGTGACGAGGAACCGTCCATCGGCGGAGCCGCCGCAGGCGTTGATCGCGCCCGTGTGGCCGATGAAAGCACGGCTGCGGAAGACGTCGGCCGGGTCGAAGCCGAGCAGCGTGTTCTCGTTGCAGCCGACCATGAGGAGATCCGCAACCCCGGTCTGTGAGCGGGCCAGGTATCCGAAGCAAAGCGGGATCATCCCCGGCGGGAGGGGAAACGCGCTCTCGACTTGACCCTGGCGAATGGACGTGAATTCGAAGGCCTGATCTTGCGGGTTGCGGCGGAACCGAAGCTCCCGGTCCCCTTGCCGGCGTGATGGAAGATCATTCGGCTCCGATGTCCTGGCTGAGAAGGTGCGCTTGCGCAGGTCGAACGACCGGTTCAAGTCGGCGTAACTGTTGAAATTCCAGCGATCCGGTCCGTATGGCTGGGTGCCAAAGAGGATTTGCCCCCCGGACCGGTCGAAGCCCGCGCTATAGACGGCCTCTCCTTTCCCGGCGAGGCGGAGCCTGCGCCGGCCGGTCCCGGTCTCCCAGATGTCGATGTTTCCCAGCAGGTCGGCACTTGCAACCAGCGAGGCATCTGGCGAGAGGGCCAGCGCGGTCGGAGTATAGGAATGTTCCTGGTAGAGCTGGACTTGCCGGCCGGCCGTGGTCCATAGCCCCACCCAGTAGGTGTCGCGTCCGTCACGCTTGCTCGATCCGCCGAAGAGGGCCAGTCCGTCTGCGTTCGGGACCACGCCCGGGCAGATCCGGTTGACGCTCGCCTGGCCGTGATCCGGGAACAGTTTCTCGATCTGGGCCAGCGAGTTCCCCAGCGACTGTGCTTTCGCCTGAGCTGGGCCGAGAACTTCGGGCGGGGCCAGCTCCGATTGCTGCAAGGCCGTGAGCTGACCGAGCTCGCCGGCATGGGGCGCGGAGAACGCGTGGAAGCCTTGGGCGTCGTACACGACAAGCATCGAGGTCGCCGTCGGGAATCCGAGATAAGCAACGTTCCTGGTCCAGGCGATCTGACCGATCGGCTTGCGGGCCGGCCAGTCCCAGAAGAGGATGGTGCCGTCGACGCCTTGCGAGACGAGGTATTTCCCGTCGGGTGAGAATGCGAGCTCGCTGGTGCCTCCATTCGGGTGACCGGGCAGAAGCATCCGGATCTCGCCGAGGTCGGCCGAATCATAGACACGGATCGCGCCCGCGGTCGCGAAGTCCTTGACTCCGACGAGCAAAGAGCGGCCATCGGGTGAGAACCGGACCGCGTAACACTGGCCGTTGCCCGCGTTATCGTCGTAACCCCGGAGCGTCGCCAGCAGCCGTCCGTTAGCGACGTCCCAGACCCGTACGACCTTGTCGCTACCCGCGGCCGCCAGCCAGTCGCCGCGCGGGCTGAAATCGACGCTGTTGATCGGTGAGGTGAATCCCTGGGTGTCGATCACCAGCTTGGGCGAGCCCTCGGCCGGGGCCGGCCCGTCATGCTCCTGGACCTGGAACGAGCCGGCTGGAAGGCCGGGGGACGACAAGGTCAGTGCCGCGAGCAATGCGACGAGGAGCATCGGCCCGCTGGGCAAGGGTCCTCGGTTTTCCACATGTTCAATGGCTGGCATCCGTCTCATGGTGAAACCCCCGGATCATCGACGATCCTCTGGTCTTCGAGCTTGTCCGCTCAGCGTGCAAGCGAAGTGGAACTGACGGTGGCGGCTATCTGGCCAGGATTTGCTGGCCTGAATGACTCACGGCTTGTCGTGAAAGGTGTACGTTCTTCCAACGTGTAGTTGCTGGGGCGGCTTGCCCTCTCTGAACCGGACCTCAAGCAGGGGGCGGCCGTCACCGCCATCGGGTGGTGCGTGCTGGGCGAAACCATGCGGCGCGATCCGTCCGCTCGTCCACGACGCGCGGCCGGCCCAGCGATACTCGTATTCCATTGAGGCCGCGGTCTCGTTGCGGAGCCGGACGACACCCGGGGCGTCGCCACCGGTCCCCAGGCTGAAGGCCATGGGCTTCTGCGACGTTTGATCGACGTCCTCGCCCCGGGCCCGCTGATGCTGCGCCCAGGTCACGAAAACGCCCTGCGTCCGCGTCTGCAACCGGGAAAAAAACTCAGGCCAGGAAACGAACCCGTCTTTGTTGGCGTCGGAGCCGGCGATCCCGTCTTCGACCAGCTTCGCGAAGCTGCGCGTGAAGATCCCGCCCTCGTGGTCGTCGCCGAACGACGCGTTCCCCGAGGCCGCCGTGATGTCGACGACGCCCCGCGACTGGTAGAGCAGGCACCGCAGGACCGGATCAATCGATGCGGCGCTTCCCTTGTCCGGGAGGATCCGGCGGGTCTTGCCGGGCAACGCGAAGCGAGTGCTGCAGCAGTCGGTCACAATTACGATCAGCCCCGGCTGAAGCTCCTGCATGGCCTTGAGCAGGTCGGCGCGGAGCAAGGGCTTGGTGCCCAGCTCCTGGAGGGCCAGGAAGTGCCCCTTTTGCGGGTCGGTTGCCCCGTGGCCTGCGTAATAAAAGAACAGCGCATCATCATGGCCGACCTTCAGGCCGCGGAAATACGACAGGATGGTGTTGGCGTTGACGTCTTTGCCCGTGAGGACAAGGATCTCGGCACGGTCTTTCGGCAGCCTGTTGCTCAGGAGGTGGTCGATCCGCTCGCCGTCGACCTTGACGCTCTCGCCAAGATCGCTGCGGGTATCGATGACCAGGAGCGCGTGGACCGTGCGGAGCTCTGGAGGCGGAGGGGACCCGTCGACCCTGCCCGCCAGCGTCGCGGCCAGCAGGAGTCCCGATCGGAATCCCAGTCCCAGCCTGGCCCATCGCGACGGTCCCTGGGGACCGAGGCAAGACGTGGCGTACATGGTTCGTCTCACTGGTTTTTCCGGATGTCAGCAACCCGCCCCGCGCCGCCCCGGGATCTGAACTCCGGCGGCTGGCGGTGCGGGTGGGAACGGAAGGGTCTCACTGACCCCTGGGCTTGTAGTAGCGAACGACGATGGTTTGAACGAGGATCTGGTTCTTGATTTCATCGTTGCGGATCGCCCCGGCGACGGCGGTGTCGGCGGCCACGGCCAGGCCACGCCCACGGGGGCCCGTATGAGCGTGCTCCCGGACCGCCTTCTTGAGATCGGCCAGCGAGCGTGACTGCCCCGTCCGGACCAGGTTTGCGTGGTTCAGCCCGCGAAGGCTGATGTTCATGTTCTGACCTGACGAATCGTCTTTCGTTGCGGTGTCGCCGCCTGCGATGGTCTTCGTTCCCCCCTCGCGGTAGATGTGGAACTGAAACAGGCCTGTGTTCGGGCCGTAGGCTGCCGCCGCGGAGTCCGCATCGGAGAGGACCCGGAAAGGTTTGACCGTGTTATTGTCGACCTGGAACCCGCGGATCTCATTCACCGCTCCCGGTTCCATGACCCAGGCCTGCAGGTTGTTCGCGTCGCCCTCCACCTCATACAGCGTGCTCTTGCCGTTGACCACGAGGGCCACCCCGAACCGCTCGGTCGACCGCGACTTGAGGAGCACGGAGACGACCTGGTTTTCCCTCGGCTCCGCGACGCGAAGCTCGCCCGGGCTGTTCGGGTCGCTCGTGACCTGCTGCGGCTGACCGTCGTAGCGGATCTCGTAGTCGAGCAGGTGATCTTCGCTGGACTCCGAGGAGACCGTCGCACCGGGTGAGGTCCCGGCCGAGCTCGGTTCGCTGGTCGTTTGACCCTTGGGTTTCGCGTTGTCCTCGGCCGCGTCGGCCACGGCGTCCTCGTCCAGCTCGATGGACCGCCTCTTGCCTTTCATCTTGATCTGGCGGCTCTTCACCTGGAAGCTCTCATTGAGGTCGGCCAGGAGCGAACGATCGGTATCGACCTTGAAGGCCACGACCTTTTCTTGCTTGGCGGATTGGGGACCGAAGGCCTCGATCAGGACCGTGGCGGTCTTCAGATCGGCCCGGACGCTGACGACGCCAGTGAGCATCAGATCTGGAGTGACAAGGGAATTCCCCCAGGCGAGGGGGTACTGCCGCCCGAACAGGGCTCGCTGTCCGGCCGGGTTGTCGTAACGGGGCAGTTTGCTCGACGCGGCGACGAGGCTGGCGTCTTGAATGATCCCGATTGGCGAAGCAGTCGAGTTCGCCGCGATCAGGGCGTTCTCCAGACGCTCGACGATGTTGTCGTTGATCGGCCCGACAGTGAAGCTGACGGGATGACCGGCTTTGTGAACCCGGAATTTGAGGATGCCCACATTACGACAGTGGTGGTCGTGGAGGTAGCGGATCACCTCCGGTCCGTTCTTCAACAGCCCGGCATCGAGATTGTCAGCCCGGGCCGGGGCGCCGGCGAGGGCCGCGACGGCCAGTACAAGAAGGGGCGCGAAGCCGCGGCGGAACGATCGACGCGGAATCGGCAAGGAATGCATGGCGACCGGCTTCATGACTTTCTCCTTGGTTGCGGTTCAGAAGGTGAAATCAGGGTTCTGGAAACAGGATGGTCCGGCTCACTGCGAGGCGAGCGCCGGTCCCGCGTAATAGCGGATGGATAGCGACATCGCGGGCTTGGGGTCGAACGGCTTGTCCACCCGGTTCAGGTTGCTGCCGGTTGACGACTGGCTATCCTCGAC
>Ga0187864_10001367_pt1 | contig 23702 bp, 17 predicted proteins | sample June2016WEW_11_4_FD_132985 | JGI IMG/M metagenome (GOLD analysis project Ga0187864, IMG submission 132985) | Peatland microbial communities from SPRUCE experiment site at the Marcell Experimental Forest, Minnesota, USA - June2016WEW_11_40 | ecosystem: Environmental > Terrestrial > Soil >...
GGGAAATCTTGTGTAGGCCGGTCCACCAGGCAAGTCTCGTCCAGGAGGTGCTGGCAATGCGACGCAGGCTCGAGGAATCACGCCGCCGCAACGACCTGAAACGCGGAATCGGCGGCCTGGCGGATCTGGAGTTCATCGTCCAGTATCTGATGCTCATCCACGCCGCCAATCGGCCCGACCTGCTGCGGGCCAACTTGTGGGAGGCGCTCGACGCCCTGCAGCGAGCCGCTATTCTGCCGGCCGCAACTCATGCCGAGCTGCGTGAAGCCTACGACTTCCTGCGGACCGTGGAGGGTCGGCTCCGCCTGATCCATGATCGTGCCATTGCAGACCTTCCGGACAATCCCGCTGAACTGCTCGGGCTTTCGCGCCGGCTCAATTATCACGCGACCGCCCCCGAGGAAGCCGTCGGCGCCTTCCTCGCGGACGCCGACCGCCACAGCTCCTGCACGCGGACGATCTTCGAGCGCTACGTCGGCTCGACTCGCGGCGGCGAGTGAGCTTCACGCTCGTCAGGGACGGCGCTCCGAGGAGTGCCATTGACCATCCGGCCCAAGGATCTGGTGGGGACGAAAACTCGCCTTGTAGGCCAGTGATAGGCAGTCGGCAACCCAGTAGCCAAGGTACACGTGAGGCAGCCCGCGGCGGCGAGCCTCGTCGATCAAGCAGAGGACGTTCCAGGTGCCCAGCCCGTGGCGGTGGTGGTCGGGGTCGTGCACGAAGTAGATCGCCGATAGCCCGACGGGCAACGAATCGACCAGGCCCAGTCCGACGAGGCAGCCGTCGATGCGAAAGGCCCATTCCTCGGTCGGGAACGGGTTGGAGACGAATGAGTCGTGATAGGAGATCGGGTCTTCCTCACGGTCGTTCCAGCCGCGTTTTTCGGCCCGCTCGGCATGGAAACGGCGGTAGAGATCGAGCCGTGACCAGGAGACGCGGGGCTCACCGATCTCGAGCGCAAAGGCGCCCTCGTTCATTTTCCGCACGCGGCGCTGGCTGCGATTGGGCCGGAACTTCTCCACCTCGACTCGCAGGGATTGACAAGCCTGGCAGCGTGAACACCGCGGTCGGAACAGCGTGTGGCCGAACCGCCGCCATCCGGCCATCATCCGCTCGGCATACTCGAGGGCCGTCAACTCGGCCACTCGCTCATATTCCATCCTGGCCATCTGATCCGGCAGATAGCCGCAAACCTCGTCGGGTGCGAGAAACCGGATCGTCGTCCGCACGGCGTCGACCTCGCGAGGCTCGGTTGTCCGGTTCAAATGGAGCGGAACATCGCGCCATCATACCGCAGCCTCGAGGCGTTCGCCTTGCCTATTTCGAGCCGAACTTCCGCCAGAGCGCGAGGCGGGCCAAGACCTCGAATACTTGCTTTCCGGGCGCTCCCACAAGTTGATCACCTGGCCAGCGACCTTCACCGTAGCATTGGTCCCGCAGGTTCACCTGATGTCGTCGTCGCTTGAGAATCCCCAACGAGTCCTTTGTGGCTTTCTGGGCCCGCGGGTTCAGGCAAGTGTCTCGCTCTGGCTCGGGTCGAGACCCGGCTGATTAGGTCGAGGGACGGGCCGATCCGCCTGGGGCTTGTCAAACCGGATGTTCCTTCTGCTCATCGACGTGGGAAGAACGACCCGAGTCGTCCGAGGCGGGTGTATCCGGTCGGGTCGGGCCAGATCATCGAAGGGGAAGGAGGCCGTGGATCTCGACAATAAGGGACTGTAGAACCGGTCACCCTGTCGAATCAACTCACTGTAGCGGTCGCGAAACCGGCGCACGTCCTCGGCTCGCCGACTGGCCAGGTCCGCATCGTGCGTCTCGAATTGGGAATAGAAGAGAATCGCGTGGGCATCCTGGATGGTCTTGTATCCCAGAGTGGACGCGCGCAGACAGTAATCGACGTCGAACAGAGCGACAGCCAGTTGCTCGTCCATTCCGCCCAGTGGGTGGAAGAGGTCGGCCTTGGTCAGCAGGCACGATGATGAGACCGCGCTGACGTCGCGGCTCGCCAGCAGACTGCCATCCTGCCCTGGCTCCCTGCCCGAGAGCCAGCCTCGGTAGGATCGATCCTTGTACACACTGTCGACCAGGCCATTGAATCCGATGAAGAGACCCGCATGCTGCACCCGTTCGGACCGGTCGATCAACAGAGCCCCAACGACTCCAACGTCGGTACGTTGCCCATAGCCGAGCATGTGCTCGAGCCAGCCAGGGTCGATCGCCTCGGCATCCTGGCTGAGAATCAGATAGTGAGTGTAGGGCCCGCGCACCGAGTCCACCCCGCGGTTGATGATCGCAGGGATACTGTCCAGCCCACGACAGGACACCAACCGGTGTCTCTGCCCGGACCCAGCCAGTCTATCCGTCCAGCCGTCTTCTTCCGATCGATTGTCTAGCACAATGACATCCGCGAGCGCCCGGTCGACCGTGCGCTCCAGGCTTCTGATGCAGGCACGAAGGCGCTCCGAGCCATGCGTAGTGGGGATCAGGATGGCCACTCGAGCGCGGGTCTCGTGCTGGAAGCGCAGGTCGCGGAAGTTGAAATAAGACTCGTCGTCGAACAGAACGACCTGCCCGGTTCGGGCAAAATGCCGCTCGAGCGCCCCTCGCGTCATGGTCCGGCAATGATCGATTTTCTGATGGCCGAGGCTGGCGGCATGTAGCCGCCAGCGATAGAGCACCTCGGGGATGTGGCAGATCGTCCGGCAGACCTCGATGAGCCGAAGGTTAAAATCCACATCATGCGAAATGTTCATTGTTTCGTCAAGTCCACCGACCTGTCGGACCACTTCGGTGCGCGCGGCGATTGGGTGAACGAAGTAAGGATGGCTCAGGTAATAGTCGTACGAGAACGCCGGGACGGCAGAGACAAAAGCGATCTCGTCGATGTCTTCACCCGTGAACGCCTGGTCGCTGTATATCATATCGGGCCTGTTTTCGAGGATGGCCTCGGCGCACCGTTGCAGGGCATGGGGCTCCAGGAAGTCATCGTGGTCCATGAAGAACACGTAGTCGCCCTTGGCGGCCTGGAGGCCAATGTTCGTGGCGGCGCTTACGCCTCGGTTTTTCGCGCAGTGGATCACGACAACCCGTGAATCGCGGGCGGCCATTTCGTCAAGGACCGGGCGGACGTGAGCGGCGGGTGACGCATCGTTGGCGCAGATCAATTCCCAGTGGGGATAGGTTTGCGCGATCACACTGGAGATTGCCTGCGTGAGCCAGAATTCCCGGACGTTATACACCGGCATGATGATGGAGATCCGGGGCGCCTCCGCCGTCCATTCTTGCGCTCGGAGTCTGGCAAGTTGATTCTCTGTGAGGCGGGTCCGCCTGAACCACTCCTGCGCAGAGAGACCCCTGAAGGCCGGAAGCTGGGAAGCGAGTTCATCGCGAAAACCCCGGTATCCCTGGTCGCGGTACGCGATCGCGAGGCTCGTGACTGCTGCCGGGTGCCGCAGGACATGATCCATCAAAATTGCGACCCTGGCCCATCTTGCCCTGAACCTTCGCAGCCCACGGACGGCAGACCCGCTCGCGGGCCCCAAGATCGGGATCGGCTTGATCGTTTTTCTGATCAGCGCGTATATCGCGCCGGGTCTTCTGAAGACCCGATAGATACTGCCTGCCCTAGAGAGGCCCGATCGCAGGGTTGCATAAAGGGGGCCGAGTCCCCGCTTGAGAGTTGCGACGACCCGGTCGGCCAGGCGATAACGCAGTGGCAGGCGAGGGGAAAGTCCCAGGTCGGAGCGGCGCAATGAACGCTGAGTCCCGAATTCGGAAGCCTCAAGATTCTCATCAAGCAATGGTGGTGAGTGATTCCAGGGCAAGACGACAAGCGGCCACGCGCGGCGGTACGATAGGTGCAGGTGTCGGAGCCGCCAGGACGCGATTGTAGGACCATGTCGCTCAAATAAGGTGCTGGATTCGAGGTCCTCGTTCGTGAAACCTCGCGATTTGCCTTCGTGATGGATGCCATAGAGGCTGCCCAGGTAATAATTTCGGTATCCTGCTTCCAAGGCTTTCAGACAGGCGTGGACCTCGCTGTAACCGTTCGGGAAGAAGAACTCCTCCAGACCCCCCAATCTCTCGAAGGTTTCGCGGCGGGTCATCGCGCAGGCGAAGGTCACTCCGAGGCTGATACGATCGGCGTCCACGAACTCTCCGGCGGATCGGGCGTGGACGATCTCGTTGATGCCCGAGCCGCAAAGGTACGCGCCGAGCCGGATCCCGCCGTGTTGGATCTCCTTGCCTCCAGGGTAGTACAACTTGATGCCAACAAACCCGGCTGACTTATCGGCAACAAGCAGCATCGCCATCGTCTGCAGACAAGAATTCGTCGCAAGCTCGACGCCATTGTTGAGCATCAGGACCAGGTCACAGTCAGTTCCCAGACGCGAGACCGCCTTGTTGTTGAAGGTCGCAAAATTGAACGCGCCGTCGTGATCGAGAACTTCATATCTCGCCGTGCGGGGCATCTCGGTCCAGGAGCGCAGTCGCGGCAGGGTGTCCGGCTCAATCGAGCAGTTGTTGACCAGAGCCACAACCACGTCCAGTCGATGCTCCTGCTTCTCGATCGACTCCAGGCACTGGATGGTCGTTTCGACCTGGTCCTTGAACGGTACAACAATAAGGAGCTTTGGTGCTTGCCGGCCGGGAAGGTCGGTAAGCCAGATGCGCGACGGGGCCAGGGGGTCCGAGTCCTCCGTCAATTGCGCCGTCCAGGTCATGCCGGGATAAGCCTTCGGTACGCCTTCGGCAAGCATGAGCCGCCGTTTCTCGGACAGTTCGCGGGACGCGAGGCGCGTTAGCCCTGCGGTTCTGGCGCGTCGATAGTAGAGAAAGAACTGAGCATGTCTAGACTCCACAGCGCCGGACAAGGCCAGGCGGAGCAACAGATCGTGCTCCTCTAGACCGTCGTACTGGTGGCGAAACACCTCCCCATCCTGCGCGGCGGTATCCAGCAGACTTCGCCGTACAGTGTAGAGCCTGCCGATATAATTGATACGCAAGAGCGTGAACAGATCGAGCAGCGGCTTCAGGAGGAAGTTGGTCAGCTCGGATGAACGGGAATCGATCTCCGCTTCATTCGAGAAGAGAAAGTTCACCTTGGGGTCGTCGTTGACGTGGCGGGCAAACACTCCCAACGCCCTCGGGTGGAGCACGCCATCGCCGTCGATAACGATCAGGAATTCGCCAGTAGCCTGCTCGACCGCCTGGTTCTTGGCTCGACTTGGTCCCAAAGAAGCCTCGACGCACTTCAGGAGGATCCGCTCATCGCGGCTAGCCCATGACCGAGCTATGTCTAGATGCTCGAGCGACGTACTCCCGTCGTCGACCAGGATCAATTGCCAGTCTTGATACGATTGGCAGCGCGCAGACAGGATCAATTCACCCAGGTGTCGTGGCGTCGTATCGCGGAGCACAGTCAACAAGGAGAACGTGGGCTGGCGGGGAAGTTCCTTGAACCTGCTGGTCTCACAGCGCAGTGCTTTAATCAGCATGTCCGGGCTTTGATCGTGGACATCGAGGATCCAAGGAACCGACCTGAGGAACCTGGCCTCTTCCGCATCGTCATCGAGCACCGCCATGTAGCCGCCGATCTTGGCACTCGCATTTGTCACGGCACACTCCTTTGTGCTATCACAAGACGGGATGACACGACCTGGCCGCAAGTGCGCAGGGAGCAACCCTCTGAGCAACCCAAGGACAGTTTTGATGGTTCGTTTCCGCTTCTGTTCACAGAGGCAAGCGAGATGCTGCGTCTCCCAAGCGGGCCGAGTGACCTGTGTACCTCCAGCTTGCTCGATGACCAAGTTCGACTACCGAGCCCCTGACACCAATTTCCTTGCACGTGCCAGGCTTTTTCTCGGCTTCAAGAAACTAAGAACAGACTTGAACCTTGTTGCGCCTTGGGCTTCACACTCCGAGCACCGTTCGGCGTGGGCCCATTCGAGCATCTGCTGTCGGTCCATCGCCGGGCCTTTGCCCTCCCGCCCCAGCGTGACGAAGAACTCGCAGCCTTCGGTGGGGAAAAAGGCGAGCTCGCGGAATGGCACGAGGCCGAGGTCAAAGAGGTCGCTCAGAATCAGCCGGAACGAGTGCGGAGTGAAGCACCAGGCGTGGAGGTCGAGGTACGCATGTTGCTGCATGAATGCCTCAAGCGCGCTCCGGGCTGGTCGGGTGAGTGGGAGAACGCGAAGGGCCCCGAGGTCTTGGCGTCCCAGGCAATCTGTCCTCCGCGGGTGACGAAATTGAGGAAGTACTCGGCGACTGTTCCGGCGGTGTGAATCCTCTGCCGGTTGAGGTGAGCGTCAATGATCTTCGATAACCCGGTCAGCGGCCGGAAATGGTCGAAGCAATACCGGGCGTCGGGGATCACCAGCGAAAGAACGCCGGTGTCCTTGAGGACGCTATCGCAGTCGTTAAGGAAGCCGATCAGGTCCGGCGTGTGCTCGATAAGGTGCGAGGCGATGATCCAGTCGTAGCATTTCGTCTTGCCGATCAACTCGGCGTAGGGCTCTCCGTTCCAGATGTAGTCGACCGGCTCGATCTGGTCCACGTCGACCCCAGGTGCGTTCTGGTATTTCCGCATCAGCGCATCGCGGTCCAGGTGGTCGAGTATGTCCACGTGGAAACCCGCCCGCTTTGGGGCGATCGGGCCATAGGACGGGCCGATTTCCAGCCCTCGGCCTCTTGAATCGATCCGATGTAGAACTTTCTCGCTACGTTGCATATGTCCCTGCCTCCCTGCCTTGCTGGTTTCACGCCGAGCATTCCGCTCGACCGGACTTCCTTTCCGAACGGAGTTGAGCGAATTGACGCGCTCTCGTCAAGGAGAAATGTTGGTAACGGACACTCAAGACGACAGTGCCAAGCGCGACAGAACGCCCACTCCTTGCGGACACCACACTGAATCCATCCATCACCTGTTCGTAATGCTTTACTCGCATCGATCCATGCCGCGCGCCAGGTCGTCCGCTTGGGTAAGTCCTGATTCGCGATTGCTGGTGTTGTTGAAGGACGACCCAGTGGTGGGTGTGTCGAGCGCTGTGCGGTAGACCGCATCGCACCCGGTGTGCCTCGCAGCGCTCGACGCAAACCCCAGTTTGTTGAGATTCGGAACGCCAAGTTGATCTTGTGTCGTTTCGATCCATCGGCTAAATCGGCCCGTGAGCAGGCTCGGAAGCGTCATCCGCCACGATCATGGCCAGGCCTCGCGGAGATCGCGATCGAGCGAGAATGGATGCCCCGGGTCACCAGGGCGAGAAGCTCGCTGATCGAGGATGGTCCGACGAGGAGAAAGACTTGCCATGTCAAAGTCCGAGTTTCGCTCCTGGGCCATTCGAATGCTGAAGACCAGAACCGGGCTGCTGGGCCGGGTGCTGATTGATCGGGCACGGAGAGTGCGAGACTATGCTTGCACTCGCTATGCACTCGACCAGGTCGATCCCACGCCTGCCGGGTCTCCTCCAAAGGCGTACGCGCTGCTCGTGCGCAGGGCCGACAGGGCTGGAGCGCCCCGCGTGCCGTCGGATCGGTGCTTCCGGATTCTCTTCGTCGTCCGCCCCGGGCCTTCTGTGGCAGCCTGTACTCGCTACCGGGGCTACAACATCATGGAGGCGCTGCGGCTCGAAGGAATCGAGGCCGACCACCTGGACGATCGACGAATCCCCGAACAGCTCGAAGAGCTTCTCCTCTACGACCTTGTCGTTCTGGTGCGGAGACGCATGTCACCGGAGGTCAACCAGTTGCTGGAATTCGCGGACGAGTTCTCGATACCCGTTATCTGCGACCTGGATGACTACATCTTCGATGACGAGGTCATCCCCTGCAGCGACTACCTCCGCGAGATGCCACCGGAGCAGGCTCGGGGAATGATCCAGGACTTTCGCGAACTGGTCCTGCGGGCGGACTATTACACCGGCGCCACCGAGTTCCTGAAAGAACGGGCCACCTCGCTCGGCAAGGTAAGCTACCGCATCCCGAACGGGCTGAACCAGGTGCAACTCGAATTATCCCGCGCGGCGCTCCAGGAGGCCTGGCATTCACGCGATCGCGAGCAACTGCGGATCGGCTATTTCAGCGGCACACTGACCCATCAAGCGGACTTCCGGATGATCGCGCCTGTGCTCGTTCGCCTGCTCGGGGAATTCCCCGGCTTGACTCTGACTGTCGCGGGAGACTTCGACCTGACGCAACTCCCCGAGCTCTCGCAGTTCGCCCACCGCGTGGAGAAACGCCCTTTGGTCGACTGGCGGCGACTTCCCTCGGAGATCGCGCGCGTGGACATCAACCTCATTCCCCTCGTGATAAGTCCGTTCACGGAAGGCAAGAGCGATCTGAAATACTACGAGTCGGCGATCGTCGAGGTCCCCAGTGTCGCATCGCCGACCGTGGTCTACCAGTCCTGCATCGAGTCTGGCTCGAACGGCTTCCTTGCCCGAACCAGCGATGAATGGTACGCCGCTCTTCGAACCTTGATCGTCGATCCTGAGCTGCGCAGCCAGATGGGAAAACGCGCATATCAGCACGCGATTGTGCACTACGCTCCCCGAGTCATAGGAAGCCACGCGCTGGACGTCTATCGCAGCGTCTTGCAGGATCACAGGAGGCGCCTGGGTTTCGAGGGCAACGAACCAACGGTCACAATCCTGCTGGCGGACCTGGAACGAGCCATCCGGGACCGTGTGCCTGCACTGACACTTTGCAACGCACTTTCGGAGGCTGGCGTGCCAGTTACACTCCAGATTCCAAGCGCTGATGGCGGTTTCACCGCCAGGGAAGCCCGATCGGTAATCACCGCCCACCAGGGATCCGAGCCGCGATACGCCGTGGAGGTGGGAAGCGAGGTCGCGTGCTGTGATCTCTTGCTGGCAACCGATTTCACCACGGCTTACAAGGCGCGCAGCTACCGGGACAGGAGCAGATGGGCTGCCTATCTCGTCACGGAATACGAGCCCGCGCAGCTCGCTTCTCCCGAACAGCAAGAAGTCGCGACGCGCAGCTACCAGCTAGGCCTTGATCTCCTCGCGCTCAACCCCGTGATCGCGCGCTGTTTGGATCAAGCCGGCGATCTGGCAGTCAAGGTCCTTCCCACATGGGTTGAGGCTGGGAGGCCCCACGTCGATCGATGCCACGAGCCCAAGGCTGTGCTCGTGGTCGGGACGAGGTGCGTACCCCACCGCGCATGGAACGAGGTCGCGCTTGCCCTCGAGTGGATCGGTTGGGACCACCCCGACCTGCGGTTCCTGACATGCAGCGATCCTGACGCACACACAGAGCCGGACAACGAGCGCTGGCTCCGGGTCGCCTCGATCTCCGCCCCAGAATCCCTGGCGATCTTGAAAGATCGCCCGATCTGTGTCGTTCTCTACCCTTCCGGGAGACCGCCATGGCTGCACGACCTGCTGTCTATGGGGTGCGCGGTCATCGCTGTCGTGGCGTGCCTGGATCAGACGAGGACAGACGCGGAATTCAAGGAGGGAGTGATTGAGGTTCCCGCCGACGGCCGAATGATCGCCCAGGCGATCGACTCCCTCCTGATCGACCCCGTCCGACTCGGTGCGCTGACTGACCACGGCACCGCGTACGTCGGAAGCTTGCCTCGCCCGATCGAGTCGGCCCGCGCTCTGCTCCGCGAGTTTCGCGCCGCCTGCACGCCGGATGTGAAATTGCACCATGGCGACGACGTCGAACTCATTGACGGTACGCTCTTCGACGTTGCCTGATCCGCAAAGGGGAGTGCGTCAGTCGGGTACGTCTCTCGTTCAGGATAGCCGCGTTCAGGAACCGAAAGAACGACCGAGGGGCGGGGCACAACGAAGTCGTATCACTCGATGCTCACGGACTCTGGCCAGTCAGTTCCGTCACGAACCGCAGCGCCTTCCTGGCCTCGGCCGTGATCTGCTTCGTGTCACCTTCGGCCACGAAAAGAATCCGTCCCACGCGCCGATATCGAGTACCGAGAGGCCCTGTAGGCTCCGCGGGAGGTTGACCTGAACGAGTTTCGTGAGCGAGTCGTCGCGGCCGGGGGTCGTGATCCCATTCCCCAGGTCGATCTTGTGCCACCAGTTGATCTTGTTGATCTCATCCATCAAGGGAGCCGTCGCTGCCGCCATCGGAACCCTCCCTGAGATGAGGTGCGCGACCGGACTAGACCGAGCAAGAGGAATACTGGAGAACGGTCCACACGTCAACTCGAAATATCACGCGAGCACGCGAGCTCGAGGCCCATGTTCGTCGTCGTGGCGAAGGACTGAAATAATGCTCGCCCGCGGCAGCCGAAAGAGCATCAGGAATTACCGCGCGATTTCGATACCTCGATGCTTGAATCGACTTTCGCGATCGACATGAGCGGGCACGTCACTCCTGGCTTGACCGATTCCGGTTAATGCAATATTTAATCGCTTGAGTTTCCGTAAAAGTGCTGCCGCCGAGAGCTCAGGCATCGCTCTACGGGAATTGTAGAAAGGGATCGCGGGGCAACTGCACTTTCTCTATCCTTTCCAGTTTGTGCATTAATCCCAATCTGGGGCCGTGAGTGGATCCAGGAGGGTCCACCCACTTTTCTGGTCGGGTGAACGCTGAGGGCCGCCGGCCTGGCGGTAATACGAGGATGGATTCCGACACCACGACGCTTGCTTTTCTGCTCTGCATGCACAGGAGCGGATCGAGTCTCACGGCCAGCGTCTTTCAGGAGCTGGGGATGTCGTTGGGGCCGTACCCGCTTGTGGGGGCGCACTCCAGCAACATCCACGGGCACTTCGAGTCGCTGCCGTTGCTCATGCTAAACAAAAAGGTGCAGGAGATCGCATTCGGATTTCCCGAAGACTTCCCGAAGTCAGAGGAAGTCCTGACCAGGTTTCTTGATGGGAAAGGAATCTGGCCGGAGGGGGTCAAGATCCCGGATGAACTTTTCGACGAGAGCCGGCGGCTCGTTGCCGGGCTGATCGGATCGGGCGGGATCTCGGGGTTCAAAGACCCACGGACCGTGCTCACCTGGCCGTTCTGGCGTCAGGTCCTGCAGGAGTTCCATTCGCTTCGGGTCGTCGTCGTCCCCTTGCTCCGCTCGCCGCACGAGATCGCTATGAGTCTGTGCACTCGCAGCGATGGTGCGCTGGGTTATTGGGCCTCTCTGGATCTGATCGCGGTTCATTTCGGCCGGATGAAGGCCATCCTGGAGAACGAGAATCAGGCCACGAGAGCCATCGGGTTCGGCAGCGAGAGCTTCCTCGACGACCTTGCGGAAGCTGCGCGGTTCTGTGGGCTGAGCTGGAACAAAGAAGACGCCCTGCGAGTGTTCGATCGAACGTGTGTTCATCATGAGCCCGCGACCGTCGTTCATGAAGCACAGATGCTTTACGAGGAACTGGGCGGCCAGCGGCCGCCCCTGGGTCAAGCGGAACGGAACCGATGGCTGCTGGCGCGGGACGCTCGAAAGTGCGAGGCCCTGACACAGCGTCTCGTATCGCAAAGGCAAAGCGAGGCCCAGCAGCAGCTTTCCCAGGCCCGAGATGAGCTCGCGCGGGCCCAGGCCTCGTTGTCCGTTTCGCGGGATCAACTGGCGAGGGCTCGCGAGGAGATGAGCCGAGCCCAGGAGAGCGAACGCCGGATGTGGGAGGAGTGCCAGCGCCTCCGCGAGCAGCGCGACCGGTTCGAGTCGCATCCGGTTCTCGGCCAGGTCTTGAGAGCGCGGCGGCGCGTGAAAGGTCTCCTGGCCAGGTCGGCCGTTGGTTCCGAAGCAGAATGAAGTCGGATCGACTCACGCGGGCTCCGGCCGTCTCCAAGCAGCCTGACGAACGCGCTCCCCTCCCTTGGCCGACATCGTTCTTTGCTGCGCGCTTGATGAGTTGGAGGAGAGCGAAGTTCGGCCGCGTGGAAGAGGCGAGGACTTCCTGATCAGCTACGTGGATGACTTCGTGACCGAAGCTGGACGCGAGGAGGATGCGCTCCGAATCATGGGAGTGCGACCCAGTTGCTTGCGGAAGAATGGCTTAAAAATCCACCCAGAGAAGGTGCGGCTAATCGGGTTTCACAGAGAGGAGGACGACTCGGGATCCCTGGTCGGTCCAAGGGCGGGGTCCGAAGGAGCGCCCCGGCCTTTCTTCCCAGCAGCGTCAAACTGGACTCCGGCGCCCCCCTTGGAAAAGGTCAGATGGGCGCGGGAGATGGAATGGCCGGGATCGCGGCGGGGCGTGTCGCCGCCAATCTCGCAAACGGGCAGGACCACAGTCCGCGCGGGGCTTGCTGAGCTGGTGGCCAGATTCACGGAGTTCGCCAGGACGTAGAGGGGGCGGCCCTTGGCCTCATCGTAGATCCGCGCCACGTACTCGCCAACCAGGCCGATCGCAGTGAGGATCGCTCCGGAAAACACGACCAGGAGCGAAACGAGCGAACTCCAGCCGCGGACGGTCGCCTGGAGGGCCAGAGTTTCGTAGACGGCGTAAAACGCGTAGACGATCCCCACCGCGGTCAGAAATAGCCCGAATCCGAGGCTGAGCCGCAAAGGGAGCGCCGAGAATGAAGAGATCGCCGTCCAGGCGAAGCGAATCATCTTCCAGGTAGGATACTTCGTGATTCCCGCAACCCGAGGGCGACGGCGGAACGGCAGGATGGCCTCCTTCAACCCAAGCCAGGCGACCAGACCGCGAAGAAACCTGTGTTGTTCGCGAAAACCACAAAGCGCCACGACTGCCGCGTGGCTAAACAGGCGGAAATCCCCTACCTGCGGGGGCAAGCGGGGGTCGACCGCCTTGCGCATCAAGCCGTAAAACAGCGCTGCCGTTCCGCGCTTGAAAAGTCCCTCTCCTTCCCGCTCGACCCGTTGCGCGGATACCACGTCGTAACCTTGATGATAAAGGGCGACCATCTCGGGGATCAGCTCAGGGGGGTCCTGCAAATCGGCGTCCATGATAACCACCGCGTCGCCCACTGCATGATCCAACCCAGCCGTGATAGCAGCCTGGTGGCCAAAATTGCGGCTAAAGTGGAGCACCTTGATTCGAGGGTCGGCGGCTGCGGCCTGGTCGAGCATCGAGGCGGTCGGGTCCCGACTGCCGTCATCGACAAAAAGGATCTCGTGCTGACAGTCCATTGTGTCGAGGACCCGGCCCAGGACGTCGAGCAGGGGAGGAAGGGCCTCCGCCTCGTTGTAGACGGGAATCACCAGGGAAAGCAGCATGAGTCGGTCTCCTCGTACAGGTTAACGAATCTGACCTTGCATGGGTGTGTCGGGCCCAGGTCGCCCGGCAAGGCTGCCGCAGTCTCGGGGGACCTGGAACCTGCGATATAAGTAACCCCAATGTGCCAGCGGCGGACTCACGCCTTGACGTTAGGGACGGTAGATGTAAGGACGATCCGGATATGAGGCACGGAACCGCTCGCTGAGCTGAGCCACCTCGGCCGGTTCGATCGGCCGAGTCCTTCTGAAGAGGAGAACTCGCGCCCCATTCTCTAGAACAAAGCTCTCGGGCAGCTTTTCGAACGCCCGGCCGATATCTGTTTGATTGAGGAAGCTTTCGGCAGGGACTCCGATGACCTGCTGGTCGGCCGGTCTCAAGTGGTATTGGACAGGCGTTGCGACAAGAACGAACTGGGCGTTGAGTAGTTCCCTGGGAAAACCATCCCTCTTGTCGACATGGGAGCACTGGGTGATCACGCGATCGGTCGAGTTGAACGGGACCGGCAAGCTTATGGCGGCGTTCAGGAGCGTGTCGGAGGAGAACGTGTGCGAGGCAGCCAGAACGTAAACGCGACCATCGGACTGTTCAAAGTACCGATCGAGCACGGAGAACATCCGGATGAGTTCGGGAACGTCGTTGCGTACCAAGGGATAACAGGGATTCACGGGCATCAAGCGGCCGAGGGTTTTTGCATGAAGCCGCGCCGGTCGAGAGAAGACGGGTACCGACGTTCCTAACCCGAAGGCCAGTACCGACCCGAGCCAGGCAATACGAAGCCATCCCCGCGAAGGGAGGCAGGCCACCTTCAACGTGAACACGCTGACCACAAGCAGAAACCCCGGCAGCAGGAGGTACTGATGGTGGAAGCAGAAACCCTGGACCGAGGTAAAATGGCAGAAGATGAGGCCCGCCTGCAGGAACATGAACAGGCTCATACGGCGGGTCTCACGAAAGCCGAGCAGCCCGACCATACCGGCAAGGGCATAGGAGAGAGAAGCCCACCCGAAGTATCCCGCCTCTGTTGACAAATGCTGATATATAGTGATGTGATACTTATAAGCTGAAAAAATATCTGTATAATTAGTTGCCATCACCCGCCGAAGCAATGGCAAGGCTAGGGCCACGAGCACGAGGCCCATCGTCCCGCCCATGACCAGGATCGGTGCCAGGATACGGACAGCCCGACGAAGGTTGAGCCTGTGTTCAAGGCAATCCCTACAGAACATCGCGGTGCGCTCGAGTGCCGCGACGGCAAGGAATGAGACGACCCAAAACGCATACCAGCGCCGGAAGAGGTAGAGGCCGCCAAGCAGGAGGCCGATCCCGAAAAAGACCGGGTGGAGTGCCGCCCGCCTGGTGGACGTGAAGTACAACCAGAGAACGGCGAAAGCGATCGCCACCCCACCGACATCGAGGTAACCTCTCAGAACCGGGACCCAGAAGGGGGGGACGAGCAGAAGCAAGGCTGCCGGGACGAGCTCGATCCAGGGGCCTTGCCGGGCCTCCCCCTCACCCCAGAACCATCGATTCAGGACCATGAGCATCACGAGGACACTCGCGACATAGATGTTGACGATCCCCAAGATATACGCCATTCGCGACTCCCCTGCCACGGCCATCCAAGTTCCGATCGCCACGGAGGGGAGCAGGTTGTAGTCGTCCGTCGCCACCGAATGCAGCAACGTCTTCACCGCGTCAATGAATGGGCCCTTCTCAACCAGGACCCAATACTTGGATAACTTCCAGTAGCCGCTGAAATCCCAGCAGTACACGACCCGTTCCAGGCTCACGAACAGCGCCGCGCACACATTGGCGATGAGCAGCGCCCCCAGCAACCCCACGAGTGACATGACGCCCAGGCGCCGCCGCTGCGCTGGCGGGATCTCGCTTTGCTGGCCCCGGACCTCGGGATCTGGCGTGGGATTTGCTCCGGAAGCCACAGAGTGGTCTTTCCGGGCCGAGTTCTCGAGAAAAAACGAGTCGTGAGGAAACTTCGATGAAATGCCGCTGGTGGTTTCGCGGTTCATGCGACCCTTCCTTGTGCCATTCTCGCGCTCGATCCTTGAGCTGCTCGCCACCCGGGGGTGGATGTTTCCGCCGTCAAGGTGGGCATTTAATTACTCCAAACCGAATCAAGTCGCAATAGCGAAACAGGAGACCCTTGCGCGCTTGCGCGCGCCATGTCAGTGCCATTCCGGTCTGACCCCAGGCTCTCGGATTCCTATCTGATCGTGACTGAGCGGCACATGGTCCTTGAGCGCCCCGACTTGGAGCCATTACTGCCAGAGAAGGTTACCGACCCGTTACTGGCGTTGTGCCGCGAGTGCTGATTATGCGCCCGGAACGGCTGGCGATCCACCGGGGGATGGACCCGCATCGGCCCTCATTCCTGTTTCCTGCCGAGGACCGCGTACTGGCCACCGAGCGGCACCCGCGCGAGCCAGCACTCGGCCCGGCCCAGACGACGGTACATTGGTTCGGGAAAGTACAGAAAGTACTGTGTCCCGAGGACCTCGAACCCCCCTCGGCGCATGACCCGGCGGGCCGATCCGTCGGTGAGCAAGAGCGCATCGGCATCAACGGGCGTCCGGCTGACGATCAACTTTGTGACGGGGTTGAGCGGATTGTGCTCGATGATAAAGAAGATCCCACCGGGCCGAAGGACGCGACGGACTTCGGCGGTCAGCGCCGGCCGGTCCTCTGGCGCGACGTGGTGATAAACACACACGGCCGTCGCCAGGCCGATGCTGCCGTCGTCGAAGGGGAGGCGGTCGGGCGATTCCTGGAGGCGGATCTCCAGGTCTGCACAACTTTGCAGCATACCTTCCGAGAGGTCGCAACCAAGAGCCCTGCCCACGTGTGGCCGTCCCAGGCGGAGTAGTTCCCCCTTGCCGCAGCCCAGGTCCACCCATGACTCACGGTGCAGATCGATCCTCAGACGGCGGGCCCAGTTCTGGAGCAGAGCCCACTTTCGCTCGTGGAAGAAGTGGGAGTTTGGGGCGAATTTCTCGCGGATCGGATCGTGCAGGAGCTCGGCGTAATCTACCGAGAACCGGTCGAACTCGGCGTCCATGCGCACTACTCCCTATCCAAGTGTGATATGTAGAGCTTCGAGGGAACACCCTCAGAAAGGACCGAAGAACCTTCTGAGATCATTGGAATAATTGTAAGTAGGAAAACGTCTTCGCTATTCCAATCTACGAAGGCCTTCGAGTGATCGCTTATATGCGCAAGAAAGCCAGAAAACGCAACTGCAGAATCGTCCAAGACGCCGGCTCGCGAAGGAGCGAAGCTCTCGACGGGCCACGGCTCCACGGTAGCTCCGCGCAGCAGGGAAATCAGACGGGGTCTGTACAACTGATTAGAACTGCTCGATTCCAGAACTCGGTGGTGTCCCAGAGTCATTGAAGTGGCCTGTTTTCCAGGGTTTTCTCGAGGCGCAGCCGATCTCCTCGTGTTGCCCAAACCTGCTGAAACGCTTGGGTTTAACTGCGCCGAATTTTCGGCGCCTCAGCGCTTTTCAATGAGCGTAAGACACGACCCAGAACCCACTGATCGCAACCATGAAGCATCTTCAACCCCGCCTGGTTCATGAAACCGGTCGACGTGAAGCTCCGAGGCAACCGGATGTTCATCGTCGACCTCGGCGCCTTCGATCCGGGAGTCGTCATCCAGCAAGGAGTCACCGGCAGAGTGTGGGTGGTGACGCGGAACCACGCCTGAGCGCACACTCCGAAAGCGATCCGGGGTCGTCAACGCGGGGGTCGTGCCGGATCGCCTCTAAGCTGCGGACCCGATCGGCTTGCAAAAGACCGACAGGCAGTCGAGCCTGGGATCGCCCCAGTCGATGACTTTCTGTTCAACCACTTCGAGCTCGCACTTGAGGCAATAATGCGCAAACAGTTCCTTGGACATGAAGTTTCGCCAGCCAGGCGCCTTCATGAATTCGCCGGCTGGGTCTCCGGTGTAGTTGGAGTGGTGGATGAAGCCACTCCCACCGGGTTTCAAGACTCTGTGAGATTCCTTGAGATACTCGCGCACGACGTCGCTATCGAAATGCACCATGGAATCAAAGGAATAGACCAAGGAGACGCTCTCATCTGCCACTCCGGTGAGTGAGACTCCGTCATTCTTGATGAAGGTGAAACGCGGATCACCCCGGAAACGCTCCCGGCAGTAATCGATGTTCTCTTGGTTGATGTCCACGAGGACGATCCGACCTGCGAACTCGATCAGCTTCACGCTATTTCGGACGTGGCCGGCGGCCAGGTCGAGCACACAAGAGAAGTCCAGGTTCGCGATCATCGGCCAGATGAAGCTGCTCCATTGCTCCATCATCCAGGGCTCGGCAAAGTCATAATACGGGGCATATTCGAAAAGCATCACCGGGCTGCCTCGCCTTTTGAAGGAGCCTTTTGCGTGCGCCGACCTCCGTTTCCGGCGGGTTCGATGGAGCATTTCTCAGCGCGCCGACCTTCGATCGGTGGGGACCCCGGATGGTGGCGGCCAAATGGTTGATCTTTGGAAAAAGTTTCATCTTCGTATTGCTCCGAAATGGTGGATGGAGAATCGAAGGAGATGGGCTCCGAGGATACGCTCGTGACGCACGACGTCCGTACCGAGCGATCAAGACCGCGGAACAGTATCGATATCCGGCTAGAGGTCAAGCTCGTCCCGTGCGTCAGACTACGACCCCCGGGCAAGACCAACTTTTCACCGCGCCAGTGATTGACTGCCGGAAGACTCCTGGTGATGAACGACCACCGACGTCATCATCGCCTCGCCCTCGAGTGCATGTCCAGGTGATGTCTTCGGTTGAGATGCTGCGCGTCGATCGAGAACGTTCGCCCGCTCGTCGGGCGGTAATGATAGTCTTCCTCGAGGATCCGGATGAGCCTCTCCGCGGATCGGGGCCAGGTGAAATTGGAGTAGATCTTCTCCTTCGCACGACGACCCAAGGACTCGCACTTCTCGGGGCTGGCCAGGAGGTGGAGCACCGCCTGCGCCGTCGCCTCGAGATCGGCGTAGGGGACGACAAGCCCGCAGTCTTCGAGCAGCTCGGGTGCACCTCCCGCACCCTTGAACGCCACGACGGGCAGTCCGCTCGCCATCGCCTCCATGTTCACCAAAGGGCAAGGATCTTCGCGCGAGGTGAGAGCAAATACGTCCGCGGCCTTGAAGTAAGGCCGAGGATCCTCACGGGGGCCGAGGAATCGAACGCGATCGTGCAGGCCCTCCTTGGCAAGATCGTGTTCCAGCCAGCACTTCAAGCACGTATCTAGGGTTTTCCCTAGCCAGAGAAACCACAGCTTGGAGGTCGACTCGTCGGCCAGGACGATCCGCGCCATTTGCACAAACATGTCAACCCCCTTGCGAAGCTCGATGGTCCCGCAGCCGAGGACGAGCTGAGCGTCTTCGGGCAGCCCGAGTTCCTCACGCACCCGCTGTCGCTCCTGCGAGCGGGGGCGATGGTCGTCTCGGACGCAGAGGCCGTTGTAAAAAGTTTGAACGCGATCATCCTCCAGTTGATAATAAGTAGTCAGAGCGTCCCTCACGGTATTGGCGGGTGTGATGATCCGCCGCGCCGAGCGGAGGATCAAATCCACGGTGTTCCTGCCGCCGCAGAACCAGTCGATCGACGTGGGCATCTCGTGCACCCAGGCTAGAACCGGCACATGATGAGCCGCGCAGGCGGCATAGTATCCGCCCACGCAGGCGGTGTTGCAGATCGCGACGCCGGAGTCGGCGTATTCGCGGAAAAGGGCAGCAATCAGGTCGGGCGCCTGCTCGCGAGCGATCCCCTGATGCGAGAGCAGGTCGACGCTCACGGTGGGCGCGACCCGCGCAAACTCGTCGACCAGTTCCCCCCCTCGATCCAGGACAATCCAACAGTCGAGGTCGCCGTTTTGCGCGAGTTGCTCGGCGAGGCGAAGCATGCAGAGAGGAGCCCCGGTGCGACTCGCCTCGTGCAAGACAAGCAGCACCTTGTAGGATCGTGCGCCGTCCGCTGGTTGAGTGACCGACTCTCCGTCACACCTCCAAGGGAGTTGTTGGAAGGACACGAAGGTACCAACCGATAGTCCACCACCCGTCCGCTCTCCGAGTGGACGTGTGACGTCCACGCGACGGCCCATCTTCTGTTTGATGCGAGCCCTGGCCTTCGCAACCGCCGTGCCGATCCCCTCGGTCATCGCGACCTTGACGAAGCGAGAGAACGCGCGCCAGCATCGTCCCGAAAGCCCGCCCTCACGAAACAGGATCGTCCGTATCTTGCGCGCCTTCTGCACCAACGCCCAACCCAGGCTCTGCTGGATCCGATCAAGCTCGTGGGAGAGACTTGAGATCCGCTCGGCCAAGATCGCGGTCTCGCTGTCCGGCCGGTCAGCCGGCACCGAGCCCAACGTGGCTGGCCCACCATTCGGGCCCGCTAGCGTCCGCCGCTCCCGGTGATCGATGAGCCCCTGACCCAGCCGTGCATAACACCGTCGGACCTCGTCCCTTTGCGACGCGGACTGCGACGACTTCAACAGGTCGTCGACCTTGCCCGGGAGCTGTTCCCCCACCCCCACGACCCCCAAGCCACCGTCGTGCAGGAACTCGAAGCTCGGATACCGCCCCGCCAACTCACGGAATAATCGGGCCAGCCCCTGATCGCCCTCGGAATCATCGGTCCCGTCGAACAGGACGACGCCCCGACTCGACATCTTGGGCGACCAAGCGTCGAAGACCCTCCAGGCAGCCTCATAAGAGTGGGGCCCGGAGATGTGCAGCAAGTCGATCGAACCGTCCTCGAACCGATCCGCTGCCCGATCGCAACTTGTCCGGATCAGCGACGAGAACATGGTGAAGTGGAGGGCGTTAACCTCCGAGATGTGGCGAAAGGCCGCGTCACCGTCGAGACCGTCGGGATCGCCGCTGCCCCAGGTGTCCACGGCGAAGCAGCGCGTGCCGGTGTCGAGGCGCTGGACCGCCTGGCAGAAGGCGAAGTAGGCATCGCCTCGGCCCGCCCCCAGCTCGACGATCCCGCGTGGTCCAGCGGCGTCGACAAGCCAGAACGCGAAGGGGACGTGCCCCAGCCAGCGAGCAGATGGAGTGAGATCGCACGGGGTCCAGAACGAGGCGCTTGAGAGGAAGCACGGATCGTCCATGATCAACGTTTCTCCGCTTTCATGACTCCCGGATTTCTCTGGATCCGGCCCGCTTCGTCCATTCGAACATGCGACCTGGAGGTCACACTCTCGCAAAGAATCCTTGGAAGGATTTCGCTCGACTCAGCGGCGGACCTGCCCGTGAGCCGACCTCCCCAATGGATCTTGGCCTCTGCGACCTCCTCAGCAGGACTCCTGAGCGATCGGCACCTTCTGGATCCAGGGCTGAAGGCCCGCGGCGCGGGATGGTGGCCGGTCCATCGTTCGGGTCCCACACGAAGACTCGTTCCGTCGGCAGGATCCGACGAGGGTTCTCGAGACGAAATGGGTTGCGCGGTTTTATTCAGCGGTGACTGGATCGACCGACACTTCGTCTGCTCGAGAGACCTCTTGTTTCTCCGGAGGGGAGCGACGTGTGGGTTGGCCTTTATACGCGATCAACCGATGATGTCAATTGGAAGTCGTCCTGTTCCGGCCGGCCGGCCCTGTCCGCACCGACTACCGGGAGTCGGCTTGCTTGCCAGGTCCCGCCCGCCTATAATCCCGGCCAGTTTAACATCGGCGATCAACTCCTGCGCCGCCAGGGCTACTCGCCGATGGTCTCCGGAACCTGCCTCGCAGTCGACGCGTGATGGTGCGGGGCCATGCCGACCGAACCTCGCGGGGGAACGGTCAACTCTTCAGGATGAGGGGGAACGTACGATGCCAAGGTCGAGGTCTAGTTACGACGATTCCGACAAGTCGTCGGAGGCGGTCACGGATCCACGGCGCGCGTCCCATCCCCGAGACACTGATCGTCATCGGAAGGTTTGCATCGTCAGCAACGGCCTTCTCGGGCCCGTGCGAAATGGCGGGATCGCGACTCATTACATGGGTCTCGCCGACACCCTGGTCGCCGCCGGTCACGAAGTGACGTATTTGTACACCGGTGGGTCGTGGACCGAATCCGAACCAGTCCCTGTCTGGGTTGAGCGATACCGCAGACCGGGCTTCACGATCGTCCCTCTCCCAGACCCGGAAATCCGCATCGGCAATACCGATGTCCTCCGGATCTCGTACCTGACCTATGAATGGCTGAGGAAACACGACGAGTTCGACGTCGTCCACTTCCACGAGTGGCATGGCAATGGCTACTACAGCCTGCTGGCCAAACACCAAGGCCTGGCTTTCGACGCGACGACCTTGTGCGTCAGTACGCACAGCCCTACGTCGTGGAACAAGCAGGGCAACCACGAATTCATGGATCAGGTCGCCGATTTCGAGATCGATCACCTGGAGCGGCAAAGCGTGAGACTCGCGGACGTCCTGCTGAGCCCCAGTCAATACATGTTGGACTGGATCTCCTCGGAGGGGTGGTGTTTGGCGCCGGAGTACCGAGTGATCCCGAACGTGCTCCCCGCCTCGGCCCTGGCGCGCATGGACTCAACTCCTGGGAACCGAATCCCGCGCGAGGGTAAGCGGAAGGTCGAGGAAATCGCTTTCTTCGGCAGGCTGGAGGGCCGCAAGGGATTGAAGCTATTCTGCGACGCTCTCGACCGCCTCGCCTCCTCGGGCGTGGGTCCGTTCCGCGTGACCTTCTTAGGGAAAGACGGCACGATCGAGGGCCGATCCGGGCTCGGGTACATTGATCTGCGATCTCGCGCCTGGACATTCGAATGTCAGATCATCACGACTTTCGGAAACCTCGAGGCAGTCGACTATCTCCGGCAGCCCGGCCGCGTGGCCGTGATGCCCTCGCTGATGGAAAACTCCCCGATGGCACTCCACGAATGCCTTCTTGCGGAGGTCCCCTTCCTGGCCAGTCAGGTCGGTGGCATCCCCGAGATGGTGAGGGCCGAGGATCGTCCCGACGTCCTTTTCCCGTTGCGAGCCGACGCCTTGGCCCTGCAATTGGAGAGGGTCTTGCGCGAGGGGCTAAGTCCCGCGCGACCCGCCTTCGAGGAAGCCACGAATCGAGAGGCGTGGCTCGCCTGGCACCAGAGACTCCCCGGGCGGAGTTCTCGGACGGCCCAGGCCGAACAGGTTCCGAAGGCGACACCGCTGGTCAGCGTCTGCATCACTCACTTCAACCGAGCCCACTATCTCCCCCAGGCCCTCGCATCGATCCGTGCGCAAGACTACCCCAATTTCGAGGTGATCGTTGTCGACGACGGCAGCACCTCCCCCGAGGCCCTCGCCTATCTCGACTCACTCGCACCGGATTTCGCCTCGCGGGGTTGGCGAATCGTCCGTCAGGAGAATCGCTACCCGGGGGCCGCGCGCAACAACGCCGCGCGGCATGCCCGTGGCGAGTTCCTCCTCTTCATGGACGATGACAACGTCGCCAAGCCCCACGAGATCTCTCGATTCATCCAAGTTGCCTTGAAGACTGGGGCCGATATCCTCACATGCTTCGCCGACGTCATCCGAGGACACGAGCTCATCCGCCCCGACCGGCGGCCGGACCACCGTTATCTTTACATGGGTGATGCACTCGCGGTCGGGGCCTTTTATAACTGCTTCGGTGACACCAACGCCATGGTGCGGCGCGACTGTCTCCTAGCGCTCGGCGGATTCACCGAGGATTACGGTTACAACCATGAAGATAAGGAACTTTATGCCAGGGCCGTTCTCGAAGGCTACCGGCTGGAGGTCGTTCCGGAAGCCCTCTACTGGTATCGCGCGAACCCTTCCGGGATCAACCTCAATTCGTCCTACTATCTGAATTCGATGCGCGGCCTGCGGCCGTATCGCGATGCCTTGCCCGACTCCCTTCACCACGTCCTGAACTACGCCCACTCCCACTACTGGAGGTCGATCCGCAATCCGGTCCCCAGTATCGGCGAAACGCCGCCGGTCCCGGTCGAATGGCCGTTGCGCTACCGGCTCGCCGACCGGCTCAATCATTTCATGAAGCGGATCTCACCGATCCACCGGCTCGTTCGGTCGTCACTGCTCACCGCGTTGGCCTTCCGGCGGCGGGGAAAGGTTCCGTCGATCCGGCTGGGGACGACCGTGCTTCGATATCCGAGGCGTCCCCTTCGCAGGCCGGGATCGGCGATCGCCGCGACGGAGACGCCCCACTCGCTCCACCGGGCCCCAAGCGCGACCGGCTCGGAGAATCGGCACGGATCGTGACACCCGACGGTGGATTTCGGGGCCTCAGGGCAAGGGGCCACGATCGGAGTCCGATCCGAGATGCCCCTTCCCGTCAACCTGCCATGAGACGGGTCTTGATCTGGTGGACCGCATGCTTCAATCTGCGCCGCCCCCGGCGGGGTGGCTGGGGTCGAGCTGGCGACCGCCAGCGAGCCCCCAGCGCGCCAGCCTCGGATCTGGGGGCGTCGCCCTTCGGGCGTCGACCCCAGCCACCCCTGAGCTGTGACCTGCGTTTGAA
>Ga0187864_10001368_pt1 | contig 23693 bp, 19 predicted proteins | sample June2016WEW_11_4_FD_132985 | JGI IMG/M metagenome (GOLD analysis project Ga0187864, IMG submission 132985) | Peatland microbial communities from SPRUCE experiment site at the Marcell Experimental Forest, Minnesota, USA - June2016WEW_11_40 | ecosystem: Environmental > Terrestrial > Soil >...
CCATATCGATGACTTCATTGCCGCCTACAACCAGTCGGCTCATCCCTTCGAGTGGAGCAAGCAAACCGTCTTTCAGAAACGACCTAAAATGTCATACTCTAACTTATGCAACTAGGTACTAGACGGAAGTCGAATACCACGCTTCCTCTGGGTCGGCCGTACTGCCACAGGCGGGCGCCGGCTTTCTGCATTTAATGAACTCTCCTCAGCATGTCCTTTACTGCCTTGTCCAAATGCTTACGACTGGCACCGACATCGTAAGCATTTCCTTTGGTGGCACCCGCCAGATCATAGAGGTCAAACCCAAAATGTCTGACTCGGCCCGCTATGAGTTCATGACTTGCGACCAGCAACGCAAAGCACTGAACATGGCTGGATTTTGCCAGCTTTGTAATTTGAGAATATTTCGTCGTGCTACCCAAATCATTGCCTTCCCCTATGACAATCAGAGCCTTGGTATCGGGACCATTCCTCGCTGCCAGTTTCAGCAGGGCATCTTTGGGCGCGTCATTAAGTAGAGCTCGTCCGTTCTTACCATCCTCGAACTCCAAATCGATTTGCGTAGAGGCTTCTTCGAGACCAGTTTCGAGAGGAGACCAGTCGTGCAACAAATTCACCTTGTTGGCATAGGTAATGATAAAACTCTCCACCTCCAAGCCATCAAAGCGCTCAGCGATTGACCTTACAACTTCACGTTCAAGCTCGACCACGTTTTTCTGATGCGGGCTGGTATCAATTAGCACTCCGAGCGCGAGTCTCGGTTTTGTGCCTGGTTCAGTGTCTTGCGCAAGAATTAGAACGTGCGTCGTTGTAGTAACAAGAAAGCATGTAAGGAGCCGCAACAGAACCATTCCAACCGGGGTTTCACGCTTCATTTCAACGCCTTTTTGCGGTGCGGCCGCAATGTACCGCAATTCGCGCGTGCCAATCGCCTTGCGCAATTGCTCCAAATCGCCCATATAGGTCGCGAGCGCCTGGCGATAGCTCAACTCGGTAGCGCGATAGCTAACGCTCGGCATCCAGATAATCCCGCAGCGAGGCCGCACCGTGCTGGTACGAGAACTGTGTGATATCAGGGGATTCCTGCGCTCTGATGAATCAGATCTGTTGTTTTAGGGTGCTTACCCACTCTTGCCGGAGTGCTCGAGTCGGCGAAGACATTGGCTCAATTCGTTGGATTTCGCCCTGATCCAGTGTGCATCGACTCCGTCTTGGGGCATGGGGCAGACCTTTACCACGGCCAGAGTATCTTCCTCGCGCGAAACAAGCTGTAGGGCTTCCTCCATGGCGGCGATTTTCTCTTCGATGCTGCGCAGCTCTCCGGCCAGCGTCACCACGTAAACCGCGTCGCGCGCATGCTTATCGGTCAATAGTTTGGCCTCTACCAGGGCGGGCCGAATGACCGCAAGCGCCAAGGCCGGCGGGTGATTTGCTTTTGCGGTTGCCACGTTGCACCTCCGAGCAGCACAGCCAGAGATCTTGCTCGGAAATTAATTTGAAGCACGCCGGGCGTTGATTCCCGTCATCATCGACAACAGTCTCAACGCAGGTCTAAGGCTTGCTGTTAACCCGGCCCATGCTTCCGGCTGTGTCCACAGTCGCGCTGTCATCAGGAGCTGGCTCAACATCCCCACTCGGCCTCTCCCGGTTTGGCAAAATAGCGACGCGAGTCATCTTCCATGCGAGCGCTGGTTTCCAGTTCGAGGATGGCTAACCGTGCGGCCGCTACCAGCCGATGGCGTTCGTCGGGGGGAACTGAGTTCCACGTTGCACTTTCCTGTTCGGCTTCCGGCGACAGGGCATCGCGATAGTGATGGAACAATCTCGCAAACTGCTGAACGAAAACTTCCTGGGTTGACATATTTCTTTGGGCGCCTTTCTGCGCTCAGCAGATTAGACCTCGCCGCCCGTAAAGGTTGAATAAATCTTGCATAAAGAATTTGTAAGTCCTCTCCCGACCTGTTTCACCGTCTAGGGCTCAGATCCGCTGCCCTGATCCCCACCCAGGCCAAGCGCAGAACACCAGCCTTGAATCGCTTACCAATTTTCTCGTCCTGGTCTTTATAAAAAATTTACGGAATCTTTAGGCGGCGCTTACGGGCGGAGTGCTTCAATCCTACTGGTGTAGGCGCACACGGGCACACGTGTGGGGAAGGTAGATATGAACACTTTTTTCCTGGTCATCTGCGCGGCAAGCATCCTGTTCTTCACAGTATTCCTGGTCGCGTGCATTGCAGATTCACGGCGCAGATTGTCGAAGCATCCTGTTGTCCACAAGCTAAGCACGACCGAGGCTGTCGATTCCGCAGCCGGACGGAGGTGGCTGATCCATCTCGAACAACAGATGGCCGAATTTCTGTCTACCGATGCCCGGAAGGGTGCAGCGCTGTTGCTTGCGGTGGGTTTGGTTGGCACCGCCACGCAGATGAAGGCGCAAAGCAGCACCTCACCCGGGTCACCAGCAAGCGCCGCCGATGAGCAAGTCTCGCCTGCCGTCCAGAAGCAGCTCGATGCCATGCAAAAGAGCAACGAAGCCATGCAAAAGCGCATTGAGCAACTGGAGGCGGAGGTGAATAGTCGGAACGCCCAAGGACAGCCGAGCGCGGAGGTAGCGAGTAGTTCGACCGCAACACATTCCGTTCTCGAGCAAGCTTCGGGCGCGCAGGCGCCGACGGCCGAGAGCGCATTGCAGACCTCTGCGCCCGAAAAGAAGGGCAAACCCGATCCATTTTCGTACGCCGACTGGACCTGGCTCAACGGCACATCCCGCGTAAAGGATCTGCCCTTTGACTCGAAATTCTTTACCCCGGAAATCAGATTCGACACCTCGTTTATAGAGAGTTTCAACCACCCGAAAGATGACACCCTTGGCGGATCGACCGAGATCTTCCGGTCCAACGAAATCCAGCTGGACCAGATCAGCGTGGGAGGCGACTTCCACTGGCAAGATGTCCGTGGTCGCATATTGACCATGAATGGACTGTTTGGCGTCACGACGCCACGAAATGATGCCAGCCCTGGTCGCGGCCAATGGTCCCTTCGCGGCGCGTACCGCTACGTGTCGGAAGCATACGGTGGGTACCACTGGGATGTGAACTATGGCCTGAACGTTGATGCTGGAATCTTCGTCTCCTATATCGGCCTGTTCAGTTACTACAACTTCGATAACTGGACGTACCAGCCATCGTACGTGTCGTCGAACACGCCATGGTTCTTCAATGGCGTACGCATACAGTGGTTCCCTACCGAGAAACTGAAGATTGAACCTTGGATCATCAACGGATGGCAATCGTATGGCAGGCTTGGCAGCAAGCCGGGCCTCGGAGGACAGATTTTGTGGCGTCCGAAGCCGTGGCTTTCGCTGGTCTTCAACAACTATGGTATGGGCGAAGATACGCTGGGCAACGGATTGGGTCACTCTGGCCGCTCGCGCATACACACCGATGACAGCATCGAGATCAAATACTACGACAACCCCTCTAAGTTCCTCGACAAGATGGCATTCTCCCTCACCGGCGATCTGGGATGTGAATATGGCAATACCAACAGCGTCGTCCAAGGAGTGAATTGCCACCGCAATATTAGGAATGCGGATGGCAGTATAAAAAGCTACAAACAGACCTTCGCGGGTTGGATGGTTTACAACCGCTTCTGGTTCAAGAAGGACTTGTATGGCCTCACGCTCGGCGGCGGCGTGATGGACAACCCGGGACGCTACCTAGTGCTGCTGCCGCCCATCAATGGAGCGGATGCGATTTCCGGGTCGCCCTACTTCACGCAAAATCCGGGGGATCCCTACAAAGCTTGGGACACCAGCATCACCTTCGATTACATGCCCAAACAGTGGATCACCTTCCGCTCGGAATTCGGTTATCGGCACGCGAACGTGCCGTATTGGACCGGCAATGGCGGGATCACACCTCCGGGCGGAAACACTGGCTCTCCCAGTGTTTTCGCGGGCGGAAATAGCGGCACCCCAGGCCAAGTAGTACCGGGGACCACCTTTGTACCCGGCCCGTTTCTGTCAGCTACGCCTGGCTACACTTGCGTGGCGGGAGCGACAGGCTGGTGCCCCGATCTGCGGAAGGATGAACCCAGTCTGAGACTTGCCATCATGGTCATGTTCTAGTTCTGGTGTGAAACGGGCGTGCTGCCCTGCGGCTACAAAGGCACGCCCGCTTTGATTACTGGCACGCTTCGAATGTCTGCTGCTGCGGATGTCTGCTGCTGCGGACGGGACTTTCTTAAATGAAACGCCAAGGCCTAAGAGCTGGTCTTTTCCTTATCTCTCTTTCTTTATTGCTGGGGGTTGGCGGCTGTAGCCGGGCCCATGGAGATCCTGCGGCGGAAGCGCCGCCTCCCGCGGATGTCGTTTCCGGCGTGGACGTCAGCCTCCTGACGGTGGACCATCCTGAGCAGTATCCGGTCGCCGCGGCCATCGAGCGGGCTTCAGCCTCTGAGTTGGTCGTCACCGGCACCGTAAGCCCCGACATCTCACGGAATGTTCCAGTCATCTCGCTGGCCTCCGGCCGCGTCGTGGGAATATACGCGCGGCTGGGCGACACGGTGCACAAGGGCCAGTTGCTGCTGCGCGTGCGAAGTGACGATGTGTCCGGGGGCTATTCCGATTACCGCAAGGCGGTGGCCGACGAGACCCTGGCGCGCACCCAACTTGAACGGTCGCAAGACTTGTATCAGCACGGTGCAATATCGATGAACGATTTTCAGGTCGCCCAGGACACAGAAGAGAAGGCCAAAGTTGACCTCGAAACGACAGCAGAGCATCTCCGTTTGCTCGGCAGCAACCCTAACCGGATGAATGTTGTGGTGGACATCAATGCACCTATCTCGGGAGTGATCACCGACCAGCAAGTTACGAATGCGGCGGGTGTGCAGGCATTGGGCGCGAACCCTTTTACGATTTCCGACTTGTCAAACGTCTGGATTGTCTGCGACGTGTACGAAAACGATCTGGCCAATGTGCGCCTCGGTGACACCGCTGCAATCAGCTTGAACGCCTATCCCGGCCAGGTCTTGACGGGCACGATCAGCAACATCGGCGCGATTCTCGATCCCAGTATTCGCACGGCCAAAGTCCGCATCGAAGTGCGCAATCCCGGAATGATGCGCCTCGGGATGTTTGTGACCGCAACCTTCCGGGGCCAGAAGAAACAAACTCACACGGAAATTCCAGCCAGCGCGGTCCTGCATCTCCACGATCGCGATTGGATTTTTGTGCCCACGCCGGATAAGAAGTTTCGCCGCCTGGAAGTCGTCAGTGGAGCAATGTTGCCGAACCAGATGCAAGAGATTGTGTCCGGGCTCCAACCGGGGCAGCAGGTGGTGACGAACGCGGTTGTTCTGCAGAACACGCTCGACAATCAGTGACGTTTGAGGACACGGGACTCTCACCCAACAGAAGCAATAGAAAATGATCAGGACCCTGGTAGATTTTGCGCTGAATAACCGGTTTGTCGTGCTGGCGGTTGCGCTTTTGCTGGTCGCTTGGGGAGCAGTTTCCTTTCACAACTTGCCGGTCGAGGCTTACCCCGAGATCTCGGACAACTATGTGACGGTCATTACGCAATGGCCTGGCCGGGCAGCAGAAGAGGTGGAACAACAGGTTACGATTCCGGTCGAGATTCAGATGAACGGGATTCCGCATCTCTCACATCTGCGGTCCGAGTCAATTTTTGGCCTCTCGTTTGTATTGCTTATCTTCGACGACCAATCGGAAAACGACTGGAACCGGCAGAAGGTCCTCGAGAGGCTCTCTCAGGTCGCGCTGCCCGAGGGTCTTCAGCCTCAAATGGGTACGGACTGGGGCCTGGTTGGCCAGATCTACTGGTACACGCTGAGAAGTACAAACCCCAAGTATGACCTGATGGAGTTAAGGTCCATCGAAGACTGGACTCTCCTCAAGGAATTCAAGTCCGTTCCTAATGTCGTTGACGTTTCCGATTTTGGGGGCACGGTGCGCGAATATCAGGTGCGCGTCGACCCAAACAAGCTGGTGTCCTACGGGTTGAGCATCGGCCAGGTGGAACAGCAGCTGGCCAGTAACAACGTAAATGCCGGAGGCAGCTTTGTGGAGGCGGGCTTGCAACAGATGAATGTCCGCACGCTCGGGCTCTTCAGCAATGTACAAGACATTGAGCAGACGGTCTTAAAGACGCAAACCGGAACCGCCCTTCGGGTAAAGGACATAGCGGAGGTGGCCCAGGGCCCCAAGATTCGATTGGGACACATGGCGAGGGCCATCCATCGCGCCGACGGCCGTATCGTCGATGAAGATGATGTCATCCAAGGTGTCGTGCTGTTGCGCAGGGGCGCGGACGCTGGGCCAACGCTCGACGCGATTCACGCCAAGGTGAAAGAGCTCAACGAGACCATCTTGCCTCCGGGTGTGAAGATCGTTCCGATGTTGGACCGCAGCGATCTCCTTCATTACACCTTGCACACCGTGATGCACAACCTGGTGGAAGGGATGATCCTGGTGACCATCATCCTTTTCCTCTTTCTCTTCAATGCACGTGCCGCTCTGATCGTCGCCTGCACTATCCCGTTCTCTTTGCTCTTCGCTTCCATATGGCTCGATTTGAGCAAAATTCCCGCAAATCTTCTCTCGCTGGGTGCGCTGGATTTCGGAATGGTCGTGGACGGCGCAGTGGTCATGGTGGAAAACATCGTTCGTCACATGAGCCGCACGAATGAGTCCAAAACAGCTATGGAGCGCATCCGCGATGCAGCGCATGAAGTCCAGCGCCCGGTGTTCTACGCCATCGCCATCATTATCACCGCCTATATGCCAATTTTTACGCTTGAGCGAGTCGAGGGCCGACTCTTCAGGCCCATGGCCTGGACGGTTGCCTTTGCCCTGCTCGGCGCCCTGACTTTCTCGATTTTGATCGCACCCGTCCTATGCGGCATGTTGTTCCGCCGGGGAGTTCGAGAACGGCACAACCCGGTAATGACTTTTCTTACGCATCGATATCGCTACGGTGTGCGGTGGGCAATCGAACACCGCTGGGTGACCGTTGGCGTGGGAGGGGCCGGTTTGTGTGTGGCCCTGTTTCTAGCCTTTGGGCCACTCATTGGCGGTGAGTTTCTGCCTCACCTCGATGAAGGCGCCATCTGGGCTCGTGGCTCGCTCGCGCCCAGTACAAGTCTCACGGAAGGCACTCGTTTTACGACCCAGGCACGCCACATTTTTGCGTCATTCCCGGAGGTGACCGATGTCGTGTCGGAAGTCGGGCGGCCCGACGACGGAACCGACACCGGGGGATTCGGTAACACCGAGTATTTCGTGGACTTGAAGCCGAAGGAGCAATGGAGGCCGGTCTTTCATCAGGACAAGGACGAACTGATCGCCGCCATGAATCGTGAGGTCGCCAAGCTCCCGGGCGCTTTCTGGAATTTTTCCCAGCCCATCGAAGACAACGTGAATGAAACGGTCACCGGCACGAAGGGCGGACTCGCGGCCAAGATTTTCGGTAGTGACCTGAAGGTTCTCGAGGAGAAGGGCGAACAAATCACGTCTATTATGGCGCGCATTCCCGGCGTCAAAGACCTCGGGCTTTTTCGCGAACTGGGTCAGCCCAATCTCAATTTCAGCATCGACCGCAGGCAAGCGGCCCGCTTTGGCATCAACGTGGCCGACGTCCAGGACGCCATCGAAACCGCTGTAGGTGGTAAAGCGGTGAGTCAGGTCCTCCAGGGTGAGGCGCGATACGACGTGGTAGTGCGTTATCAGGAGTCCTACCGCAAGACCCCGGAGGCGATTGCGAACATTCGCCTGCTCTCCCCATCGGGCGAACGAGTCTCTCTGGCACAGCTAACCAAGGTGGATGTCCGCGATGGTGCGTACGACATCTACCGGGAGAAAAATACCCGCTACGTAGCTGTAAGATTCAACGTCCGAGACCGGGATTTGGGGTCAACGGTCGAAGAAGCCATCCAACAGATCCATCAGAAAGTGCAACTCCCGCCGGGCTACCACATTGAATGGGCGGGTGAGTACGAAAGCCAGCAGCGAGCCAACAAGCGGCTGGCGATCATCGTCCCAATCACGGTGCTCGTCATCCTCATCATTCTGTACAGTATGTTTCGTTCCGCGAAGTGGGCGCTACTCATTCTTGCTGTGGTGGCCATTGCGCCACTCGGTGGGCTAGTGGCGCTTCTGCTAACCGGGACGCATTTCAGCGTGTCCTCCGGTGTGGGTTTCCTGGCCTTGTTCGGGGTATCGGTCCAGACCGGGGTCATCATGTTGGAGTACATCAATCAGCTCCGGGCTCGCGGTCATACTGTCGTAGAGTCCGCTATTGAAGGGGCAGTCCTCAGACTTCGTCCCATCATGATGACGATGCTGGTGGCAACCTTCGGACTATTGCCCGCAGCGATGTCACACGCTATCGGATCGGATTCTCAGAGACCCTTTGCCATCGTCATCGTGGGGGGGCTGATCGTCGCTCTCGCGATGAGCATCTTTATCTTACCTACGTTGTATGTCTGGGTTGCGAGAGACGCGGACAAGCTTCCGGAGCCGGAGAAATCCCTTGAGGCATAAATCTGTCAGCATCCTTGTACGGAAAGTATGGAACACGGTACTCGGCTGCATGACCTTGGCCATGATGTCGGGCACGGCATTCCCTCAAGTCCCGGTAAAGATCACGCTGGACGATGCCATTCAACTGGCTCTCCATCACAACTACACCTTGCAGGCGGCCCGCACAACCATCCAGCAGAGCCAGGCCCAGGAGATCACTGCCAATCTGCGCCCCAATCCGGTGCTCATCAGCGACTGGGAATATCTGCCGTTCTTCGCGCCGAGCTACTGGACCTCCACGTATCTCGGTGACTCAACCGAAGCTGACCTGGGCCTCAGCTACCTGATCGAGCGCGGCAAAAAGCGCCAGCACCGCCTGCAAGCAGCCAAGGACCAGACGGCAGTAACAACGTCGCTGGTAGCAGACAACGAGCGCACGCTGACATTCCAGGTGGCCGCCCAGTTCATCAACGTGCAGCTTGCCGAATCGACGCAGGAACTGGCCCAAGACAATCTAAAGAGCTATCAGCGCACCGTGGACATCAGCGAAATGCGCTACAAGAAGGGCGCTATCAGCGAAGATGACTACCTGAAAATCGATCTGCAGCTGCTCCAATTCCAGAATGACCTTTCGCAGGCTCAGTTGGCGACAGTTCAGGCACTGTCGGACCTGCGGCAGCTACTTGGCTATGAATCCGTCTCGGCGAGCTACGATGTCGCCGGAACATTTGACTACAGCCCCATGCAAGTCAACTTGCTGGACCTGCAGTTGAGGGCGCTTCAGGAACGGCCTGACCTTCGAGCGGCTAAACAGGGCGTCACGGCGGCAAACAGTCAGTATGATTTGGCTAAAGCCAACGGCAAGCGCGACGTCACGGCTCAGGTCAACTACACCCATGTCAACGGTATCAACACAGCCTCTCTCTTTGGCAGCATCCAGGTTCCACTCTTCGACCGGAATCAGGGTGAAATCGCGCGGACGCAGTTCGCCATTGCGCAGTCTCAGAATCAGGAAAAGGCGGCCAACGGTCAGGTGATGACGGACGTGCGGGATGCCTATGAAAACCTCCAGACGAGCGATCACATTTTGCAGCTCTACCGTTCGGGATATCTTGAGCGGGCGGAGAAGGACCGAAACATTAGCGAATACGCGTACCAGCGAGGCGCAGTCAGCCTGCTCGATTTCTTGGATGCAGAGCGTAGCTATCGTGCAACGCAGCTTGCTTACCGCCAGGCACTTGCCGCTTGGCTTCTCGCCGTAGAGCAACTGCGCCAAGCCGTGGGGACAAGGAGCCTTCCGTAGCCCCGATGAGTCGCTTAGTGAGTAACTGCGGTAGGCCCAAGGTATCAGCGGGGGACGCCGGGAATGCGTGCTTAAGAGGAGGCGCTGCGGGAAGAGCGCCGCGAAGAGCGCGTGACATAGGCGTGTGTCCGACCGACACCGTGCACGTTAAGGAGATGACCAGGTGAAGAAATACGAGGTGCGGGGCTGGATCGAGGAAACCGGCGTCATCGCCGCTGTTCGCCTCTATACCGAGGAGGACGCTCTTTTTGCCGCCGAGACGGTCGCCGGTCATGGAATTCCCGTCGTCGAAATCACCTTGACTGTTCCCCATGCCACCAAGGTGATCTCGCACCTCGTGAAGAACATCCCCGATATCGTCGTGGGGGCAGGCGGTGTGACCAACGCGGCTGTCGCCCGCCAGTGTCTTGATGCGGGAGCGCAGTTTTTCACCAGCGATGGACTGCATCCGACGTTAATCGAGTTCGCAGTGAAAGAGGACGTCGTCGTCTTCCCAGGAGCACTGACTCCTACGGAGGTTATCACCGCGTGGGAATCGGGTGTAGATTTCGTCAAGGTCGTCCCCTGCGCCCAGATCGGCGGTGAAACCTACATTGGATCCCTTCATAGGATGTTCCCAAACATTCCACTGATCGCCTCCGGCGGCGTGAATCAACAGAACGCGTCCAAGTTCATTCTCGCTGGAGCTTTGGCACTCGGCGTAGGCCGTGAACTGATTCCCACGGATGCGATACGGCTTCGCCAGGTGGATCGGATTGGCGAGTTGGCCCGCCGATTCTTGAGCTTTGTGAAAAGTGGCCGGGATCACTTGGCAGCGCGCTTGGCAAAGAGAATGGCGATTGACGAAGAGTAGCCAGCCGCGCGCCGGGCAATCGCCGGGCGGACTGGTGTCGGTATTCGTTGCCCGATGATCGTGACGCGAGGTCTGGTCCATAGGGCCATGGCCGGTTCCTTCAGCGCCCAGGCTTGCGCGGTATTCAACCCGCTTTTTCTCAGTGCAGTCCGTCTCAGAATGGCCACCTTTTCCCTTGCTGTGTAGTTCCTACGTTGTCTTTTCAAGCGTCCTCTCCCTTAGCTTAACGAAGGAACGCGCTCTCCACTTCCAGCTGAGGCGGGACAGGACGGTCTTCCCTTTTTCTTTGTACGCTCGGGTCTGACCGACTACACTTGCACAGAGAAAACCGTGAGTAAGAGTCTGCCTTTGTTGCTTCGCCACGCTATGTACAACCTGCGTGGCGGCTTTTTGGTTCGCCCGCTCACCATTGCGCTGTCGCTGGGTTGCGCGGGCGCATTGCTGTCGTGGTTGGAAGAGGAATATCCGGCCGTCAGCGCCTGGGTGCCCTCCACCCTGTTCCCCTCGCACGCCGACCCGCAAGTTGCCCAGGTCATTCTGGCGGGCATCGCCGCCTCCATCATGACGGTGGTATCGATCGTGTTCGCCATCCTGCTTATGACGCTCACCCTTGCGTCGATGCAGTTCTCCCCGCGTATCATCGTCAGTTTTTCCCGGGACCGCGTGACGCAATGGACCCTCGGCATCTTCCTTGGCACTTTCTCCTACTGCATGGCGGCGCTTCCGGCGGCACGTTCGTTCCCTCACCCCTTCGCTCCCGTGGCCACCGTCCTGGGCGCGATGGTGCTGGCGCTGGCCTGCGTCGGCTTGCTGCTCTTTTTCATTCACCACATCTCGCAGGCCATCAGTGTCAATCACATCGTCGATAGAATCGCGGAAGAAACCGAAGCCATGATCGACGAGATTATGCCCTGGCCGCACCGGCCGAACTACCCGAACTATCTGAAGGATGTTGCGCCGCTCCGACCCAACCCGAGCGAGGTGGCCGTCTTGAGCAATGTTTCCGGCTACATCCGCTTCGTCGATAAGCGACGCCTGGTTGCCGTTGCGAAGCACTATCACGTCAGTATCCGCGTTCTGCGTCGGGTCGGCCACTTCGTTCCGGCGGGCATCCCGCTGATGATGGTCTCAAAGGGGGACCGTCTGCCCCCCGAAGGAACCTCCGAACTGCTTGCCGCGTTCGATTGTGGCCCGACTAGAACGTTGCAGCAGGACGTGGAGTTTGGCGTACTGCAGATTGTCGATGTGGCGTTGAAGGCGATCTCGCCCGCCGTCAACGACCCCACCACCGCTATCACCTGCGTCGATCAGTTGAGCCGCATTCTGATCCGCTTCGCGTCCCGAGAGCCGCCCGAGGATCTGCTCTACGATCCGCCGGGCATCGTTCGCGCCAGCATTGGATGGATCCACTTCGAGCGCCTGCTGGAGGCGGCCTTTGAGCAGATCCGCATGTATTCGAAGACGGACGTGGCCGTCAGCTTGCGGTTGCTGCGGGCCCTTGGTGACATCGCCGCTTCGACGCCCGATCCGGAGTTCCGCCGGATACTTGTCGAGCAGGGAATGCGGACAGTGGCCGGCTGCGCCGAAAAGCTCGGCGAAGAGGAGCTGAGAGAGTTGCGCGCTCGCCAGGCCGCGCTGGAGAGCTTCACTGCGATCTCGCAGCCGTAGATTAGAACAGCTGGTGGGGGTGATGCGGTTACCAATGAATTCGGTCGCCCCCAGCTGTTAGCAGCCGTAAGGCCGTCAGCACGGCTGCCTGGTCTCTACATCGCTCACCAATTTCCCGTTCTGGTCTTTACGAAAAATTTACGAATTCTTTAGACGGGACTTATGGGCGGAGTGCTCCAATCCTATTGGTAACCACGCACGGGCACGTGTGGTAAAGGCAACTATGAGCACTCTGTTCTTAATCATTTGCGGCTTAGCCGTCGTGTTCTACGTAGTGTTCCTAATTGAATGTTCGCGGCCCCGGCACGCCGCTAAGAGGGTGTCCGTTACGGGGCGGCAACACGGGTGCCCGGATCGGTGGTGCCGGGCTTTACGCCGGACCTGCTCAAGTATGAGAACCGTTTGGATATGCCGCTGATGGTTATGTTCTGAGAACTTTAGAGCTGGAAATCAACCGCTGTTCATGAATGCTGATGTTTTATCTCCGGGGTCGATTTTGGTGGCAAGCGGTTGAGAGCAATTAACCGGTCATCTCTGGCGACTCCAAGTCGCAAAGTTTACGGTGTCGTGCAAGAGGTGGCCAGATGTTCAGAGCGATCGATAGAAGCGTTGAGCAATTTATAGCAATGTTCCTCCCAATGAGTGTTGCATTGGCCTGCTTTGTGCCGGTTCAAGCGCAACAGGTGGAAACCAAAGCCCAATCGGCGGAGACTGTGACGGTACCTGCACAAACCATGGAGCGGCTGCAACAACATCTCGCGGACCTGGAATCTGAGGTGCAGCAGTTGAAGGTACAGATGAAGGACATGCAGTCCACGAATTCGGCGTCGAGGCTGGCTGCGGATTCCTCAGCCGACGATTCCGCTCACAGCACGGCAGATAGCGTCGCAAAAAGCGCATCACCGTCACAGACAAGTGCGCTGTTATCGGCGGATGATCGCAGTGTGCTCGACTACCTGAAGGGAACTACGATCAATGTCTCAATTGACGGATATTATGACTGGAATTTCAACCGGCCGGTCGGACGGGTGAATCTTCTACGCGCCTATGATGTCAGCAGCAACGCCTTTAGCTTGAACCAGGCCGCGCTCATCTTTGAGCGGGCTCCTGATGTCGCTGCCGGCCGCCGCTATGGAGCGCGGCTGGATCTGCAATTTGGACAGGCCACGGCTACCTTGCAGGGAAACCCGAGCAACGAACCACGTCCCACCATCTACCGCAACATCTTTCAGGCGTACGGCACTTATGTCGTGCCTGTCGGCAGCGGTCTTACGGTGGATTTTGGGAAGTGGGCCAGCTCGCTGGGGGCGGAAGGGAACTACACTCAGTTCCAGATGAACTATTCGCGCGGCTACTGGTTCTACTTTTTGCCGTTCTATCACATGGGGATTCGCGCGCAGTATGCGATCAACAAGAAATTGGCCTTGAACTACTGGATCGTGAACGGAACCAACCAGACCGAGCCTACCAACGGCTTCAAGGACGAGATGTTTGGTTTTGTCCTGACACCGAACAAGAACATCAGCTGGACGGTGAATTACTACTTTGGCCAGGAACACCCTGATGCGACACCGGTTTCTGACTGCGGACCGGTTCCGGTGCAGCCCGGGTTGTGCTTCCAGAAGATCAGTCCCGCGCCGGACGGGAAGCTGCACATCTTCGACAGCTACGTGACGTGGCAGACCACGCCGAAGCTGACGTTGCAACTGGAAGGCGACTACGTCATTCAGCGCTTGTGGGCCAGCGCCGGACCGGGCCAGTCCTCGGCTCCGGCACATACCATGGGCGGCGCTGGTTGGGCAAAATATCAGCTTACGCCCAGGACGTATCTCGCCGGCCGCGGAGAGTACCTCTCCGACCGTGGCGGGCTCTTCAGCGGAGTGACCGAGGCGCTGAAGGAGTTCACGGCGACCTACGACTTCACATTGGCAAATGGATTTGAAATGAAGTACGAATACCGGCGCGATTGGTCCAACCAACCGATCTTCCTCACCAGCTTGCAAAACGTTTTTTCTAAGGACCAGAACACGGCGACCATGGGTGTGATTTGGTGGTTCGGCCGCAAACAAGGGGCATGGTAGCCCGCTCGAGACTCAGGAGATGAACATGCAAGACATCCTATTTGTCGCAATCACGATTGCTTTCTTCGCCCTGTCGCTGGGCTATGTCCACTTCTGCGAGCGCATGAAGTAAAGGGGAACTATGCACACGGAATCAACCATCATGATGGTCGTCAGCGCTTTGATGATGATCTATCTCTTCTACGCACTTTTGCGTCCGGAGAAATTCTGACATGACCGCCAATGGATGGCTTCAAATCGTCATATTTCTCGCGCTGATCCTCGCCGTCACCAAGCCAATGGGCGTGTTCATGACGCGGGTTTTCAATCGCGAGCGGACCTTCATGGACCCGGTGCTGCGGCCGATCGAGCGTCTGATCTACCGGATGACCGGCGTCGACGAAAATCACGAGATGCGCTGGACGGAATATGCCTTTGCCATGTTGCTGTTCAGCGCGGCAGCCATGCTGCTGCTGTACCTGATGCAGCGTGTGCAGGGACATCTTCCCTTTAACCCGCAGAAGTTTGCCGGGGTAACGCCCGAGCACCTGGCATTCAACACGGCGGCTTCGTTTACCACCAACACCAACTGGCAGGCCTACTCGGGTGAGTCCACGATGAGCTATTTCACCCAGATGGCCGGCCTGGCCTTCCACAACTTTGCTTCGGCAGCGACCGGTATTGCGCTGGCGATTGCCTTTATTCGCGGCATTGCGCGCCGCCAGATGCAGACCATCGGAAACTTCTGGGTGGATATGGTCCGCTCTTGCCTGTGGGTGCTGTTGCCCTTCTGTATCGTCGGGGCGATGGTGCTGGTCTCGCAGGGCGTCGTCCAGAACCTGAAGCCTTATGACACGGTGAAGTTGGTTGAACCGCAACAAGTCCAACACGTGGGTGCCGACGGCAAGCCGGCGGTGGATGCGGCGGGCAAGCCGGTGATGGATACGGTCACCACCCAAACCATCGCGCAGGGACCGGTGGCGTCGCAGGAGATCATCAAGGAATTCGGCACCAATGGCGGCGGATTCTTCAATGCTAATAGCGCTCACCCGTTTGAGAACCCGACTCCCTTCACCAACCTGCTCGAGATGTTCGCCATCTTCACGATTGGTGCAGGATTGACCTACACGCTAGGGCGCATGGCTGGCTCGCAACGCCACGGATGGGCGGTGTGGGCGGCGATGGCGATCCTGTTCTTGGTGGGCGTTACCGTAGCCTACTGGGCCGAAGCCCGCGGTAATCCGCTTCTTGCCGGCGTGAATCAGCAGGTGACGGCGACCCAGCCGGGCGGCAACATGGAAGGCAAAGAGGTCCGCTTCGGCATTACCAACTCCGCGCTATTTGCCACCGTCACCACCGACGCGAGCTGCGGGGCCATCAACGGATGGCATGACTCCTTCATGCCTTTGGGCGGAATGGTGCCTCTGGTCAACATCATGTTGAGCGAAGTGATCTTCGGCGGTGCAGGCTCCGGCTTGTACGGCATTCTGATCTACGTCGTGCTGACGGTGTTCATCGCCGGACTGATGGTAGGCCGAACGCCGGAATATCTCGGCAAGAAGATAGAAGCCTATGACGTGAAGATGGCCATGCTGGTGGCGCTCATCTTTCCACTCGTGATTTTGATTTTCACTGCCCTTTCCTCGATCAATGGTTTTGGCACCTCCGCCATCTCCAATCCTGGGCCGCACGGCTTCAGCCAGATGTTGTACGCGTTTGTTTCCGGGGCTGGCAACAACGGCTCTGCCTTCGGCGGATTGAATGCCAACACGCTCTGGTACAACACGACCATCGGGTTCGACATGTTGATTGGCCGGTTCCTGATGATGATCCCGATGCTGGCCATCGCCGGCAATCTGGCGCAGAAAAAATATGTTCCGCCGTCACTGGGGACGTTTCCGGTGACCACACCGCTTTTCACCGTGCTTCTGATCGGCGTGATCCTGATCGTCGGCGCGTTAACATTCTTCCCGGCGCTCAGCCTGGGACCAATCCTTGAGCACCTGCTGCTGGCAGCAGGCAAGACGTTCTGAGGCTTTTCAACATGGCAAGAGAAAAATCGAAATCGAAAGCGGTGTGGCAGGGCAAGATCGTGCGGCGCGCGATCGTGGATTCCATTATTAAGCTGGATCCGCGTCACATGATGGGCAACCCCGTAATGTTCGTGGTGGAAATAGGCAGCGTGATCACCACTGTATTGCTGTTCCGCGGGGGCGCAGCTTTCAAGTTCAATCTGCAGATCACGTTGTGGCTGTGGTTTACCGTGCTGTTCGCCAACTTCGCGGAAGCCATGGCCGAGGGGCGCGGCAAAGCGCAAGCCGACACCCTGAGGAAAGCGCGCTCGGAGACGATTGCCAACCGCATTGTCGAAGGCGACCGCACCGAGCAGGTGCAAAGCTCGAAGCTGCGTGCCGGCGATGTCGTTTTAGTGTCCGCGGGAGAATTTATACCGTCGGATGGCGAGATTATCTTCGGCGTCGCTTCGGTGGACGAGTCGGCCATCACCGGCGAATCGGCCCCGGTCATTCGCGAGTCGGGTGGCGATCGCTCCGCGGTCACCGGCGGAACCCGCGTGCTCTCGGACCAGATCAAAGTCAAGGTGACGTCGAATCCCGGCGAAACCTTCCTGGATCGCATGATTGCCCTGGTGGAGGGCGCGGAGCGGCAGAAGACGCCAAACGAAATTGCGCTGAACATTTTGTTGGCGGGACTCACCATCATCTTCCTGCTGGCCGTGGTTACGCTACAGCCGTTTGCCATCTACTCCGGTTCGCCGCAGACGGTGTTCGTGCTGGTTTCGCTGCTGGTGTGCCTGATTCCCACGACCATCGGCGGTTTGCTATCGGCCATCGGTATCGCCGGCATGGATCGGCTCATCCAGCACAACGTGCTGGCCATGTCGGGACGCGCAGTGGAAGCGGCTGGCGACGTAAACACCTTACTCCTCGACAAGACTGGAACCATCACGCTGGGCAATCGCCAGGCGGCAGCTTTCATCCCTGCTCCGGGCGTGTCGGAAGCCGAGATGGCCGATGCTGCACAGCTTTCATCGCTCGCGGACGAGACGCCCGAGGGTCGCTCGATTGTGGTGCTGGCAAAAGAGAAGTACGGCTTGCGTGGGCGCGAGTTGTCGTCGCACGAAATGGAATTCGTGCCGTTCACCGCACAGACTCGGATGTCCGGCGTGAACATGAATGGCAATCAGATTCGCAAGGGCGCAACCGACGCCATTGAGCGCTTTCTGGCGCAGAACGGCGTCACCATGCCTGCGGAAGTGCAGGCCAGTGTCGAACTGATTGCGCGCTCGGGAGGCACGCCGCTGGTGGTGGCCGAACAACGACGGGCGCTCGGGGTGATCCACCTCAAGGACATTGTGAAGGGGGGAATGCGCGACCGCTTCGATCAGTTGCGGGCGATGGGAATCAAAACGGTGATGATAACCGGCGACAATCCTCTGACGGCAGCCGCCATTGCGCGCGAAGCCGGCGTGGATGACTTCCTCGCCGAAGCCACGCCCAAGGAAAAGATGGACCTCATCCGTCGTGAGCAGGCGGAAGGCAAACTCGTTGCCATGACCGGCGACGGGACCAACGATGCTCCGGCGCTGGCGCAAGCCGACGTTGGTGTTGCCATGAACACCGGCACCCAGGCGGCCAAGGAAGCCGGCAACATGGTTGACCTGGATTCCAATCCGACCAAGCTCATCGAGGTGGTTGCGATCGGCAAGCAGTTGCTGATGACGCGCGGATCGTTGACCACGTTTTCCATCGCCAACGATGTGGCCAAGTATTTCGCCATCATTCCCGCCATGTTTGCCGGAACGTTTCCGGTGTTGAATGCGCTCAACATCATGCACCTGCGCACACCCGGCTCCGCCATCCTGTCGGCGGTGATTTTCAACGCGATTATCATCATCGCGCTGATTCCGCTGGCGCTGCGCGGGGTGAAGTACCAGCCCATGGGCGCTGCCGCATTATTGCGGCGCAACCTGTGGGTGTACGGCGTGGGCGGAATCATCGTGCCCTTCATCGGGATCAAGCTGATTGACATGCTCATCACCGGCGTCGGCCTGGCGTAAGAAGAGGAGCTATGAAACAGAATCTTAAGATTGCAATTTTGATGACGATCGTCACCACCGTGCTGCTGGGACTTATTTATCCCCTGGTGGTCACGGGGCTGGCGCAACTGCTGTTCCGCGACAAGGCCAATGGGCAGCTCATCTCGCGCAATGGCGAAATCGTCGGTTCACGGATAATCGGGCAGGCTTTCGTCGGGCCGGGATATCTGCACTCACGGCTATCGGCGGCAGGGGCCGGCAACGGCTACGACGCCGCTAATTCCGGCGGCTCGAACTTGGGTCCGACGAACCAGCATTTGATCGATCGCGTGAAGGCTGACGTTACGCGTCTGCAAGCGGAAAACCCTGGCCAGCCGGTTCCCGTGGACCTGGTGACGACCTCCGCGTCAGGGCTCGATCCCGATGTCTCTCCCGCCGGAGCGGAGTTTCAAGTGCCGCGCATCGCCCGCGAACGTGGTTTGAGCGAAGACCAGGTGCGGCAGATCATTCAGCAGCACACCGAGCAGCGAACCTGGGGATTGCTGGGCGAGCTGCGGGTCAATGTGCTGGAAGTGAACCTCGCGCTCGACCAGGCAAAAGCGATGGCTTCGAAATAGCGTAACCAGCATCGGACTCGATCACGTACTGCGGCGGGGCGCGGACCAGTCTTCGAGTCCGGCATCAATACAGCCGAGTGCCCCGAGTGCTCTGAACGGCCCCCGAAGCCGCATCAAATTCACACTCCATTCACACGAATCGTATGCCTTCCGATTGTCTGCATCGGCACGCAACCCATAGACTAAGCAAACCAGAGCAGAGGAGTGGGAATTTGTCTGAGGCAATCATTCAAGCCTGTGCGGTCGAGAAGTACTATCCCCAGGCCGACGGCAATCGCATCGAGGTGATTGCGCCCACGGACCTCAGCATCTCTGCGGGAAAGATTGTGGGTTTGCTCGGTCCGTCGGGTTCGGGCAAATCGACGCTGCTGCGCATGTTGACTGGCCTGTCGAAACCGTCCTCCGGCCGCGTGCAATGGCATGGCAAACCCATGGACGGGCAGATTCCGAATGTCTCCATCGTCTTCCAGAGCTTCGCCCTCTTTCCCTGGCTCACCGTTTTGGAGAACGTGGAGGCTCCGCTCATCGCGAGAGGTGCAGGTGCAATCGAGCGGCACAAGCGGGCGCTGAAGATGATCGATACCGTCGGTCTCGACGGATTCGAAACCGCCTACCCAAAAGAACTGTCGGGAGGAATGAAGCAGCGCGTCGGCTTCGCGCGGGCGCTGGTGGTTGAGCCGGAGGTGCTGTTCATGGACGAGCCGTTCTCGGCGCTCGATGTTCTCACCGCCGAAAACCTTCGCTCCGAGTTGCTGGAATTGTGGCTGAACAAGAAGATGCCGACCACTGCCATCTTCATCGTGACCCACAACATCGAGGAAGCCGTTTTGCTGGCGGACCGTGTGATCGTGCTAGGCCGAAATCCCGGGCGGATCCGTTCGGACTTCGAGATTGATATTCCGCAGTATCGCGACCGTAAGTCACCGCGCTTTTTGGCCTATGTGGATTACATCTACAAGACGCTGACGCGTCCAGAGCAAGAAGCTCCTGTGCCCGGGAAGACCGCCGGGCAATCCGCGAATGGCCAGCCTCGTACGCGCACCAAGTTTCAGATGCTGCCGCATGCCCGTCCTGGAGGGATTGCCGGGTTTATGGAGTTGCTGGCCGACCGCGACGGATCGGAGGATCTCTACAAACTGGCTGACGAGCTGTCGATGGACGTGGACGATCTCCTCCCCATCGTGGACGCCTCGGTGATGTTGGGTTTTGCGGAATTACATGAAGGCGATGTCGCGACTACGCCGGAGGGCCGTGCCTTCGGGGAGGCTGACATCCAGACCCAAAAGGCCATCTTCCGCAAGGCGGCGCTGGAACACGTTGCGCTTCTGCGGCTGATCGAGAATACCTTGCACGCCAAACGCGACCGCGCGATCGGCGAGGAGTTCTTCCGCGACATTCTCGACGAACATTTCAGCGCCGCTGAAGTGGAGCGTCAGTTTGAGACCGCGCTGAACTGGGGGCGATACGCGGAAATCTTCGACTACGACTCTGAATCCAAGCGGCTGTTCCACAATGAAGAGGCGGATACGGTTCCCTCGCCAGGAAATCACTGATGGCGCGCGGTACGTGGCAGCCGATTCGGATCCTGGGCAAGGGCCCGTGGTCGTTGCTGCCCGCGCAGACGTGGTCGGTGCTGACTGACTTCGCGATCTTTGCGGCCGGGTTGTCGGTTTTCTACGTAATTCTGTTGCTGGGACGTACCTGGCTTGGCCCCTTCAATCCTCACGTTGAGATTTCACGCGATCCCACCAAGCTACCAATGTACGCGGCTTACTCCCTGCTGCGGATTGCGGTGGCCTATGTTCTTTCCCTTGCGTTTACGCTGGTGTACGGCTACGTCGCTGCCTATAACCCCAAAGCCGAGCGCATCATGATTCCGCTGCTGGATATCCTGCAGTCGATCCCGGTGCTCAGTTTTTTGCCGGGAGTGATGCTGGCCATGGTAGCGCTGTTTCCCCATCATCAGATCGGGGTCGAGATGGGGGCCATCCTGCTGATTTTTACCGGGCAGGTGTGGAACATGGCGTTCAGCTTCTATTCGTCGCTGAAGAGCATCCCGCGCGACATGCGCGAGGCCGCCAAGATCTATCGCTTCAATTGGTATCAGCGCTTCACCCAATTCGAACTGCCGTACGCTGCCATCGGCCTCGTATGGAATTCGATGATGTCGGTTGCGGGTGGTTGGTTCTTCCTTATGGCCTGCGAGATGTTCGTGCTTGGCTCACGCGACTTCCGCCTGCCGGGACTGGGTTCGTACTTGCAAACTGCGGCCAGCGCGGGCGATACGCAAGCTATTTTCTGGGGCGTCGGAGTCATGATTGCCGTGATTGTTTTGCTCGACCAGATCGTGTGGCGCCCGGTTATTGCGTGGGCCGAGAAGTTCAAGATGGAACAGGTCGAGAGCGCCGACGTGCCACGCTCCTGGTTCCTTAATGTCATTCGGGGCTCGCGAGGATTGATCCGGCTGCGCAAACGTGTGATTCGACCGTTGCAAGAGCGGCTAACGATGCATTTCGTCCGGCGGCATGACAGCGGTGCAGAAGACGGTCCGCCAGCGCCGTGGAAGGTGTGGACCGGTCGCGCAATCGCCGCGATTGCCGTCCTCGCTGTGTTGTATGCCGTGACCAAAGCCATCGCTATGTTGACTGGCTTGAATGGCTGGGAATACCGGGAGTTGTTTACCGGCGCTGGCGCGACATTTCTTCGCGTAGGGGCGGCGCTGGTGATTGGAGCGGCGTGGACGATTCCCACGGGAGTGGCGATCGGCTTCAATCCCAAACTGGCGCGCATTGCGCAGCCGCTGGCGCAAATCGCCGCTTCGGTTCCGGCGACCGCGCTGTTTCCAATTGTATTACTGGTGCTGATCAGGATTGGCGGCGGTCTGGGGCTGGGATCGATTGTGCTGCTGCTGTTGGGGACGCAGTGGTACATCCTGTTCAACGTGATTGCGGGCGCCATGGCGATCCCCACCGACCTGCGGGAAGCCTCAGCCCTGTTCAAATTCGATCGCGCTCAACGCTGGCGCAAACTGATACTGCCCGGCATATTTCCTTATCTGATTACGGGCATGGTGACGGCTTCCGGCGGTGCTTGGAACGCCAGCATTGTGGCGGAATATTTTCGCCTTAAGGATAAGACGTACACAACCGTTGGTTTGGGCGCCACGATTTCGCGCGCCAGTGATGTCGGTAATTTCGACCTACTGCTGACTTCCACCATTGTGATGGCCATCGTGGTGGTAACCGTGAACCGCTTAGTTTGGCGAAGGATGTATCGGCTCGCGGCTACGCGTTACACGCTGGAAACGTGAGAAAGCGTCGCGCTCTCGACGAGGTTCTCCCCAACGCGCGCCAGCACGTGTGCCGTTACGCCGCCAAGCTGAATTTCTTCCGTTCCCTTGAGGTTGAAACCACATCGGCGCTGAACTTCGAGTCGCGGTCGAAGATCAGGAAGCGCTGCGGCTCCTGGCTGTATTCCCACGTTTCGCGCAGTTGCAGGGCAACCCAAAGCGCGTTGGGATTACGCGTTACGTGGTGGTGAAGGATGCGACGACGGTCGTGGCTGATGATGAAAAAGCAGTAGAGAATGCCGAAAGTAAGCGTGGGCACGGTGAAGAAGTCCATCGCGGCAATGGCCTCGCGATGGTTCCGCAGGAACGTCAGCCAGCGCTTCGCTGGGTCTGGAGCTCTGGGCGCTCGCCGAAGCCATCTCGAGACCGTCGGCTCTGACAAATCGAAGCCCAGCATGAGCAACTCGCCATGAATGCGTGGCGCTCCCCAGGTTGGATTCTCAGCAGCCATGCGAAAGATTAAGGCTCGAACTTCTTGGCTCACAGGTCGGCGGCCGCCCATCTGGCGAGCTCTTGAAAGCCATTTCCAATACAGCCGAAAACCAGCACGATGCCAGTTAACAACGGTTCTGGGTGTCACTGGGATGAGCGGTTCTTTCCATCGTGTCCAAAAACTTCGCAATACGACCCAGAACAGCTTGTGCCATGCCGTGAGTCGTCGGCGAGGTCGTTGGCTGTGCAGAGCGAGGAGTTGCTGACGCAGGGCGAGGTTTTCCAGGATGAGATCCTCGCGGGCACAAAAGGCACTGCGAAGCCAGCCGAGGAAGTGCCGGAGCCATACGATCATGCTAAAAATCTTACCGGAACGCCGCCAACGAGGCTGCCTGCCAAGTCATTGATATTGCGGGTGTACGATGTTTTGACGACCCACAGCAATAGCGGCGCAGGCCACCCACAAAATATCCGACAACTCAAGAGACATTCCGCACACCTCCGCATCGTCGGCAGCAATCCCGACCCAAAGATTCTGCGCGTCAGTCGATGGGGAGTAAAGCCAAAAGCGGGGCTGCTCATATTGCACCTGCTTTGGTGCAACAACGCACTGTTAGGACACCACCAAAGACTCCCCATGTCACTCTCAGCTCAACCAGTGATATAGTCTTAACACTATATTCTTGGCGATTTGGCAAGTGATGCTCGGAACAACAATTTCCCACTACAAAGTGCTTGACAGGCTGGGCTCCGGCGGCATGGGCGTGGTGTACCGAGCCGAAGACATGCGCCTGGGGCGCGAGGTGGCG
>Ga0187864_10001373_pt1 | contig 23669 bp, 12 predicted proteins | sample June2016WEW_11_4_FD_132985 | JGI IMG/M metagenome (GOLD analysis project Ga0187864, IMG submission 132985) | Peatland microbial communities from SPRUCE experiment site at the Marcell Experimental Forest, Minnesota, USA - June2016WEW_11_40 | ecosystem: Environmental > Terrestrial > Soil >...
GAACCCCGCCTTATAGGGATGAGTTTTGCTGGTCAGTGACATCGTCAGCAGCGTGCGGCCGTGAAAGGCATCCTCGAAACAAACGATCGCAGGGCGCTTCGTGTAGGCGCGCGCAATCTTGACAGCGTTTTCGACAGCTTCGGCGCCCGTGTTGAGAATGAGCGTCTTCTTCAGGAATCTGCCAGGCGCCAACGCATTCAGCCTTTCCGCCAGAGCGATGTAACTCTCATACGGTGTCACGATGAAGCAGAGATGGAGATACTTTTCCAATTGCTCGCGAATCGCGGTAATAACGCCCGGTGCGCGGTGGCCCACATTCAGGCAACCAATGCCCCCCGCGAAATCAAGGAAACGGTTACCGTCAACATCCTCAATCACAGCGCCTTCTGCCTTCGCCGCAAACAGTGGCGTTGCGTGGTATAGCCCGCGGGGAACCGCGGCTTCGAGCCGCGTCATCAACGCGCGCGACTTCGGCCCCGGGAGTTCCGTGCGAATCTGAATGGCCTTCATTTTCCCGTCCCTCTTCTTTACGACCGGCCGCTCAGCAGCGCCCATTCCGGAAACTAGTACCATCCGATCGGCGTCTCGTCGAGATTGACGAACACTTGCTTGGTCTCGAGATATTCTTCCAGACCCCAGGGGCCAAGTTCGCGGCCGAAGCCAGACTGCTTGTAACCGCCCCAGGGCGCTTCGACGTAGGTCGGCTGCATGTGATTGACCCAGATGATGCCGGCGCGGAGCGATTTCACCACGCGGAAGGCTTTGTAGATGTCGCGCGTCCAGACAGCACCGGCGAGGCCGTAGGGCGTGTCGTTGGCGATGCGGATGGCGTCGGCTTCGCCGTCGAACGGAATCACGGACGCGACCGGGCCGAAGATCTCTTCGCGAGCGATGCGTGCGCTGTTATCCACATCGTAGAAAATAGTCGGCTCGACATAGTAGCCCTTGCCAAACTGCTTCGCCCGGCCGCCGCCGATGGCGACCTTGGCTTCTTTCTTGCCAACTTCGAGATAAGCAGTGACGCGGTCATATTGCTCTTTGCTGACCAGCGGTCCCATCTTGGTGTCGCGCTCCAGCGGCGGGCCGAGCTTGATGCGCTTCGCCTTTTCCGTCATGGCTTCGACGAACTTGGAATAGATCTTCTTTTCGACAAGGATGCGGCTGCCCGCGGAGCAGACTTCGCCTTGATTGATGAAGACGCCGAAGAGCGCCCCGTCTACGGCGGCATCCCAATCGGCATCGCTGAAAAAGATGTTCGGCGACTTGCCACCGAGCTCAAGCGTGACGCGCTTCAGCGTATCCGCGGCACTCTTCACGATAGCCTTGCCGACGGCGGCGCTGCCGGTGAAGGCGATCTTATCCACGCCGGGATGCGCGACGAGTGCAGCGCCGGTCGTTTCCCCCATGCCGTTGATCACGTTGACTACGCCGGGCGGCAGGCCGACTTCTTCGAACCAATTGGCGAATTCGAGCGCGGTCAGCGGCGTCTGCTCCGCGGGCTTGAGGACACAGGTGCAGCCCGCCGCGAGCGCGGGAGCAAGTTTCCACGCGGCCATCATAAGCGGGTAGTTCCAGGGAATGATCTGGCCGGCAACGCCGACCGGTTCCCGCAAAGTAAAGCTGAGAGCGTTGGCCGGGACGGGATTCACGTGGCCCATTACTTTGTTCGCGAGGCCGCCATAGTATTCAAAACAGGTGGCAACGTCGGCGATGTCGTACTCAGCTTCGACGATGGGTTTCCCCGTGTTGCGTGCCTCCATTTCTGCGAGCGTGGCGGCGTTCTGGCGAATCTTATCCGCGAGCTTAAAGAGAATGCGGCCGCGATCCTGCGCCGTCGTCTGTGGCCAGGGACCAGAATCGAAAGCAGCGCGTGCAGCTCCTACGGCGCGGTCGACATCGGCGCTGCTGGCTGCCGCAACATTCGCAATGATTTCTTCGGTAGAGGGATCGTAGACGGGAAACGTCTCGCGCGTCGAACTACTGACCCACTGTCCATTGATGTAATTTTGATAGGTCCTGATTTCAGCTTTTGAACTGCTCGACATAGGAATTCTCCCATTTGATTCGTCAGCTAACCCTCCCCGGGCTCCTTGCGCGCTAAATTCGTCGTCGGAACAAAAGGCGAACAACGATAGCCACCCTTTAGCCCCTCGCTCCTATTCACGCATTGTTCCAATAGGCTGATCATTGGCCTTTGCGTTCGATCCGAAACGATGCACCGACATATCTGAAGGGCAAGTATTTGACTGCCTTCGGCCCTGCAATCACAAACGTTCGATACTCGCATTTGCTGTTATCAAGGTATCCTCCCGAAGATGCGGATGGGTCGGCCCGGAGAGTCATCTTAAGAATCGTAGACATCGAGCTTGTTACATTCCTAAAGTGCTGAGGCTGGCGCAGCCACCTTTCGTCCGGGCCTGCGTCTGCCGTAGACAAAGAAGAAAAATGCCGCCATGCCGACGAAACACAATGTCCCGCCAAACATCCATATCTCGTAAGAAAGCAGAGACTTGATCTGTTGTGCCGGAAAGAACACCACCGCAATCGCCACAAGCGTCGTAACGCACCCGCTGAGACCGGCCAGAATCAGTGTTGCCCGGCTGTAATGGCCTTTGATGAATGGCTCGCGGAAGGCAATCCTAAGCAGGGCACAAAACATATAAACAAAAGGGACCAACTGCAAGACCACGGACAGCGACAACAACCGCTGAAATGACTCCTGCACGGTGGAACCGACGAGGACAAAGTTGAGGACGACCAGTACCACAGAAACAATGGCATGTACGATGAGAGCAGCGTAAGGTGTGGCATACTTCGGATGAACCTTTCCGAGCCACGCAGGCATGTAGGAGTCGAGACCGGCCACGAATGGTATGCGAGCGGAGCCGCCGAGCCACGCAGAACCGATGCCGGCAATTGACAGACTCAGTACAAACGCAAATGGAGCCACGACCCACCCGAGACCGACGCGTTCCCCCATGGCGCTGACTGCCTGCACAATTCCCTGTAGCACACTGATCTTGTCTTTGCTGACTGCCATCAAAAGGGTTAGGGTGGCACCGATGTAAAGAAAGCCCGTCAGAACTCCGCCCCAGGCCACGGCTCCGGGCAGAGTCCTTCGCGGATTGTCAATCTCATCGCCCATGACGGACGCGAGTTCTAATCCCACGAGCGCATAACAGATGACACCGAAGGAATTCAGCACGAAGCGGGGATTGGCAGGGATCTTGAAGTCAGCGGCGGTGACCGTCGTGCCGAATCGCATCGCAACGAATATCCCTAAACCGATGAGCGAGACCGCCGCGATCCCCGTGCCTAGGCCGCCAACATTGTTGATCCACTTACCCACGCCTAGGCCAATGATGTTCAGGACTACCAGTACGGTCAGCAGGATCAGCGAGAGGCTCAATGCAAACAGCTTACTGTCAGCCAGCGACTCATATCGCGGGCCGAGCACAAACACTGACACACCGACGAAGTACAGCATAACAGTCGGGACGTACATCATGTTGTTTGTCCAATAACACCAGCCTGACAGAAAACCGTGCCAATCGCCGAAGACTTCCTTGGCCCACAGATACACGCCGCCCTCGCCCGGAAAGCGGTGGGCGAGCTCGATCACGGCGATGCCTTGGGGCCAGAAAAACAGGCTGAGCGAAACGATCCACAGCCAAATGGTGACGCCGCCGTTGGCCGCGATATCGGGAAGAACATTCAGGTTGAAGATCGCCACCACAAAGAGCAGAACGAGGTCCCGACGGCCCAGAACGCGCCGCAGAGTCGCGACTCCCTGGCTCGCTTCTTCGACGCGCGGTATGACGACCTCATTCAGCAACTTCGATTCTCCGCTGACTGTCGCAGTACCTCGGATTACTGACCAGCGTCCATAAACGCCGCGCGACGTTCTTGCTGTACCTTCGCCAGGCCTGGAGCTACATCCTCGAAGGCTGCCAGGTGCTTGTCGATGTCGGCATCAGTGTGCTGCACGGAAACAGTCCATTGCTCGTCCCACCAGTAGGGCTGAGGCAGTACGCCGCGGTTGGCCATTCCAAACCAGTACTGGCGCCACAGGTCCTGATCGATGTTTAGCCAATCCCGGTAATTGCGAATTTCCTCCCGGTAAAGCATCAACGCACCATTCACCCCGGCGCTGGCGACATATGCCTCAAGCTCAACCTTGGCGATGATCTTGCGATAACCATCCGACAACTTCTTGTTGAGTCTCGCGACATGCGCGTAGTTCTCGCGTGTCAGCACTTCACGAAACATCGCCAGACCGGCCGACATCGATATGCGGTTGCAGTTGTAGGTTCCTCCGTGAAAGACCTTGTGGTTTGAAATCAGCTCCATGACGGCGCGGCTAGCGCCGAACGCTCCCAGAGGCACGCCACCGCCAATCGCCTTCGCCAGAGTGACGATATCCGGTTTTACGCCGAAGTATTCGCTTGCACCTCCCCATGCGAGCTTCGCTCCCGTCTTGACTTCGTCGAAGATGAGCAGCGCGCCGTGCCTCGTGGTAATCTCGCGAAGTCCTTCGAGGAAACCAGGCTGAGGCAGACACATACCAACATTCATCATGATTGGTTCAAGAATGATCGCGGCGATCTGATTTGGATACTGCCTGAATCGGTGCTCGACACCATTGAGATCATTGAAACTTGCGATAACAACGTTTTCAAGCGTTCCTCGCGGGATGCCTAGGCCACCAGGAACCGAATTGGGCGCGCTGGCATCTCCCACTTCTTCCGCCTTCGGTTTCACACTGACAAGGGCCGTGTCATGCAACCCGTGGTATCCGCCTTCAAATTTCAGGATTTTGTCGCGCATCGTAGCCGCACGAGCCAAGCGGCATGCATGCATCGTTACTTCTGTGCCGCTGGAGCCAAAGCGAACCATATCGACGGGGTAGCGGGCGCAGATTTCTTCCGCAAGCTCCCACTCCATTTCGTGGGGCATGCCGAATGTCGTTCCTATCTGAAAAGCCTTTTCTACCGCCTTAACGATTGCGGGATGATTGTGCCCCGCCATCAGAACGCCGAAACATAGATTGTGGTCGACATATTCGTTACCGTCGAGGTCGCGGATCTTGCTGCCGTCGCCGTCTTTGACAAAGATGGGATAGGGCTCGTAACCCCGGTAGTTACTCGCGACACCGAGCGGAAGACGCTTCTCGGCGCGGCGGTGCGCCTTGGCAGATTTCGGAGTTCGGTGTTCGTAGGTAGAGATTTCCTTTTTCAGAGCGTCGTGCATTCGCCACTCCTATCGGTCTTCGGATTATTTCTAAACGTCGGCCGCGGTGAATCCTTAGCGGTCTCCGCAAATATCTCACCATCTCTAACGGTATCTTTCCTCATGCGTCTATCACATAAGGACAAAAAACAGCGAACTTCGTGTTAGTTTGACATGGCGACTCTTCCAGCTTCCCATGACGAGTCTTGATACACGACTTTTCCGCCAACTATGGTCACCAAAGCTTTGGTTTTCCCGATTTGATTCGGCGCAACCTTAAACAGGTCTTGCGAAATTACGATCAAGTCGGCCAGCTTGCCCACTTCGATCGAACCTTCAGTCTTGTCTCGCCTTGCAGCATAAGCTCCCCCCATGGTGTATCCTTCAATTGCCTGCGGCAGGGTTAGCCGCTCGTTGGGGTGCCATCCCCCTGCAGGAGCCCCTTCGGGTGTCTCACGTGTCAAGAGTATCTGCACGCCTGGCCAAGGGTCCAGAGTTACGACGGGCCAGTCGCTGCCGAAGCTTAAATGAGCCCCGCCCGCCAAAATGTCATGCCAAGGCCACGCCCGTTCAGCACGCTCCGGGCCTACGTTTACGGCCCAGACATCCAAGATGTCGTGATTCGGGGTCGCATGCAGCGGCTGCATACTGGCAATCACGCCCAGTTTTCCGAATCGCGGAATGTCCGCTGCGCTCGGGTCTTCAATGTGCTCGATCTTGTCACGGGCGTCGGTATGACCGTTGGCTTTATTGGCTTGTTCGTACGCATCGAGAGCCAGGCGAATCGCACGATCGCCTATAGCGTGAGTGAAGATCTGAAAGCCGAGACGGTCGAGCTCCAAGACGCCCTGCTTGTACTTGTCGGGAGCATAATTGAGCCGGCCCCTGTTCGAGGGATCATTCGCATAGGGTTCGAGCATGGCGGCCGTATGCGCCTCGATGACTCCGTCCAGCCAGAATTTCACTGCACCCACATCGATCCAATCGTCGTGGTATTTCTCGCGGAGTTTTTCCGCCGTCTGGATGAATTCAGGTGTAACCTCGGGAGTGGGTGCGAACGGCGCCATGTAAAAGCGGACCGTCAACTGCTCTCTCTTCCGAATCTCGTCGAAAAGGTCAACTTGCTCGGCGTCTCCCCCGCAGCTGATCACGCGAGTCAGGCCGAGCGAGCTGGCATAGTGGACGGCTTTCGCGAGGAGATCCAACTGCTGACCGCGCGTCGGTTTCGGGATGAACTTTTCCACCAAGTCGCCCGCCGATTCCTTCAAAACGCCTGTGGGTTCGCCCGTCGTCGGATCATGCACGATGATCCCGTTCGGAGGATTCGGAGTATTCCGAGTGATCCCCGCAATGCGGAGCGCCATGCTATTGGCGAGAGAGGTATGTCCATCATACGCCCGCAAGAAAACCGGACGGTCCGGCACAACTTCATCCACTAGTTTCTTATCGGGCAGGCCGGCCTTTCCGAAAATGTCGTACCACCAACCCATGCCTTGGACCCACTTCTTCTCGGGGTGTGCCACGGCGTAGTCCTTTATCATCTTCTGAAACTCTGCCACCGTTTTCGCCTCGTTCAGAGAGAGTTCATCAAGGAGCGCGGAACCACCCAGGAAATGCACGTGGGTATCCTCAAGCCCGGGAAGGACCATGTGGCCTTTTGCATCTATAGCTTTTGTAGATGGACCCCGATATGCAGCGATCTCTTTATCCGAACCGACGGCAATAATCTTGCCGTCACGTATGGCCACCGCCTCCGCCCACGGCTGGCGGGAATTCACGGTATAGATTTTCCCGTGGATGATGACTTCATCCGCAGAAGTATGGTCTTGTTGCGCCAATGCTGGTGCTCCCAAAGTATTGGCGAGAAAAAGAACGATCACGATTAATCGTATTTTCATGTCCGACCTTTTGTTCGCTCCAGTATCCAAGCGACCTCGATCCTTCAAGCAACTGGCGTAGTGCTATCCACTTCTATCACAGCGCCTTCTGCCCTCGCCGCGAAGACCGGCGTCGTATAGGAAAGCCCGCGGGGCACTGTGGCATTTCGCCTCCGCATCAACGCCCGAGAGCGCGGTCCAGGAATTTCACTTCGTATTTGAATGGCAGACATCTATCCACACACTAATTATCCACGTGCTTGACAAAACGGAGCGCCTCGCCCGAATTTCCGATTGTGTTCCCCCGAAAACGCTTCCCGTTCACATATCGGTCCCTTTAGGAAGTCTCACGAACGCAGGACACTTCGGACTGCGAGGATTGCACGCACCTGGCTATTCTTTCGGCGCCGAGTATACTTTCTTTCCCATAAACCAAGTTTCGAGCACCTTGGTTTCGCCAATCTTTTCCGGATGGCCCTGGTCCGCCAGAGCGAGGATGTTCTGATCGACGATTATGAAGTCAGCCGACTTCCCCACTTCAAGCGACCCGATTTCCGATGCCCGATTCAGGGCGCGCGCCCCATTAATCGTGTATGCATCAATCAAGTCGCGGATGTTCAATCGCTGCTGCGGGCTGACGGGCGGAAGCCCGTGCCTTGCACGCGTCACGCCGAATTCCATGTTTACAAATGGCTGAGGATCTTTCGTGAGAACGGGGGCGTCCGATCCTGCCGCTACGATGGCTCCAGCTTCCTTTGCCGTCTTGGCAGGATAGTTGTTCCTCTCATAATAACTGTTCGGGTTGTGGAAAGCCTCGTAGCTGTTCCCGAGAACTTTGTCGAAGAAAGGCACAACGCTCAGGTCGTATCCCGTAGGCTCGGCGTATATCCAGCTGTAGGTAAACGCCAGATAGAGGTGATCCACACCCATCCGAGCTACATCCTCCGGAGTCGCGAATTGAATATGCGCGAGAGTATCAGGTCGTGAACTGTTGCCGTCGGCTGCCCGCGCTGCCTCGATGGCGTCGATGGCCATATGAACGGCCTCATCGCTGATCGAATGAATGTGGATGGTATAACCTTCCAGATGTGCACGTTTGACGTATTCGTTAAAAATTGCAGGGGCATGTTCTGGAATCCCGTAAGAAATTGCGCACTGTCCAGGATGATAGCCATACATTTTAACGAAATCGGATACCTGCTGTGGAGTAGAGTACTCTTCAGGCTTTGCTCGAACATATGCGCAAACGGGCGATGCGACATCGACGTAACCTTTTACGGAAAGGTTGCCGTTTGCATCTTTTTCAAAGATAGGTTGAAGGTAGGGAACGGGCCGCGACGAGTCCCCAAGAGTCGGTGGAATATTGTTTGGGTTTGCTTCGGGCACACCATCCGCGAAAACCTTAACGGCGTCGGCGCGAGCCAGCGGATTCGATGCGTATTTCTGCCGCACTGCGTTGGCTTGCGCAAACAATTTGTCGTAATCTATGCGCCCATTGGCATCCCGGAAATCCTCCGGCAGAAAGTACTGCGCCAGATTGAGACGAAAAGTTAGCTCGCCCCTCTGAATCAACTCGTCATAAACTTCGTACCCGCTACCACCGCTGATGGCGGCGCCCGCTCTCCCGGCTGCCGCGTCTTGTATGGCCGTGAGACCGGCGCTGTTTATCCGCTCTGCAAGACGCTCTGGGGCCTTGACCAGCTTGTCGTACTCGTCTCTACGTACCTCGCTCGTATCGATGGGAAGCTTGCCCTGATCCATAATGTCGCCAGTCGGCTCGCCATTCGCGTCCACACCGACATACGTCTTATATTGCGCAAAATCCGTTGCGAGAGTTTTCTTCGAATATCCGACGACTTCACCCTTGGCATTCTTGGCCAACGCCAGAGCAGCGCTGTTATATGCTCCGTGGTGGCCATCCCATCCCGTCATGACAATTGGATTCTGCGTAGATGCTGCGTCCAGAGCAGCGCGCAAAGTTGGGTGTGCGGGGTCCGCCTGGTTTCCCCCGCCATATTCCCAATCCGACACCGCAAGCCAATGCCCCGGGGGGACGTGCATTCTCTCTACACAATCGTGAATGAAGGAAGCAATCTCGGCCAAAGTTCTTGCCTTCGATTGCAAATCACACCCTCCAAAATCGACGATGCCCATTGGATGGATGTGGATATCGATGAGGCCAGGCAAAACGAGCTTCCCGCCAGCACTCTCGACTATTGTCTTGGGTCCGATGTATTTGGCCGCTTCGGCATCGCTACCAGTAAAGACAATCTTTCCGTCGCGAACCGCGAGAGCCTCCACAGTTTGGTGAAAGCCATCCTGCGTATAAATCTTGCCGCCGGTGAGGACGAAGTCAGCCGGTTGCTGATTGGAAGCCTGCGCGATCGCTGCAGGCGCGGCTGCGAGCGTACGCTTGGGTAACGCACATCGAATCACCGTCACCGTGCTCAAAAGAATCGCTACGAGCCATAGAGTTGAAGACCTACCCAGGACGCCTGTAGCAATATCGCGTGCTTTCTTCATTTCATCACCTTTTGAATGAGTCTCGCTACCACACCTAAAACGCCTAAATGACGCGTTTAGTTCATTGACCAGACGCATCGGCACGCGTTGTATCGACCGGTTAACCGAAGCATGACCCGGCTCGCACCGTGTTCAGAACTTGAATTTCAGCACGAAATCCATGTTGCGCGCCGCTCCCTGTCCAAGTACAGGGTTGCCTAGCGAAACGTCCGGTGTGCCGGTAATCGTGCCGAAAATTCCCGGGATGAGAAAATTAGTGACGGCGCCAAAATTAGCGCGGTTAAGCACGTTGTAAACCTCCCAACGGAACTGCAAGGACGTGCCTTCGGTGATTTTTGTATTCTTGACTAGGGACATGTCCCATTGACTCAGGCCCGGCCCAATCAGTTGATTACGACGCGAATTACCTACCGTGCCTGGGCAAGGGTAATAAAACGGCGATAACGGCAATCCGCCCACGGGACTTACGTTGCCACAGGGATCCGACTGGCCTGGTGCCGTATAGGTCTCGACCACGTAGGGGCCGGCGGCGGGATTACGTGGGTTGATGTGGACTGGAGTTCCATCCCAGGCCGCGCGCACGCCGCTGAAAGGCAAACCCTGTCCGGAGGGATCAAAAGGAGCTACGACGCTGAACGGCCGTCCACTCTCCGCAGTGTAAACGGAAGCGATTTGCCACCCATTCCCGACGCGACCCAAACCTCGAATCGCAGGAAGGTTATAGGTGCCAGCCACATTGAAGTTCAGGCGGACATCCGAATCGCACAGACCGCGCTGCCCCCTGTAGTCCAGTGGGTTGTCCAGTTGCGGTTCCCCGGTCCGGTCCCCCGAGTTGTAGTCTGTACACTTGCTCCAAGTGAAGTTGTACTGCGTGTTGAGGCCATGCCAATTTCGCTGGCGGAATGAAGTTTGCAAGCTGTCATACTGGGACCAGCCAAAGTCTGTATCCTGTACAATATCCGAAATATCGGGTGCAATGCTTGCGAAGGGTCGAACGCAGGGAACAGCCGTTACGCCGCAGCCGAGAGGCAGGGCGTTGATGTCGACCGGAAATATCAGATCGGACCCGCGCTGACCGGAGTAACTAATCGCGAGCACATTATCGTGCCAAACTTCTTGCTGGATGCCCAGATTGAACTGGTGATATCGCGGCGTCTTCAGGTTGCGCATGATTCCGAAGGCCGGGAACGGAGGCGTACCTCCAGGGCTCGTGCCGAAAACAGGACCTGACGTAGCGTTATCGAAGCAAACATAGTCGCCCGGAGCCCCCGTAGTCGGGTTAAGACACGATCCTGTTAACGGCGGTTGGACCGTTAACCCTGCGAGGATTTCCTGGGTGACTCCCAGGTTGGGCTGAAGAAACGCACCGGCATTATTATTGAAAAAGAGGAATGGCAGGGCGAAAGTTGCTATCTCGGGAGTATCGTACGAGAGCGCATAGCCGCCCTTAAGGGCAGTGGTGCCGTTTCCAAACACATCCCAGGCAAATCCGAGACGCGGACCGAAATTCCACGGATCGACGTTATAGAGGCTGCTGATTCCGTGACCTACTTGGACCAATCCAATACCCGGCAAGAAATTCGAGGCCAGATTGTTCTCTTCCCTTACAACGCCATTGATGTCATAGCGCAAACCCAACGTAAGCGTCAGTCTGGGCCGAACCTTCCACTCGTCTTGTGCGTACACGCCAAAAGTATTCTGCGTGAAGTGCCGGTGCGTACTCCCAAAATATCGCGATGCTGTGTCGACCTTACCGAGCAAAAGCTCCTCGATTTCATCCACAGGGTTGGTATCTGCGGAAATTGAAAGCTGTACCCGAGCTTGGTCATGACTGAAATTGGTATAGGCGTGCTGAAGATTGCCGCCGATCCCAATGTTGTGGTTACCTCGAACCCAGGTGAAATGTTCAGACCAATCGATGGTTTGGTCAGGCCGGGTCACGACCGGGTAATTCAGTGCCCCGCCTCCCCCGATGCTGGAGAAAAAGGCAGCTAAATGCACGTACGGCATCCCCAAATCTTGTGACGCCGGAATCGGGCCTGTATCAATGCCCAAGCTCTTGGGATCAATACTGTTGTTTGTCTTAATGATCTGAGAAAATCGCGTCAAACCTAGCCGGCTTTCGAGCGACTTGTTGCTGCTGATAGACCAGGCCTCGCTCAGGCCTATTAGCTGTCCCCGCGTGGGCGCTACGGAGTTGAAAAGAGCGGGGTTGTATTGGGAAGCAGGCTGCACGGCCGTGCTGTTGATCTCAGTTGGCGGCGCAGATTGAGTGCTATCGCCAAAGACGTACCGGCCAGTGATGGTATTCTTCTCACCGATCTTCTGATCCACCACAACGCCAAAATTGGTCATGTTTACGACGGCCGGAATGCGAACACTGAGCACCCCCACCCCGGCCACGATCTCCGAAGGGGCGGGATAAAATGATAGCAGGTTCTTTCCAGCCACGGTCGGCGTCAGCCCGGCCCCCGTGATGGCGTCCATCGCGTCCGTTATCTCGGACGGAGTGGGCACTGTGGCAAGATGAGGGATTATCGCAGAATAGCCTTGGCCGTCGTAGTAGCCGAAAAAGAATGTCTTATCTTTGATGATTGGGCCACCGATTGTGGCCGAACCTTGCATGTTGCGAAAAGGCGTCGAACAGAGGGGCTGGCAGGGGCCCGCCGACTTCGAAAAGTAGTTGTCAGCATCCGCAAAGGAAGTGTGCCGCGAAAACAGACCGGAACCATGCCAGCTGTTCGACCCGCTCTTAAGAACCAGATTGACCGGAGCGCCTCCTTTGACTGCGAATTGTGAAGAAGGAGTTTCCTGCACGTTCACTTCCTGCAGAGCTTCCATGGGTATCAGCGTAGCGGGAACGCCGAGCACCCCTGTCTGGCCAATAACCGGCTGGCCGTAGAATCGGTCGTTGTTGTAAAGTCCGTCGACTAGATTGTTCTGAGAAGTTGCACGCGTGCCGTTGATATTGATTGAAAGAAATCCTCCCCCTGGAACCCTTTGCACACCGGGTGTAAGCGCTACTAGCGAATTGTAGTCGCGTCCATTGAGAGGGATTTCTTCAATTTGCTGGTTTTCGAGAGTACTGTTTTGGGTAACGGACAGGTCAGTCAACGGCGCCTCTGCTGTTACCGTGATTTTCTCTGTCGCCTCGCCTACCTGCATCGTAAAATTGAGACTAGTTACACCATTCGCCGTAATTTCTGCTTGACGGACTTGTGTTTTGAATCCCTTCGCCCCCACTGTTACCTCATAAGCGCCGACATCCAGGTTCGGGACCCGATAAGCTCCAATATCGCTCGTGATCGTGGTGCGAGTCGCGCCTGTGGCAATGCTACGAACGGTGACGGCTCCCCCAGGGATTGCGGCACCCGACGAGTCCGTTATGTTTCCTTCGACGTCGCCAGTAAACTTTTGAGCCAACGCTGGAGTGACAGCTAGGGCCAGTAACGCGACTAAGGCCGCAAGTGAGCGACCACCATGGAGCTTCCCCATGCTCGCCTCCTGTAAAGGCAACCTCGAAGTCTGGCCACCGCTTTCGTGGCGAATCCTAATCGTGACGTGGAATAACGTGCTGTATATAGTCCTGTCGTTCTGCGATGTCAAGAAAGAATCTTCTGAGGGCCCGAAATGGTCATCGGATTCACAACTCAACGGCTTCTGGTAGGAGGACGACGGAAGCCGGGATCGCCCGCTTGGTCAAGGAGTACGATTATCATCGGGTACAGCCGTAATCAGCAGGTGCAAACCAGGTAGAAAAAGGAGCCGGGTCACCGACTCTGGCAGGTAAGACGACGCAAAACACCGTCGTTGCGAGCCCTGAGCCGCCCTACGCAAGTCGCAGTGAGCGTTTTTTCGCTCGTTGAGCAAGGCAGCGTTTTCGTGGCCAAGCTGAAGACCATTTTGGACGCGCTCGGCATAGGGTTGAGCGAGTTTTTCATTCACAATAGTCGCCAGCCCAAAGTAGTCTACCGAAAAGCAAAATGTGGTCGAGATATCGGGGCGCGGAACAGAGATTTCCTCTCGAGAGGTCCCGGCCAGGCGGCAAAAGCCGCTTACTTCAATTTATCGTTGAACGGAATAACTGGCCGCATCAATTTAGGAATCTCGCTCGGAGTGATCTCTTGGCGATTCCCGCGAATACACCCGCTACGTTCTAAAATTGTGCCTCTGTGTGCGTCCCACGCCCTGTCGTTTGGGCTCTAGCCACCCCTAGGATGCCCCATCAAAGCTGTCCATGCCAAGAACCTCATTTGTATGCCCTTCATTCATCGGGCCTGCAGGCGGTTGCCAGAGTTCATCGGACTCGTCGGCTCACTGCATTCAGCGGTGTAGACTGGCGAGCGACCACCTCACGATTGGATTCGACTTGATAACAATCTCATCGGTTGTGAGGAGTTAAGCGTTCCGCTTTTTCTCGCTCACTTTTGGCGGCAGTTCCCATCCCCAGCTGAACATCGGCGTCGGCAAGAAAAAGATGCGCTTCCCTCGATGAAGGCTGAGTCTTGGTTGCCTGTTCAAGGTATGGAAGAGCATCTTTAGGATTACCCTGGAGAAACAGAATCCGGCCCATCAGGAGGTTTGCTCGATAGTGTGTTGGGGCAATTTCGAGAGCAGAGCGTAGCTCGTGAATCGCCTCGGGCACGCGATCTATTCGGGCATACACGGAGCCAAGAGAGAAATGAGCATCTGCCGATTCCGGCATGAGCGCCACCGCCTTTTCTAAATGTATGGCAGCGCCCTTTCCATCTCCAGTTTCAAACAGAACGACGCCCAGTTCATATTGAGCAATCGCTGACTCGGTCATCAGTTCTGTCGCTCTCTCCAGAGGCGCAACGCCCTGGGCATAGTTCTTCCGATCCGCTTCCGCGAGTCCCAATTCAAGTTGGGCGAAATAGATACCCGGATCACTTGCGACGACTTTCTGAAGTAACGGTATTGCTTCTTCGGAACGACCGTCATCAACCAAAAGGGTCGCGTCCTGCAGTTCATTCGCCACCACAATTTTGTCCTTTGGATCTCCTAAAGTTGCAGTTGAGTTTTGGCCGCCACTATTGTGGGCGACATACCCGAGACTCGACAATGCCGCCAATGCCGCCTTCTGGCCAGGAGTCATGTCGGAAGTCTGGTTCACAACCGTCCGACTGCTGTACTGCTTCTGAATCTCTGCAAGGTCTGCCGCGAGTGAATTGGCGAGGGCCGCATTTTTTTCAGCGATGTTGTGAATTGCAGAAGGATCGGCATGGATGTCGTAGAGTTCCCGACGGGGTGCTTGAACAAACAGGTATTTACTTACGCGTAGCGAACTTATCGCACTCCAGCCGAAGCCCTGTTTGGGGTAATCCGTCTCGGAATACACCTCTCGTTCGGGTGCGCCTGGAGCGAGCGTGCGAAGCAGTGACTCTCCCTGCATTTCTTCAGGCACGGGGATGCCCAGGACTTCGACAACAGTAGGTGCCACATCGACGAGGCGAACGGGTGAGCCGACGCGTCGCCCGGCGAAGCGGTCTTGCGGCAGTTTCATGATTAAAGGCACGTGGATTGTTTCGTCGTACAAGAATATGCCGTGGGCTTCCTCTCCATGCTGGCCAAGAGCCTCGCCATGATCCGCCATAATAGCGATCAACGACCTAGAATAGAGCAAACGTGCTTTTAGGTAGGAGAACAACTTACCCAACGCTTCATCCATCGATGCAATTTCGCCGTCGTAGGGATCCGACACGAATCGAGCGGTGTACGGCGCGGGGGGATCGTAGGGTTGATGAGGATCATAAAGATGAATCCACACGAAAAACGGATGCGACGAATTGTGTCCTAGCCAATCCAGTGCACGCGCGACAACTTGGTCCGCCCGACGCTCAATAGTTTCGAAACGATCTCTTCCACCCTGGTGCAGTGTGTAGCCAGCATCATAGACATCAAACCCACGATCAAACCCAGGGGCTAAGCCATTGCGCGGATCCAAGACAATCGAGCCTACAAATGCGGCCGTACGGTAGCCATGTCGTCGGAGCAAATCTGGCAAGAAAGGGATACGGGAAGGCAAACGCGTGCCAAAATCGTTGACGCGGTGGAATTGCGGATACGTTCCCGTCAAGATCGTAGCGTGGGAGACGGTGGTCAGCGGCGCTTGCGTGTAGGCCCTGTCGAAAACAATCGCTTGTTGTGCCACTTGATCGAGATTCGGCGTCAAGCCTCGTTTAGAACCCAGGAATCCCATCCGATCGGCTCGTGTTGTATCCAATGTAATCAGAATCACGCACGGGGCGTTCGCCGGTTCGGAAAATGAAGTTGACAACCCCGCTACAACAACTGTTGCCAGTATAGCGATAGCGTAGCGAGCGCGCCTCAAACGCGCTGTCGCGGCACTCATGGCTGAATGGCCCAAGGTTTCCCATCCATATGCAACGGGACTTTCACGCCAAACACGTTGAGTAATGTAGGAGCGACATCCGTGATGGCGTGTTGGTCACCCGTGATCTTCCAGTTGGAAAAGAGCACGCCGGGAACGAGAGCGGGGTCTATGCAGTGATCCCCGCTCCAAGCTTTGGAATTAACTTCGAAAACCGCCGGCATCACCTTGCCCTGTGCTGAATCCCAAGACGCACGGTAGCCTTCTCCAAATCCGACGATGACGTCGGGCGCGTTCTCCCGATACGGTCCTGTGTAGGCCTTCATAGCATCGAAGGTGCGCCGAATAGCCACACGGGAGGTCGCGGGGTCTACCAGCTCTCGGAGCTTCTCGCACAACTCGGTACGCAGTCGAGCGGCTTCGGCGCCGGGCTCGACTGTGCCGAGGCTCTCGCGTCCTTTCATGTTCAGGTAGATCCCGTTCAATCCGAGAGAGTAAGCGCGCGTCCTGCTCCAATCGACATCCTGGAACCAATCTCCCGATGCGGCACCTTCTCTCAGCGCCAGGTAGCCCTGCTGGTGCAACCAGCTATTCAGGTTTACTCCCCGCTCGAATGCCTTGAAACCATGGTCGGAGATAATGAGCAGGAGAGAATCGCTCGACATCTTCTCCATTGTGCGCCCAATCAATTCGTCCATCTTCTTGTAAAGATCCTCGACCACACTGCCCGCGCCGTTGCCGGTTTGAGGAGCAGCTGAAGTCTGGTCGTCAGCGAGATGACGCCAGAACATATGCTGCACTCGGTCGGTGATGTCAAAGACGCATACGCAAACGCCTTGCGTGGTTTTATCCAATGCGTCAAAAAACATCCGCTCGCGTTCCTGGTGAATCAGGTAACACTGTTCGAGAAACGCATCTTCTCCAAGGAAGCCGTCGTTCAGAGCCCAGGTGTCTTCGGCGAGGCCCAGCGTGGCGTAGAGACCATTCAGCTTCGCGAGATAAATCGAGTACGTCAGGGGATGCGAGATCGGCAAGGCGGGATGCATCGGGTGGATGTTCACCGGCGTCGCGTACAGTTCCAGTTCAGGCTGGACCGACTTAAGGTAAAATCGGCAAATTCCCTTAATGCTGGCGCCGACTCCAGCACGGAACTCCAGTTCCACCCACTCCGAGTATTCGCCCTCAGAGACCGCGACGCGCTGGCCATTGATGTGAATATTGGCCATTCGCTTCGAGGCTGCCGGCTTGACGCGGAAAGGCGCGTGCAGCTCTACCGTAGAATCGGTTCGCAAAGTGTCCGGCGGGCCCGGGATGTAAGAATGGAAAAACGCGCCATGCTTCTTGAAAGGTACAACGACACGGTTGCTCGCGGACTCGCGGATCGACGTGCGTGTCGTGTGGAAAGAGAATGTGCCCTGGGTTCCCTGGATATCTGGCACACACATTCCCGACAGCAGAACTCCCGAAAATTTTTCCGGAGGAAATGTGACGGGCACACGGATGATCGAACACAATACACCGGCATCGGCTAGATAGTGCCAGAACGGGGTGCTCCTGCGGAGAGGTTTAATCTGGGGACGAGTCAACGGGATCGCATAGCGGCCGATCCTTAGAACACGCTTCGATCCGCGGATTCGGGCGGAGGAAAGTTCCGGAAGGTAGCGCCGTCGATTCGGCGTCACAAAATCGTAGATATTGTGCTTGCCCGGGTTCACACCGGTCAGAAACGAGGACCACGCCACCGGTGAGATCGGAGGGAGCGTCGTGGCCAGAGGACGAAATGTGCCGCGCTCGCGGAGTCGCGCCAAATTCGGTAGTTTGCCCTGTTTGATGAATCGTTCGGTAAGCTCAGGATCCATGCCGTCAAATCCAAGAATTACGATTCGCTTCGTCTTGGCCTTGCGATACGCGCGCCTACGGCGCAGGAAGCGGAAGCACTGGCGTATGGGCCAGGTCAGAAAAGCAAATACCGCCTGTACCGAGGCCAAAAACAGAGTCAGGAAGGAGGTGAGGACCGCAAAGCCCGCGCCCGGACCAACGTAAGCATGCGCGGCCGGAGCGAGAATCAAAAGCATCACTAACAGTACAAGAGTGCACCGGAGAATTTGCCGCGTCCCATACCAGATCCTTCGCTCTTCTTTCTTCGCGAACGTCATAGCTCCGTCCTCAGAGCCCCCTTCAGAAGCAGCGCAGCGGCCAGTGTCAAAGCTAGGTAAGGCACAAGCCATTCTATCTTCCACGTGCGGAAGCGGAACACTCGCAGAGGGTATTGAATTTCAATCTGTTCCACCAAACCGGCACGCGGGAGCGGCGGCTCACCGGGGTTAACGATCTGCTGCCACAGGCCTCCCCGGTCTCTGTCGGAGACAATGCGCGCCAGCCCGCTCTCGGCGACAACCCGTTTTGAAAATTCACTTCCCTGCAGTACCAGGTGAATATTGTAAGTTCCCGGCTGTTCAGCCTTCACTCTCCAATCCACCTCACGCTCGGAAGGAATATGTACGGGTGGCGCCGACTGTACCAGCCCCGGAGGAAGACGCAGCACTGCACCTGCTGGCGAATCAACTGTCTGGAAAGTCGCGCGGACGAGGAAGTCGTGACCTGGCTCTACCGGCGCACGCCCAAAATGGGCCTCCAACTGCGCAAACAAGAACAGCAACGGCACACTGAGAACCAGCAGGGGCACAAGCGCATAGCGCAGGTAGAGAAGCGTATTCCCGAACAATGTGAGATATGCGCGGAGCACTACTCTGAGTTGGTCGGGAAACAACCGCACCTCAAGAACGTGCGCGCCCATCTGATATTTGACCCGCCGAATCGCCTTCTGATCTGAAGTCCACCGGACTACGAGCAGGGAGATTACCGCCGTAAAGACCGAAAATACCGCCAACACGGCGAGCGTGGGCAGGGGCCGCATTAGCCGGAAAGAAAAATCAAAAACCTTATCAATCAAGGATAGCAATGTCGTCATACGGGGTGAACCTGCCACAGTTTGTCCCTATCGCACGCGCCAGGAAATAAGGACCTCTGTGGCTACTCAATATAGCCGAGGCCCTGTAAACGCTTCTTGATCTCCTCCGGAGTCGCACCATCGCCGGGATCGGCCCCCATGATCTGATTGATTTCTTTTTCCACAACGTGTTGGATGAACTCATCGGCAGAGGAATAGCCAGCCAGTTCGGCGCACTCCTTCGCCTTGGCGTAGAGCTCATCGTCAATCTTTACGTGGTTCCCGAACATCGCGTACCTCCCCGATCCCTCGCCCTCTGTTGAGGCCCGTGATCGAGCCCACAGTAATCCCTAGTAATTCTCGTAGATTATAACGCGCCTGCGCGACCTGGCACCCAGGGAAAAAGTACTTGAGGGGAAGCAACGCGGCTTCCCCTGCTCCATTTGCTATACTCTCTGCGTCTGACACAGGCGCAGTAAAATGGTGCGTGCTTCCGCACTCAGAACGCCGAAAAGGATGAAACGACTCCCCGGATGGATGCTTGTTCTTGTTGCGGTCGCACTTCTCGCCTCCGCCCTCGGCGTATCGCGCTCTCTCTCGCACAGAGCCGGGCCCCCCGCGCCGCACCACAAGCTCATCGTCCTTGGCATTGATGGCATGGACCCGCTGCTCCTCCAGCGGTTCATCGCCACGGGGGAAATGCCGCACTTCGCCGCCCTCGCCGAACGCGGCAGCTTCCTCCCTCTGCAGACCAGCATCCCCCCGCAAAGCCCCGTTGCCTGGGCCAACCTGATTACTGGCATGAATCCTGGCGGCCACGGCCTCTTCGATTTCATCCATCGCGACCCCGCCACGCTCACGCCCTACTTCTCCAGTTCGCAGGTCAAGGGTCCTGAACACAACCTGCCGCTCGGCAACTGGGTCATCCCCATGTCCGAAGGAAAGGTAGAGTTGCTGCGCCGCGGCAAAGCTTTCTGGCAATACCTCGACGAGCGGAAGATTCCCGCCGTCGTCTTCCACATGCCCGACAACTTCCCGCCCGTTCCCACCAAGGGCAAAACCTTCGCCGGCCTAGGTACGCCCGATCTCCTCGGGGGCTACGGCACTTTCTCGTTCTATACCGACGACCCCACCTTCACTCCAGGCCCCGTCAGTGGCGGCGTGATCTTCCCGGTGCAGGTCGTGGGCGACCGCATCGAAGCGCGGCTGCACGGCCCGGTGAATTCCTTCCGCAAGGACAATCCCGAGCTGACCATTCCCTACACCGTCGACCGCGACACCGCCGAACCCGTGGCGCGTTTCGCCATCCAGGGCCAGCAGTTCATCCTGCGCGTGGGCGAGTGGAGTCCTTGGATACGCGTGACTTTCACTTTTGTTCCCGGCCTGGAAAGCATCACCGGCATTTGTCGCTTCTATCTGAAGCAAGTCCGCCCGCAATTCGATCTGTACGTTTCCCCCGTCAACATCGACCCGGCCAATCCTGCGCTGCCCATCTCCACCCCGCAAGACTACACCCGCGACCTGGTTCGCGATGTGGGCCCCTTCTACACTCAGGGCATCGCCGAAGACACCAAGGCGTCCACCAGCGGCGTCTTCAACGACGACGAATACCTGCAGCAGGCGCAGATCGTCTTTGAAGATCAGCGACGCCTCTTTCTGCACGAACTGGCCCGCTTCCGCACGGGCCTCTTCTTCTACTATTTCTCAAGCATCGATCTGAACAGCCACATGTTCTGGCGCGCCAATGACCAGAAATCTCCGGCCTACAATGCACAGCTCGCCGCCAAGCACGGCCACGTCATCGAAGATTATTACCACGAGATGGACGCCATGCTCGGCGAAGCGCTGAAGGCCGCGGACGCAGACACTACCGTGCTCGTCGTCTCCGATCACGGCTTTGCTCCATTCCGTCGCTCCTTCAACCTCAACACCTGGCTCGTCGAGAACGGCTACCTTATCCTGCGCGGGGGCGCGCAGCCCGGGCCCGGCCTCAACATCTTCGAGGATGCCGACTGGTCGAAGACCCGCGCCTATGGGCTGGGCCTCAACGGCCTATACGTGAATTTGCGCGGTCGGGAGAAGAACGGCATCGTGAACCCGGGTCCAGAAACCGACGCGCTCCAGATTGAGATCACCACCAAGCTCGAAGCCGTGCGCGATCCCAAGGACAAGCAGCTTGCCATCACCCGCGTGGACCGCGCCTCCACAACCTACTCCGGCTCTGCCACCGGCCTGGCCCCGGACATGATCGTCGGCTACAATCGCGGCTTTCGCGTCGGCTGGGATAGCGTCCTCGGCGGCATCCCCGCCAAGATACTGGAAGACAACACCGAACCTTGGAGCGGCGACCACTGCATCGATTACACCAAAGTTCCCGGCGTGGTCCTTAGCAATCGCAAAATTCAGGCCGCCGAACCCGCACTTACCGACATCGCCCCGACCATCCTCGCCGACTTCGGCATTGCGCGGCCTTCCACGATGCAGGGGCACAGCATCTTCGAGCCCTCCGCGCGAGAAGCGGACCGAAGACCGGCGACGCCGCTTACGCAACGGAATCCTCGGTGAGCTTCCTCCTCATCGTTATCGTTGCTATGGGGCTGGGTGTAGGGCTGCTGTGCGGCTTGACGGCCGTGGGTAGCGGCCCCGTGCGGGCACCCGTCCCATTCTCCCGGTCAGCTTGTCCTCTGCGAAGGCGGTGGGGACAAGCTTGGCATTTGCGTTCGCCACGAAGATCGTCGCGAGCGCGGGGAGAGGGCATTCTTTTGACTTCCCGGCTCCTACCAGCGCGAGCGCAGCGACCGCCCCTGCATCGCCGACGGCACATCGTACCCTGCGAGATCGAGCAGCGTTGGCGAGACGTCCAGCAGGTGCGCACCCCGGTATTCGCCGCGCGGCTCGAAACCCGGAGCGTAGAGGATGAAGGTGCCGAACTGCGCGTGGTTGCAGGCATCGGGGCCGGTGTCGTTCTCCTCGACGTGGATGCGGCCGTGGCCGACGCTGCCGATGGAGCGCCAGTAGAGGCCGCCGAAGTGGACGATGAGGTCGGGAGCGATGTTGCGTACCTTCCGATATATCTGCTCCGGCTTGAAGACCAGCGAATTTAGCGGGCGCCCCTGCGGATCGGGGAGCGATTCCAGCTTCTGCTTCATCTCGTCCCGGAAGGCCTCGTATCCCTTGGTGGGAATCACGCCGCGAGGTTCGCGCCCCTCAACGTTCATAAAAACGCGCGCGTAATATCCGCCCTCACTCCAGACTTTGGTCTTGGCCCAGTTCACTTTCACCTTGGCGAACGGCGTCACTTCCTTGGGCATCTCGTCCACGTCCAACAGGCCTTCGCGGATCAGCCACTCATTCACGGCAAAGCCGCCATCCAACCGTTGCGCGCCATGGTCGGAAACGACGAGCACGACGGCCTTGCCTTCGAGCATGTCGAGTACCGCGCCGATCTGTTCGTCGAGCCAGAAGTAATAATCGAGAATGACGTTTTCATAAGGGTTTCCCGGCTTGTAGTGGATGTGGCGGGGATCGAAGCAGTCCCAGAAGCCGTGGTGCACGCGGTCAAGACCGATGTCCACATAATGGAAGTAGTCCCACTCTTTTTCGGCGAGCAACCACCGCACGACTTTCCAGTGTTTGCGGCTCATTTCGAAGATCTGCTCGCCGAGCCAAGCCTTGTGATCGGTGCGGAAACTGGGAACATCCACGGCGTAGTCACCGACGAGAGCACGGATCTCGTTGCCAACCTCGGCGGGATAGGTGAACTCGCTCTTCGCTGGGTCGGGCGTGAGAAAACAGCCGATGCGGATACCTTGGATTGGACGCGGCGGGTAACCCGGGGGCAACCCCATGACGATGGAGCGCTTTCCGTAGCTGGCGAGGTGATCCCAGATGGCGGGCTCGGTGATGGAACCAGAGTTTACGAAACTGAGGCCGCCATAGCTGCGGTTGGCGCGATTCCGAAAACCGTAAACGCCGAGCGAGCCGGGGTCCTGGCTCGTGGCCATGCACATCCAGGCGGGCACAGTAATCGGCGGGATGATGCTCTCGAGGCGTCCCCATGTGCCCATCTCCATCAGTCGGCGAACATTCTTCAGACGCGGATCCCCAAAGAGAATCTCTGGCGCAGCGCAGTCGAGGCCCAGCACGCAGATTTTCGGGTTCTTAGCGTCAGCCATTTTTATGTAGACCTCGCTCCAAACTCAGGGGAAAATTTGCACCGGGCACTTTCTTGGCAAGTCAGGACACATGATACGCCGGACGTCGCCTCGATAACGGAAAAACTCTCAACGGAATTCATGTGACGGGGAACCCCGATTCGGTTAAAAGCGCATGGGAAACGATGACACGCACCCAGAAAGGCTTCACTGTTTGGTTCACGGGCTTGCCTTCAGCTGGCAAGACTACCCTGGCAGAGCTTCTAGCGGATGAGCTGACGAAACGCGGGCATGAGGTTGAAGTGCTGGATGGAGACGCGCTTCGCCGTCAGCTCAGCAGAGGACTCGGTTTCACTAAACAGGACCGCGATGAGAATATTCGCAGGGTCGGTTTCGTTTGCCGATTGCTGACGCGGCACGGCACTGTGGCGATCGCTGCGGCCATTTCGCCCTATCGCGCCGTCCGTGACGAAGTGCGGGCGGGAATCGGTAATTTCGTCGAGGTCTATGTGCAGACATCGCTCCAAACGTGCATCCAGAGGGACGTTAAGGGCCTCTACAAAAAAGCCCTCGCTGGCGAGATC
>Ga0187864_10001374_pt1 | contig 23662 bp, 18 predicted proteins | sample June2016WEW_11_4_FD_132985 | JGI IMG/M metagenome (GOLD analysis project Ga0187864, IMG submission 132985) | Peatland microbial communities from SPRUCE experiment site at the Marcell Experimental Forest, Minnesota, USA - June2016WEW_11_40 | ecosystem: Environmental > Terrestrial > Soil >...
ATGAAGAAAAGCAGCCCGGCCATATGAAACGTGTATGGGCAGGCTGGTTCGCATCGTTTTTCCGGTCAAGGCCCGACGATGAATTCCTCGCGTACCTCTGGGGCGTCGGAGTGAGGCACGTCGAGATAAGCCTCGATCAAAGATTTTCGAACCTCGGTTTCGCCATGATACGACAGTTCTGCCACAAAATCGTGGCAACAGAGGTCCCCCCGGAACAGAGAAACCTGGCCCTCTCCGCCATAAACAAAAAACTCGATCTCTGTGTTCTGGCTGAAACGAGTGCCTATATCGAGAATACGATAAGCTGCGATATAGAGGTGATGAGGGAGGTCGCGGACAGGGTCAGAAATCCTGCTATGGTAATAGGGTGGAATATACGAAGGATGCAGGGAAGGGTCGAGAAAGGAACCAGGGAATACGACATTTTCCAAATGTTGATGGGTGAAAACCAGAGGCTCGAAAACATGGTCAGGGATATCAAGGTCTACATGGATATCTTCCAGGGGGAGCCCGACTTTCACGTGGTTGATATGAAGGGCGTTGTCGCTTCTGTGCTTGAAAAGGTCAAGGACGGGGGCATGTACTCACACGTCGCTCTTCACGTCGAGGTGCAAGAGCAGGCACGGTATGTAAAGGGCGATCAGAAATGGATGGAGCATCTCTTTTACTATCTCATTGAGAACGGCATGGAAGCAGCAGGCAAGGAAAAGGCGTTTGTGACAATTTCATCTCTTCTCGAAGATACCCCGCCGTGCAACATCCGGATCGAGTTATTCAATTCGGGCGAGCCTCCCCTCGACGAGAGCGAGAGATTATTCACCCCGTTTTTTTCAACAAAGACCGAGGGCACGGGTTTCGGTCTTCCCATCGCGAGGCTGGCGGCAAGAAAACACCATGGGACGCTGGCGATTTACGGCGAAAAAGGGGAAGGGACCAGGGTCATCGTCAGTCTTCCAGCCGCCGGTTAGGGAGAGAAAGAGGTTTTCCGGATATGCGAATGAACGACCCCAGCCGCAAGCAGCGGGGTATCGTCTTCTGTCTGGACGTCATTCCGTGCTTGACACGGAATCCAGTCGGATTTTCTGGATACCGGCTTTCGCCGGTATGACGAATTCGCGGCAAGCCGCGGGGAATATACCCGAAGGGATTTAATCGAGAGCGCAGAGGGCAGCACCATATGCACTCAGCATGTCGGGCTGATCGTGCACGAGGACGTTTTTGCCCAATCGTTCCGTCAGCATTTTTTGTAAACAGGCATCGCGGGCACATCCGCCCGCAAACACAATTTCTTCGACGAGACCGACCCTCTTCACGAGGGGAAGAATGCGTGTGACTATCGAGTTATGCAGGGCTGTCGCGATCACCTCCCTCCTCACTCCTTTCCCGATGAGCGTGATTACTTCCGACTCGGCAAAAACCGCGCACAGACTGCTGATAGTCACCTGTTGACTCGTCTCGCAGCGAAGCCCGAAATCATTCATGGAAAAGCCGAGGGCCCGGGCCATGATCTCCAGGAATTTTCCCGTACCGGCCGCACACCTGTCATTCATCTCGAAGTTCCCCACGGTCCCGTCGGCCTTGAGGAGCACTACCTTCGTATCCTGGCCTCCGATATCGATGATCGTGCGGCACGAGGGGAACACCGCCCGTGCCCCCCTCGCCACCGCCTTTATTTCGGTTATCGTAGCCATCTCCTTATCGGCCGCCAGAAGATGCCGCCCGTACCCGGTCGCGAGTACACGGTCGGGGGCAGTATCCTCGATCAGCCGCCTGCAGACGGCCAGGGGATCATAACCCGTCTCCTCTCGCAAAAAGCGCGCCACTCCCTTGTGAAGCACCGCGTACTTAATGTACCGGGAACCTACATCGATACCGGCGATAATCAAGATCGTTTCACGTCCCGGATCATTTCTATAAAAGCCTCTACCCTGGTCTTGAGTTGACCCGCATCCTCAAGGCTGTAGTCGGTCTCGATCCGCAAGAATGGCAACCCCGCGGCCTCAACCGAGTTCTTTGCCCGGTACGCTTCTACCAGGTATGGGGTGCAGAATTGGAGGGCATAATGGATTACACCTTGAGCATGCAGCTTTGATGACATGTTGTGTATGTCGGTCAGCCTTTCGTCATTTGGGGTGAAGCAGGCACAATTGATTCCCATGGACCGGTCGGCCATCTTCCGGAGGGCTTCGTCGACGGTGGAAAACGCGTCAAGAAGGTCTCGGAAGTTGCGCTCCCCCACACACGCCTCCTCACCCACCACGATGCCGCCGCTGCTCTCGATTATCGAGTGGAGTTTCCAGTTGGGGAGAGCCATGGGCGACCCGGAGACGAGCACTCTTGTGGCGCCCTTCGGGCTCACGCCGGTTCCGTGCTTCACCCGCTCATCCAGCTCATCGCAAAGCTCGTTCAGCTTGGAGGTAAACCTGAGCGGATCATCATAGAAGGAAATCTGGTTTATCAGGAGGGCGTCGAGCCCCGAGATGGGGGCCGGGTCACTGGCCCGCGCCTCCGAGAGCCTCTGCAAGGCCCGCCGTTTCGCATTGACGACCCGGGCCGCCTCCCTCAGCTTGTCGAGGGTGATCTCCCTGCCCGTGACCTCGATGAGTTTCTGAGCCAGCTTTCTTATTTCGTTCGTCCAGAGCGCTCTCCCCTCATCGCTTTTCTTGTTCGGAAGTTCCATGACGTACACTTTCCTGGTAATCTCGTCGAATATCTCGTAGGCCTTCTTCTTGCCGTCGCAGGTTGTCTCGCCTATGATGAGATCGGCTGACTCAACGTACGGGCAGAGCCCGGCCAGCTTGAACCCCATGAATCCCTTAATCAGGGCGCAGGTGTTGCGGGGTATGAATTTCTCCGCCTCCTCCGTGCCGACGTCCGCCCCGGCGCACAGTCCGATGGAAACGCCGTCCAGGGCAAGGATGAGTTCCTCCGGAACGTAGACGCAAAAGGTGCCCACTATGAGCTTGCCTGCGGCTTTGTCCTTCAGGAGCTCGACAATCCTGAGACCATGCACTTCCGAGACGACGAAATCGAAATACCCCATTCCCGCCGGTCTGTTCTTTTGAGATAGGTATATACTCTGGTAGGCATCCGATAACACTGAGAGCAATCCCTGGTGCGCTTCGAGATTGAGGCCGAGGGAAGCCCACATTTCCTGGTAATTTTCTGACATACTCTTCTCCTTCCAGTTTGTTTTTGCCCGCCGACACGCTCCGGCACGCACAGCCGCCATTGTTTTGCGCCAGCGGCGACCGAGCCGGGGAAAGTGTGTCGATTTGCTATGTGGCCTTAGCCATGGGAAGAAGGGAGAAAATGGGAAGGATCATCGGGGCATGAGGAGGTGCGAATCGATGAGGAACACCCTTTTTCTCCCGCCTCTTCTACGGAATCGGAGACCTAACCTAGGTCCCTGCCGGCCGTACCCGGCCTTTCATACAAGCGAAAAAGGGGTTGGGCGTTCGCTCATGTTTTCACCTCCTTCTCAAAAAGATGCATGTGAAAAGAAAGTACTACAGAAGGTCCTTCGTGTCAAATCGTGGGCTCGTACGGGTGATCGAGGAAATGAATCTCGGATCGGCAGACTGCCCCGGGTGACTTTATCCATTGACAGGTGTCCTTTGTTACCATACAGTATATCCTGTACATCATAATCGGCAGGCAGGCATAGAGGCCATGGTGGAGTAAGGGACGTAGATGCAGCCTTCCGGCAGTCGCCGGATAAGGACATTCAGATTCAACGTTCAGAGGTGTTGGATGCAGATCACGCAGACAAGTAAGATCATTATAACCCTGGCCGTTCTTTTCGCCGGCCTCATGGTGGTCGGTTGCGGAAAATCGAGGGAAAGCGCAGGCCCGTCGCAGGGTATCGCCCCGGAAGTAAGCGTGGTGGTCGTGCAGCCGGAGCGCGTGCCGATCACCACGGAATTGCCCGGACGAACGTCGGCCTTCCTCGTTGCTGAGGTGCGGCCCCAGGTGAATGGCATCATCAAGAAGCGCCTGTTCGTTGAAGGCTCTGATGTGCGGGCAGGCGACGTGCTCTACGAGATCGATCCGGCTATGTATGAAGCTGCCTATGCCAATGCCGGGGCGGGTCTTTCCAGGGCCGAGGCAAATGTGACCGCCATCCGGTCCAGAATGGAGCGCTACAGGGAACTGGTGGTCATCAATGCGGTCAGCCGGCAGGATTACGACGACGCGTCCGCGGCGCTCCAGCAGGCCGGGGCCGATATTGAAGCAAACAAGGCAGCCCTGGAGACCGCCCGCATCAATCTGGCATATACCCGCGTCATCGCGCCTATTGCCGGGCGTATCGGCAAGTCGAACGTGACCGTAGGCGCCCTTGCAACGGCGAGTCAGGCTTCCCCCTTCACGACCATTCAGCAGCTTGACCCGATTTATGTGGACGTGACCCAGTCAAGCGCCAATCTGCTGCAGCTTGAACGCAACATCGCAGCCGGCCGGATCAAGGGCGGCGGTCCCTCTCAAGCGCGGGTGAAACTGCTCCTTGAAGACGGTACGCCGTACCCACTCGAAGGAACCCTGAAGTTTTCCGATGTCACCGTCGATCCCGGCACCGGATCATTCATCCTCCGGGTTGTCGTCCCCAATCCGAAGCATGTGCTTCTGCCCGGCATGTATGTGCGCGCACTGGTCCAGGAAGGGGTAGTCGATCATGCAATCCTTGCCCCCCAGCAGGGGGTCTCCCGGGACCTGAAAGGGAATCCCGTGGCGCTGATCGTGGACGGCTCGGGCAAGGTGCAGCAGCGGATGATCACGGTCGACCGCGCCATCGGCGACAAATGGCTCGTCTCCTCCGGCCTTGTGCCGGGCGATCGGGTAATCGTCGAGGGCGTCCAGAAAGTGCGACCCGGCGCTTCCGTAAGGGTTATCCCCTTTGACACCGGCCGCAAGGAGAGTCCGGAGGCCGGCAAAAGCGCATCGAGCGGAGGCACCTGATGTTATCGAGATTCTTTCTGGACCGCCCGGTCTTCGCCTGGGTCATCGCCGTCATCATCATGCTGGCGGGCGGTCTCGCCATATATAATTTGCCCATATCACAGTATCCCCCGGTCGCGCCCCCATCGATCTACATTCAGGCCTCTTATCCCGGGGCCTCGGCGGAGACGGTAGAAAACACCGTAACCCAGATCATTGAACAGAAGATGACCGGCCTCGACAAGATGCTCTATCTGTCCGCCGCCAGCGATTCGTCCGGGACCTCCCGCATCGAGCTGACCTTTGCCCCGGGGATGGACCCTGACCTCGCCTGGGCCAAGGTGCAGAACAAGCTCCAGCTCGCCATGGCGAGCCTGCCCCAGGTGGTCCAGCGCCAGGGCGTCGCGGTAGGCAAGGCCACCAGAAACTATCTCATGCTCATCGGCCTGATCTCGGAAGACGGCAGCATGGACGGACACGACCTGATGGACTACGCCCAATCGAACCTGGAGAAGGTGGTCGCCCGGGTGCCCGGCGTGGGCGAGGTGGAGGAGTTCGGCTCCCAGTACGCCATGCGCGTCTGGCTGAACCCTGACGAGCTGACCAATTATTCTCTGACGGTCGACGATGTGGTCGCCGCGCTCCAGTCTTACAATGTGGAGGTCTCCGCCGGCCAGTTCGGCGGGGTGCCGGCGATGAAGGGTCAGCGCCTCAACGTCTCCATCATCGTCCAGAGCCTGCTCAAGACCCCTGAAGAATTTGCCGCCATTCCCGTCCGCGTTAACCCCGACGGCGCCATCGTGCGGATCAGGGACGTGGGGCGCACGGAGCTGGGAACCGAGGTCTATGATGTCGAGTCCTTTTACAACGGCAAACCCTCCGCGGCCATGGCCATCCGGCAGGTCGCGGGCGCGAATGCCCTCGATACGGCCAATGCGGTCAAAGCAAAAATGAAGGAGATGAGCCGGTACTTCCCCCCGGGGATGAAGGTCGTCTATCCCTACGATACCACCCCTTTTGTCAGGGTAGCCATCAAGGAGGTGGTCAAGACCCTCTTTGAGGCCATCCTGCTCGTTTTCCTGATCATGTGGCTTTTCATGGGGAACATCCGGGCCACCCTGATCCCGACTATCGCCGTGCCGGTGGTGCTCCTGGGGACCTTCGGGGTGCTGGGGCTTTTCGGGTTCTCCATCAATATGTTGACCATGTTTGCCATGGTGTTGTCCATCGGCCTTCTGGTGGACGACGCCATTGTGGTGGTGGAAAACGTGGAACGGATCATGAGCGAGGAAGGGCTTTCGCCGAGGGAGGCAGTGCGCAAGTCCATGGAGCAGATCACGAGCGCCCTTATCGGCATCGGGCTTGTGCTCTCGGCGGTCTTCGGTCCCATGGCGTTTTTCACAGGCTCCACCGGCGTCATCTATCGCCAGTTTTCCCTGACCATCATCGCCTCCATGCTCCTGTCCGTGGTGGTGGCCTTGATCCTGACGCCGGTGCTCTGCGCCTCCCTCCTCAAACCGGTGCCGGCGGGACATGAACCTGCGGAAAACGCGGTGTTCTTCTTGCGCCCCTTTTTCTCAAGGTTTGACCGCATCTTTTTCCGGACCAGAGACGGATATGTGAGAATGGTCGAGCGCTCCTTTTCAAGGAGACTGCGCTACTCCATTATCTATATTTTGATCGTGGCGGCCGTGGGAGTTCTCTTCATTCGCATGCCCACGTCCTATGTTCCCGATGAAGACCAGGGTATCCTGTTCTCCCAGGTGATGCTGCCGACGAGCGCCACCCTGGAGCAGACGCGGAAAGTCGTGGGGGAAATCCAGCGCTATTTCCAGGAGAACGAAAAAGAGGCCGTGGAATCCTGCATGACGGTTGCCGGCGTCGGCTTTTCCGGAACGGCCCAAACGAACGGCCTGGTATTTATCAAGCTCAAAGACTGGAAGCTCCGCAACCGGGCGGACTTGAAGGCGAACGCCGTTGCGGGACGGGCCATGAGGGCCTTTTCTCACATGCGCGACGCTATGGTGTTCGTCTTTCCGCCGCCTGCCGTGATCGAACTGGGCAACGCCACCGGGTTTGACTTCCAGTTGCTGGACCGGGGCGGGCTCGGCCACGAGAAGCTGATGGAGGCGCGCAACCAGCTCCTCGGCATGGCTTCACAAGAGAAGCGCCTGACCAAAGTCCGGCCCAACGGCCTGGAGGACGTGCCTCAATACCGGATCGACGTGGACTGGGCAAAGGCCGGCGCCCTCGGGGTCCCCATCACCTCTATCCATAACACCATCTCGGAGGCCTTCGGCAGCGCCTACGTCAACAACTTCGTGCAGGCGGGCAGGGTCAAGCGGGTGTTCGCGCAGGCCGACGCCCCCTACCGCATGCTGCCCAAGGATATAGAGAAGCTCTACGTACGCAATACTACGGGGAAGATGGTCCCCTTTTCCGCTTTTACCGCCAGCCGCTGGACGTCCGGCTCTCCCAGGCTGGAGCGCTACAACGGCTTTCCGTCCATGAACATCTGGGGCGAGCCTGCGCCGGGGAGGAGTTCCGGCGAAGCGATGCAGGCGATGGAAGAGATGGTCGCGCGATTGCAGACAGGGATCGGCTTTGAATGGACCGGGCTTTCGTATCAGGAGCGGATGGCAAGCTCCCAGACGTTTCTGTTGTACGCCTTTTCAGTCATCGTTATTTTTCTCTTTCTCGCTGCCCTCTACGAAAGCTGGTCGATTCCGATCTCGATCCTGCTGGTCTTGCCCTTAGGGATTTTCGGCGCGGCGCTGGCAACCTGGTCGCGGGGTCTCCACAACGACGTCTACTTCCAGATCGGCTTCCTCACCACCCTCGGTCTGACAACAAAAAACGCCATCCTTATTATTCAGTTTGCAAGGGAACGGATGGCCCGCGGAGAAGGGCTGATCGCAGCAACCCTTGGGGCGGCGCGGGTGCGGCTGCGGCCCGTCGTGATGACATCGCTCGCTTTTTTCTTCGGCACCCTGCCGCTGGCAATCGCAACAGGCGCCGGCGCCGGCGCAATGAAGGCCATCGGCACGGCGGTGACGGGCGGAATGCTCACGGCGACGCTCATCGCCATCCTTTATATTCCCCTCTTCTTCGTCCTTGTATCCCGCATATTCAAGGGGAAACAACCGGATAATAAGACGTCTGAACCCGGACCCGGTTCCCCCGCTCCTTCGGAGGGACAGAAGATATGATGAGAGACGCATTGACAATCATCCTTGCAATTACCTGCCTGGCCGGGTGCGCCATGATTCCCGCGTACGTGCGCCCGTCGCCGCCCATCCCCGCGGAGTGGCCGACGGGTCCGGCCTACAAGGCTGAGATGAGCCGAACCGGTCCGCCGGTCGCGGCCGTCGGGTGGCGCGAGTTCTATGCTGATGAGCGGTTGCAGAAGGTTATCGGCCTTGCCCTGGGCAACAACCGCGATCTGCGGGTGGCGGCATTACACATCGAAAGGGCCCGGGGCCTTTACCGGATCCAGCGGGCCGAGCTTTTTCCCGCGGTCGATGCCTCCGGCGGCCTGACCGAAGAGAAGTACCCTCCCTATCTCTCCCCGACAGGTCAAGCCATAACCCTCAGATACTACGAGGCCGGCCTGGGGGTCAGCTCCTGGGAGCTCGACTTTTTCGGTCGCATTCGAAGCCTGAAGGCGAGCGCCCTGGAGCAGTACCTTGCGACCGGGCAGGCACTCCGAAGCGCGCAGATATCGTTGATGGCCGAAGTTGCCTCTACGTATCTGGCCTATGCCGCCGACGGGGAGAACCTGAAACTCAGCCAATCGACGCTGGAGGCCCGGCAGGCCGCATACAACCTGATTCAGCGTCGTTTCGACGTCGGCGTCTCATCCGCGCTGGACCTGCGTCAGGCCCAAACCACCGTGGAAGCGGCGCGGGTCGATGTTGCGGGATACACCCGTCTCGTAGCCCTGGATAAAAACGCGCTGAGCCTTCTGGTCGGCGCACCGGTGCCTCCAGAGCTACTGCCCGAAGAGCTGAACGCGGTGATGTCGCCAAAGGATATTTTTCCCGATCTATCCTCCGAGCTGCTCCTCCGACGGCCTGATATCCTCCAGGCCGAGAACCAGCTCAAGGCCGCCAACGCCAACATCGGCGCTGCACGGGCAGCCTTCTTCCCCCGCATCGCCCTCACCACCAGCATCGGAACAAGCAGCATGGATCTGTCCGGTCTGTTCAAGGCGGGTTCCGGCGTCTGGACCTTCGCGCCGCAGATCACCCTGCCCATCTTCGATGCCGGTTCAAGGTGGGCAAGTCTTAAGGTGGCAAAGGCTGATCGTGACATATACCTCACCCAGTATGAGAAGGCTATTCAGACGGCCTTCAGGGAAGCGGCGGACGCCCTTGCCCAACGGGGAACCGTGAAAAATCAGATAGCGGCGCAAGAATCCCTTGTTGAAGCCTCGGCAGAGACCTATCGCCTCTCCAACGCCCGCTATATGCGGGGAATTGACAGCTACCTGGCCGTCCTTGATGCACAGCGCTCCCTCTATGCCGCGCAGCAGGGTCTCATCACCCTCCGCCTGGCCAGGACCAATAACGTGGTGACGCTCTATAAGGTACTGGGCGGCGGGGGCGTGCAGTGAAAGTAATTGTTGTGAAGGGTTTACAGGAACGGCTCGGGAAAAGACGGGATAGAAAAGAGTGGGGGAGCTGATATGGGCCGGCATTCAGACAACGCCAGAGAAAGGATAATCGACGCCGCCGAACAGGTGGTTATCGAGCGTGGGGCCAGGCATTTAACCTTCGATGCCGTGGCCTTAAAAGCAGTCGTAAGCCGGGGCGGACTCCTCTATCACTTCCCCGACAAGGAAGCGCTTCTTAAGGGCATGCTCGATCGTCTCCTTGAACGCGCCAAAGAGAGCAGAGCGAAAAAACGCGCCGAACTCGCGGAAGGCACGGAACGGGAAATTGTCGCGCATGTGCTCTCATCGTTGGAGAAGGACGACAAAGCAGAGAGGGCTCGTGCCGCTGCCCTTCTTGCTTCAGGGGCGCATGATCCCGGGCTCCTTGCACCCATCAAGAAGGAGTACAGAACGCTCATGGATGATGTAACCGGAAATGGGCTCCGGTTTGAGCGAGCCGCCGTCATTGCGCTTGCGACGGACGGCTTGCGATTGTTGGAGCTTCTGTCGGTATCCCCTTTCAACAAGAAAGAACGAAGCAGCATTGTCGAAGAGATGATCTCTCTCGCAAAAGAGCACAAGAGAGCCAAGTAACGGAAAACGTCCTGCCGCCCATAGAAGAATTCTTCGAGGGGAGGATAAAGAAAGATGAAAGAAACGTATCATCTCGATCTGAGTCGGGATAAGAAAGAATTTTTCGCGCTTCCGGAAGGATGGGCCGTTTCTCATTTCGTGGAAAGCAAAGAAGCAGGCCCCCTGCCCTCGGTTGCACAATTGACCCTTGAGGCCCTGATCCGGCCGAGGGGTGTGCCGCCATTGAAAGAGTTGGCGGCCGGCGCAAAGAGGGTTGCCGTCGTCGTGGACGACGCAACCCGTCCCACTCCGGTGGCGGAGATCCTTTCGGTTCTGCTCCCTCAACTGGCGCAAGCCGGCGTTTTGCGCGAGCATATCACCATCGTTGTCGCCCTCGGCACCCACGCTCCGATGAAGAAGGAGGAGCTTGAGGCAAGGCTGGGGAGGGAGGTTGCGACAGGCTACGGGATAGTGCAGCACGACGCGTGGCAGAGTGACCTTGTGCAGGTCTTGATCCCCGGTGACGGGAGGGTGCTGAAAATCAATCCGGAGGTGGCGTGTGCGGATGTGAAGATAGGCATCAGCTCCATCTTGCCCCACCCCATGGCCGGATACGGAGGCGGACCGAAGATTCTCATGCCCGGCGTGTCCGATTTTGAGTTCATAAGAAACCATCACATGACGCACACGATTCACCCGCGCGCAGTCGCCGGGATTACAAAGGGAAATCCCTTCCACGAAGACTGCATGAGGGCCGCTCAGTCCGTAGGGCTCACCTTTTCCATAAACTGCGTCTACAACCAGCGGGCGGAGCTGATACGCATACTGGGCGGCAGCCTGGAGAAGGCGTTTGGAGCGGCGGTCGACGTATGCTTTGAGGAGCTCGGGGCCAGGTTTGACGAGAAGGTCGATGTCACGATTGCCTCGACCTATCCCCACACCCATGCGCACCAGTTCTCTAAGGGTTTGAGCGCAACCGACATCGTCACTAAGCAGACCGGGGCAATCCTCCTTATGGCCCCTATCGTAACCCCCGTGTCGGAGGAGTTTATCACCTCCTTTGACGTCGTCAGAGAGAGGTCCCACGACCAATCCGCAAAGTACGTGACCGAGGCCATGTCGAAGGGGATGCCCTTTCTCCCGGAGAAGCCCGTGGAGTTCAACATGGCCATGAAGTGCCTGATCATACGGCCCCGCATACGGACGATTTTTGTGTCGCCCACGGTCTCCCGGGCCCAGGCCGCCACGATGGGGTTCGAACATGCGCCCTCTCTTGAAGAAGGTTTGAGGCTGCTCGAAAAGGCATACCCAAAGGCACGGGTCGCCATATTTCCGTCGGGCGGCCTCATTGTCCCGATAACCGCCTGGGAGCAGTAGTTGCACCCGTTATTCGCCAGGGATGAGGAGATATGCAGGGCAAGATAGCGGCAATCGTGATAATTACGTTGGACGTGTCCGGGCAGATCGGGTAAAATAGGGCGTGGAGGAAAACGATGGACTATTATATCCATGATATCCCGGGCAGGCTGAGGATTGAAAGCCCGGTGCTCAAAAACAATCAAGCCCACGCACAAAAGTTCGAGGCCTTTGTAAAAAGCATTCCAGGTGTCACGTCGGTGGAGATGAAGGTGGATATCGGCAGCGCAATCATGCATTATGACAGGACGCGTATCGATCACACCACGCTCATCGGTCTGCTGGATAAAAGCGGGTATTTCGATCACCTCAAGGCGAAGACCCTGGATGACCGCATCGAAGAAGGGGTGGAGGAAGTTGCCAACGTGGTGATCAAGGCAGTCGGCGAGGTAGCCGAGTAGCCTTCCCGCATCCACACCGGGAGTGCCCTCAATCCTTACCGTGCGCGCCGAGACTATCCGGTAAACCTCACGCGGGCACCCGTCTTATGGCTTCCTCGTTTCCCCGCCGAACAACTCCACAATTTTCCGCACCAGGGCAGGGAGCGACGGGTCCCGTGCTCCCATGACAAGCACGCAATCCCCCGGTCTCGCGTCGAGTCTCAGTCTGGTCAATAACTCATTGCGATCGCTTACCGCCTGTGCATTGAACGACACGGGGCCAAGCCCGTTTATGATATCTTCCGAGGAAATAGTTCTTTGGGCGGTGCCCCCGGCATAATAGACCGGCAGCAGATAGAACGAGTCATTCTGCCGGAAGACGGTTCGAAAGGTTGCAATGTAGTCATCCTTCAAGAATCGCGTCGGACCGAACCCATGCGGTTGATATACGGCAATAATGCGGCTGGATAAGCCCCGTGCGGCGCTCACCGCGGCCGCTATCTTTGCCGGATTATGCGCAAAATCATCGACCACATGCACGTGCTGTTCCGTCTCGGTTACCGCAAAGCGTCGAGCCACACCCTCGAACGTTCTTACCGCATCGGCAAGGGTAGACCCCTCGCACCCGAAATGTTCGCAGACGCAAAGCGCCGCAGCGAGGTTTTCAAGGTTGTGGCTTCCCGGAAGCGGCAAATGGTATTCAATGCCCTTGCGAAAAAGCTTGACCGAGGCCGGCAGGAGCTGTTCACGGTCCGGTCGCCACGAGGCCGAGCTGCTTCGGCCGAAGCCCACTGTTGCCGGTAGGGTTGCGACGATCGGATCGTCCGAATTTGACGCAGTCCATAGAGCGTTCGACAGAAGCGTTTCAAAAAGCCCTTTTATCTCGTCAATGCTTTTGTGGTCCTTGGAAATGTTAAGAATGACCGCGACCTCGGGAGCATATTTGACAAGTGTTCCGTCGCTCTCGTCCGCTTCTACGACCAGGAGATCGGAGCCGCCGCTGAAGGCATTGCCGATCAGTCCCTGTTTTTCGAGCCTGAGCAAGGCCGCACCGCTTATGAGAGAGGGCGATCTCCCGCATGCGGTCAAGAATTCAAATATCATTGCCGTCACCGTCGACTTACCGCTCGTACCGGCGACTGCAATCGTCCTGCTCGATGCGATGATTGCGGCAAGCAGATCGGAGCGATGTACGACGGGAAGACCACAGGCGGCTGCGGCAGCGATGTCGGGGTTCGATTCTTCTATTGCCGTGGAGACGCAGACGACATCGGTCTCCTCACCGACACCCGAGCCGTCCTGATGGACGATAGTGCAGCCGAGTCCCTCAAGGGATTGCCGGATGGAAGCGGTATCCTCACTGGCAAGCAGCCGATCGGAGCCGGAGACCGTGATGCCCTGAAAGCGCAGATATTGCGCGAGCGCACTCATGCCGGAGCCGAAAATACCGGTAAAATGGATACTCCGGCACCGGCTTTTGCCGATAGTTATGGGCGGAGGATCGATGCAGACGAGGGTACCTTCTCTGACACGGTCAAAAAGGCGAAGGATATCCGGATTCCTTAAAGCCAGGCATCCGCGGGACAGGGGGGTGCCTACCAGATCTTCCCGGTTGGTGCCGTGGATATAAATGCAGCGCTCATAGGAATCGACCCCGGCGCCCTTGTTGATCCCCTCCTCCAGACCTTCCAGTCGCAGAATACGGGTCAGTATCAGATTATCCGCGGCCGAGCCTTGATCCCAGTTGATGCCCGTATCCGTGCGTTCTTTGAAAATGCGCCCCCCAGGAGCGCCGTAGCCGATTTTCTCCTTGATTCGATGGATACCGAGGGGTGTTTTGAACGAGTTCTCTCGATTGCCATTGCCAAAACGGGAGGTAGAGGCGTCGTATCGCTCGATAATAGTCTCTTTCTTGCAGACAAGGAGGGTTTGTGTCTCAATCGATTGGACGAGGAAAAGTTCCGCCGGGTCGGTGAAGAATTTCCGTAATTTATTGTAAATACGACGTAATCGAGGGCGCTCCATCCTTTATCTCTTCAAAGCCCGCGTATGCTCCTGCATAGTATACGTGAGGGTTCTTGCATATCAAAGGGCCGAGGGGCCAATCGGTGCGGTACTCTTCAGGGAAGGCGTCACCACGTTACCTTTTGCGATCTTCCTAAGCGTAGCCGGTTTTACGGCGGTTTACAAGCTTCTTGTCATCGGCGCAGGGTAATTCCCAGAAATGGCTTTACAACATTCGTTGTTTTCTATTAAATATTACACGCCTTTTCCTAAAGCGGGGGGCGTGTCCTTTGCGCCGGCAGCTTCGGACGACAGGAGAAAATGAACTGATGAGAACACGCGTGCTGATTGCGGCAATGATCTTTCTCTTCGGGACGGGCCTCGCGGGGGCCAAAGAGACGGTTCGGATAGGACTGATCAGCCCTTTGACCGGCGATGTGAAGACCTTCGGCGAGTCGTCAAGGAACGCGTTTTACATTGCCCTTGAAGAGTACGGGAAGACCGGGAAGTATACGATCAGCCCGTTTGTCGTCGACGACAGGAACGACCCGACGGAAGGCGCGAACGGCGCCCTGAAGCTCATCAGTCAGGACAAGGTGGTCGCGTTTGTCGGTCCCCTGACATCGAAGGTCGCCATACCGGTCAGCGAGATCGCCGCCAGGTATAAGGTGCCCATGATAACCGGGGCGGCGACGAACCCGAAGGTCACGGTCTATGAAGGCAAGCGAAAGCCCTACGTATTTCGCGCGTGCTTCACAGACCCTTTCCAGGGATATGTGGCCGCTGTTTTTGCATTGAGGGATTTGAAGGTGCGGACGGCAGCAGTCCTCTATGATGTGGGGAATGACTATTCGAGGGGCCTTGCGGAGGTCTTCAAGTCAACCTTCGAGAAGGGCAAAGGGTCGGTCGTTGCGTACGAATCCTACCAGAAGGACGATGTCGATTTTTCGGCCCTTGCGACAAAGATACGGCTGAAAAAGCCCGAGCTGGTTTTTATCCCCGATTATTACAACAAGGCAGGTCTCATCGTGAGGCAGCTCCGTGAGAAGGCGGTAAACTGCGCGCTTATCGGCACCGATGGATGGGACTCCCCCGAGCTTATCAAGATCGCGGGGAATACGATTGTCGGCGGATACTTTACGAACCACTACTCACCCGAGAGGAAGGGCAAGATAGCAGAGCGGTTCATCGCAAGGTATAGGGAAAAACACGGAAGCGTGCCCGATGCCCTTGCGGCCCTTTCCTACGACGCAGCCATGATACTCCTCGAGACGCTGGACAAGCTCAAAGAACCGGGCTCGGAGCAGCTCACCAACGCTTTGTCGCAGCTCAAGAATTTCCAGGGCGTCACGGGCGTCATCAGCTTCGACAAGAACGGCGATGCAGTCAAATCGGCGGTCATACTGAGAATGGAAAAGGACGGCCCCAGGTACGTGACTACGGTAAGACCGTAAAAGAAGGTCCTGCCGCCTCTTCAAGCGCCGGATATATGGAAGTTCTCGGCTACATACTCCAGCAGCTCGTCAACGGTCTTCAGCTCGGCGCCATCTATGCCCTTATAGCCCTCGGCTACACGATGGTCTACGGGGTGCTGCGGCTCATAAATTTCGCCCATGGCGATATCTTTATGTTCGGCAGCTTCGTTGCCTATTATCTGATCGCCAAATGGCAGATGCCCCTCTACCTGGTTTTTGTGATCACCATGGCTGCCACAGCCCTTCTCGGACTCGTGGTGGAGAAGGTCGCCTATAAGCCGCTCCGGGGCGCCCCCAGGATCTCGCTCCTCATCACTGCGGTGGGCGTCTCGCTTTTCCTCGAATACTTTCTCAGCCTCGACAGCATGTTCACCCCAAACTATATTGCCTTTCCGCGGCCCTTCGACGTAGTCGCCTACGACCTGTCCCTCGTCGCGGTCACCAATATACAGCTCATCATTTTTTCCGTCACCGCCGCATCCCTTTTCCTGCTCTACCTGCTTGTCTACCGGTCGAAGCACGGCAGGGCCATGAGGGCCGTCTCCCACAACCAGGAGACGGCGTCCCTCATGGGCATCAACGTGGATGCCACTATTTCCTTTACCTTCGCGGTCGGCGCCGCCCTCGCCGGGCTTGGCGGCATCCTTTACGGTTTCGCCTACCCCCAGATCAACGTATTCATGGGGATCATGCCCGGCATCAAATCCTTCATCGCCGCCGTGCTCGGGGGCATCGGCCTTGTCCACGGAGCGGTCCTCGGGGGCCTGGTGATAGGCGTCTCGGAGGTGTTCGTCTCCGCTTTTCTCTCCTCTTCTTTAAGGGACGGCGTGATCTTTGTCATCCTTCTCCTCGTCCTCCTGTTTCGACCGAACGGTTTCTTCGGGAAAAGGAGAGAGAAGGTATGACATTTCTCAAGGGCGCGAAACGATTCCTCATTGTCTCCGCAGTTGTCTACATCCTGCTGAAATGCCTCTTTCTCTCCGGCCTGGCGACGGAATACGTGCAGCAGGTCGTGCTTTACGCGCTGGTCATGATTCTCGGCAGCCTCGGCCTCAATGTCATCTACGGGTACACGGGTCAGTTTTCTCTCGGCCACGCCGCGTTCTACGGTATCGGCGCCTACAGCTCCGCCTGTCTGACCCACGCCTTCGGCGTCGACTCGGTGTATGCGTTCCTGCCCATCCTGTTTTTTGGAGGTCTCTTTTCCGGTCTCATAGGCTACCTGATAGGGGTCCCCATACTGAAGCTTCGAGATGACTTTCTGGCCATCGCAACCCTCGGCTTCGGCATGCTGGTGCGGGTGCTTCTCGACAACTCGGACAAGGTGGCCGACGTAGTGGGAGGGTCGAGGGGATTTATCGGCATACCGAGGATAACGAATCTGGAGCTTGTCTTCGTGGTCCTGGTCTTCCTGGTTGTGGTGACGAGAAACCTCATCTTCTCGAAGTATGGGCTCTTCTGGCAGTGCATCAAGGACGACGAGCTTGCATCGACCGCCTTCGGCATCGATACGGCACGGATGAAATCGATGGCCTTCAGCTACGGCTGTTTTCTGGCGGGCATCGCCGGCGGCCTCTACGCGCATCTCTACACCTTTCTCCACCCGTCGAATTTCGATTTGCTGAAGTCGATAGACTTTCTCGTCATCGTCATCGTCGGGGGCATGGGCAGCATCACGGGGACTATTTTTGCGGGCCTTTTGTGGGTAGGCTTCATCGAGGGCTTGCGCATTGCCCTGCCTTCGGGGATGCTGGAGCTGAGATGGGTGTTCATCCCGATATTTCTCATCATTTTGATGATGCTGCGGCCCTACGGCCTGCTCGCCCAAAAGGAATCGAAATTTCTCGGGATCGATAAGACATGAAAGCACTTGTGGTCACGGGCTTGAGCAAAAGCTTCGGGGGCGTGCAGGCGGTCGACGATCTCTCCTTCTCTGTCGGGGAGCACGAGGCCGTGGGCTTGATAGGACCCAACGGAGCGGGCAAGACAACGGTCTTTAACCTCCTGACCGGGTTCTATAGACCCGATTCAGGGGCGATCGAGTTTTTCGGCAAAAGCATCACTCACATGCCGCCCTTCCATGCGGTCTCTCTCGGCATAGCGAGGACCTTTCAGAACATCCGGCTCTTCGCAAGCCTCTCGGTCCTGAAAAATGTCCTGGTCCCCATACTGGGGCGGATCGGGTACGGGCCGCACGCGGCGATCTTCCAATCAAGAAAATACCGTGAGGCGGAAGAGGCGGCAGTCGATAAGGCAATGAAGCTGCTCGACTTTTTTCATCTTTCCCACAAAGCGGACCTTCTTGCGGTAAGCCTGCCTTACGGTGAGCAGAGGCGGCTGGAGCTTGTCCGCGCCCTCGCGGCGGACCCGAAGCTCCTCCTCATCGACGAGCCGGGGGCCGGTATGAACCCACGGGAGGTCCGGGGCCTTCTGGACGAAATAAGGGAGGTCAAAAAGAGCTTCCGCCTTACCATCCTGGTTATCGAGCATCAGATGGGGCTTATCATGAATCTTGCGGACAGGCTTGTGGTGCTCGATTTCGGAGAAAAAATCGCCGAGGGCACGCCGGAGGAGATCAGGAAAGACCGGAAGGTGATAGAGGCGTACCTGGGGGAAGAATTTACATGCTGATGCGCATTTCCGATCTCCACGTCTCCTACGGCGCCGTCAAGGCCCTCGACGGCGTCACCATGGAGGTGCATAAGGGCGAAGTCCTTTCCCTTATCGGGGCCAACGGCGCGGGAAAGAGCACACTTCTCAGGGCGGTGGCGGGCATACTGAAACCCCTGTCGGGGGGCATAGAGTTTGCGGGCAGGAGCATCACGAGGCAGAGACCCGACAGGATCGTCAGGCTCGGCATCTCCATGGTCCCGGAAGGGCGCCAGATCTTCCCCGAGCTTACGGTACGAGAGAACCTGGAGGTGGGCGGCCACGTGTTGCGCGGGAGGCACAAGAAACAGGCGCTCTTCGAGATGGTGCTGGCTACGTTTCCCCGGCTCCGGGAGAGGCTCCGCCAGCATGCAGGCACCCTTTCCGGAGGGGAGCAGCAGATGCTCGCCCTCGGAAGGGACCTTATGGCCGACCCCCAGCTCCTTCTCCTGGACGAGCCCTCCATGGGCCTCTCGCCGATCTTGACCAGGGAGATCTTCTCCCTGGTCAAGACCATAAACGAGGAGAAAGGCATCTCGATCCTGCTTGTCGAGCAGAACGCCCACATGGCACTCGATTATTCCGCCAGGGCTTATGTGCTGGAGACGGGGCGCATCGTGATGGAGGGGAGGTCGGGGGATATAAAGTGTAGTCCGGAGGTGGTGGAGGCGTATCTGGGGGTTGGGTAGGGCTGTAGGGGGCGGCCGGGCTATTTTTGCGCCCGGCGCGGTCGCCGGGGCGTGTCCGGGTCCTCACGTACGCACGAAGTACGCTCCGGCCCGGACGCCGCCCCATGTTGCAAGATCCAAGTTGGCTTGCCGGGCACCCCCGAGCACCCACCTCGCGCAAGAAGGAACCACTTGGGACGGGGGTGGTACATCCATCAAAAATCCCCCCGGCCGCAAGATCGTCCGCAATTGCTTTCACCTGCAAAGAAACCGTACACCGTAAACGCTACGAGCAACGATTGAGGGGGATCGGCGGGGCATGACGGATGGTATCACTGGTAAGGGAAGAATGTCAAGAGTTATTTACTTACTTAAGAACGTCCCCCTTTGGCTCGAAGTCGACCCTCCTCTCCTTTGACCAGCACGATTCGTCTTTTACCTCACAACTTGGCCTGTCTTTTCCATGGCTGATTGTTTCAAGGAGTCTTGCATTCACGCCAAGCCCGACAAGGTACTCCTTCGTTGCGTCTGCTCTTCTCTGACCTAAAGCACGGTTGTACTTTTCTGTTGCCCTTGGGTCGGTGTTTCCCTGGATCCTCACCTTCTTGCCTGGGTTCTGCGCGAACCATTTGAGGTTTTTCTTTAGAGTCTCAGCAGCATCAGGTCTGATAATGGATTTGTTGAGATCGAAATAGATTGGCTGGAGAACAGCTGCTGGAGGAGGCGGAGGAGGAGGCACCACCACTACCCTTGGTGGCGGTGGCCCATAGGCGGGTGGCGGTGGCCCATAGGCCCGCACCGGCCGGACACCGGGGATCTGGTTTCCCTTCGCATACATGCACTGCTGATAGGCGATGTCGTAGCGCCTCTGGAGCTGATACCCGGAAGCAGCGCCCTGGTTCCCTCCCATAGCTGTTCCACCGAGGAGACCGGTGGCGCCGCCAATTGCAGCGCCGGCAGCAACGTTACCGGTAGCGGCACCGATTGCCGCTCCCAGTCCGGCCCCCACGATCGTACCGAGCACGGCCCCGCCGGCAGCGCTCTGATTGGCGGTCTGGCTTGGCGACGCTCCGCCTATCTGCTGCAGAGCCCATTGCCTGCACGCATAATCATCGGCCTGGAATACCTCAAAAGGCTTTCCATGGCCAGGAAAGGCCGTGACGGTCGGGCCGGCGGGCATGGTTGCGCATCCGCCGAGCAGGGTCAGAGCCAAGAATATGAGAAGACCTCGTGTCCAGTTCATTTTATCATGTTCTCCTTTCCCGGCTGAAATGTATTCTTACACACCACTCTGGAGCTATCCATATTCTCCTTCTTCCTTGCTATTGCTGTGGAGGACATGGTACCGGCTTAGAAAAGTCGGGAGTCATGTTACCACTATTGTCTTTGGTTACATTCCCATTCGGATCGGTTTTGGGTGCATAACATTGGTTTGGCGGCATTGTTGCCGGTGGAGGTCCCTGCTGATAAGCGGTAGTAGCCTCAGGGGGTGGAACCTCCATTACGTAAGGAGGTGCAGGATATGGATAGTCATAGTAGGGATCATAATAGGATGGAGGTACTGCTACAGCATAGTAAGGCCACCAGAATGGACTGTAGGCGCCTCCGACAACTATTCCACCAAGAAAAGCTCCGAATATGGCCCCTCCTGGTGCATAGCCTCTGTAATAATACCTACTGTATCCGCCTCCATACCCCCCTCTGTATCCGCCTCCATACCCCCCTCTGTATCCGCCTCCATACCCCCCGTAAGCTCTTCCGACATACCCTCCACTATAACCATAGTGTGAAGATCCTCCATAGTGCGAAACTCCACCTGATGAGTAATGGCTACCTCCAGAGAATCCTCCATAATGGCCACCTCCACCGAAATGGCCACCGCCGCCACCTCCGTGACCGCCGCCTCCGTGACCGCCGCCGCCACGTGCATATGTCATTGGCACAATTGCCAGAATTCCAATTAATACCATTATTGCTACTACCGTTAAACTTTTCATGATACGAACTCCCATACTACACTTAGACTGCAGTATGCACTCAATTACTTTGTCGGAGAACCAGCCGTTTTGTAAGCCTCAGTTTGTCGGCGTCGTGTTCACTCCGACTGATTCTACCCTCCAATATATGTATGAGAGAACGGGCTTGTCCCGATCTACCACCGGTGTCCATAATGGCCCCTTCCACCGTAATAACCATGGTACCCGTAGCCGGAATAGTACCTCGGTCCGTAATAAGGATACCCATACCCATAAGCCGGAGCGGGGTAGCCATATGCTCCGTAGGGGTAGCCATATGCTCCGTAGGGGTAGCCATATGCTCCGTAGGGGTAGCCATATCCTCCCCAGTAACGGCCTCCCCCGTACCATCCACCGCCGTGACCTCCGTACCATCCACCGCCGAAATGACCACCAAAACCGCCGTGACCGCCGCCTCGTCCATAAGAGGGGTATGGAACAGCTACAACGGCTACAACCACACAAAGCACCACGACCAATAGAAGCTTTTTCATATTGTCCCCCTATATTAGTTCCCCATATCTAGCATCTTAAGCAATAACCATACCAGAAGGACGTTTCCAGGAAGACATGAAACCACTACTGTTTCAGTGGTTTCTTCGGAAGAGATTCGACATAACTGTCGAACATGATCGGTACCGTTCGACAATACTACACACACGGTCCCCTTTGTTCTTCTCTTTGACTCGGGTCTTGTTGTCCTTTGGCAAAGTATAGCGGTGTCGGTCAAGAGGGAGAAGGGGCCGTTCTTGAGAAAGTGAATAACCTGCCCCCTGCCCTTTCTCCAAAAGCTCATAACCCTGTTTCTGCGAGCATTGCCAATTGTAACACTTGCTATCGGCTCGGTCGAGCAAAATCTAGCACTCCAGGAAGGAACAGATAATCCGATAGAAACTAGCAAGACGCAAAAGTCCGCATGCCCATTTTATGTCTAAAGCGGTTTTTTCGGCGTCCCGCCGATCGATGCCGAACCGCTTCGGCGGGCTGCCCGCCAGTTTTCGTGAAACCGTTATCCCCTCTTGACCGCCGGGCGCTCGTCCTCAAAAAGGATGACGTTCTCTCGTTCGGCTCGATCCAGCATTGCCTTTGTAAACCCGCTCCTGCTGAAGAGGCAGAAGCGTTCCCGTCTGGCCTTGACACCCAAGGCGACCTTCTCCGCCTTAGCCCGGAGCGCCTCATAGACATCCACGCCGACGGGATTCTTGCTCCACTTTACTTCGGCGAAAAGAATCGAATCGTCTCCCAGGGCGACTGCATCGATCTCCTCGTTACGGTCCCACCACCGGCCGATTGCCTTGATAGGAAAAAAAAGTTGGCTGTTTCTCATGAGAACCTCGCGAGCTATTTGTTCATAAACAGAGCCGAGATGCTGCGGCAATTCACGGCTGATCGAACTCCAAACCAGCTGAACCTCCCCCATCTCGAGGCGCGCCCGATTCGGAAAGATGAACTTGAACCAGAACTGGAAGAACTCGTCGGTTATCCGGTAGAGGCCCTTCTTGCTCTTCAGGGGCTTTTCCTCGGTAACCGACACCTCCCGTTCCACGATCTTCAAATCGCTTAAAACCCCGAGATACTTGTTTGCCGCGGGCTGAGCGAGGCCGGCGGCGTTGACGATCTCGGAAAGCTTCCTCTTCCCCTGCGCCACCGCCTGAAGGAGAGCGAAATAATAGCGCGGCTCCCGCAGTTCTTCCCGGAGGATGAACTCGACCTCGTCGTAGAGCACTTCGCCTTTCCTCAGAACGTGGTCTCTCACGTTCTGGGCGAAGGTCTTCTCCGCTGAAAAACGGAGCCAATAGGCAGGTACACCGCCCGCCACGGAGAAGTGAGAAACTCTATCGGCAAAGTCCCGATTCCTTCGGAATTGACCGGCAGCAGCAAAGGACAGCGGATCAACCCTCCACTGCCCCGTTCTCCTGCCGTAAAGGGGGGACCGATAACCAAGCACCTCATTTTCCATCATCGCCATACTCGAACCGAGCAGAATAAGATAGAGCTTGCCCTTCGACCAGTATTCGTCCCAGGCTTTCTGAAAAAGGCTTATGATCGGCGGGCTGGACTCGACCAGGTAGGGAAACTCGTCGATGACGAGAACGAATTTCTCGTCCTTCTCCTTGATGTACCGAAAGCTCTCCTCCCAGCCGGGGAAGCCGCGTGTTTCGAGCAAAGGATCGTGGAAAAATTCGCCTATGGCCCGGGAAAACCTCGCCAATTGCTCCTTCTCGTTGGTTGTTTCGGCCAGAAAGTAGATGTGCGGCTTGCCTTTGATGAATTGCTTGACCAGCTCTGTTTTTCCCACGCGCCTTTTGCCCCAGAGCACGATGCACTGGGCGCCTGCTTCGTGCCACTTCTCCTCCAGAAACCTGCATTCTATCTCGCGGTCTACGAACACGGCTCACCTCTCAATAAATATACTTTACAGTATAATAATCAGGAGTATATTTCAATACAAAATCACGAGAAGATACAGTGCATGGACCTGTGTCCGATGGGTCATATTTGAAGCCCGCATGCGCGAACGCGACCGGTCCCGAAGGTCGGGGACGAGTCGGCGAAAGGGCGGTAGGGACGTTGAAAGGGCGGTAGGGACGTTGTTTCATTCGTTACGTTGCTCTTGACAGCCCCTCCCTCGTCATAGTAAAGCAGCCTTATGCCACGTCATGCCCGCCTGGATGCAACGGGAGCCCTCCACCACATCATGTTGCGGGGTATCAATAAGGGCCACCTCTTCGAGAATCGCTACAAATCAATCCTCTGTGAAGAAGAGCCCTATTTCCTTGAGCTGGTGAGATATATCCATCTCGACCCGGTGCGGGCAGGCATGGTGACCGATATGGCTGGATTAGACTCTTATCCATGGACAGGCCACCGCGTTATCGTAGGCAAAGCAACC
>Ga0187864_10001386_pt1 | contig 23564 bp, 32 predicted proteins | sample June2016WEW_11_4_FD_132985 | JGI IMG/M metagenome (GOLD analysis project Ga0187864, IMG submission 132985) | Peatland microbial communities from SPRUCE experiment site at the Marcell Experimental Forest, Minnesota, USA - June2016WEW_11_40 | ecosystem: Environmental > Terrestrial > Soil >...
GCGTGCCCAATTCGCATACCCCAAGAAACTAGTACTGCCGCTCGACATGGTGCCCCTTAGCATGGGAGCCGCCGAATCGCGGCTCACGACACTGTCCGCCTACTCCTGCGACATCTTCGTCCATGGCAAAACCGAAAACGTACCACTCTGGCTGACCGAGTCCGGTTATGACGCAATCGGGCTCGACCTGCTTGTGCAGCGCTGTAATGCGTGGTACGTCCGTCGTGGCGAAGAGCGCCGTATCAAGCCCGGCGACCGACTGGCGGTTCTGGGGCAAGGCATTGCCGTGGTCGAGCACGCAGACCGCAATCATGTGCACGCCCTGCTGTGGAACAGGGCCAGTGTGAGGATCGGGCGCAAGCAAATCGTTTGGGACGAGCAGAACATGCGGTGGGAGACGGGAGTCGTTGCGGGCAAAAGCGAGCATCGTGGAGGCTGAATGATCGAGCAGATTCCTGACAGGCTGGAAAGAACATTGCGGCAAACGCTCATGCCCAATGAGCGGGTGTTGGTCAAGCTGAAGGGCGCCTTCAAGGAAGCCCTTGTCTGCACCGATGCCCGCGTGCTCATCCTGAAGGGCGGAATGATGACCGGGCAGATTTTCGGCACCGACACTTTTCAAATGCCCTACTCGATGGTGGCTGGTGCGGAAGTGAACTTCCATCTCCTCACTGGCTATTTCGAATTATCAACGGGCGGCATGCAGAACACCCCCAAAAGTTTCTGGCAGGGTGGCACGAAGCCCGCAGCCGCTAAGGCTCCGAACTGCGTCTCGATCAGCGGAACGGACATGGCGCAGAGATTCCGTCAGGCGTGCGCCTTCATCATGCAGATGGCTGCGCAACGACGGTAGCGATTCGCCGGTCGCTGAACGAAAGGGGTAGGCATCGTGCAAATCGAAGCGGTGATCGCTTTTGTTTTTCTGGTGCTCTACTTCTTCGCACAGGGGATCAAAGCCTTCTTCCAGTGGGCGAGCGGCGAGACGAAGCGGGAACGGGAAGAGGAACAGCGGCAGCAGGAGGAAGAACGCAAGCGGGAGAAAGAGCGAGAGCAGGAAGAGGCGGCGAAGCGCCAAGCCAAAGCCGGTGCCAACAAACAATTCGAGCAAGCGATTTTGAATGGGCAATTTCCCACCAACGAAGTCCTCTCCGTCCTTGCCGATTGCGACGGGAACTGGGACAACATTCCGGTAAACGTCAAGGAAGCATTCGAGGAATTGCTTTGGGGCTCCTGCACCCTGCGTGACATAACATACGGGGATGCCGTGCGCCTAATCCGGCAACGGGGACGAATCGGGGAACGTGCTCGGCAGAGAGCCGCGAAAGCCGGACAGCCTGCCGAGCCCAGCCGACCCGTCACCGAAAACGAGGCTTTCGCTTTGCTTGGGGTCGGTCAGGGATGCACGCCGGACGAACTGGCGCATGCGTACCACCTGACAATGTCGCAGTGGCACCCCGACAAGCTGGAGAACATGGCAACGGAATTAAAGGATTACGCCACCCGGCAGACGCAACGAATCAACGAGGCGTATCAATTGATCAAGTCCACGACGGTGCAGAACCGTGCGAGCGGCGAATAGGACATACCTGTGCAGATCGGCTGCGAACCGCTCAAAACGATTGTTGTGAAGCCGCTGGAGCTTCCAGTGGTGACCTCCGGCCATTGAAACCGCTCTACACTGGCTGGAGGGTCCAAGCCAAATGATGCATCAAACTGGCGATTATGTTGCGTTTTCTCGGAATCCAGACACGCAAACAAAGGGCTTTACGGAATCAAACTCGAAGCCAGCATTGCACGTAGTGTTGCATTTTGAGGGAAAAACCAGATGCCAGCATCCCAAAAAACCCGTAAACAACCCAGACCATCGATGACCCACCTCGAACCAGCAGAAGTCCTCTCGGTGCTCAAAGCGGCAAAAGCCAAGGGCGCTCGGGAATGGGCGATGATCGTTGTGGCATACAAGCACGGTATGCGGGCCTCCGAGGTGTGTAACCTGCGGCTGGATGATATCGACCTAAAGAATGGCAGCATCGTTGTCGAACGACTTAAGGGTTCGCTCCGTACCACCCAAGCTGTGACCGAGCACCGTGGAGAGCCGCTCTTGAACGAGCACCGGGCACTCCGGGAATGGCGACAGCAGCGGCGAGATGACGGCTCCGATTTCCTGTTCACCAGTCAGAAGGGCGGGCGGCTTGATCGCTCACAATTCTTCCGGCTGTTCAAGACGATTGCCAGTGAAGCCGGTTTGCCAGCAGAAAAGCAGCATCCCCACGCTTTGAAGCATTCGATTGCCAGTCACTTGGTTTCCGCCAATGTGAACCTCGCCTTGGTGAAACAGCAGCTAGGCCACAAATCGATTGGCTCCACGATGCGCTACATTACAACGAGCGATCAGCAGGCATCGAAAGCCACCGCCAGCGCCCTGATGAAGATTTTCTGAGCTGTTGATGAGGTATGCCGTCGGATGGGTCGAGACCGCCAACTAAGTGCCGACGAAAGGGCAGCTATCAAGCTTGCCGCACGCCAGCGTGTCGAAGCCGTGTGGACATGCTTGGATGTCTTGTCTCCCGATCTGACGCCGCAAGCAAAGAAAGAACTCGCCCGGAAGGTGTTGGACTTGTCCCGTGGGGAGGATCAGAAACCGCCTCTGATTCAGATCACCCCGGCTCAGGTGCAAGACATCGTTTGGCGCAACATGCAGTGCATCAATCCCCGTTGCCCCATGCTGCTGTTTTCAAATCAGATCGCCGAAGAACTCAACGAGTTTTTCAAGCAAGAAAAATGAGAATCTTGACTGTGGACGATGCCTATCAGCGGTCTAGCAATGGCACCCGGACAAGTTGGAAAAGATGGCACCTGAACTACGGGATTACGCCACGCGACAGACAGCGCGGATCAACGAAGCGTATCAAAAGGTGAAGTCCACGGTTTAGCCGTGGCTGGGCGGCACCTAAGCGCGCTCCTAATCGTCATTACTAGGGTAACTTGTAGATTTTGGGCTGGGGGGCATAATCGTGGTGAATTTCCCGAAAGCTCGCGGTGCTTTCCCCATATATCAGGAGGCGGTCGATGAAGTCTGGCTATGGCTGGTTCTGCAAGCGGTGCTGCTGGAACCGTGCTCAGACGGAGATAGCTAAATTCATTGTGGAGAATGGAATGAAAAGATTGATTACAGTAACTGCTCTGCTGCTAATCCTCACTGGTTTGAGCTTCAGTCAGGTATCGGGTGCTTTTGAGGTTGACACAGCTGTGACCGAGAATGGTCTTTACCTGTCAGTCTAGCAACTTCGGGGCGTGTTTCATTCTGAAGACCCAGAAGGGCAGCAATTCAGCCTTGGTGGGCCTTGGGATAGCATCCTCGTCATACACTCAGACAATGTGCCTTACTTCAAACCCTTCTTGGACATAGAAGAAAAGAACGCTGGCCTCGCCCGTTCGGGGTTCCTCAAAGACAGTGGAAATACGTCTGATGCATTCTGTAGAGCGGGAACTGACAAGGCGGTCTTTGTAACCTACTTCCAAGGGGGAGATAAAACGAAAATCTGGTGGGTCATAAGATTCGTTCCGACTCCCAATGACCCGGCAACTTTTGGTCGGGCTGTGGATATTACCGAAACGATAGGAACCAAGGAGAAGAGTGAGCTGCTGGAAGTCATAAAGAAGGTGCGCTAAAGCGATACGCCACGCACGACGGGTTCTACGCAGAAGGGCAGCAAGAGCATCGTTGATGGTGTGCTCGGTTGTGGGCATAACTTGTGTGTAGCCAGTTGAAGATAACCCGACAAACCAGCATAATACGCAAGCGTTGTTTTTGAGTGGTGCATACTCTGTCTACACCCTAAAGTCCCTTGTTTCGGCGTTAGTGCCCCCATTGCCCCTCCCCCTCTCGTCTCCACCAAAAACAAGTGTTTGTGCTCAAGGTGTCCGAAGGCCGAATACGGACAGCGGTTTGCCGGTCAGGTTTCCCCCAACGTCGTGCGCCTTCCGTAAGTGACCGTGGTAATTACCACGTCCGCATTGTTCTGTGCTTAACTTGCGTGAAAGGAATGGCCATGAAACGCACAAGTCTCGTCGTCCTACTCGTGGTTGCGGTCGTGTTGCTGAATGGATACAGCACAGGACAAGATCGTCAATTGCCAGACGGCACCAAGTATTTCGGGGAACGCACGTTGGACGACGGCACTAAAACGATCTTACGCGTTGAATTCCCGAACGGGCTGAAGCAGTTTGACGTGACGGTTCTTCCAGACCGCACGGTAAAGCTTGGGCGCGTTGAATCCCCGGACGGTACGAAGAATTTTGACGCGACAATGTTTCCAGACGGCACGATCAAGATTGGGCGCATTGAAATGTCCAACAATGAGAAGCAATTTGACGTGACGAGGCTTCCAGAGGACACGGTAAAGTATGGGCGCGTTGAATTCCCGGACGGTACGAAGAGTTTTAACGTGACGAGGCTCCCAGACGGCACGGTCAAGACTGAGCGCGTTGAATATCCCAGCGGTGAGAAGCAATTTGACGAGACAAAGTTTCCAGACCGCACGGTAAAGCTTGGGCGCGTTGAATTCCCGGACGGTACGAAGAGTTATGACGAGACAAAGCTTCCTGACGGCACGGTAAAGACTGGTCGTGCCGAATTTCCCAGCGGTGTGAAAAACTTTGATGTGGTGAAACTGCCAAACGGGACGAAAAAGATTGGGCGGGTGGAATTCCCCGATGGGCAGAAGAAGTTTGACGTGGCCTTAGCAGCGGACGGTACAGAAGTGAACGGGACTTCTACACCGTCAGCGGGGTCTGCTGCACTCGGTCAAGCGACACCCGAACAGAGAGTCCAAACCGCAGTACCATCTGCACATCCCACATTGGCGCAGGATCAAACGCCACCGCAGTCATTGATTGATTTCGTCAAGGGAAGCTTGGAGCGTTATTGCATTGCTAATAGCGGAGAACCTGACCCAGCAGCTTGCATTGCACAGCACATGAACTCAGCAAAATACCGTCGGCTTCAGTTCTTTATAAGGAACATGGACCCAGAAGATGGCCATGATTATGGCTGGCTGATCGAGTTCAACATCAACGATTGCGAAATAAAAGCGAATTGTACCGTTGGCTTCGCCATCCCGAAAGTTGGAAAGATAGCTGGCGGGCAACCAGCGTGGTGCGCCGGGACTTCGGCGTGTCTAGAGTATTCAAGTCCCAATGATCCCAATTCTCTCGCAGCGAATGCTGCGGTCGAAAATGCTAGGCAACTGAAAAATGGTTGGTGGTTTGCTCTTAATTCCCGTGGGACCCTACAGTCTGTGACTATTGCTCGTGGAATGACACAACTCACTCCGACTTACTCCGCCATTGCGTTGACCCTGAACGGTCACACTTGGCGATACTACGCGGATGGCGGCTATTACTACGACGAAGACGAGAACCGGGAGAAACTTGCCAAAGCCCAAAAGCAGCAGTTGCAAAAGGAGCAAAATCAGTTGGATGATCGGCGCAAAGCCTTCAGAGAACTGGGACTGCACCGGCTTCAATCTCAAGCTCAGGTTAAGAGCCTCCTGACCGCCCATGGTTTTGCGCCTTGGCAGTGTCAAACAACACGGGAAGACTGGGAGCGCGATACGACGGGCGAGCTTATGTTACTTTCGGGCTTTCCAACCAAATGTTCTGCTTCTCGACACGTGGGGCTGCCAAACCAAGACAATGTCATATTGGTATTCGCTAATAGTCACAGGCTGGTAGTTGCACGTTATGCCAGAGCATCCGACCTAAAGGACGTAGTGTTCGGCGCGGCGAACGAGCCGTTTTAGCCGACGAGGTAACAGCCCAGTACGCGACGTCGTGCTTGGAACTATCCGGATTTATGGTTTGCAGGTCGTCACGGTTTATGCGGTCACTGGAGTTGGTCGATGACTATGCTAAAGAACAAAACAATTCGTAACATCGCCATTGCGATCGTTATGATCGTGTGTTTGTGGATTGGAAGCGCCTATTGGCATGAACATGATGTTGCGGTATTGAATGCAATTTACGAAGATCAATCTAAAAGCGCTGCCGCCCTCTCTGCAGCACAATCACATCTTAAAGAGCTTCAGGTAGAAAACGAACAGCTTAAACGTACTGCCCAATTCTACTTTGATCAGGCGCTAAACTGGCATGCGGAGGAACTCGATACTGATGACACCGACACTGCAGCAATTGTATCGTTCAAGGAAGTTGTCGCCCGTTTTCCCCTTGACCCACTTGCTTCGGCTGCGAGCGACCGAATCAAGAAGTTCGAAAATCGCATATCTGCCCGAGCTGTGGCGCTCCAGAGGGCGCAAGGCGAGGTGTTGCAGCTTATTGAGACCTGTCGCAACGCCAGTACGAATCTGCGCCGCATCAATGGGGATAGTGGTGGGCTTTTTTACGGAGATCGCTTCAATAGAATGCAGATTAATTGGGACGTATATCGGGAACAGCAGAGACAAGCAGAGCCCTATAAAGATACCGTGGAGCGAAGCAAATCTAAGGCCAGAGCACTTCTGGATCATGTGCCTGATCCAGATCACAGTTTGTTAAAGCGAGTTGATAGCTGCGCTTCGGCGGACGTTGATTAAAGCTTGTGTAAAGTCACGCCGGGATTTTGAACTTGTCGGACTTCCAATTAAGCAGGAGGCTGCCTGTGAACAAGAACAAACTATTGCTGATCACATCATCCGTCATCATCGTAGGGATAGTCCTCCACGCGCTCCAGCAGCATGGGCAAGTTGTTTCACTATCACAAGCCGCTGTTGCAGCTTGTGAAAAGGACATGCAGGCACTTAAGTCCGTCCAAGGGCAAATTGATCAAGTTCAGCCAGAGAACGACCGCCTAAGACAAATGCCAAGATACTATTTCGACCAAGCAGTCGATGCTCAACTGGCAGCGGAGCGCTCCGATAGCAACGATGCCGATGCCGCCGCTGTCGCCAAGTTCGAAGATGTGCTCACGCGGTTCCCGAATGACCCACTTGCTAAAGCTGCCCGCGAAAGAACCAAAGCTCTTGAGGCACGAATCAGCGCCCGAAATCTCGCGATTAAGCGAAAACAAGAGGAAGTGGTAAAGCTGATTCAAGAGTGTAAAAGCTCAGCCGCCAGCCTCTGGCGAATTAGTGGGAACAGCAACGACTTGCTTATGAATGGGTATAATGGTCCAACAATCAATGTCGATCTGATGGTTCGACGTGCGGACCAAGCGAGACCCTACACACAAACCATAGAGAAGGCTAAGTCTAGGGCCAAAGGGCTTTTGCGTGATTTGCCCGACCCAGATTACAGTTTGTCGCGCCAAGTGGAGAACTGCGATTCCAAAAACCAAGAATGATCCGGAAGCGGCCTATATAGTGGAACTAGTTGGTGCAATCTACTGAAAACTGCGCTGGAGCCGAAGCCGGGTGCGGCTACGATCCTCAAATCGACTCTGTCTGTCGACCATAGTGAACTTCTCCCCGCAGCGCCACAAGGTTTGGTTGGTGAGAGTACTAACGACCGAATCTCCCGTCGCTCCAGCGTTCCAATACGTCCGCTCAGCAGCCTCGGCAATGCAAACCACCTTGCGAACCGGGTGGTTCAAAAAGCCTCGTTCCAGAACCCCAACTTTATTGGCTTTTTTGCCCCGATTTCTGAAATCCGTGCTGGTCTATTGCCTACAGTCTGGAAACCAGCTTTTCACGCACCGCAATCAAAATCCTCTCCGATGCGCGTAAGCCAAAACATTGCATCTCCCGTACCAGAAGAATACAATCTTGCGTGCTGGGGTGTGCTTCATCGCACAGAAGCTGCCAAAAACCGCTATGCCAGCCGAAAGGCAAGCGCAGGGTGCCAGTATTCCTCCAGTTCGTTTTGTGAGGCGGCATGTCCATTCGTCCCCTCGGGCATTCTCCATACCCAACGGTCATTCCGCGAAATCTAATGTGCTAAGAGGCTGGCCCAGCGGTTCCTTCAGCAGCTCGGGGATATCAGTGCGCGGACCAGTTCAAACAACTGCACGGGTGATTCTCCTTTGGTGGCGTAAGCATCCACCGTTCGGAGAACCTCTTGAGGAACGGGGGAATAGGCGGATAGCATCAGGATCGGAATTGCAGGGCTGATGCGCCTCATCGCGACAGCCACATCGTACCCATTCATGTCTGGCATCGCATAATCCAGGATCACCAGATCCACGCGCTGAGAAGCGAAGATTTCCAGGCCGGTTTTGCCGTTTCCAGCGGTGAGCACCGAATAGCCAGCGCTTTCCAGGACCATCTGCCGAACTTCAAGTCCAGCGAGTTCGTCATCGATGCAGAGAATCACTGGTTTCGACATGGGCGAATCTTGCATCGTATATTCCGCAGGATCTTCTGAATAATTGGAACTGCTCGTCTCTCTTTATGCTTGATGACACACTACTGGTGCCTGGATTTGTTGACATTATCTCATAGCATTAACGTGCCTATTATGAAATACTTGGCGGCTCTATCGCAAGTGCATTCCAGAGCTTTTCGGCTACTGCGGTGCTTTCCGGGGCGCGTTCATGACAACTGAAAATACTGGTGACCCTGCTTTTGATGGCAAGAATAGTGAACCGAGAGAACCTTCTCATTCAAAGAGCTTCCCGATAGTCGGAGTCGGGGCTTCCGCCGGGGGTCTGGAGGCGCTTTCTGATCTGCTCGCGCATTTGCCGGCCAAAATAGGGATGGCATTCGTACTGATTCAGCACCTTGATCCAAAGCACTCAAGCCAATTGTCGGATTTGCTGTCGCGGGTCACGAAGATGCCCGTCAGCGAAGCGAGCGATGGCATGGGCGTCGAACCCAACCATGTATATGTAATTCCGCCCAACTCGAACTTGGCCATTCTGGACGGCGTTCTGAGGGTCACGCCGCGAGTTCGTGATCACCACACTCCCATCGACTTTTTCTTCCAGGCGCTTTCCCGAAATCGAAACAATACGGCGATCGGCGTGGTCCTGTCGGGTACCGGATCGGATGGAACTTTAGGTTTAAGGGCAATCAAAGCGGAAGGTGGTATTACCTTTGCACAGGACAAGCAATCGGCCGTCTTCGGTGGCATGCCGCATAGCGCCATTGCGTCCGGAAATGTGGATTTCGTGCTTCCGCCGGAAGGGATCGCTCAGGAGCTGGTGAGAATCGCCGCTGATCCCTATGTCGTGGAACCGGAAGAGCCTGAGACGGAGGAGGCGTCCCCAGAAGGAGCCTTGGGAGCCGCGGAGGCCCCGACATTGGGGGTGCTCTTTGCGGCATTGCGTGCTGCCAAGGGAGTCGATTTCAGCCATTACAAACGCACCACGGTCTTGCGCCGGATTCGGCGACGCATGCTGGTTCACCAGATGGACAATTTGACGGACTTCCACAACTATCTCAAGAACCATCCCGCCGAAGTCGAGGCGCTCTACCAGGACCTTCTTATTAATGTCACCGAGTTCTTCCGAAATCCTGAAGTTTTCGAATCTCTAACAAGTCAGGTGTTCCCAAAAATCATCAAGGACCGATCTGCAAAGGACCGATCTGCAGATGATGCCATCCGGATCTGGTCCCCGGGCTGTTCCTCGGGCGAAGAAGCGTATTCGCTGGCCATCGCCTTGCTCGAATTCCTGGGCGAAAAAGCCGTAAATACGCGTGTCCAGCTTTTTGGGACCTGTCTTTCCGAAAAAGCCATCGAGCAGGCCCGCGCGGGCTTTTACTCGGAAAGTAACGTGGCCGCGGTTTCACCGGAGCGCCTGCGGCGGTTTTTCTCCAGAGTGGAAGGTGGATACCGAATCAGCAAGTCGATTCGGGAGATGTGTATTTTTGCGCGCCACAACATCCTTGCCGACCCACCATTTTCCCACATGGACCTGATCAGTTGCCGGAACGTGCTGATCTACATGGACTCGGTTCTGCAAAAGCAAGTCATGCCAATCTTCCATTACGCTCTCAATCCGAACGGCGTTTTGATGTTGGGAAGCTCGGAAGGCATTGGTGGGTTCTCGAATCTCTTCGAGGCCGTAGATAAGAAGCACAGGATCTATTCGAAGAAGTGGGTCCTCGGACATACTCGTTTTGAATTCGCGACGAATAGTTTTCCTGCCGTTGCTCCAGAGCGAGCAGTCAGCGGCTCAGAACGCGGCGATACTCTCGACCTACACAAAGAATTGGATCGGTTGGTTCTTGCCAACTATGCACCGGCGGCCGTGCTTGTTTCCGCCGATTTGGAAGTCCTGCAATCGCGCGGAGACACTTCTCCATACCTGAAACTACCGGCCGGGAAGCCCAGCCTTAATTTGCTGAAGATGGCCAGGGACGGTCTCAGGTTTGAGCTGCGCAACGCGGTAGCCGCAGCAAAGCAGCAGAAGACGCCCATCAGGAGGGATGGGATACAAATCAAGTCTGGCAACCGGACCCGAAACATCCGTATTGAGGTTACTCCTCTGAAGTTAGCTTTCGCCAGCGAAACGTGCTTTATGGTCGTGTTTGATAAAGCAACACTTGCGAGTTCCTCCGCAATGCAGACGGCAGAACAACCCGCGGCCAGTCCGGCCAGCGAAACGTCAGAGGTGGAAGCCTCTCGCATCCAGCAACTCGAACAGGAACTCGCCAACACCAAGGAATATCTCCAGTCGGTGATCGAAAAGCAGGAGGCAAGTAACGAGGAGCTTCAGTCTGCGAACGAGGAGATATCGTCGGCCAACGAGGAGTTGCAAAGCACCAACGAGGAGTTGGAAACCTCCCAGGAAGAGCTGCAATCGACCAACGAGGAACTGAACACGGTCGCCGACGAGCTGCGCGCTCGGAACACGGAATTGAACCAGTTGAGCAACGATCTCGTAAACCTGCTTGCGACCGTCCATATTCCGATCATCATGGTCGATTGCGATCTCCGCATTCGGCGGCTTACCCCGATGGCTGAAAAGGCCCTCAGAGTGATTCCCGCCGATGTCGGAAGGCTGATCACAGACATTAAACTCAACATCGATGTGCCCGACATGGAGAGGTTGATCCTGGCCGTAATCGAGAGCCTTCAGCCGGTCGAACGAGAGGTTCAGGACCAGTGGGGCAAGTGGTACTCGCTGCAAGTACGACCCTACCGGACTATTGATAACAGAATCGATGGCGCGGTTCTGGCGCTGCAGGACATCGACATCCTTAAGCGCAGTGAACAGGCATTCAGGCAATCCAGCAGCTTCATGAGTTCCGTCGTGGAAACGGTGCGTGAGCCACTGCTGGTGCTCGATTCGGACTTGCGGGTAAGGATGGCCAACAAATCCTTCTACACCGCTTTCCAAGTCTCGCCGGAGGAAACAATAGCGAGAAACTTTTACGATTTGGGAAACGAACAATGGAACATCCCTCACTTGCGTGTGCTCATGAGGGAAGTCTTACCGAAGGTCCAGGCTGTGCACGATTTTGTGGTGGAACACGAGTTCCCCCACATCGGACGCAAAACCATGTTGCTCAATGCGCGTCAGATCAGTGATGGAGACCAGACCGATCCGCTGATCTTGCTGGCCATTGAGGACATCAGCGAACGCAGGCGGGCCGAAGAGGAAACGCTGCGCGCCGCCGAGAAGTTGGCTTCCGCCGGACGTATCGCCGCAACCATAGCCCACGAGATCAACAATCCCTTGGACCTCCTGGCCAGCGTGATGTACCTGCTGGAACAGCACTCCACATTAGATCAGCCTTCACGGGACCTGGTGAACCGGGGAAGCCAAGCAGCAAAGCGCATAACGGACATTACTAGGCAGACACTTGGGATGTTCAGCAGCTCATCCGAGATTAAGGACGTGGCACTCTCTCAAGTGCTTGATGAAACGTTGGAGCTGCTTGGCGGCAAGTTTCGCGAACAGAATATCTCTGTGGAAAAACGCTATGGCGTCGAGGGGCATATCCATGCCGCTCCCACCGAACTTCGGCAGGTGTTTTCCAATTTGATGGTGAATGCGCTCGCCGCAACACCAGCAGGAGGCAAGCTCGCGTTGCATGTGTTTGCCTCTTGTGATTGGCGAAGACCGGAGCGACGCGGGATACGCGTGGTTATTGCTGATACCGGGGCAGGCATTCCTTACGAGCACCAAAATAAGATATTTGAGCCGTTTTTTACCACGAAGGGCGAGAAAGGGACCGGCCTTGGGCTTTACGTTATTGCCGGCATCGTAAAGAAGTACGAGGGCACTATTCGCCTACGCAGTAGTACAGAAAACGGCAAAAGCGGAACCTACTTCTCAATCTTCTTCCCTACCAAGGAAGCAGACAATTCAGCTACAGGACAGATCCGTAGCGAAGGACTATAGCCCTGTTTAAACCCCGAGGCAGGGCTGCTGTTGATTGCGCCTGAGACTCTGCCTTGAAGTGAGAGCCTATAGACGAGTTCGCAAAAGGCTACTGTCCTCGCCATTCTTCTAGTGGCACTTGTTGCTTAGCATATTAGGTGTGGGATATTTGTTCTACCCAGGGATGGACTTGTCTTTTCGGCTGTTCGGGCCGGTGTGCGGCTTAGAGGGTGGTGGTGCTTATTTTTCACGTCCTCGGTGTTGGCCCCGACTTGCGACGCTATGTTTACGTCTTAATCAGGTGTTCGACAGGTGGGCCAGCGAAGACGGCTCTTGAAGGTAACGGACACAATCCTTCGAGGAAATGTATCTCGAATCTGTCCGGACTTTCACGAGGTGGCCCCAACGATCCGATCTACCCACCGTTGTTTGCTTGCGAACAATCCCGCGAAGTCGAGGAACTCTGACTTTTCGTTGTCTGATCACTGTTGAACAGTGTCAGACTATATGTGATCACTGTTGACCAGTGTTCACACGCCCGAAGTTTGATACCTACCAAGGGAAGCACCCTCTGGATGGCAGACGAGACGAGAATTGTAGCTATAATGCGGTCTTAAGGTACACCCGGTGTTTGTGATCTCGCTAAAACTCGGCGATAGAAGAATGGTTGAGAGGGCTCGGGCCTGGACGTCTAAACGAGGTAAGCCATGCAGGAAGAAATGGAACCGAAGTACGCGGAAGAGGCACTACGAGCTTCTGAACTTAGATATCGTCGGCTCTTCGAAACCGCCAAAGATGGAATCCTGATTCTCGACGCGAAGACAGGACAGATAACAGACGTTAACCCATTCCTGGTTAATTTGTTGGGCTACTCTCACGACGAATTTATTGGGACGCCACTTTGGGAGATTGGGCCGTTCAAAGACATCAAAGAATGCAAGCTCGCTTTTGTAGAGTTGCAAGAAAAAGAGTATATCCGCTATGAATCTCTCCCGCTTGAAACCAAAGACGGACGGTCCATTGCCGTGGAGTTTGTAAGCAACGTCTATGGATTGAGTGGTGGGACGAGGGTCATTCAATGCAACATTCGTGACATCACTAAACGCAAGCAAGCGGAGGATGCGCTCCAGCGAAGCGAGGAGGAAATCCGGCACTTTTTTGAGGCAAATCCGGCAGGCAGCTACGTCGCAAGCCCCGATGGAAGGTTGATGACATGCAATTCAGCCTTCGCGCGAATGCTCGGTTTTCCCTCGGTCGAAGAGGCAATGAAAGTTGATTTGCTCTCACTCTTTCCCAACCGCGCGTTGCGAGACGTATTTCTGGGGCGCCTCAAGGAGAAGGGGCGGCTCGAATACTACGAGGCTGAACTCCGCCGTAATGACGGCAGCTTGGTCCGCGCCGTGGAGAATGCCGCCGGAACGTTCGACGAGCGGGGTGAACTGGCCGAGATCCATGGCTGCCTCATCGACGCTAGCGAGCGGTATGCAGAGCAGCAGTTGCGCCAAGCTCATAAACAACCGCTCTTTCATACTAAGACTTTTCTCTCGAAAGCAGGCGCAGGCAGGGCGATTGTATATATGCCGGGAAAACAGATCCTTTTTGAACAAGGCAAACGGGGTAATGCTGTCTTCTATATCTTGGCGGGCATGGTGAAGCTCAACGCAGTCTCCCAGGGTAAGGAGATCACAATTGGCTTGCTCGGCCCGGGGAACTTCGCAGGCAAGGAATGCCTGGCAACAGGTCGGCCCCGGCACACGGCGTCAGCTAGGGCACTCACAAATTGCACAATACTTAGGATTGAACGAAAAGAGATGTTGCGCGTTATCCAACAGGAAGATATCTTTGCGGCATTTTTTTTCGATTACTTACTCGCCCGCATCGGTCAATACCAACAAGCCTTAATGAGTCAGCTTTTAAACTCCAGCGAAAAACGGTTGGCCCGAGCTCTTCTCTTGCTTGCTAACTTCGGTAACGGAGGAAAACCGGAGGCCATCATTCCGAAAATTCCTCAGGACGAGCTGGCGAAAATGATCGGCACAACGCGATCCCGAGTCAGTCATTTTATGAAGCACTTCCAAAAACTGGGCTTTGTTGCCTACAGGGGGCAAAGCTCTATCACCATCCGTATCGCCAAATTGTCAAGGTTCATAAAGGCTTGATTCATCACGAGACCCGACATTCAACCATAAATTGCAGGGCTACTTCACGCGGTATACCGCCGAGGAGATTTGATGGCTGTCAAACGTTCCGTCGTTATTGATCCCGGTACTGTAAAGTCGTCCACGGGAAGAGTCTGAAGCACCCCAGTAAGCAGATCGTTCCTTCGCGCTCGGTTACAGTTCATAAAGTGATGGTCAGACCGCCAGAGATTGGCACGTCACCTGAACATACTGCCGCATTCGATCCCCGCCTCTTGCTGACAAAACTGGCGACTGGAAAAACCAGCCGAGAGTACCAAGCTGATGAATCCGTGTTTTCGCAAGTGGATGCGGCGGATGCGGTGTTCTACATCCAGAGCGGCAAGGTAAAGCTCACGGTTGTATCCAAGCGTGGCAAAGAAGCCGTCGTTGCCATCCTGCCGGAAGCTAGCTTCTTTGGCGAGGGCTGTCTGGCAGGCCAACCGCTTCGCATGGCCATCGCTAGCACCGTCGAACGGAGCACCATCATTCGGGTCGAGAAGCGAATCATGGTAGGCATGCTCCACAAGGAACCGGAATTTGCCGAACGCTTTCTCGCCTATCTGCTTTCCCGAAACATCCGCATGGAATCGGACTTGGTGGATCACCTCTTTAATTCCAGCGAAAAACGCCTCGCTCGGCTTCTCCTGCTGATGGCCAACTTTGGACAGGAATCCAAGCCGATACCGCTCATTGCGAAAATGAGCCAAGAAACCCTCGCCGAAATGATCGGCACAACCCGCTCCCGAGTCAGTTTTTTCATGAATCGGTTCCGGGACTTGGGCTTCATTGATTACAACGGCGGTGGAATGCACGTCCACAGCTCGCTCGTCAGCGTCGTGCTTCACGACTAGGGCACTCACGGATGGTGGAGCGGTTCACAGTAGGAAGTATCGAATGAAACAGCCTTCTGGTCGGTACGTCGTGACGGTTCAAGCGCAGCCTTTTCGCAAAGGGAGGCACTACTACTGGATAGTATACTGGGAGCACAATCCTGATGAATTAGTATCGTGGGGAAATGCCCCTACACAGGAATTGGCTGAGATGGCGGCACTGATAGAGGTCACGAACCTGCATTCTGGGCTGAGTCGCGATGGACAGGTGGCCAGCATGTGCTATTCGGGCATCCACCATTGCTGATTATCCCCGGCCAACGTTTCAGCTAAACAATCAGTTCTGCCTCAAGTCAATTTGTAAACGCCGGGATGGTGAGGTCGGGTTGATTACCGGCTTCCACTGGTAGCTCTCATCACCCGACCCTCGCCGACTGAGTCCCACAGTGAACTTGTCGCCCGGTAGACCTGTCATAGCAGCCGCTTCACGCAACTGAACAGAGCGTCTCAAGCAGCAGGGGGAAGTAGGAGCACAAGCAATCGCTGTGCTTCTCTGATAGTGCGAGGCGAAGCTCGAAGCTCCGAGGCGCAGGGCGACTCCGGTCTAACGTCAGGTGTGCTTCGCCAGAATCCATTCCGAGCCTTTCAAGGAATGCCACGAAATCACGATCATCGAAAACGCGCCGAATCCGAAAGTCCAACGTTTCCGCGAACGGCACCACAAGCACACTACCGGACGCATCAACCCGCGCCACCACCAGAATGAAATTCTTCATGTAGCAATAGGTATACGCCGAATCCAGAGCACGTTGTTAGGGCTAAATCCGTTTCATTTTCGTGAGTAGTCACCGTAGATTACGTGAGCTAGGCTCCGCACCCTCCGGGTCATCATTCTTGATCAGATTCACCCGGTTGCTCACTTCGTACCGCCGCATCAATGCCGGGTCAAACGGCTTCAGCAGATCGCAGACGGCTTCCGCCTTCTGGAATCCGGGATCAAGCCACAGGTCATAATGCTTCAGCGGCAGGATGACTGGCATGCGGTCATGGATGTCGATTAGGAGCGCGTTCGGGGTGGTGGTGATGATCGAGCACGTTTCGATAACTTCTCCCTGCGGGTTCTTCCACCTGTCCCAAATTCCGGCAAAAGCAAAGATCGAATCGTCATGCATGCTGAAATTAAAGGGCTGCTTCGCTTTGCCCTCCCGCTTCCACTCGTAGAAACCGTCCGCAGGGATCAGGCAGCGGCGCTTTCTGAGGGACTCCCGGAACGCGGGTTTAGTGGCGACCGTCTCCGCACGAGCGTTTATCATCTTGAAGCCGATGCTGGCGTCTTTCGACCAGAACGGAATCAGCCCCCACCGCATTCGTGAAGCCAATCGTTTCGGCTGTTCAGTGTGCTGCCGGATGACCGGGACGTTCTGCGTAGGCGCGATGTTGTACCGGGGCTCCCAGTCATCATCGGGCTCGACATCGAAGCACTCGGCTAAAAGGTCTTTGCGCCGGGAGAGGCGGTAGCGGCCACACATGGAACCAGATTGTATCATATTCGCTTTTTGTTCGCCATGCCGATACAATCGTATGCCGTGCGTCTCCTGCCAGCAATTTCGGAAGGTTCGGCCACCGTCGAGTGGCTCTTCCTTGACCTGAACTCCTACTTCGCTTCGGTTGAGCAACAGGAACGCCCGGAACTGAGGGGGCGTCCAATCGGCATTGTGCCCCTCATCACCGAGCATACCTGCTGTATCGCCGCCTCCTACGAAGCCAAAGCATACGGCGTAAAAACGGGAATCAACGTGGAGGAGGCCAAGCAGCTATGCCCGCACCTTCAACTTGTCGAAGCCCGTCCCAAACTCTACGTCGAGTATCACCACCGCATAGTCGAGGCCGTCAATTCCTGTATCCCGGTCACCAATGTCATGTCGGTAGACGAGATGGCATGCAGGCTGATGGGGAGAGAGCGTGCCCTGCCCAATGCCACCACCATCGCCGTCGATATCAAGCAGGCGCTCCGCACCGTAGGAGATACGCTGCGCTGTTCGGTAGGGCTGGCTCCCAACCGATACCTGTCGAAGATCGCCTCTGACTTGTGCAAGCCGGATGGGCTGACGGTTTTCCTGCTGCGGGATTTGCCGCAAGCTCTCTATTGCCTGAAGCTTTCGGACTTGGTTGGCGTCGGCCACGCCATGGAGAAGCGGATTCACAACAGCGGGATAACGACTGTCGAACAGTTATGTCAGCTTTCGCCGGAGCAGATGCGAAGTATATGGAACAGCGTCCTTGGCGAGCGGCTTTGGCATTGGCTGCGCGGAGCCGACTTCCACGACCCGGAGTTCAAACGGAAGAGCCTCGGCAAACAGCACGTTCTTGCGCCCAAATACCGAACGCGGGAGCAGGCGTTTTGCGTGGCGCTCAAGCTGCTCCACATCTCAGCCACCAACCTGCGGAAGTTGAAGATGTGGGCTGGCGGTATTGGGGCGGGAGTGAAGTTTTTGAAGAAGCGTCCCGTGAGATTCAGCGACGAAGGGGACGTTCCCGCGTGGAAGGCTCACATGCGAATTCCCGAGTGCCGGGACACCGTGATCCTCCAGCGGCACCTGACGGAGTTGTGGGACTCTTGCCCAGAACAGGAGCCATTGCAAGTCGGCGTATGGCTCTTCAATCTCGTTCCGGATGAACTGCACACGCTTTCCATGTTCGAGGACGACGAAAAGCGATACCGGATTAGTACGGTCGCTGATGAGCTAAACCAGCGGTACGGGCAGAACGCCGTGTACTTTGGCGGAATTCATTCGGTGCTCGACTCTTCCCCAACGCGAATCTCATTCACATCCATTCCCGACGTAGATGACTTTTGATACTGACGACAGCAAATATAGATGGGCGGGAACTCCGTACTGCCCGTATCTGCGCAATCGCGGCTACAGCCAGTGGGTCGGGCGGGAGGAACTGTTCGAGCGGGAGCGGGGTGGCGTCCCGGATTTTCAGGGGGTGGGACGAGTGTGTGAGGGCGTGTGCAGAAGCGAAACCGTAAGCGTTCTCTGACTTGCAGCCCCGTAGCCAGAACGTTCCGACGATCGAATCGCACGTATTGCCTCAAGCGGCTCTTCAGAATGCGCCGTTCTGCTCTGGCCTGCTACACTCTTCTTAGAATTCAACCCTAGAAAGGAGTCCTCATGAGTACAGTATCGCCGTTCCACACAAACTCACCCGAGTATCCGCCAAAGCACCGGGAGGTTTATCACGATAAGGACACCTGCCCCGATGGGAAGCGCATTAAACCGCAGCACCGTCTGACGGGAACCGGGGGAAAGAAACACTGCTTAGAGTGTGACAAGGTCAGCTAGGCATCTGCCTCGGGAACGTAACTTTCAGGCGCAAGAAGATATGCGAAAGCCCACCAACGAGTTCATCCAGTTGGTGGGCTTTTTCGTGTCCTAAGCCGGAACATTTGTCAGTCAGCAAAGGACAGCATCAACGATTGGGCGGCTTGGTGCCGATTCCCGACAACTCCCACGCCTCACGAATGCTAGTCCGCCCTTCCCCAAACGGTTCCTTTCGCCAGACATGAAAAAGGAACAGCGACACCCTCCGACCGAACGCCAGTTGTAATATCTTCCATTTCCACATGACTGAACCGAATCCAATGATCCCAAACAGTATCACACGCTGGCTGCCTGTTCCTGTCGTTGCGTTCAGTACCAGATTGTAGTCTCTAAACCCTTCCCGTCATGCTCCGGCTCGCACACCCGCCGAGCTTCGCCATTAGAAACTCGAAGCGCCGACCATACCGCAACTGCCGAATCCAGCAGATCGTCTCTGCCGACACCGGAAGGACGATTCTGAAGGTGGCGGTCGATGCCCGAGAAAACGGGACGGAGCAGATCGAGGCGCTCATTTACGCCGTCCTTAATCTTCTTCCTGTGTACCATGGGGCGGTTCTGCGCTAGAGCCCAGAAGCAGACTTCGGGGTGAACCTCGAACGCCCCCATGCCTGCTGGCTCAGACCTTTTCCTGTCATACGGAGGTTCATGGCGGTGGCAACGGCGTGATTCTTTGCAGAGAGGGCGGCTCGGCACGGCGGCGAAAATACGCTGTTGCGTCGAGGCCAGCCCAACAGCTTTCTTGCCGCCTTGTCGCATGCTCTGGAGCCGTCCAGCAGTCCGATGGGAATGTCGATGGCGAGGTACGCCAGATCAGGAGGACGTTTTCTCAGCAGGGCTGCGAGATTAATGAGTTCGACCGAAGTGGTGAGGGACGGCAGTTCGATCTTGAACTCGACCCAACCGCCTCGACATCCGTCTATGCCAGCAACCCACATGATAAGCACAATTACGGCACATTCACTTCGGTTGTCGCCATTGCAGGCCCATTAGACCAAATCTTCGTAGTCTTGCCCGCCGACTTTGCATTTTGCGCCTATGGGCAACAGCTTACGGTCATGGTTAGTTTCTCCCTGAGATATACCGGCTTTTTCGTGAGCCGCTGCTGGACAATGGCGGCTGGTATGACCTTCTTCCCCGCATTCCCAACACGTCAGCACACTGGTCTTACGTGCAACCATGGTGGGAGGCTCGCTGCGCTGATACCCCGAGATGTCATTCGAAAGCGCAAGTAAGGTGACTTCTACTCGCTTCAACGAAATCCCTTTAGCCTTGGCCTTTGCTTCGACCATCAGGACTTCAGGATGATTCTCAATCGGGGTTCTAGCAACTCCTGCTGGATGCAGAGTCGAATGGAAGCACGACATGCCGCCATCACCGTACTCATAAACAGCCATACCTTGCGGAGAAGCACCCATGTAGTGAACTATTCCCTGACGATGAGCAGCAATAATTCCACGATCTTTCAGGCTGTACCAGTATTCCTTGCGAGTTTTGCGACGGCTAGCAAACGTATGACGCCGTAATTGATAGGCTATCTGAGCAGCGTCACGTTCCCGATGAGCGGCCCGAGATGCTTCTCGAACACACAATAGCAAATCATTACAAGGCTTGGGCAGGCGTGTCTTACTTCCTACCTTCTTTTTGCCGAGCGCGGCAAGCAGTTTACGTTTATCACGAGAGAGAATAGCATACCCTATTCTCTGCGGGAACCAGTGATTCCCGTAGGAGTTGACGAGATTGACAATCTCAACGTAGGGCAGTCCGAGGGCGCGGACGGTGCGAATCGTGCCATCCAGCGAAATGCGGTATACGCCACGTTTGGGCGTCGTCTCTGATGTATAGTTGCCATACGAACTAAGATTGCGGAATGCAGTGGTTGCCATAGATATTCTCCTTGTCGCTGTGCATTGTTTACTTGTTCCTGCTTACTTGAAGTTACATACAGTAAATTGGTTGGTACAAAAACTCACACATCTTCGTCTCTGCGCACCCGCATATACTCGCTGGCGAGGCGTTTGGCATAGGTGATCTTGTCTCCCAAGACCGCCGCCGCCATCTTGTCGGCGTGTTCTAAGAGCAGGGCGCTTGCGTCTTGCGGTCGCCCGCCATCTTTGTTGCTGTCGGGCTTGGGCGTCTCTTCTTCGAGCAACTCGATTGCCTCGTCAGCAGTGTGTGAGCGATAAAACCATTGCCGCACCGTGTCGGCGTTTAGGCCCATCTTCGCCAACGTCTCGTAAAAGCCCGGCTTCTTGCGGAATGTCCGCTTCTTCAATGCTAGGAGCGCGGGCAGCAGGCGCTGGCGCAATTCTTTGTTCATCTGATTGCGGTGAAAACTGACGCAGCGTACCGAGTCCTGAATCTCTTTCAATAGGTCTTCCAATGACAGCTTCGTGTAGTAGGCGTCGGTGCGGTCGTCGGGCACGGGCCCAAACGCGACTGTCACGGCTCGCTTGAGTTTGCCTTGGTTCGTCCAGATGCATTCGGCCCGCGAACTCTTGTTCGTGATTCCGAGGTTCGCAGCTTTGATCTGGGTTTCCTTTTTATACGCAGGTTCGCCGAATGCTTCTACATAGAGCGGCTGATAGTATTCTGTAAACACCCACTGAAATTCTCCCGCTCGCAGGACTTCGATCAACTCAGTCGGGCAAATGTCGTTAGGCGAATATGCGTCTAACTCAGCGTTGAGATACGGTGCATCGACAATGACGATGTCATTTGTGTCGGGCTTTTCCGCCTTCAGACAGTCAAACCAATCCAGACTTGTAATCCGAACGTTGCGTTCGTTCAGGAGCTTATGCGCAGCCCGAAGGTGAGCTTGGTGCGATTCTGCTGTTCTGCGCCCGCCGTTCGTCCTACGGCTTCCATGTTTGTACCCCGCACCATTGAAGGTTAGGGTGGGCGCAAGCAAGATTGCTTGTGGATCGCCTGCCGCCGCACGACGGGCGTAACGTGCAAGTTCGTCATGGTCAACATCCGATCTGTGCGGCACTGCTACCTTATCTCCGTGGTCTTGCAGCGCCTGAAAGAACGTATAAGTGCGAATGTCATTCAAGACCCACTCGTCGTAGACAAGCCCTGCCTGCATGGCGCAGAAGCTGATGTTGCCGCGGCCTGCAAATAGGTCGATAAATTTGCGCCCGTCGCGTGGGAGAAACTTAATGATTTCTGGGGATAGCCTTTGCTTTCCGCCCGGATAATTGAAGCCGACGTTCTGTCTCGGGACGAGTGCTGTTGCTGCTGCGGTAGTCTCAATCATTTCATTTCGCCCCTAAGTAATTTTTCAGATTGAGATCACCACGCCGGGGCACGCCGTCTACAACAGGGCCGGAATAGCCGCGCACCGAATTCAGCGCCCTGTCTCTGTTGCGCCGCTGGTAATGGTCAGCACGCCGTGCGGTGCGTGCGTCACGCAGGCGCTTGAGGCTGGCGATGTGCGCTTCGCTGGTACGGTACGCCGCCTGCCTGCAGGCGTTTGAACAGAACTTCTTCCGTGCTGGTTTGCCGCATGGGCAAAGCGTAACGCTATCTTCTGCGTGCTGACACACGTCAACCGTGGTGGTCGTTATTGCGGTTGCTGCTGCGGTTTTCTTCGTCATGTTTTACAGGATGCCAGGTCTCTTCGATATCCCTAGTAGTGAAGATTTCCGGTAAGATGGCTAGCGACGGGAAGGCCCAAATTCGCGACTGCACAAGCGAGGGAGCTAACTTGTCGGTAAGATCGCAGGTGCCAAAATGACGCTAATTTTGATTCCCCCAATAACCTTGGAAGGGCATCGTGCCGCCGAGTCGTGGCTGCGAAACATTGCCCCCGATAGGCAAGAGCGGACACACAGACACTACGACGAGGCGGTGAAGAGGCTGGAAGCCGCACTCTCGCACGACAAGGATTTGCTCCGCGCCTTTCGCTCCGTCAAAGACGACGCCCAATTCTTCGGCCGCGTGGATGGCTTGAAAGAGGGGATGAAACTCTACAAATACGCTTTGCAAATCGAGAAGAGGCGCAAGCAGAATCCCGCTTGGCATTCGATGCTGCGATACATCGTCGGCTTGGCCGACCGGCACAAGGAAGAGAAATTGAGGGTCGCGGTCTCAGCACCGGAGGTCTGCAAGCATTTGGACAAGCAAATCGACAGGATCAAATCGGCGAGTCCCAAACGCTCGGACGCGGCGGCGCAGATCAAACCGCCCGTGTCGTGGGGCTGTGCCACATGGACTCAGGCCCTGCAAGACAAGGAGAATCGCAGCAAAGTGGACAAGTTGGTCAGTGAGGCGAGGAGCGAAGCTCTCAGCGAGCAATATTGCACGCTCCAAGCGTGGCGTACTTGGGGAGCGGCGCAGAGACCGGAGCCTGAGTCATGATCGGGCGGGAGTGCGTCTGGCTTAAAGGTCGTACCGTGACTGTCACGGTTGTGCCGCCCCCGAAGCAGAAGGATTTGCTTTACGACCTTCTCGCAGCCAGCCAGTCAGCCAATTTGCGTTGAAGTGACAAATCGTGTTCCCAGCAGGATTCTGGTTCACTGCGGCCCCGTCCCTTCGGCAGTCGCTGCTACTGATAGACGGACAACTCCGTCAGCCCTACCACCGTGGTTCGACCCTTTGCCCACTCACATCCAAACAGTAGCCACCCATTGCGAGAATTCCGGTCGTTCCCATGTGCACCAGGCACAAATAATATCGTTTGCGTCGGTAAACGAAATAGTGCTCTGTCGGTACCCCGCAGCATTTCTTGGCGTCGTAAACCATGCGGATTGCTCCAGCGCTCTCATCCATTTGGCAATGATGTTCAGTCATGACTGTCTCCTCACAGATATACCGAAAATTCGTTCAGTCCGAGGCGTTGCATGAGTTCCGGATACCGAGCGCAGAGACGCCAGTAGTTCTTCCGTGCGCGGGCTGGCGGACA
>Ga0187864_10001388_pt1 | contig 23561 bp, 20 predicted proteins | sample June2016WEW_11_4_FD_132985 | JGI IMG/M metagenome (GOLD analysis project Ga0187864, IMG submission 132985) | Peatland microbial communities from SPRUCE experiment site at the Marcell Experimental Forest, Minnesota, USA - June2016WEW_11_40 | ecosystem: Environmental > Terrestrial > Soil >...
AATAACCGAGATAGGAGCGGCGGATTTGCGGATCGTCGGCGAATGATTTCGCGCTTCCCGACGCGACGACGTAGCCGGTTTCGAGGAGATAAGCGTGATCCGCCAATTCGAGAGCAAGGTTTGCGTTCTGCTCCACCAGCAGCACGCTCACTTTTTCCTCTTTTCGTATTCGCTCGACGATTGCGAAAATGTCTTCGACGATGCGGGGCGCAAGGCCGAAGGACGGTTCGTCGAGCACCAGAAGCCGCGGCTCCATCATCAAGGCGCGGGCAATAGCGAGCATCTGTTGCTCGCCGCCGGACAAGGCGCCCCCTTGTTGCCGGCGGCGTTCGGCGAGAATGGGAAAATAGCCGTACATGCGCTGCATGTTCGCCGGCGCGCGACGCGGCCGCGTATAGCCGCCGAGACGCAGGTTCTCCTCGACCGTCAGGCCAATGAAGGTTCCGCGCCCTTCCGGCACATGGGCGACGCCCACAGCCGCGATCGCCTCGGTCGCGCGCCGATCAACGCGGTTCCCGGCGAACAAGATTTCGCCTTCGCTACGGACCATGCCGCAGATGGCCCGTAGCGTTGTCGTCTTGCCGGCGCCGTTGGCGCCAAGGAGCACGGTCATGCCGCCTTCCTCGACCGCGACGTCGATTCCATGCACGACTTCGGACTGGCCGTAAAAGGCCTTCACCGCACGCAGCTCAAGGATCGCCGCCATTAGTGCCGCGGCCCTAGATAAGCTTCGGTGACGGCGGGATTGCCCCGCACCACGTCCGGCGGACCATCGGCGATCACGCGGCCGAAATTCAGCACCACCACCTGATCCGAAAGGCTCATCACCAGGCCCATATGATGCTCGACCAGAAGCACGGTTATCCCGAGCTGGTCGCGGATGGCGCGGATCAGACTGCCGAGGTCCGCTACCTCCTCGTGGTTCAGTCCGCCTGCGGGTTCGTCGAGCAACAGCAACAACGGCTTGGCGGCGAGTGCGCGCGCCAATTCCACGCGCTTGCGCGCGCCCAGAGAAAGGCTCGTGGCCGGCCGCCTCGCCATGTTCGCCAACCCGACGAAGTCCAACATCGCACGAGATGTGTCGTCGAATTCCCGCTCTTCCGTCCGGGTGAACGGCAGGGTCAAGGCATCGGCCAGCGGGCCGTTGTGGCCGCGCGCATGAGCGCCGACTTTTACGTTGTCGAGAACCGACATCGAGGCGAACAGGGTCGATGCCTGGAAAGTGCGCCCGACGCCGAGCGCGGCGATGTCCGACGGTGCGCAGCGACGCAGCGACTGTCCGTTCAAGCGGATGTCTCCGCGCGCCGGCCGATAGAGCCGGCTGAGGCAATTGAACAAGGTCGTCTTGCCGGCGCCGTTGGGCCCAATCAATCCCACAATCCGGCCCTTGGCCACCCCGAACGTAACGTCATCGAGCGCGACGATGCCGCCGAAGTGCATCGTCACGCCCGCGATCTCCAACAATGAGGGGGCCGCGCCGTTGCCTGCGCCGGGTATTCCGCCAAACAGGATTTCGGTCATGCGGCCCGACGCGCCATGTGGACGTAATCCTCCGCGACCCTCCGTTCCTGATTTTTCTTGTGCCTCTTGGGCGGTACCCCACACGAATTGGTTCGACGAAGCCGAACCCGGCGGGGTGGGATAGCAAGGGTCAAGGAAAACGTGACACAGCGCGTATTCACGCGTCAACGATGCGCGCGACTATATTTCGCTTTATTTTGTCGGGCGGTAACCCCGGTTCGCTCGAACGAAAGGTCGCCGCGCCGGAGCGGTTTCGCCCCGCTTAATGCGACATCAGCACCGGGGCGGTCATCGAGCGGAAAATGCTGCGGGTCACGCCGCCGAGCACGAATTCGCGCAGACGTGAGTGGCCGTAGCCGCCCATAACGATGAAATCGCTACCGGCATCGGCGGCATGCGAGAGGATCACGTCGGCAACATCGATATCGCCAAGTACGGTCCGCTTGACCTCGACATTGAGCCCATGCCGGGCGAGGTGAGCGCCCATATCGGCCCCTTCGATCTCGTCCTGTTTGCCGCGTTCGTTGGCGACGATCACGATTTCGACGCGTCCCGCCCGCTCGAGAAGTGGCATCGCGTCGGCGATGGCGCGCGTGGCCGCCCGGCTACCGTCCCAGCACAGCATGACGCGGTCGAGCTTGAGCGGCGCTTTCTGGATGTAGGGAACGATGATGACCGGCCGCCCGGATTCGAACAAAGCGGCTTCGGCGATCATCTCTTCGGCTGCGCTCGCCTCGGGCTCGGCTTGCCCGACGATGGACAGGTCGAAGCGCCGCGCAATGCGGGCGAACTGCTCGCCGACACCGGCGAAGCTGGCGCTGAGCGTGAGCGGCTCGGCGGTGACCCCGGCGCGCGCGCTCGCCGCGGAGAAGCGGTCGAGCGCTGCTTTCGTCGCAGCTTGATTGTCGCGTTCCTGGGTCTCGATCACTTCGGCGGGAATATATCCGGCGCCCGACACCGGAATGATCGGATCGTAAAGGAAAGCAAGCCCAGCGAGGTGAGCGCCGAACGTTGCGGCAACCGAAACCGCATAATCACAGGCAGGGCTTGGCCGTTCGCCCACGCTCAGATTGACGACGATGTCTTTGATCATGGCGGCGTCTCCTTCCGGTCGGCGGTTTGTCGATCAGTGACAATTCCTTATTTCACGCCCGGCGCTGGCCCGGTTTGAGGAAGATCAAGGATCGCCGGCCGCCGGCTATTTCTTGATATTGCCCGCGGCGTCGAACTGCTTGAGGTAAGCCCACAGGTCGTTGATCTCCTGCTCGTTCTTGATGCCGGCGAAGATCATTTTCGTGCCGGGGATTTTGGCCCTGGGGTCTTTAATGTACTCCCTGAAAGTCGCCTCGCTCCAGACGATGCCCGAATCCTTGTTGGCGTCGGAATAGCTGAAGTTCGGCGCGCTGCCGGAACGGCGGCCGTCGAGACCGTCGAGTTCGGGGCCGACCTTGTTCGCGGCGCCCGGACCGATAGCGTGACAGGGGAGGCATTTCTTGAACACAGTCGCGCCCTTCTCGACATCCTGGGCGAGAGTTACGCCCGCCGATGCGACGATCAACGCGGCGGCCATGATAAGCGTCGTTTTCATGATGGTTCCTTTTTGTCTTAATCCCGGCCCGGACATGGGTCCACGCGTTGACCGGTTCCTTGCGGCAGCAAAATTCGTCCCCGCCGTTCAAGCGGGCTAGCCGCGGCATGTCAACGGCCAATTTGCCGCCGCGGCCACGCTATCGCACGGGCTTATTTTACGAAACTGAGGTACGAGGCCAGCGCTTCAATTTGATTTCGCGACAGCGTGCTCGCAATGTGCGGCATCGGAAGCTCCAAGGCTCCATGATATCCTTCGCCCCACTGCTGAAGCCTTCGTTTTAAATAGGTATACGCCAGCCCTCCTAGACGAGGAATTTCGCCGACACCCTCAGCACTAGGACCATGACAGGCGACGCAGGCCACAATATTGGCATCCGGCATCCCCCGTTGATATATCGCTCTTCCTTCCGCGACGAGCTCTCTGTCTCCGTCGTCGGCCGGTCGAGACGGAAGCCTTGAGAAATAAACCGCCAACTCATGGGTCATCCGCGGGCCGAGATGAGCTGCCGCGCCCCACATGTATTGTTTTGCAAACGGACTATCACGCGCGTGCTCGCTAAAACTCACAAGCTGCTGCTCGATATACTTGAGCCGCTGCCCGGCCAATTGCGGCGCCGGCGTATAGCCTTGAGCCGATGCTCCGTGGCACCAGGTACAGTTTCGGATAGCGGGGCTCTCCGCGCGAACCGCCAACGCGGAAGCAGCAAAGGAAACAATTGCCAGGATCGCTATTTTCAACCGGACGTGTCTCATGATCCAAGTTCCATGTTTCCGCTCTTCGCGAGCAGCGACGTGGCCAGAGAAGTTACTTCAGATAACCGACATAGGCGGCAACGGCTTCGACTTGCGGCCTGGTCAAACTGTGCGCAACCGGCGACATGACGGCCGACGTGTCCGGTTTCGTCGGATTCTGACCCCTCTCCTTGCTCCAGTTCGTCAATTTGTTGAAGATGTAGTCGTGGAGCTGGCCCGCCAAGCGAGGAATTTCGTCGCTACCTACGGCGCCCGGGCCATGACAGGCGATGCACGCCGCAACGTTGGCCTCGGGAATCCCGTTTTGATAGATTTTTTCTCCCGCGGCCACGAGCTGCTTTGGTCCGCCACCGAGGGGGCGCGGATTGAGCGCCCGAAAATCCGCTGCAAGAGCCGCAATCATGGCCGGGCTCAAGGTGTGAGCCACGTTGAACATGATATTGTTGGTCCGTCTGCGCTCAACGAACGCCTGTAACTGGTTTTTCAAATACGCCGTTTGCTGTCCCGCCAGGCGCGGTATGGGGAAAAATCCTCGATAGCCTTGGCCCGACGGTCCGTGGCAGTCCTGACAGTACTCCAGCTTGGCTTCAAGCTCGTGCTTGGAAACGCCCGGTGTGTCCGCGCTATTTGCGCGGCCTGTTGCCGAGAGAACGATGGCCAAGAGCGCCAATTGCAAGCCGGCGGCCTTGATGATCCAGGCTCTGCGTTTTTTGCTCGTCATTCCGGTCTTGGCAAGCCAAAGACGTGGGTCCATCGTTTCCTCACGACTTTGCGGTGCTCCGAACGGGCGACTCTTACTTCCGCCACTGCTCCGATATGACTCAATGAGTTTCATTGCCTGGGACCGCAGTGAAGGGTTCACTCGAGATAGTTCAGATAGGTTGCAACGGCTTTGACTTGCTGTTCGGTCAAGCTGTGCGCAATCGGTTGCATGATCGCCGATGCGTCCGGCTTTTGCGGATCTTGACCCCGCTCCTTGCTCCAGTTGGTCAATTTATTGAAAATGTAGTCATGGAGCTGACCGGCCAAACGAGGAAATTCGCCGTCGCCTTTGGCCTCAGGACCATGACAGGAAGCGCATGGGGGAACATCGGCGCTGGGAATTCCCTCTTCATAGATTTTTTTCCCCGTGCTCACGAGCTCTTTCGGCCCGCCTCCGAGCGGCTTGGGATTGAGATCATGGAAGCTCGTCGCAAGAGCCGTCAGCATCGCCGGGCTCAGGACGTGGGCCACGTTGAACATGACGTTGTTCGTCCGCCTGTGTTCAACAAAGGCCTGTAGCTGATTCTTTAGATACTCGGTTTGTTGTCCCGCGAGTCGGGGGATGGGGTAATATCCATGGAATCCTTGCGCCGATGACCCGTGGCAGTTTTCGCAGTAAGTCATCTTGGCCTGAAGGTCGTGCGCTGGCACGGCAGCCTTGTCGGTGTTATCCGCGTGCGCCGCACCGACGAAAACAATTGCCGCAATTGCCGATTGCAACGCCAATTGTAAGCTGACGACCTTTCTAATGCGGCGTCCACGTCTTTCGTTTATTGTTGCGGCTTGAGCACGCCGAAGATTTGGTCCCATCATCATCTTGAGAACCTTAAAACCGACCTACTGGCCGCCCCACACATGAAAGTTCAGTCCCGCTTTGACGATCTGAACGCTCTGCTTGACGTTCACGGGACCGGCTAGCACGTTGGTTGCATCGGACATCTGCACGGTGCCGCTTCCGAATTGATAATAGTCGTATTCGACCGTGGCCGACCAAAAGCCCGAGAATGCCCATTCGACACCGCCGCCGACGGTCCAGCCGACGCGCAAATCCAGGCCTTCAAAATCGAAGGTAGTAGGAGGGGGTACCGTGAACGTGCCCGTGACACTGTAGCTGTCACTTGCCAAAGCGGCACCGCCCTTGACGTAAAACAGCCAACGGTCCACCGCATATCCGAGACGCGCGGTTACACTTGGAAGGAAATCCATTCCCGCGGTGACATTCGCCGTCTCGCCAGGCGCACCCAAGGGGAGCCCGGCGCTCGCGCGGCCTCTTATAGTTGACCCGGAGGCGGTACCCTCAATGCCGACGACCCAACTGGGGGCGAACTGGTAATCGCAACCAATTTGCCCACCGGCTAGGAATCCGGCCGGGCTGATGTTGGCCGTAGTGACGCCCGCTGTTACGGGGCCTCCCGAAAAGGAATCCTGCACGAGCTGCACCGGGTCGGTGACGGCCTTGCTGGCCCAGCCGCCTCCGGCATGCGCACCAAAATAGCAGCTGGTCCATGTAAAAGGTGGAGGAATGGGCGGCGCCTTGAAAAGCGTGTCCGTTCCGAGATCGGCGCCAAATGCCGAGACGGTCAACAGAGAAAGTGCGGCGGCCGTGAGCAGTGTTGCTTTCATCGATAGCCCCAAATGTCAGGAGATCCTGCTACATCGCCACCCACGCATACAGAAACAGCGTGTTGTTGGCGCTGGCGCCGACGGTGGTGCCGTTGAATTCAGTGTACCAGGTGTATTGCAGCCCGAGGCGGAGATTGAACCATGGCCATCCCGGCGCTTGGCTGCTTATGAACGGAATGTAGGCGATCTCGGCGATCCAGCCGTTGGTGTTCGGGCTGCCGCCGTACAACACGAGATCGGGGGTTCCCCAAGTGGTGAAGTATTGGCCGGTGAGCACGACCCGATTGTTGTTACCGTAGGCGAGTGAAGCATACGCCCGCGCTTCATTGAGAGTGTTGGTGGGGTTAGCGGCAAAAGCGTTGGCGAAGCTCGCGGCCAGATTTTGATATTCGTAGATATAGCTGCCGCGCAGCGTCAGCCAAAAATTGTCACCCTGATACTGATATTGCGTATCGAAGCCGATATCGGTGTAGTTGTCCGTCTGCGCGAAGGTCGTGGTCGTTGGCGTGCCTGCCATGGTCCAGGGATGGACGCCGGCATACATCCCGAAAGTTCCGACCTCGAGCCAACTGTTGCCCCAATGGGGCTCATAGGCCACGCGCCAATAGGGCGCCGCGTCGAACAGCCCGGGCGCGCCAAATGGATCGGTGCCCAGGTTGTTCTGCGCGTTGGGACTAAGCGTCGTGTATACCGATGCCTCAAGGTAAAGCGCGTCGTTGACGTACGCGTAGGCGCCCACACTGACCACATGCGCCGCAAAGGCACCGTCGATGATCGGGGTCGATCCGAATCCGTTACCAAGGGTCGACACGGCGTAGGGGAAGACCCAGGCTGGCGTGGTATTCCACGGGTCCTGAACGGTGGGGTTATTGTTTGCGGTGATGCCGTAGGTCACAGCAAAACTGCCGAACCTCGTTGAGTTGGCATAACGGACGTCGGTGTTGTCCCAAGTCCACGTATGCCCGAATGGATCGCCGCCGAACCCCCCGGGCGGCGGCGCATTGTAGGTGACTTGCGCGAAAGTACCGACATGATCGGTGATGGCGCCGCCCCAGAAAAGGCTTACGGGTGACAGCACAACATTGTTGTTGGCGTTGTAGGGCGCGGTTGGCGGCGCCATGGGCGTTTGCGTGTTGGTGAAGCCGACGATCGCCATCATCGAGATCGGCGGCACCCAATCCTTCTGGTCGCTCTTGGCGGAGTTGTCATAGCTGGGGACGCTCTTCGCCAACATCGGCGGCACATAAGACTTCTTGACGGAGTCGTCGGAACTGGGGAACAGGGTCGTGCGGTACGGGCCGCCCCCGTCCGTGTACCCGTCGATCTTGAAGCGGCGACCGTAGGGGGTAAGTCCGGCAAAATCGGTGTGACAGGTGCCGCAAGGCTGCCCCGTCTGCCGCGCGTAGCTCGGCAAAGCTTCCGCTGGCGGCGCGAAACCAAATGTCAGGAAACCCGCTAGAAGCGAAATCGTCCCCACTACGGCGATTATTCGGAACCGCCGCAGAGTAGACGAAAAACGACCGCCGTCGTCTCTCATTGCTTTCCTTCCGACCCTCCGTGCGGGCGCACAGAGTTAATCACGGGAGCAAGCCCAGGTTAGCCCGATTCACCGGGGCGCGCGGCGGTAAAAGAGATAGGCAATCCGATTTCATTGATGTGATGCGTATTGGCAACACTGTACCGGCGATCGTCTCCGTTTTTCACGGGCGCCCAGCGCTTACGCAGTCTCAACAAAGCCGCGACGGGGTTCCAGTCGATTGACCTGGATCAATGCACAGCCGGCTCTATGGGCGAATTCTTTCCCATAACGGAGGAGGAGCATATGTCCGATTCGCGTCCTCGTGCGGCGTCTTGGCCAACGATCGATGGGCTAAAGCAATGGTGGCGGGCTCGGAGGGAGGCAAGATCCAACCTCTCGGAATTGAACGGCTTCGATAATTACGAAGTAGAGCGAACGGCACGCGAATTGGGCACGTCTGTGCCTGAACTTCGTGAGTTGGCGGATCGTGGTCCGGACGCTGCCAATCTCCTGCTGGGCCGAATGGCCGCGCTCGATCTCGACCCGAATGAGGTCGCCGCGAACGAACTTGCCACGTTCCGGGATCTTCAGCGAGTTTGTACCATGTGCGGAAGCCATGGGCGGTGCGCACGTGAGCTTGCGCGTGATCCAAACGACCCAGCATGGCAAGATTACTGTCCGAATGCTGCAACGCTGAAGTCGCTCGATACGCAGCCTTGGAAGGCGCGCGGTGAGTGGTAAGGCGCCGGCTTGGGCGCTGCTAGCTTTTCGGAAGCGGTAGCGTGCGCGATCGAACAGACTGGCTCGTGTAGGCGAGGGCGTACTTGCTTATCCGTTCCCGATCGGCGCGAGGTGCCGCTTTGGCGTGGATCGCTCGCGTCACAATCGGCACCTACGGTTCAAGCCTGTCCGAACCCGATGCGGCACCGCCGCTTGTATCGCGAGCCGACTTTCTTGGTCGGACTCGTCCGGCAAATCGTACTTAACAAAGCCTTTACGGGCCCAGCTTAAAAAGAGAGGGGGGCGATGGTTCAAAGAGAGGGGGGCGATGGTTCATGGTGGACCGCCCCCGTGCCGCCGAAATGGCGAGGAGTGTGATGAATATTGGTATTTCCGGCATTGGCGATTCGGCGGCGGTTCACGCCATGTCGGGGGCAAGCGCGGGCATGCCGCCACAGCAGAAAATGTCGTCGCTATTTGACAAAATCGCCGGCGGCGGCTCGGGCAGCATTACGCAGCAGCAGTTTGACCAGGCTTTCCAAACGATGGATCCCCCCGCGGTATTCCAACAGCAGGGATCAAGCGCGATCTTCTCGGCGCTCGACCCCAATGGTACGGGTAGCGTATCGAAGCAGGATTTCGTTAGCGGCATGCCCCAGCTCATGGTGTCGTTACGCGCCGAGGGAGGCGCCGGCAGCGCGCCGGGCCCCACGCCGAGCCAAAGCTTGGCCACCAGCATTCAGTCGCTGAATTCGATCAATCCGTCCGCGGTACCCAGCAACGCGCAACCAGGCGCGCTCTTCAGCGTATCGGCCTAGGATCGTTCAGGGTCGGTTCCGTTCCCCCGAAATTGCCATCCTCGTCCAGATAGACGTAGCGAACGCCGAGAGAGCGCAGCCACGCTGTTCCATCGCGGCCTTTGAGCATTGCGATGGTTGCCAGACTACCGGCCACGGGACAGTCCAGGCTGATCACGCTCACCGAGGATAGCCCTCGCACCGGCCAACCGGTCTGCGGATTTAGAATGTGAGAATAGCGCCGCCCCTCCACCTCAACGAAGCGCTCGTAGTCGCCGCTGGTGGCCAGCGCTCCCGAAACGAGATCAACTGTCGCCATTGGCGGCGCTGGGTTCCGAGAATGACGAATGCCGATCGTCCACGGACCACCATCAGGAAGAGGGCCGATCACGCGGATATCGCCGCCGAGATCGACGAGGCCGCGCCGAACGCCCATCGCCGCGCATATCCCGGCCGCGCGATCGGTGGCGTATTCCTTGCCGATGCCGCCAAGGTCTAGCTCGGTGCCAGCTATCTCAAACGTCAATCGGGAAGAACACCATCCGACCTTGTCGAGCCCAATCCGGGGCAACAGCTCGGCAATCGCGTCGCGACTGGGAAGGTTGCCGGATGAAAAGTCCCAAGCTTTACGCAACAATCCGGATGTTATATCAAACATCCCATCGCTCTTGCGGTAACACGCCTAAGCATAGTCGATGAGCCCGGCAGTTTCGGGATCGACCTCAACGCTTCTACCGGCCTTTTCCGGCTGCATTGATGCGCGACAATTCGCTATCGGACCGGTACCGCGAGTAACGCGCCTCTATTCGCGCGATTTCGTTGGACGCCGCGGCCGCGGCGTCGTGCGCGAGAGTTTTTTGATCGCCGAAGAGCCGAATTGCACAATCAGCCCCCAGCGCGAAAAAACGATACGTGCATTCATGCATTTCGAACGCCCGTTTCAATGCAGCCCTGCGCCGCTCGCAGTACAGGGCCTCAATATCAGCGTAATTCAATGGCTTACGCTAGATGGGCGCGGTTTGGGGGCGGAACTGATTCTACTGACATCGCAAGTTATGCGCTTCGGCTGTCTGACGTTGTGCGCAGTCGCCCTCGGCGGTTGTGCAACGATCCGCAACGAGCCGATCAACATTCCTTTGGCGGCGGATGCGGCACCCGTTGAAGCCAGCCGAGCCATTCCGACGAACGGCGATGATCTGGTTATCGGGCTGGCCTTTTCCGGCGGCGGTACGCGCGCCGCCGCTTTTTCCTATGGCGTGCTCTCAGAGTTCGACCGAACGGCGGCTGGTCCGGTCAGAAGCAATAGTCCTTTGCTCGATCGCATCGATTACGTTTCAGGCGTGTCCGGTGGCGCAGTTACAGCGGCGTATTTCGGACTGAAAGGACGGGCCGCTCTGTCGGATTTTCGCGAGCGCTTTCTGCTGCGCGATGCTGAAGAATCCTTGCGGACGCCATTTATGCCTGTGAGCGTCATTCGCGCATACGAGGGCGGCGTCAATGATGCTCAGCAATTTCCGCGCTGGCTCGATGAGAATCTTTTTCGAGGTGCCACCTTCAAAGAACTCGACGCCGCGCATCGGCCCCGTGTTTTGATCAACGCTTCGGACGTCTACAATCGAACGCCTTTTGTATTCAATGAAACGACGTTCAAAGCCATCTGCAGCGATCTGAACTCCTATCCAATCGCCAGCGCTGTCGCAGCTTCCGCTGCCATGCCTGTCGTCTTTGCTCCGATCGTACTCACCTCTTACGCCAATCGATGTCGGGCAAATATCCCGAACTGGATTACATCTGCACAAAACAATGCGGCGGCGCCTCCTCTGCTCAAGGAGCTTGCTAGCGCAATTGCGCGCTATCGCGATGGCTCGGTTCCATACATTAAGCTGCTCGACGGCGGGCTAGTGGACAATTACGGTCTTTCCGGATTCACCGTCGCGAGATTGTCGGCGGAGACGCCTTACGGACCGCTAACTGCACAACAGGCGATCAAGGTTCGTCGCATATTGTTCCTGGTAGTCGATGCGGGGCGGGGACCCTCGGGAGATTGGGCGCAAAGTGCCGAAGGTCCGACCGCTCCCGAAATCGTCAGGGCGGCGGCCGACACGGCTATTGATTCGAGCGCGCGTGCGAGCTTTACAGCTTTCGACCAAACGATGTCGGAATGGCGGGACTCGCTTGTGCGTTGGCGCTGCAGCTTATCGCCGACCGCGCGACAGAATTACGCGGCGGTCGCCAAGTGGGATTGTCGTGACCTCAAATTCTTTGTGGGCCGCATCAATTTTGAACAACTTGGTACACCGCGCGCCTTGGCGCTTAATTCGATACCGACACGTTTCAAGCTGTCGCCGGAGGATGTGGAAACGCTCATTGCCGCTGGCCAGGACGCGCTACGAGCAAATTCGACGTTTCATGCATTTCTTGGCAGCATCGACGGAAGAGTTCTTACAGCAGCTTCTTCGACGTCCCGATAAAAGCGGTGGCCGGTCGACACTTGGAACGGCCTGAGCTCTTTGCTCTATCCTTTATATTTACCTTCTGAGCGTGATTCTTGATAATTCAGACGCAACGCAGCGGTATTCGCGTGACGCGGCCCAGGCCATAATCATCTTTTCGCGCTATATTGCTCGGAACAATCGAGGAAACGCCGGAGAGATTCGGATGCCTGTCGCGATGCCTTTACCCGATGGCGCGGTGCTCGCCCGTCGTGCCGAGATCGTCGCGGCGCTCAAGCGCATCGTGTCGGGCGAGGGGGTCATCGCCTCCGAGGAAGCCATGCGGCCCTATGAGAGCGATGGCCTTACCGCCTATCGGCAGCTTCCCATGGTCGTTGTGCTCCCGGAAACGACCGGCCAAGTCGCGGCCGTACTCGGTTACTGTCATCGCGAGGGCGTCAAGGTTGTGCCGCGGGGGGCGGGGACCTCGCTGTCGGGCGGCGCGCTGCCGCTCGGCGACGGCGTCCTTCTCGGCATGGCCAAGTTCAATCGCATCCGCACGATCGATTTCGATAATCGCGTCGCCGTGGTCGAGCCCGGCGTGACCAATCTTGCGGTCTCCCAGGCGGTGGAGCATGCGGGCTTCTACTACGCGCCCGATCCGTCGTCGCAGATCGCTTGCACCATCGGCGGCAACGTCGCGGAAAATTCCGGCGGCGTGCACTGCCTCAAATACGGCGTCACCACCAACAACGTGCTCGGCTGCGAGCTGGTGCTGATGAGCGGTGAGATTGTGCGGCTCGGCGGCAGCCATCTCGATGCCGCCGGCTACGATCTCTTGGGTGTCGTTACCGGCTCGGAAGGCCTGCTCGGCGTCGTCACCGAAGTGACCGTGCGCATCCTGAAGAAACCGGAATCCGCGCGCGCCGCGCTCATCGGTTTTGCCACCTCGGAAGACGGCGGCGAATGCGTCGCGCGCATCATCGGCGCCGGCATCATTCCCGGCGGCATGGAGATGATGGACGGGCTGGCCATCCACGCCGCCGAGGAATTCGTCCATGCCGGTTATCCGCTTGATGTCGAGGCGCTCCTGATCGTCGAGCTGGATGGCCCGCGCGCCGAAGTCGACCATCTGCTCGATCGCGTCCAGGAGATCGCGCGGCAATGCCGTGCGGTGACCTGCCGCGCCTCTAATTCCGAAGAGGAACGGTTGTTGTTCTGGGCCGGCCGTAAGGCGGCGTTTCCGGCGGTCGGCCGCATCTCGCCCGATTATTACTGCATGGACGGCACCATCCCGCGCGCGCAGTTGCCACTGGTTCTGCGCCGCATGCGGGAGATGTCGGCCAAATACGGCCTGCGCGTCGCCAATGTGTTTCACGCCGGCGACGGCAATCTGCATCCGCTGATCCTCTACGATGCCAACAAGCCGGGCGAGCTTGATCGCGCCGAAGAATTCGGCGCCGATATCCTGCGGCTCTGCGTCGAAGTCGGCGGCGTGCTCACCGGCGAGCACGGCGTCGGCGTGGAAAAACGCGACCTGATGCCGGTCATGTTCTCGGAAACCGATCTGAATCAGCAGCAGCGTGTCAAATGTGCCTTCGACGAGAACGGCCTGCTCAATCCCGGCAAAGTGTTTCCAACGCTGCACCGCTGCGCCGAACTCGGCCGCATGCACGTGCATGCGGGTCGCGTAGCATTCCCTGATCTGCCGCGGTTCTGATGCAACTTGCTCATGATTGAAAATCTCAAACCGCGCGATAGCGCGGAAGTCGAGCAAACTGTCCGCTGGGCGCTCGCCGGGCGCAAGGCGCTGGAAATCGTCGGACGCGGCAGTAAGCGCGCGATCGGCCGGGCGGCGCAATGGGACGCTACGCTCGACCTTTCCGGGCTTTCGGGCGTCACCCTCTACGAGCCCGAAGAGCTGGTGCTGTCCGCGAAAGCCGGCACGCCGCTCGCCGAGATCGAGGGGCTGGCGGCGGCAAGCGGGCAACAGCTCGCTTTCGAGCCGATGGACTTTGGGCCGCTTCTCGGCGCCGCGACCGCCGCCGGCACCATCGGCGGGGCGCTCTCTGCAAATCTTTCCGGCCCACGACGCATCAAGGCGGGCGCCGCGCGCGACCATTTCCTCGGCGTCAATGCGGTTTCCGGACGCGGCGAGATGTTCAAGTCGGGTGGCCGCGTGGTGAAGAACGTCACCGGTTACGACCTCTGCAAGCTTCTCGCCGGCTCTTGGGGCACGCTCGCGGTTATGACCGACGTGACGATCAAGACGCTGCCGCGGGCGGAAACCGAGGCCACCGTCATGGTGCTCGGCCTCGACGACACCGCGGCGGGAAAGGTCATGGCGGCCGTCATGGGCTCCTTCGCCGATGCCTCGGCGGCCGCGCATCTGCCGGCTCCGCTCGCCCTGCGCATCGCCGATCTGGCTTCCGCGCGCGGCGCGGTCACCGCGTTCCGCCTGGAAGGCGTTGCTCCTTCGGTCACCCATCGCAAAGCTGTGCTGGAAAAACTCATCGCGCCTTTCGGTACCCTTGGCGCGCTGGGCGAAGCGGCCTCGCGCGCGCTCTGGCGAGCGATCCGCGACGTTGAGCCGTTCGCTGCGGGTGGGCCCGCCGGCGAGCGTCATGTGTGGCGCCTCTCGACGGCGCCGTCGCGCGGCGCCGAGGTTGGCTCTACGCTGGTCGAAAGGGCGCAGGCTGAGATCCTGTACGACTGGGCCGGCGGCCTCCTCTGGGCGGCATTGCCGCCCGCGGACGATGGCGGCGCGAGCCTCGTGCGCTCAGCAGTTGCTGCGACCGGCGGTCACGCGACGTTGATCCGCGCGCCGGCCGCATTGCGCGCCGTGGTCGATGTCTTCGAGCCCGAGCCGGCGGCGCTGGCGGCATTGACGAAGCGCGTGCGGGAGAGCTTCGATCCCAACGGTGTGCTCAATGCCGGGCGCATGTGGGCGGGCGTTTAGCTATGCAGACATCCTTCAACCTCGCGCAGCTTGCCGATCCGGATGTGGCCGAATCGGAAAAGATTCTGCGCGCCTGCGTGCATTGCGGTTTCTGTATCGCCACATGCCCAACCTACGTGCTCGACGGCAACGAACTCGATTCGCCGCGCGGCCGCATCTACCTCATCAAGGATATGCTCGAGAACGACCGGCCGGCGACGGCGGAAGTCACTCTCCACATCGATCGCTGCCTGTCGTGCCTCGCTTGCATGACGACTTGTCCGTCGGGCGTCCACTACATGCACCTCGTCGACCACGCCCGCGTTCACATCGAGCGCACCTACCGCCGCCCGGTGCACGAGCGCCTGCTGCGCGCCGCGCTCGCGAGCCTCTTGCCTTACCCGAAGCGTTTCCGGCTGGCGCTGAGCGCGGCGCTCGTTGGTAAGCCGTTCGCGACTCTGGCGGAGGCGATCGGGCTCAAGCGGCTTGCCGCTATGCTCCGCCTCGCGCCCTGGGGCGGGCCGCACCGCCCGCTCGCCCCGCAGACTTTCAAAGTCCTGGGACCGCGGAAAGGCCGCGTGGCGCTGCTCGCGGGTTGCGTCAACGACGTATTGGCGCCGCAAATCAACGCCGCCGCGATTCGCGTGCTCAACCGCCTCGGGATCGAAGTGGTGGTGGCCGAAGGCGCAGGCTGCTGCGGCTCGCTTGTTCATCACATGGGCCGGGAGGCCCAGGCGCTGCTTCAGGCACGGAGCAATATTGACGCGTGGACGGCGATCGAGGGTCTCGATGCTATCGTGATTACCACGTCCGGCTGCGGCACCACGGTGAAGGATTACGGCTTCATGCTACGCGCCGATCCGGCCTATGCCAAACGGGGCGCAAAGGTGGCGAGCCTAGCTCGGGACATCACCGAATATCTCGCTGCGCTGCCACTTGAAGCCGATGAAAATGCGCCCGGACTCGTCGTCGCTTATCATGCCGCTTGCTCGCTGCAGCACGGTCAGCGCGTCACGTGGCAGCCGAAGGAGTTGCTCGTCAAACTCGGCTTCGTGGTGAAGGACGTGCCCGATGGCCATTTGTGCTGTGGCTCGGCCGGTACCTACAATATTCTGCAGTCCGATATCGCAAGGAGGTTGCGCGACCGCAAAGTCAGGACTATCGAAAGAGTGCGACCTGATGTGATTGCAGCGGGAAACATTGGCTGCATCACGCAGATCGCCCCGGGCACGAAACTCCCGGCCGTCCATACGGTCGAGTTGATCGATTGGGCCACCGGGGGGCCGTGTCCGCCCGCGCTTGGGGAGCGTCGGCCGCTCTTGGCGATGCGCCCGTCTGCGGCCGCGGGCTGAATGGGGGCTCGGTGGTTATTGTGGCGTGAACCCGGTCTCCCATGGGGGCCGACGGGATTTTGACTCGTAGCATCGATCGGGAGGACGATCATGGCGAAGAAGTCGAAGGCAAAGAAGAAATCCACGAAGAAGAAGGGCGCGCCGGCGCGCAAGAAGAAGAAAACAGTAAAGTCGGCTGCGAAGAAGACCGCAAAGAAAGCGCCGAAGAAAGTCGCGAAGAAGGCCGCTCCGAAGCCCAAGGCACCGGCAAAGAAACCGGCACCGGCGAAGAAACCGGCACCGGCGAAGAAGCCGGCCCCGCCGCCGGCGCCTATGGCAGAGCCTGCGCCTGCTCCGTCTTGGCCCGCGCCTCTCAGTTCGGGCTTCGGCGGCAGCGACAACACCTGACCTTTCTTACAGGTCCCGAAAGAAGCAAGCGGCCGCGCCGTCGAGACGGCGCACGCCGCGAGCGCCGTGCCTTGGCTGCGGGCGCGTCGAAGTTGGCCTTTTGCGTTTAACGGTGCCGGTTCCGGATTGCAGCGGGTAGGCCGCGTGCATAGCATTATGGGAATGACGGCCCGACCGCGACTAATCGCCGGTCTGAGGCTGCGTCGCCGGCGGTCTGTTAATGCAGGAGGTGCGTGATGGCGGCGACTTACAACATCCTGATTTTGGGTGCGTCCTACGGTTCGCTCCTTGCGTCGAAGCTCTTGTTCGGCGGCCATAGCGTCAAGCTCGTGTGTCTGCCGGCGGAGGCCGACCTGATCAATGCCGAAGGTTTTCGCGTGCGCCTGCCGGTTCGCGGGCGCCAGACGCCGGTCGAAATCGACTCGCGCAAATTGCCCGGAAAAGTCAGTGCCGGCGGTACCGCCGGTGTCGACCCGAAGGCGTACGATCTCGTCGGTTTCGCCATGCAGGAACCGCAATATCGGTCGCCGCGCGTCCGTGAGCTCCTCGACGCGGTGGGGCAGGCAAAAGTGCCATGCATGTCGATCATGAACATGCCGCCGCTCGCCTATCTGCGGCGCATCCCGGGCCTCGACACAGAAACGCTCAAGCCGGCCTATACCGACGCCAGCGTCTGGAACAGCTTCGAACCGGCGTACATCACGCTTTGCAGCCCGGACCCCCAGGCGATCAGGCCGCCGGAAGAAAAGGTCAACGTCCTGCAAGTGACGCTGCCGACCAATTTCAAGGTCGCGCGCTTTCCGTCCGACCAGTACACCGCCATCCTGCGACGATTGCAGGAAGAAATCGAGGCGATCCGTTTCGACACGCCTGAAGGCAAGACCGAGCTTCCGGTGAAGCTCAAGGTCTTCGATTCGATCTTCGTGCCGCTTGCCAAATGGGCCATGCTGCTGGCCGGCAATTATCGCTGCGTGACCACGGACGGCATGCGTACGGCCAAGGAGGCGGTGCACAGCGATATCGAGACCTCGCGTTCGGTCTACAATTTCGTGGTCGATCTTTGTGTCAAACTCGGCGCCAAGCCGGGCGATATGGTGCCGTTCGAGAAATATGCGGCGGCGGCAGAGTCGCTGACGCGTCCGGCTTCGGCCGCGCGGGCGTTGCAAAATGGTGCGGCGAATATCGAGCGCGCCGACAAGCTCGTGCAGCTCATCGCCGCGCAACGAGGCCTGCGCCATCCGGCGATCGATGCTCAGGTGGCTCTAGTCGACGCGCGGCTCGAGGCCAATCGCAAGAAGGCGGCGGCTTAACGGGCCTTAGGCCGCGCTCACGCCACTTCGACGTCCTCCCAGAAGCCGAAACGGCCTCCGACCTGCGCCATTTCCGGCCGCGGCTTTTCGTACGACCACGCGGCGCGCTTGTGCCGTTTGCCGTGGACGACCACGTCGTAGAATTGGACGCCGTGAGGACAGGCGTGGTCGTCCTCGGTCTTCTCAGTCTTTTCCAGCCAATCCATGCGCACCGCCCCGCTCGGGAAATATTGGTAGCCGTGGCACGCGACGATGTCGTCACTCTGGGCGACGACGTTCCCATCAACACTTGCCTTCATCGGGACGAACCTCCGTGGATACTGCCGCAAGACCCTTGCCAAAAAAAATAATTACGGGCGTGGCCTGCTGCCAGAGCGCCCGCGGTTCGTTTCGACCGCCCACGGTCGCCGGAGCCACTGTCGCCGATGCGCCACGCCCGTTATTAATTTGCTATGTCAGCTTAAAAATACATCATTTGCCATATGTTTGATCTTGGCCGAGCGATAAATCCATAAAAATATTGATTTGATCTTGGCGGACGCCTGCCGAGGTGAAGAGGGGCTGGTTATGCAAAAACTCGCATTTTCGCTCGTCGTTGCCGCGGGTTTGGCCTCATCCTCGGCGATGGCCGCGGATATGGCACTCAAGGCGGCGCCGCCCGCGCCGCCCCCCTCGCCCTGGGATATCGCCATAACCGCGGCTTTGATGTCGGACTACAATTTCCGCGGCATTACGCAATCGGCCCATCGGCCGTCGACGCAGGCCGGGTTCGAGCCGCGCTACAACTTCACATCGACATTGCAGGGCTACGTCGGGGTGTCCGGCGAAAGTATCGACTTTCCGAATCGCGCGGCCGCCGAAATCGATTTCTACGCCGGCATTCGTCCGACCTACGGCAAACTGGCGTTGGATTTCGGCGTTTGGGATTACTATTACCCGGGTGGCCAATGCTTTAATACGCCGGCGTTTTGCGGCTTCGCCACCGCCACGCCTTTGCCGAACGGCAACGTCGTCAAACAGAATGTCAGCTTCTATGAAGGCTACGGCAAAGCCACCTATGTGGTGAACGACAACTTCAACTTCGGCGGCGCCGTCTGGGGCTCCCCCTCGGTGCTCAACTCCGGCGCTTCCGGTATCTATTATACCGGCAACGTGATGTTGACCGCGCCGGCGACGTTGTTGCCGAACGGTGTCGGCGCTTACGTGTCGGCCGACGTTGGTTGGTGGCAGCTTGGAACGTCAGACGCATTCTACGGAGTGCCAGGGTTTCTCGGCGGTATTCCTTACAAAAGCTACGCGAACTGGGACGCCGGCCTCGCCTTCACCTGGAAGGCGTTCACCCTCGATCTACGCTACTACCAGAGTAACCTGAGCAAGGGCGACTGTAACGCCTTCACCAGCGATCACACGGCTACGGGTGTAGCGACCACGCCCATCAACCCCGGCGGTCCGGGCTCCGACTGGTGCGGTGCGGCCTTCATCGTCAAGCTTTCGGTCGCGACCTCGATCAACATGATCAAATAAATTGGGCGAACGCGCCGACAATTTCGGCCGGCAGCAGTAACGCCACCGGCCGCTTCGTTTAGAGCGTCAATCAAAATAGTTTGGTTTACTCAGCGGCCGACACCTGCGGGATCTCGCGTACCCGATAAGAAGCCTCATTCGGCACCAATTCGACGCGGCGCCCGTGGAAGGCGCCAAGCGTCGAACGATGGCCGATGGAGATGATGGTCGTGCCTTTGAGCCGGTCCTGCAACAAACGGTACAACGCCGCCTCGGCGGCTTCGTCGAGCGAGGCGGTCGCTTCGTCGAGGAAGAGGTAGTCGGGCGCGTGCAACAGCGCCCGCGCGATGGCCAGCCGTTGCTGTTCGCCGAGCGAGAGCATGCGGTTCCAATGCGCTTCCTCGCCGAGGCGCGCGACCAGCTCGGGGAGCCCGACCGCGACGAGAGCTTCGGCGACGCGGGCGTCGTCGAACGTACCTGCTTCCGCCGGATAGCCGACGGCCGCCGCCAGCGTCGCCAGCGGAAAATAGGGACGCTGCGGCACCAACATGACCTTGGCGCCCTCTGGCACCAATACGCGCCCCGACCCAAACGGCCAGATGCCGGCGATGGCGCGAAACAGCGTGGATTTGCCTGAACCGGAAGGTCCGGTAACGAGAACGCGTTCGCCGGCGGGAAATGCGATGTGCTCAGCGGCGACGATCGGCTCGCCGTCTGGGAGGCGCACATCGAGACCATCGATGGCGAACGCGCCGGCCCCGCGCGGCACGACCTCGACGGAAGGCGGCGTCACTGCGGCCGCGCGGCCGGCCGCGATCGCGTCCTCGAACCCGGTCAAGCGCGTGATCACAGCGCTCCATTCGGCGATCTGCCGGTAGGCGGTGATGAAATAGGAGAGGGCGTTTTGCACACTGTTGAAGGCGGATGCCGTCTGCATCAAGCCGCCGAGCTGCATTGCGCCGGAGAAATAGGCCGGGCTTACCACGATATAGGGAAAAATGACCGAAGCCTGCGAATAGCTTTGGGTGAAGAAGGTTAGCTGCTTCTGCCGCTGCATGAGGGCAAGCCAGTTGGCGACGACGAAGCCAAATCGGTTGAGGTGGCGCTCGCGCTCGGCCGCCTCGCCGCCGAGCGCGGCGATCTGTTCGGCGTTCTCACGCGTGCGCACGAGATTGAAGCGGAAATCGGCCTCGAAGCGTTGCTGCTGAAAATTGAGAGGAATAAGCCGCCAGCCGATCAGATGGGTGAGCGTCGTGCCAATCACGGCATAAATCAGCGCGGCCCACACCAGATAACCCGGAACGTCCAAGCTTGAGCCGAACAAAGTGACGGGCGCGTGCGCCGACAACCTCCACAGGATGACGATGAACGAGCAAAGCGTGACGACGGAGTTGAGCAATCCGATGCCGATCGTCAGCGTGTACTGCACGAACAGCTGAAGATCTTCGGCGATGCGCTGGTCGGGGTTGTCGGCCGCGTCGCCAAGCAGCTGCATGCGGTAATGATTGGCCGAACTGAGCCATTCGTGCAGATAGGTCTGGGTCATCCAACGCCGCCAACGGATCTGCAGCCATTGATTGAGATAGAGCTGATAAACCGCGAGCACAGTATAAATGGCGGCGATGACGCAGAAGAACAGGATGGCGCTGACGAAGCCGTTCCAGTTTTTGTCCTGCAACGTGTTGTAGAAACGATTGTACCATTCGTTCAGGATGACCTGAATGGCGACCAGCGAAAGCTCGATAGCAATCACCGCACCAAGCAGAATGCGGCCGGCCCAGCGGTCCTCCGAGCGGAAGTAAGGAATGGACAACCGCCAGATCGTGGCGATCATCGAGGCGAGGCTTTTCACAATGTACTCCTGTATCTGGCGCGCCAGCGATGCGAAAGGCCCGGTGCCGTGTGCGATGCAAAAAGCAGCGTATGCCCAACGTGAAACTTGGGCATTCCACTGGAACATTTCGACGTCGAACTTAAGGCAAGTATTGTCGCACCCTTGCCTTTCACAATAACATAGCTTGGGGCGAGGGGGTCTTCGCGCTGACTGGAAGTAGACTTGGCGGGAGGGCTCCAGCCCAAGTCACACCGGATCGGCAACATTTTCGTCCATGTACCGTCTTGGCGCGCCGCCTGCGAATCGGCGCGATCGCGGCGCGGCGCCGAAACATAGAACAGGCCGTCACGCGCAATAACGGCAGCCTAGGGAGAGAAACGTTATGTGGAATCAAGTTTACGATCCGTTCAGCAATCCGGTCCTCTCGACGATAGCGGCTGCCTTGCCGGTCGTGACGTTGCTCGTGCTGATAGCGTCCGGTAAGGCCAAGGCGTATCTCGCGGCGCTGATCGCGCTGGTCGTGGCGATTTTGGTGGCGGTTTTTCTGTTCACGATGCCGGCCGATCTGGCGCTGCGCGCCGCGGTGCTTGGCGCCGTGATCGGCTTCTTCCCCATCGGATGGATTGTCCTCAACGTCATCTTTCTCTATCGCCTGACCGTGGCGACCGGCGCTTTCGCAACCCTGTCGCAGGCAATCGGCGGCGTCACGCGTGACCGGCGCCTTCAGCTGCTGCTCATCGCGTTTTCCTTTGGCGCCTTTTTCGAAGGTGCTTCCGGCTTCGGCACGCCGGTCGCGGTGACGGGCGCAATCCTGATCGGTCTCGGCTTCTCTCCGCTTGCCGCATCCGGCCTTTCACTGATCGCCAACACCGCGCCCGTCGCATTTGGCGCCCTTGGCACGCCGATCGCGGGGCTCGCCAGCGTCACTGGAATTGACCCGTATCTGCTCGGCGCCATGGTCGGGCGGCAATTGCCGTTCTTTTCTCTCATCGTGCCTTTTTGGCTGATCTGGGCCTTTGCCGGGTTCCGCGGCATGCGGCAAATCTGGCCGGCGATCCTGGTCTGCGGCTTATCCTTCGCGGTCCCGCAGTTCGTGATCTCGAACTTCGTCAACCCCTGGATTGTCGATATTGGGGCCTCGCTTATCTCCATGGCTTGCCTGATCGGATTCCTCAGAATTTGGGAGCCCACGGAACTGTGGCTGTCGCCGGCGCTGCGTAGCCGTGACGACTCCGCCGCCACAGTTCCGTCGGCGCCGGCAGCGAAGGCCGCCGTGCTGACCAGCGCCGTAGTTTTGCGCTCGCTGCTTCCGTGGATCATCGTCTGCGTGATGCTGCTGGTGTGGGGCACCGGGTGGTTCAAGAGCCTGGTCAACCCGATCTTCACCTGGAATTACGCGGTCGCGGGCCTCCACAATCTGGTGCAGAAGGTGCCGCCAGTGGTGGCGAAGCCGACGGCGGAGGGCGCGGTGTTCGCCTTCACCTATCTGTCGTTCACCGGCTCGGGCATGCTGATCGCCGCGATTATTTCCGGCTTCGTCATGGGGTTCTCGCCGGCCAAGCTGGTTGTCGAATACGGCCGCACCATCAAGGTCTGCGCCTATTCGCTGATTACCATCTCGGCGATGCTGGCGATCGGCACGTTGACCCGGTTCTCCGGCATTGACGCAACGCTGGGCTTGGCGTTTGCCGGCGCCGGCGTGCTGTACCCGTTCTTCGGTACGTTGCTCGGCTGGCTCGGCGTTGCACTCACCGGTTCCGACACGGCGTCCAACGTGCTGTTTGGCGGCTTGCAGAAGATTACGTCCGAACGGCTTGGCATCTCGCCGATTCTCATGAGCGCGGCCAATTCCTCGGGCGGCGTCATGGGCAAGATGATCGACGCCCAGTCCATCGTCGTCGCCTCGACCGCAACCAACTGGTTTGGGCACGAAGGCTCGATCCTGCGTTTTGTGTTTTTTCACTCGATCGCGCTCGCCTGTCTCGTCGGCGTCCTGGTGATGCTGCAAGCCTACGTGTTCACCGGAATGATCGTGCATTGATGGAGATTGGTCTGATCGGCGGCCATGAAGACCCCCGCGGCAGAGCCGCGGGGGTTGGTCTACGGCCCGGAGGCTGGCCCTGATGGTGATTGGGACACTGCACTTCATCCGCGATGACGGAAGGGGCTTGACGCGGCTTGTCGCGGGCGGCGTACATCCCGCGGTGGTCGCCCGGCCACGGCTTCCCAATTACTTATAAACCTCTTGGAGACGATGATGGTCTGCCTGCGTTGGCGTTACGCCTCTTGGTTGGCTTGCATCATGCTCTCGAGTTTCCTGGTGCCGGCGATGGCGAACGAACGCGCGTTCCCGTTCGACCGCGAACTGATGCTCGATGCAGCGCCGATGTCCGGCTCCAAGCGCATCCCAATGATCGAGATCGGCGAGAATGGCGCGGTCTCGATCGACCTTTGGTGCGCGAGCATGCGCGGTCAGGCCAATGTCGGCGAGGATTCGATCAGCATCGTGCCCGGACAGGT
>Ga0187864_10001392_pt1 | contig 23532 bp, 29 predicted proteins | sample June2016WEW_11_4_FD_132985 | JGI IMG/M metagenome (GOLD analysis project Ga0187864, IMG submission 132985) | Peatland microbial communities from SPRUCE experiment site at the Marcell Experimental Forest, Minnesota, USA - June2016WEW_11_40 | ecosystem: Environmental > Terrestrial > Soil >...
CTGCCTGAAAGACCAGAGGTCCGTATCACCGAGGTCTTCGATGACGACCAGACAGGCGGCGGGGTCGTGGCGGACTATGCGGGGCACCGGTATCCCAATACCCGCGAGGAATGCCGCAATGTCGGCATAGTAGGCGTTTTCCGCGCGCCTTTGGTCGTAGTGGACAAGGATGGCCGTGCTTCCGCGGTCCCACTCCGCACGGAAATAGGCCCTGTCGGACCCCCTTTTTCCAAGGGCGGAAAGCGTGATGGGGATGGACGACGGGAGCTGTAAGGCCTCCCGCGCAAACGCGATCATGGCTTCCGGCCTCACCCAACCCCCTTTCCCGGAAAGGCGCCCACCGCCGCGGCTAACAGGCGCTCGTAGGCAACACCCGTGCCTATATCGTTCCACTCGCCCTCGTCCACCACGAGACCCCTTACCGACCCGGGTCTTTCCTTGATTCGTCTTAACAAGACGGGAATGATCGATTGGACGCTCCCGGTCTCGATAAACCTGAGGCTCGACGTCTCGACCGCGTAGATGCCGGTAAAAAGGCAGCTCTGAATACCGGGATTTCCCAATGTATGCCGCAGATCGCAGACCTCGCCGGCTTCATTGATGCTCACGTTCAAGAGGGGGCCGCTGCTTCTGAGGAGGAGCGTCGCGTCCGGCCGCTCCCGATCGTGGAGCGCGCACAACCCCCGTAGAGGCAGATCGGCAATCACGTCGCCGTTGTAGCAGAGGATTGCCTCATCCCCGGTCAGGAGGTCTTCGATGTTCTTCAACCCTCCGGCCGTATCGAGGAGAACCGGCTCGTTGCGAAAAACAATGGGCACGCCGCGCCACAGGCCCTCAGGAAAGCTCGTCCCGTAGAGGTCCGGGCAATGGTGCGTATTGACGATGAAACGATCGACGCCGGCCGTCAAAAGGTGGTCCATCACATAGGTGATAATGGGGCGGCCCTTCAGGGGAAGGAGCGGTTTGGGACAATGCTCGGTCAGCGGCCGGAGCCTGGTCCCCAGGCCTGCGCCCAGGATAAAAGCTGTTTTGAGCCGTCGTCCTTTCAATAGAGCCTCTCTAGTGTAGTGCCCGGAAAATAGTGCCCCACGATCTGTTCGGCTGAAACGCCCCGGCTCGCCATGACCGCAGCTCCTATCTGGCAGAGCCCCACGCCGTGCCCCCAGCCTGCGCCATGAAAAACGAACCGTTCAGGGTTAAGGCCGGCAGCCCCGGCAACCTGCACTACAAAAGCGCTGCTGTAAAGGTGACTTCGCGAGAGCCAGCGTCGTATCTCGAGCTCTTTGCCCACGATCATGCTCATCTTTGAACCGGTGATGCGGAGCCGGGAGATGCGTCCTGAAGGACCGCGCGCCAGCGGTTCAATTGCCTGAAGCCTGCCGAAATCAAAACCTGACTTCTCGCACAGTATCTCCTCCAGCTCCTCCCGGGAATATTCGACGGTCCAGCGGAAAAAGGCCTCTGTCTCCCGGTCGAGAGCAGGAAGGATTTTTTCCAGGATTGCCTTGTCTTTTGTATTGCAATAGGCCCCCGGCGCCGACAGGCACCATCGGGCAGCCTCCTGCTCGGTGGTAACGGGGGGGTAAGGCACGGGTGCATCGGTAACGCTCGTCAGGTACGGGCGCCGGGCATTATCCCATGCCGTCTCGAACTCCTCCGTAAGTCCGCCGCACGCCTTCGAATAGCGGGCGTCGCAAATCTCATTCCCCCAGGTGAGCACGATGCCCCTGGTTTCCCTGACAGCATGCCGGACCCCCGGGGAGGTGATCCGCGTCACTCCATGGTACCGCTGGCAGTGGTCGTCGGCGCACACATCGAAAAGATCATGCTCCTCCCGCCCGTACCACCGCACCACCTCTCCTTCCCTCCCGGCGATGGCCGCGGCCTCACCCGGCATCTTTTGAGGCTCCTTTTTTCTCCGCAGCGCCGCGAGAAGCCAGCTTCGGGAGAGGATTGCGTGGCTCTTCAGCATCTCCCCGGGGGCAGAGGCATTCATCTCCGAGGAGATGACGCTCTCCAGGTAATCTTCGAGGGGGACCTCGTTGATAACCGCCATGGCGCCGTCAGCCTGGCTGAGAAGAATCAGGTTCCCTCGAAAGGTCTGATTCTCGCTTCTCTCCCAATGAAACCGGCTTCCAATCGTCGCCCTGAAGAGATCGAAGGTGGTTCGGCCGCCGCCTTTGATCCTGAGGTGAGGAGAACGGCCGACAACGCGGCCGGCCGCATCGCAGAGAACGATGCCCCCCGGCGCCGCGTTCGCTGAAAACCCGCTCGTCAGCCGGTTCGTTTTCGGCCCGATGCCGTCCACCGAGAAGGTCCCGTTCAAGCGACCCTCGACGCAGTTCCGCCCGTCCATAATACCCACGGTGATATGCGGCTCGTTTTTCACTTCTATGGCCATGAGCGCCTCCACCACGTGAAGAAGAGCGGATGAAAAACTTATTACTTTTTCAAAGGGCTTGTCAATCAGCGACAGGGCAAAAGACGCCGGGCGCTCCTTTCGACTGAAGTCGTCGGTATTCTTTACAAACCCCGTATTCTGTACAGGTCCACTTTCTTGAAAGAAATGGGGACCTGTTTGTTTTCACGGGCCAACGATTTTTGCCCGTTGCAAGAGGGGATGGCCTTTCGAAAGCGCGTCGGTTTTGTTTACATGCGTGTGCGGTCTTTTGCGCAGCAAAAGGCGTTTTTGCGGCGCTGGAGTAGCGTATCTGGTGCTGGTACGTAAATTGCTATATCTATACTCCAGGGAGGAGAAGCCATGAAATATCTCGTGGCGCAACATGTGGTAAACATCCTTATGGAATCACCCTTTTATCTTGGCCTGACCTTAGAGGAAAGGCATCGGCTCATCACAGACCTCCTCACCATGTACCCCCCTGTCTCCGACGACAAGCCGGAGCAGGAGTCCACGCAAGAGCCGGACGCGAACGCCGAATAACGCGCCATTCGCGCCCATTTCCCTTGACGCCCGGCGATTTCCGTCTTATCTACCAGATAGCCCGTCTTCCGCTCATACCCTTATCCACCGTCGATTAAGGGCGTAGTAAAGAAGCAGTCCGGCCAGATAAGCCACTCCCATATTCCACATTGCGATCCCGCCGGTGACAAGGAGCACAAAGAGGTTATCTCTTTTCAGCCTGACGTCCTTGATGACAAGCGCCAGCTCGACACCGGCGATAAACAGGATCACCCCCAGGATGGAGCGGGGGAAAACCTGGAGAATAAGAGCTACCGAATTGCTCAGGAAAAGCCCAACCAGGAGCACGATCACCCCCAGGATCACCAGTGCCCCTCCCGTTCTCGCGCCGAAACGGATGTGCCCTGCCATGCCGCCGGCCCCGTGGCACATCGGAACACCGCCTAAAAAGACGCCGGCCAGATTCATCACGCCGTGGTCTATGCTGATCGCCTTCGCCGTCACCGGTCTGTCGGGAAAGTGCTGGTTGTTCTCGGCCGCGGTGCCGATCACCGCGTTGCCCAGCGTGAGGGGGGCTTGAGGGATCCCCAAAACGACGATCCCTGCCAGCAGCTCATGCCATGACATCCGGGCTATGGCAAGCTCCGGCAGCCTGAATTGGACGGAGATGTGGGAAAGGTCTCCCAGCAACGCGGGTTTCTGGATAAACGCGATGGTAATCCCGTAAGCGAGCAGGACCAGCATAGCGGGGTATCGCGTGCTCGTCAAGAGCGCCAGAGTCAGTACGGCTCCTCCGATTGCAACGAGCGGCCCCGTCTTCATCATGGCCAATCCCTCCACCATGAAACTGAGACCCAGCCCGAGCATGATGCCCCGCACCACCGGCTTGGTCGTCACCCGCTGAATCCACGTGACCGCCCCCGTCGCACCCATCAGGAGCCAGAAAATCCCCGTAAAAATCCCGGAGCCCCAGATCATCCCCGGAGTGATCGTTCCGGCATGGGCAATAGCCATGCCGCCGATTGCCTTCATCGGCTGGATGGGCATGGGTGTTCTGAAATAGAGTCCCGCAAGGATTTTAAAAAGACCGAAGGCGACCAGGATACCCACCGGGTCCATCCTGTTGATCGTGATATAACCGACTACAAAGGGGATAAGCGTTCCCAGGTCGCCGAAAGCGCCGGCAAATTCCATCCTGTTGTACTCGTTGCCCCACAGCCGCACGATTCACCTCTCTCGATTCCGTGCCCGGTTCAGCGGCGTCAGCTCAAGTGTCGCAACAGGATCGAGGCTTCCCGGAAGCCCACCTGCATTCCCATTCTTTTCGAATTCTTTTTCAGTACCCACGCACTGCCGAGACCCGGTTTTTCGCCTCTTCTCAGTTTATCGATCACCGCGCGCTCTTTCTTCATCCAGCCGAATTCCCGCAGCACCGCCCGTGTGTACCCTTCCGGGTCATCCCACCATTCCAGGAGCAACCGGGCACTCTCCAACCCGGGCACGATCCCATCGCCGGCAAGGGGCCCCACGCAGCCAATTGCCTCGCCCACTCCCCAGACCTCATACTCTTTCTTACGAATGACAAACGGCAGGGAAGCATGGGGCGATGCAAGGCGAATTTCTCCCCTGCAGCCGCAGATTATCTTCCCCTGCGATCCGTTGCCGCCAATCCAGCCAAGGACCTTCAGCCTCTCCAGGGGGTCCGAGAAAAAACTGCCGCAGCCGATATGGTATTCGTGATTGGAGAGGGGGAAACACCAGGCACACCCTATGCCCCCCAATGCGATCCTGTTATCGAGTGTTTCATCGGTCCGTACCCTGAACTGTGTGCAGGAAAGGGTGAAGTCGTCTTCAATCGGCGGCAAAAACGCCCTCGAGACACCCGTCGCGTCGATGACCCTCTCATATAAGCCGACCCCTGGCTGCGACCGGTTGATCCGGGCGCCGGCCAGCAGATCTTCAATGAGTCTCTGTTTATCGAAGGTAATCAGGTCTGCTTTGAGCCTCAACCCGTCAATGCAGACGTAATCAGAATGGCTGAGTGAATAGGCAGATGCATCGAGCCCGGTCTCTTTCACAAGCCCTGCGAAACCACGGGATGTCCCCCACGCACAAGGACTTATGCCGCATCGCGTACCGGGGTCTTTACCAAAAACCTCTACCTGGTGGCCTTGTCCCGACAGCAGCCTGTATAAGTACGCCCCCGTCAACCCTGCGCCTAAAATCGCAGTTCTCATTTATATGCCCGGCTTTCGGCTCATACACCGAGGTGAAGGGTCTCTCTTATCGCGCTTCCCAATTCCTCGGAGGTGAGCGGCTTGAAGACGACCCGACCGAGACCGGCGGCCTCTATTCTCTCGGCTGAAGACGCGTCGCCATCATCTGCGTAGAGCAGGACGGGAAAGCCGCGCCGTATGCGGCGGAAGCGGGCGGCAAGTTCCAATCCCGTCACGTCGGGCATGACCGGCTCAAGGATGGCAAGATCGAATTCGTCAGGCGATTCCGAGAAGGCTTTCAAGGCCGCCAGGCTTTCCGTTTCCCCTCGTGCATGGTGACCCAGTTCCTGAAGCATCGACGTGGTGATATCGACCACATCCTTGTCGGCTTCCAAGACTAATATGTGCAGTTGTCGTCGGGAAATCACAATGTCGCCCCTCTTTTCGGGGCGCCGGCAGCAGCCCCTGGTTGCGTAACCAATTCTCTGCGGGACAAAGAAACAAAAAACCGGGATCGTCGACGATGCGCCCAACTACTACGAGCAATTATACCACAATTCAAAGGGAAACAACAGAGACGGCGGCGGACGCGACGAACCCTCTGTACGCTGCCGGTACTGCTACTGGAAAAGACCTTCGCAATCAGTGTATAATAGAAAAGTATGAATAAGGATGAAGACGATTTCAGGGAACTGTGGAAGGCCCTTCCCAAAAAGCTGCAGGATGAGTTGGCCGAAGCCGTACGGGAGTCATCGGCCGAAACGCCCGAGGATTTCGTACGGGAGATATTCGTGGGAGAGTGTCCTCAGTGCGGAAGCAAGGAGACGAGAGATTGTGAAAAAATGCCGGGAATAGAAGATATTACCCTCGGATTCTGCAATAAATGCGGCCACCTCTGGTGCTCGGAATGCGGACGGCCTGTTGCGAAGGGCAGTACCTGTGAACACTGGGAGATATGTAAAACGTGCTCCGCCAAAAAGGACACCTTCGGCGACTGCGGCATGGCGCCATGGGAGTGTGAGAAGGTTTCGGTCTTCAGGGAACCGGAAGGCGAGGAAGCGGTGTACGCCTGTGCCTGGTGCGATAGGGAGATCGAAAAGGACGCCGAGGTGTTTGGTCTTGGCGCCAGGACACGCGGAAAAATGAGCCTGAAAGCTCAAGAGGGCTCGACCGTCAGGATACCGCTGACGCATAGCGGCAGGACGGTTCCTGCCATCGTGCCTGCTCGCGGGTCCGAAGCGAGAAAAGCCGGGAACGACATCCTGTTTATGATCTGCAGCAAAAAATGCGGCGAGTTATTAAAGAAAGCGCTTCTGAAGGAAAAGTTTAAGGTAATCTGCAAGGACTGAAAGAAAAGCCCCTTCAGGCGCCGAAAGCCGCAGCAATCGGCGCCTCCGGACGCCTTCGCGTACCCTTCCGAACCTTCCGGCGCTAATGAGAGATTCCCTGCCTTCACGCTCCCTATGCCGAAGAGCGACGCAGGGAGGGCATATCTCGGACTTTCGGTATTTATGTTATCCATTCCAACAAGTTCTTTTAAGTTCTTATATGTTTGAAATTATTACGCTATCATGGCTATGAAGCGGTAAGTATTTTCTGCCTCGTTCTTCCTTTTTGTGTAATTTTCCAGGCGCAATTACACAGAAATTACACAAAAACGACCGGGTAAAATGACGGCGGCGGGTGGAATCAGAGCGATGAAGGCGAATCCGAACCGCCATACTTCATGTACCTTTCTTTTCCTGATGCCTGATGACGAGGTAGAAAATACCGGCGAAGACTGCTGTTGCGACGGCAATTCCTGCTACGTATTCCATGTTATTTCCCGTCCTCCTTATCTTTGGGAGTGATCTAATACGCAAAGAGAATCAGGACGAACGATGCACAGCAAGCAACCACAACGGCAAGCGGCTTCAGATTGGATGTGAGAAATGAGCCGACCGCCGTGGCGGTCAGGAGATACTCATTAACCGTCTCACGATTGTCTTGCACTCCGTCATTCCGGCGGACGCCGGTAGAGCGAAGCGGGCATTAATCCCGCGAAGGCGGGACATCCAGCGTTTTCTGGATGCCGCGCGACCCGCAAGCGGGTACCCCGGTCCGGCATGACAAGAGTATTATGAGACTGTTAATAGCCACATCGAAGAAGACTTTCCCTAATTCTTCTCTCCACTTCCGGTTCATAGACACAGTGTAGAGCATCCTGAAGGAGCAGGCAAGGACAATTCACGAAGGATCCTCGCTGCTTCGAGCAGCCATCTGTAAAAGGTCCTACTCGTCCATTGGCTCATCGATAGTCTACGTAGGGTTTCATGAAATCACGCCATTTCTTCCTGCTATACAGTTTTGCTTTTCTTGTTGCAGGGTTTTCTTTGAAGTGGTAATAATGGATAAGACACGGACTGGGACTCGGCGGTGCCTATACTGTGATAAAATTCTGCCTGGGCCCTGGTGACCCAAAAAATAGGGGGTGACAGATGACTTCCACGCTGAGAGGAACGGCATGCTTTCTCCTGATTCTCCTTTCCGTTGCCGCATCTGTTTCCGGTGCGGCCGATAAGACGGGGATCGTACTGCTCCACGGGAAGGACGGAACGCCTTCAAACGTCGGGACCCTTGCGGCTGAGTTGAAGAAGAACGGCTTCGCCGTCATTACCCCTGAAATGCCCTTCTCAAGGAACCGCGGATTCGACAAGTCCTACGAGGATTGCGTTCCCGAGATAGACAATGCGGTAGCGCTCCTCAGGAAGCAGGGCGCGACAACTATCTTCATCGGCGGCCACAGTCTGGGGGCGAGTATCGCCCTTTATTACGGGACGAAGACGACCGTCGACGGCATCCTTGCTATTGCACCAGGTGGCAATACGGGGCAGATAGGCGACCTGGTGCAGGTCGAAGTCGCGCGGGCGCGCAAGATGGTGGCAGAGGGCAAGGGCGACAAGATCGGCGTTTTTGACGATTACAACCAGGGAATCAGACATACAAGAAGAACGACCGCGAGGATCTACCTCAGCTACCAGGACCCCGATGGATCCTCGGTGATACCGAAAAACGCGGCGGCCCTCAAACCCGGCACCCCGCTGCTCTGGGTAGTGGGCACGAAGGACCCCATGTACCAGTATAGATTACCAGTCGGTTTAAGAAAAAGTAACAGGGACTTTGAGAAACGATTGTGGAAAACTTTTTCTGTTGTCTAAGGACGCAAAAATAGCGGGCATTTGTCAATTTCACAAGCGCCGCTTAAGTGATCTTTAAAGCCCTTTTAAGCCTGCCTTAGCAGCCTTCTAAACACCTCTTTTACCGATTAGTCCTCCACAATCACCGGCCGGAGATGGCAGGCTCCGGCCGGTGATACAGGGAGGGAAGAACGCCTATCTATTGCCCGGCGGCCATGCCTTTGAAAAACCCACGATAGTCGGCGGCCGCGCATTCATACTCGTGCCTGACCTTATATTGCAACTTATCCGCTGTGAACATCTGGCCGACAAGAGGATTGTCCGCAATAACCATCTCGGGCTCTTCGCGGCCGTTCAAGAATGCGACCTCGATCAATTCCGTGTCCTCTGCGGCGGCGATCAAATACCAGTCGTATTGATCGATCAGAAGCGGGCAAGTCTTGATTCGCTCGTTATCCCGTCCGAAGTAGCCCGCGTGAGGGTTGAATTGCCCGCCCATAGGCCAGGGCTGATTTAACGCTCTGGCAGTTTCCTGCATCTGCCTCGGGACGGCTTCATATTTCGCCTGCAAAGCAAGAGTCTCGCCGGAGTCTTTCTCGGTCATATAATACATCTGCGCCATGGCCGCGGTGAGGGTCGCAATGCCCGTCGCATCGTTCGTCAGCCCCAGGATGCCGAGGTTGCCATGCGTCAAGCAGAAAATGTTCAGGCCGTCTGGCTGAAACGTCGCGTTATTGATAAGGGGGTTCCAAACTCTGCGCGCGAACGTCCTTTTTGCGGCCCGGCCGAGCCCTGCGGCCATCTGATCAATCGACCGGAGGTCGTCATTCAAAATCGCCCTCCTCGTACAAGTCAGGATCACGCCTTTCTGATTGAGATGGTAGGCGATCTCCTCATCGTCGATCATCGTTATTTCCTCGTAATCCTGAACTTCCGGATTGACGTCCGGGAGGTCCTGGAAATACCCGATCCTGACGCTCTCAAGCGTTTTGAAATCTTTGGCGTTCCGCTTGTAGCTGATCAATGTGTCCTCGGAAAAGTCCACGGCCTTGTAAGCCTTTATCAAGCGCCGATAAAGGGTGTTCCCGAGGGCAAAAGTAAAGCTCGCGGTGCTGAAGGCGGCCGACAGATTCATATACTCGCAAAAGGCCGCGTTCAACCGCTCGCGGTCGGGACTCATCCGCCTGATCACTCCGCTTACGTCTTCGTCGCCTGTGAATAGATCGTAGGCCGCCCGCAGGCCCAAAGGCTTTACATCCCTGAATTTCGAGTCGACGTCAAGCCCGAACGCTTTATCCATGGCCGCCTGGACGCGCTCCGGCTGCTCGGTCAGGACGTTGATCCGGCCGCCCGAGCTGCCCGTAAACTCCGTCAAAAAATTCTTTTCCTCGTTGATGCGAATTATGATGTCCGCCGTCGTGGCGACTCTGCCCGCGAACATTCTCAGCACCTCTTTTTCTATCTTCCGCTGAGCGATCTCCGGCAGCCCGCTTGCCGGCAACTCATCCCGCAATAGCTGCCTGTTCGCGATGTCCGCTATGTTCTCCGTTGCCCTTCTCAAGTCCCGCTCGTCCATTTCCTTCCTCCTTGTTTTCGCCGCCACGAAAGCGGCTTCGTAAAAAGTTTCGCTTTTTAGCGGCGAGTTGCACATTTACGACGCAATCTGTCTCGCCTATCGTCTGATCGAGCCGCGTCGTGATCGAACAGTTGGGCTTTCAGTTTGTCTTTCAGCTCGGCAATTGTCCGCTCTGCCTGTCCGTACAGTTCCACTTGTTCAAAACCGCATTTCTTCCAAAGCCATTCTCCAAAGCCCGTATCCCACCTAATCGTCTTGGATAACCTTTCAATCCCGGCAAGCTGCTCCGGCGTCGCCGGCCCCTTCGGATCAGAGATCATCGCCGGGCTTTTCTGATTTCGAAGTTTGCTGTTCAGGGCATCGATGATCTGCGCCGCCTGGTCATGCGAGTCTATTCGCTTCAGCCCGAACCTGGTCTTTAACCAGTCGCGAAAACTGGTCTGCCAAACGATCTTTTCCTGAAGGCGCTTAATTGCGGCGGCTTGCTCTATCGTCGCTGGACATCCGGCGCCGGAGGGTACCTCATTCTGTTTCTGCTTACGCCTTTTCCACTTCATTTTGCCTTCCTGTAGCGTTTGACGATCTGCCGTACCCATGCTTCGGTAAGGTCATATTTCTTCGCAAGCTCGCCGTAGCTGCGGCCGTTTTCCCACTCCCGGAAGACCATCCGATGCCTGGCCCTGACAGCGATAGCGGCGTCAATCTTGGGCCAGTAAAAGGCGCCCCCGCCGAACTCCCGGCCGAAGAGAAGGGCGTTGCTGACGCCGATGATCTTTGCCAGTTTGCGATATATTGGGTGAAGGTCTTCAACGCTTACTTCCTCCCCGCCCTTATTCAGCTTTGGGTCCGTCACTCTCGTCTCCCGGAATCTGAAATTTATGCGGGCAATCGCAGTACTTGTGTTGACTCCTCAAAAGCCCCTTGAGCGCCGTGATAACAACCGAGGCTTCGGGGCTCCATTTCACCTCTACCAGGGTAAAGTACTTGAATAACCACCGCTTAAAACCGTCCCTGGCCTTCCACTTCACGGCCTTTTGCAGCTCATCGATCAGGCCGAGCTGCGCCGGGCTGACGGGAAGTATCACACCCTTCGGGATCGGCCGCCTATCCCGCTGGTGCGGCATGCAAAGGGTGCAGACAAACTTCCGTTTTGGCCTGCCGAAGCCCATGGAGCGAAAGTGTTCAATGAGATCGTCGCCCTGCTTTCGCGTCAGATTCTTAGAGCTGGAGACGCCGTACCGTTCCCTTAGCATTCCTCGGTATTCCGGCTGCGAGAGACCGAGGACGCCCTTGCCCGTCTGAATGGCCTTTATTATGCTCGGGCCGGCAGGGTGTTTATCGAGCGTGGTCTGGTCGGTATAATCGGGCATGTTTTCTCCCATTTAGCGCCGCCGCCCGAGCAATTCCTCGGCCTCGCGTACCTCTTCCGAGATCGCGGCACAGAGCCTTAGCGCGTGCAATTGCGTCGCAAGAATACTGGGAATAGTGCCAGCATCTCCGTCGCCCGCGCTATAGCGTTTCATCTTGCCTTCGAGGTCACCGAGCCTCTTGAAAAGGGCCGCTATCCGGTCCATGGTGTGGATAATGGTGATTGCGCTGAGCGCCTGCGTGCCTGTCTTCTCAGTTCCCGACATTATTCCTCTCCTTGCCCCTCGGCAAAAAGTGGCTCCCCGTGCTTCACGGCCCATCTCAATCGAAAGAGGGCCTTTGTCTCTATTTGCCGCACTCTTTCTGTTGTTAGCCGGAGCATGCCCGCAATCTCGCTCAGCGGCTTTCCTTTCAGAAAATGGCCTTCGAGGACAGTCTTTTCGCGCGCTTTGAGCCTTTTGAGAAGGTCGACAAGCTCCGCATGAAAAGCCGTCACATCCGGGCTCTCGTCTCTTGAAGGAAGGCGGTCGAGAAAAGTTTCGTCCTCATATCCAGGGACCGCGTCATCGAGGGAGTCGCATTGATGGCGCCGGCAATCCAAAACCACCTTGGCAATACCGTGTCTTATAGCAGGCCCCGAATAAGTGAGCACCCGGTACCCGAACGCGGGGTTAAGGTTCCTCACGGATTGCAACAAACCTATACTCGCTTCCTGGATAAGGTCCATCGCGGAAAGGCCGGAATAGTGGTTGCTCAGCACCCTCCAGTGGGAAAGAGCGACCTTCACGACGAACCGGAGACTCGATGCGACAAGGCGGTCCTCTGCGGCCTTGTCGCCCGCCGCCGCCCGCACAATAAGGGTCCGTTCCTCTGCCCTGGTGAGGACGGAAATTTTGGTGACATCCCTCATAAACATGGCGAGGAGATCAGCTTCGCCGGATCCGGATAGACGCTCGCTCTCGGTCTTTTGTTCCTCTTTCATCGTCAAAATTTCCCCCGCTCGAGGCGAATCCGCGTGTTCATGTCCGTAGGGTCGCTATGGACCTTCATATCGTTTTCGACATAGATCTTGATCTCGTTTATTACGGGCGGAAGTTTGCTTAAATCCACGCTGCCGAATGCGGGCCTGCCGACGTCGGCGGGGTATTCGAAAGGAACGGCCGCTTTTCGCCGAAGATCGTACGGATTCTCGACTCCGGCCCCGAAGCCTTGCGCGATGGGGTTTTCAGGGTTTTTGCGGCGCAAGGGAAATCTGGTACTGTCTATGCGCGTGTACTTGTCAATTTGCCGCTGCTTCTCTTCTTCCGATATCCCGAATGCCCAGTCGTGGAGGCCGTGCTTGAGCTGCTCGTAGCCTTCGTATGCCGCCGCGCCGTATACCGTGTATTTTACGAGCGGCAAGGCCTTCATCGCGTATTTCGCGTACCGTGCCCCCGCGCTTCCGGCCGCCGTCTCCGCCGCTCTCTGACCTGGGATTTCCCTGCCCTTTCCCGGGACGCCCCCTTCCCAGTTGGTCACGTACACCGGTATTCCGCCGCCCGTTGTCGCCAGCGCTTCCCCGAGACCTCCCTTTTTTCCGCCCTTCCACAGTTCGCCGATCTCTTTCATGTAGCCGTAGAGCCCCTTGAAGGCATTGACCATTGCATTGATAGCGACGACTCCCCCGATCGTGAGGCCGGTCCCAAGAATGATCTTAGAGATGAATGGATGCGCGATCAGCTTGTCGAGCACGCCGGATAGATATTTGAGAGCTGTCGCCATGCCCGACACTTTGAAGCTGTCGAGCTGATTTTGAAATGTCTTGAGAGAAGCGGACATGCTCTTCATTTCTATGGCAAAATCATGTTCCATGTCGCCGAATGCGCTGCCGAGCTGTTTTTCCTTCTCGGTGATCTCCTCATAATTCTTTATGATCTCCATTACCGCCTTAGCCGCCTCGGGACGCCCGAATACGTACATCGCGGCCTGTTCGACGCCGACGCCGTGCCTTTTGCCGGCTTCCTCGAGCTTCTTGAACTGGGGCATAAGCTCGTTTAATGCCTTAAGGCTTTTATCCTTGTTGAAGAACTGTACGCCTTCTCTCCCCAGGACCTGTATCATTTTCTGATTTCTTTGAAGCCTGAAAAAGCCGTTTATGAGGGCGTCCATTCCGGTCAGCGCCTCTCCCGGATTAGCGGATAGGTGGGCAAGCTCCGCGTAGAGCGCAATGAGGGGCGTCACGTTTTTCATCCCTGTCGCGCCTATGAGCTGCATCGGCTTTGCAAGCTCAATGAGACCCTTTAAGAAACTCTCCGGATCCTTTCTCACGCCCGGCATCTTCATGGCCATATTCAGCTGATCCTGTAGCGCGGGAAGTTCCTTCACCCCGATTTTGTATTTGTCGATGAATTCTCCCATCGTTTCGGCATAGAGGCGCTTATCGCCCAGGCCTGATGCGACGGCCCCCTTACCGATCTGCGGCAGAATCTTCTTCATGGTCTCAAGCTCCACGTTCGCTGTCTGTAGACCTCCCGCGAGGTCAAGCCACTCCCCCTTTGTAAGAGCGACTTTTAGCGTTGAGGCCGGGTCAATCAGGCCAAGGATCTCCGTTCTCAAAGATTCTATCTGATTTGCCGTAAGGTTGCCTGTGCGCCGCATTTTTCTTAGGGCGCCCTCGAATTCAAGGACATCCCTGGCCATTTCGGTCATGCCGACGCCGACGCCTATGCCGGTAAGCATATTAACGTACTTGCCGGAAAAGGCGGTGATGGACTGCCCTACCCGGTCGAAGGTCGCAATCGATTTATCTCCGAACGTCTTTACCTGGCGCTCACCCTGCTTCAAAGCATTTATGAGCCCCGTGGCCTTGCCTTCGAGGACAATCTCGGCCTTATTTTGATTCGGCATCCGCTAGTCTCCTTTTGCCTTGCGCCTCACGACATATGTCGTCGTCTTACCTTTTCCCGGCGAGCCTTCCTCGGGCTTCCCGGATGATTCGCTTACCAGCGACATCATTCCGAGGATGTAGACCCATTGCCCTTCTGTAAGATCACAAGCTGGTTTACCAAATAGAGCGTAAGCTCTCTCAGCATGCAAAAACTTGAAACGTTCCCAACCGTTTCCGGATTTTTTTTTATGTCCTCCAGGAGGATATCCAGCTCTTCCGCTGATATTTTGAGGGGGGACGGGCTCGTCTCTTCCTCAAACCGGTTATACTCCTCGATCAGGGTCTCTTTCGCCTCTCTGCGAAGCAGCCCCCTGAGCTCGCCCACGCTTTTGAAATATCGCTCATAGCTGCCGTCCGCTTTCTTACGGCCGGGATCGACCAGGGCGCGAGAGAGGATCTGCGTATTCTGCTCGCTCGTATAGCTGCCGACAGTTACGCCGGAGACCTCGATTTTGGAGTCCTTGTACAGACGTTCGGCCGCGAACATCGCCTCCTGTGTCTCCCCTTCCGTCAGTACTGTGATCCCGATATCCTCATCCGTACCGGGAAATTTCATTATCCGGATATTGGATTTTCCCGCCTTTAACTTCTCGATTAGGCCCATATAACCTTCCTCCCCGTGTCTTCGGTGTGTGCATCGTCAAAAGCCTTGAAGCGCATCGCGCTCGGGCCGAAAGCGGTTATGCCGTTGTCTCCGAATGCCTTAATTTTCGTTTCGGCGAAGCAGCTTCTTTTCTTTTCCGGCAGCCCAAAGGTTCCCCTGGCGCGCAAGCGTTCCTGAATCAGCCCCGTCTCCTGGGTCGCCGGCGAGATGTTCGGCGGGGACGAACAAACGGAGGCCGCCTCCGGGAGGATCCTGGCAGCCAGGGCGCAGCGGGCCGAACGGCCTTCCCGCCTCAAGCCCTTTAACGTGGCGAGCCTCTCGTGAATGCTCTCCATCTTGCCTATGATCCGGTCTGAGAGTAAACCGAGGACGTTCAGAACATTCGTCCGGGAGATTCCGCTCGCCTCGAGATCCCGAAGAAAAATCCGCTCGGCCATGCCCAGGATCGCTTCCATATCGCGGGACAGCACTGCCAAGCCGGACAGATGCCGGCCGAGTTCTAAGGCGGGGGCTTTCTTATCCCGCCGCACCGGCCCTGCCGCTTCCAGGGAGCGCAATAGGGCCGTCAGGGTATTGCTGGGCCTGCCGCCCGCAGTCACAGTCTGCATCCTGTTGTTCCTCCTTTGTTTCGGCGATTCCGCGCCTCTTATTGCTCCTGAAAATCTGCCGTGAGTGTGTCAAGCCTGTTCAACTCCTCAGCAAGCGCCTCATGGTTCTCCTTCAGGCCGTCAAGCACATTTCGCCAATTTATGTCCTTCGCGGCGACACCCGCCTGAAGGCCGTAATCGGATGCATTAAGCATTGTGTTCATGGCACGAATATTGTCCGATATTGCTATGACCTGGCCCTTGATCTCGTAATCCAGTATTTTCCGGTCTTCCTCTTTTCTCTTGGCTTGCACGATTTCGCGCGCCGTTTCCAGCTTTTCCGGTGTTACATGCGGCCTTTCTTTAATTCTCTCGGGCGCTTCGGCTTCAGGGATAAGCTCCTCCATCTTGTCTAGCGCCTCGCGGAGTGCGTCTGTCTTTTCCTCTATGAGGCAAAAAAGTCCTGACCAATCAAGGAAAACGCCTCCCACTGATGATACAATTCTTTTCTGAATGTCGAGGTTGGTATAAGCGTCGCTCGCTGTATGACCCAGCTCCGTCAACGTTTTAATAGACCACATCGCGCTCTCCGCGTCGCCGTGAAGAGTCTTCATGTCGTCTAAAAGGCCCGGTGCGCTCTCCTCCCTACTTTCCCTTGTCACCTTTTCCGTTCCGCCTTTGCCGTTCTCCGTTTTTTGCTTCATGTTCGTTTCCCCCTTGGTTTTAGTAAAAAGCGTTTTTGCTGCTGCCTCAGCCTGCCTCAAAATGCCTCCACAACCATGTTAAACTCGTTTAAATTCGATCCGCCTGTCCCTCGCCGCATGATATAGCCTTAATGACCCTCCCTCACGCCCTGGGGGCTTTTCGCCCCTCCTTCCCATTTGCGCGCTTTCATCGCCTTGAGAGCAAGAATAGCCTTGTTGACCGCTGAGCCGCTCAGGAAGCGAAGGTCTGAAACCTTGAAGTATTTGAAAAGAAATCCCCGTAAACTGGCGTCCCTCTGCTCGTCGGTAGCCGGCCTGGTGAGCTCCACCCAGATCGACTCTATCATCCGCAATTGCGCCGGCGATGCCATGTACGGGCGCCCGGTCAGCTCATTGTATTTGTCCTTGTTCGGATTCCGTTCCCAATAACCCGCATGAGTCGCGAAGTATTCAAGAGCCCCGATGAAGTCCTCGGCCTGCTTCGCGGTGAGCTGCTTCGATGAGGCGACGCCGTAACGCTCATCGAGCCACTTCCTATAGACCGGATCCGGAAGCTCGAGCCTGGAGCCAAGCACATGTATTCTCTTTATCTGGCCTTTATTCACAAGGGCCACCTTGACGGACGCTCTTGCCTTCATCCCTGCACCCTCCCCCTTATCGTGCACTTGCTGCACGCCTTGTAGAGCCGCAGCGTCTCCGGGTTACCCGCTTTCATGCCTATCTTCTTTGCCCTGCTCCACGTGTCCGCGCACGCGAGCGGCGATATATCGCCAAGCTTCGGACAGGCAACAAGGCCGGTGGTCCCGTATACCGCCTTGATCCTCTCCTCGATCCTCCGGGTGCTTGCCGGATATTGGTTTCGACAGACGAGATCGACGGCCGTCCTTGAGACTCCCAGCTCGTGGGCAACCTGCTTAGGTCCCCTGGCCGCTACCTCTCTGTTGAGTATCTCTATCCACATGCGGAAGGCCCCTTCGGTTGTTTAAAAAGGATTTCGTTCGTATTGGGATCATAAAGGCCCAGTCTCTTTGTCGGCGGCTTCGGTCCCGTGTTCTTAATCAACTTATAGACCTTCTCATACCTGTTGTTCTCCGACTTACCTATAACCTTGATATAGCCCGCGCTCATGAGAATGGAAATGTGATTTCTGATGACGGCGTAATTGCAGCCTGTCATGGTTTCAATCTCGTCGCAGGTAAAGTGCGGGAGGCCCCTCATCGCTTGCCATATTTTTGCGCCCGCGTCCGTTCTCATTTGTCGAGCCCCTTCTCGATCTCTCTCAAGTCTGCTGCGGTGACCGCCTTGAGGTCGTTTCTCTTGGCGTGCGCTTCTGACCGGTAGAACCAAAGTATGACCCTGCGGAAGCGGCTGGACTTCGAGTGAATCCACTGCGTTCCATCCTCGCTGATCGGTATCTCGCAGAGCTGCTCAGCGATGCTCGTGACGTCTGCCCGGCTGAGTTCCGTGAACTTAACGATTTCGGAAAACCGGTCAAAAAGGTGCTTGTGCCTCTGGAGCCGCTTGTCTGCCTGTCCCATGCCAATGCAGACAATGGGAGCCTCCGTTATATCTGCGATATCCCGGAGGGTCTCAAGCGCATCGAGGCTGATTCGGTCGGCTTCATCGATGATAATCGGCCGGGGATGGTCCATAAGCTGGTCTTGTATCTGGCGAAAAAGGTCTGACGTTCTGTTAGCCGGTGCCTCGCCAAGTTCGCTGACAATTTCCTCCAGGAGCCACCGTGGACTTTGGATTTTCTTTGTTCTGATGAAAACCCCACCGTTTCCTATCGTCCACCATAGTGCCGTCCGCGACTTTCCCAGCCCAGGTTCCCCGTACAGCAAGCCCATTCCCGGGACGCCGGTGTCCCGGTTTTTCAGCCTGTTCATCGCGTCGGTGAAACGCAGGACATTGGTCGTTATCGCAAAAAGTTTTTTCATCCGGGCGATCCTCCTTGTCTATGAGATACGGCCCGTGCCCGCTCCACCGGGCGAGGACCGTGCTGCTTCCTCGTGTGATCTATCTGCCGCATACTTGCGCTCCATCGCGTCGAGATGATCACGAAGCAGCCTGTATGAGTCGCTCTGTTTGAAGTCGTCTAACCAGTCTTTATCGGCCTCTTCGATGCCGTGTTCCGCGAGCCACAAGTATTTGTCGGTATCGTTGTAGAAGGTCGGGTGTCTCTCGGCCGGTTGTGCGGGCGGCTCGGTAGGAAGCGGCCGGATCGGCGCCGGCAATGGCTGCTCGCGCCTGACCGCCTCTTCGGGGATATGTTCCTCAAGGGCGGGAAGCTCGACGTCCGCCTTTTCGAGCTGGTCAACGATGCGAGGGACCGCCTCTATAATGTCAGCCCAGGGAAGGGCCTTTTTACGCTCGGAAAGAAGCTCCTTCGTCTCTTTCGCGATTCTGATCGTTGCCCTTGCTATGCTCTTCTGTTTGTTTTGCAGGTGCCGGACTTCGGCGAGATCCTTCGCGCTGCCGAGCTGTGCGGCGAGGGGATGAACTGAATCAAACCGCTTTGCCGTGCAGAGGAAACAACCGTCCGTATCATATACCCGGACGCTCGTAAGGTCCGTGATCGCGTACTTGACAATAACCTTCTCACGAATGCCGACAAAGGCGTCATCGTAATAATCGGCGCCGAGGAACCTGATGCCGTTCGGCCCTACCCTCTTCACCTCGTGGGCAAGCATGAGATCGTCCAGGGCGGCGATGTCAACGCCCGGCCCCTTACCTTCGTTGAATACCTGGCCGATGGTCTTGCCTTTGATGTGAGGATGCGGCTGTTCTTCATAATAGCTCTCGATCCAGATGTTGACCATGTCCACGGTCTGCTCAATGGTCGGTATCTCGCCGCGATGAAGAGCCCGATGGAATTTCTCGTTCCTCTTCATCCACGCGGGCTTATCAAGGATAGATGTTCCGGTGAAGCTCAGGAGAAGCCGCTCGAACTTGGCAAATTCCTTAAAAGTTCTCTCGATGGGCTTACTCCTTGCAGAATATGGAGCCGCAAAGACGGGCGTTATGTTCAACCGCCCATAGAGGCCGCAAAGCCCCGCTTCCTGGAGGCTCTTGGTTGACGTAAAGAATTTCGCGCGAAACGCCTTTCCGTTGTCGGTCAGGACAAATTCCGGAAACTTTTTGAGCCTGATAATTGCCTGTCTGAGCGCCGAAGCCACGACCTGGACATTTTCTTCAACCATAATATCAAAGCCGGCGAGGGCGCCGCTTCGCCAATCGAGGTATCCCACGAGCGTGGCGCGGCAGGGCTTTCCCGTAAAAGGATTGTTGACCTGGAAGTTAAGTCTGTGTCCGTCAGCAATGAGCACTTGACCGACTTCGAGCTTCGATGAATCGCGCTTTATACTGAAGACCTGTGTGTCTTTGAGGGCCTTTTCCCCCTCGCGTAATACGGTCCAGATATGGCTATTTTTCGCCATGTAGAAGTGCGCGTATCTCCGGAAGCTCATGGGAGAGGAAGGAGACGGTATATTCCTGCGCTTCAGCACCGCTTTTATTGTCCTGGTTGCCTCTCCGATATTGAGTCTGTTCGGCTGTAAGAGACAGTCCAGGAAAAGCGTCTTTTCCGCGTCCGTAAGGCCCGGCTCTCCCTTTCCATAATGCCACGCGGGCACGAGGAGGGTCCAATCAAGCGTGTCGCCGAGCTTTGAGGCCCATCGGTAAAGGCTTTTTACGTCCACGGGGCCGAGCTTCGAGAAAAGGGTAGGCAGAAGATAGCCCGTGTTATAAGCCTGCTGAAATTCCTCATCGACCTCGCTAAGTTTCCGGCCCTTTCGGTTCCCTTCCCTATATCCTCGCCATACGGCGACGAGATCAGCCTTTGCCCCGGCCTCGGCCTTGGCCTTTTCAGGTACGTCGGGCGATCCTGATGACAAAGGAGCGGGGACGGTATAACCGTCCCCGCTTTCGAAGGAGGTACCGGAAAGCGCCGAGGGGCAGCCCGGCGCCCTATCGACGTCCGTCGCCGCGATCCGAGCAAGGTACTTATTGCGGGCTGACTCCGAGACGAGGCGGCTGTATAGGGAAACGAAAGGACGGCGACCCTCTTTTCCCCCTCCGGACTTTCCCCAGGGAGCACCTTTTTCTTTGGCCTCGTGTTTGGTCAACCTCACTACTTCGTCAGGGTTGGCCTTAAGGGCTCTCCGCACAGTGCTAAGCGATTTTCCCTCAAGGGTGAAAAGGTCCTCTGCGGAAATCAGATATGGGCGCCCGTTCATTTTCCGGCCGCTCCCATCTTGAGCATCTTCTCCATGAAGCGGACTAGGATGAGAGCGCTCTTTTCAAGCGCGAGGGCCGCTGTCCTGTGAGCATCCTCCACGGCGTTCATCGCATCGATGCTCGGCCTGCCCTGGTAGGCCGTCGTAAGTAGAGTGATAAGGCGAGCGGTCTCTACCTGCCCCGCGACAATCGCCGCGAATACGTCTTCATTATCTAGACCGTCAACATCCTCAATGACCGCACGGGGTGCGGTTAATAGGCCACACCGCCACGCGCAAAATTCTATAAGTCTGAAATCGTCAATTTCCTGGCAAATAGCGATGGCGCGTTCTATCGGTAAAGACAACTCCCCCGAAAGTGCCCTATAAAGGGCGCGAAGGGCCGCGTCACCGTCCCCGAGTCCCACGGAGCGGGCGAGCCGCGTCTTAATCTCTATTTTGCTTGTCGGTATCCCCTTTTTCTCCAGGAGGGCCTTTTCTTTGGCAACAAATGCATCGACCGCTTCCTCAAGGACCTCATGGGCTGTCTGATAGTGGCCGATTTTGCTATCCATGGGGCTGCCTGTCAAAACTCGTTTGATTTTGACAGATCGTCATCTTGACCGGGCGTCGAAAAGCGGATAGTTTATAGACATGTGCGGCACAAATCCCGGCGCTCATGACTTTTCCCTTACATCCGGCCAAAGGTCCTCTCTTTTAAGGTCCAGGGCGTGGGCGATAGCCTCTTGTATCCGCTTCGAGCTGGCTTTGCCGCTTACGACCTTGGAGACCGTGGGCACACTCACTTTTAGCTTGCGGGCTATGTTCGTAAGGCTAATGCCGTCGTTAATCAGGAGGGCTTTCACGGACGGGCTCCGCTTGGGGAATGACACCGTTTTCTGTGTGGTAAAATGTTGCACACCTTAATTGTACTCAGTTCAAAAATAATGTCAAGATATATTTTGCTGAGTGGAAGATGGAATCTTTTGGAACGCGCGTAAAGTATTTGAGAGAGCAGGGCGGTAGGACCCTTAAGGACTTTTCTGAACTTTTGGGCCTTTCGATTTCTTACATCTCTCAGCTCGAAAAGGACAAGAAAAGTCCATCGGAGCAAACGATTCTGAATATTTGTCGGGCACTGGGAGTAAATAGGAAGTGGCTTGAGGACGGAGAGGGAAGCTCAGACGCGGGAATCGAGGTGCGGCTTTATAGGAAAGAAGATATCAGGGATGTGCAGAGGGATGATGTTATTAAGGACTTAGAAACCGATCCTGTCCTTAAGGAAATACTTTGGAAGGGCCTTCATGGAACGCGGACACAGAGGGGACATTTTAAAAAGCTTATGGAGCTGGCTAAAGACTTGATGCATTATCGAACGCCGAGTTCGGGCACTAAACGCGAAATAAATAGAAAAGACATTGAAAGAGACGCCGTAGTGGAAATGGCCACAATGAAGGATGAGGATGAAAAGTCGTCTCTATAATCTGCGCGGAAAAGGTAGGGCGAATCAAGAGAGGACAAGGTTCTATGGACTGCCTCTTATTGTTGCTCTCACTCTTAGTATGTTGTCGCTGCTTTGTGGAGAATTCGCCGCCGCAAAGGACCGTGAGTTTGAGAAGTCTGACGCGGAGCTGAGAGGAAAACTCTCCCTTCCCACAATCGCTCTTTTTGATCAGACGGAGCCGCCGTTTCTAAGGTCGCTCAAGGAGCATTTTATAGACGTGGAGATACATCGAGTGAAGTTTTCTCCCGTCCCGCGTACGGTATACAGCAATACTGATGCCGTGCTCGATATTATCGGCGATCCTGAGATAAAGGAGATAGACCTCTATGGCCGCGTCGAAAGTATGGGAGCAAAAGACCATGAAAGCGTGGTGATGATGCTCTCCGCCGCCCTGGGCGCTTTTTGTAGCGCCGGCCCGGAGGATATTAGCCACACTCTTGGTGTTTATTCCTCTCTATATATCAGTAGGGAGTTAAAAAAGCGGACTCGTGTAACCTCCGGCCGGTGTAGCATCATCTTCGAGCCCCTGGGTTTTATAGGAGGACGCTGTACCATCGTCCGTAGCAGATAAATGTCGATCACCTTTAAAAATGAAACGCTTGTGAAAATTTCCTATCCTTCCGCTCCTCGTCAGGCTCACAAAACGCAAAAATATTTCTGCCCCCCCTGAGTAGCATTCATCGGTTAATTGCGATCTCTCTGCTCGCTCCTCATAACGTAACTGCTTGAGTTCACTTCCACTTTCCAATTTGAATAGCATTTAATCTTGATGAGTAGCATGTGAGTAGCATTCACCGAGCATGATAATTCTGTCTGCCCCCTCAATCATGTGATAGCTCAACGGATTTTGTCATATCTCGTTGGTTCACTTTTTCTCAAACTCCTTGGTAATAAGAGACACTTTTCCGCGTTTTTTCTCAAAGTTCGATGGAGGCGATTCATGACAAATCAAACTTCATTTGATTGCGCGGCCCAAAAATATAAGCACCGGATACCAATGTAATTACGAGAGCTTATAGTAAATTGTTGTTAGAATGCTCTCCATCCAATTCCTTTAATTTCCCCAACTTGCGTTTTTCTCAACCCCCCTGGTAAGACACAGCGGCCCTCAAACCCGGCACCCCGCTGCTCTGGGTAGTGGGCACGAAGGACCCCATGTACCAGAGAGGTACTTCGTTCGCCTTCGACAAAGCACCGCCGAACCCCCGCAACAAATATGTGGTCGTTGACGCCGGCCACATGGAGACCGTCTTCGACACTGAGGCGATAAGACAGATCGTAGCCTGGCTTAAGGGTTTTTGAGCGTGACGGTCCGGGCCGGACATTCTCCCTGATTATCGGTGCGGTTCGAAAAGATACTTGAATAGGTGGTGAACATGAGAAAAGAGTACGATTTTCACGATAACCAGAGAATATTGGAGCTTTCAGACAGCAATGGTGAATATGAGAATTGTAGGTGTTCTAAAGTGCGGGCTGCTTCCTGTATCATTCACTTTATCTCCTGCGCCGTTCATGCAATAGTGCAAATAGTAACCGCTGAATTGCTGAGAACAAGGTAAGGGGGGTAGTTACGGACCCAGCTCAGAACAGAACTGCCAGGCAACCAAAAAAAGAAGGGTGACATATGATAGAAGTAGACGCGAAGAAATGTACGGGATGCGGGTTCTGTGCTGACGAGTGCCCGGCAGGCATCTTTATGTTGAACTCGGCCCCTAGCGGCAGCCGTACGGTGCA